>FLYN01002656.1_pt1 | contig 19751 bp, 14 predicted proteins | sample 1122621 | NCBI WGS metagenome assembly FLYN01 (sample SAMEA4346792, study PRJEB14843) | hot springs metagenome | biome: Terrestrial Biome; feature: Habitat; material: Sediment | place: India | collected 2012-06-12 | depth 1760 m
CCTCGGGCGCGAAATATTCGCTCACCTGCTCCGAAAGCCCGAGCCGCTCCAGGCCGGCTGCAGCGAGCACGATCGCGTCGTAGTCGCCCTCGCGGAGCCGGCGCAACCGGGTGTCGACGTTGCCGCGCAGGTCGGCGATCTGGAGGTCGGGGCGCAGGTGGCGCAACTGGCAGGCACGGCGCAGGCTGCTGGTGCCTACGCGCGCGCCGGGTGGCAACTCGTTCAGCTTTTGCCCGCTGCGCGCGATCAGCACATCGCGTGGGTCGGCGCGGCGCGGGAAAACCGCGATCGCCATGTCGGGCGGCAGCACCGAGGGCAGATCCTTGGCGCTGTGGACCGCCAGGTCGATCCGACCCGCGCGCAGCGCCTGTTCGATCTCGGTGACGAACAGCCCCTTGTCACCGATCGCGCTGAGCGGCCGGTCGAGCACGAGATCACCGCGGGTGGTGATACGCTCGATCGCGATCGTCAGGCCGGGATGTGTGGCGAGGAGCGCAGCGCGCACCAGGTCGGTCTGCGCCAGGGCCAGTTTGCTGCCCCGGGTGCCGATTGTGACCAGCGACGAGGGCCGATCGCTGATGGCGGATGGCCGGCCAGCGCCGACCGAAGATGGTTGATCGGGGCCAGTCATACTTCACCGTCGCGGCTCACCGCGCGCAGCTCGCTCGTCGAGCGTCGATCGTCCGTTGGCGGTGGGTGCGCAGCGACGAGCGCTGCGAGCACCTCGACGAACTTCGGGTCGGCGTTGGGCATGCTGATGCGCTGCAACATCATCCCAAGCCCGGCGGCCTTGGCCTGGGCTTCGTGGTCGATGTCCCACAGCACCTCCAGGTGCTCGGCGACAAAGCCGAACGGCACGCTCAAGACGTAGCGCACGCCTTCGGCCGCAAGCGTCTCCAGTGCCTCGAGGATGTCGGGGCCGAGCCAGGGCTCGCCGGTCATCCCGGCGCTCTGGAAACAAAAACGCCAGTGCTTGAGGCCCAGTAGATCGGCTATCCCGGCCGCGCTCGCGTGCAACTCGGCCTCGTAGGGATCGTTCCAGCTCCGGATTCGCTCCGGCAGGCTATGGGCGCTGAACAACGCCATCACCTGGTGGCGCACCTCGGCGGGGAAGCGTAGCAACCCGGCGTTAATCCGGTCGGCGATCAGTTTGCGGAACAATGGATGCGCGTGCCAGCTTTCGACAAAATGGAACGCGATCGGCTCGGTGAGCTGCGCCTGTGCCTCGTCTACATACTTGCGATACGAGCCGATGCTCATGCGCGAGTAGTGCGGTGCCAGCACGATCGCAGTCGCGGCACGAATACCCTCGGCGGCCATGCGCGGCACCACCTCGCCAATAAAGGGGTGCCAGTGCTTCATGGCGATGAAGACCTGGTAGCGCCCCGGCGCGGCCGCGTCGAGCCGGGCCTGAAGGCGCCCGGCCAGGGCGCGGGTGATGTCGAGCAAGGGGGTCCGCCCACCGACGCGCTGGTAGCGCTCGCGTAGCTGCTCCAGCGCTTCGGGGGTGGGCCTGCGGCCGCCGCGGATGTGCGTGTAGTAGGGCTCCACATCGTCGAGTGTCTCCGGGGTGCCGTAGGCCATCAACAGCACGCCGGTCGGGGGCTCAAGGCCTCTCATGGTAGCATTCCTGCCTTGACCAGATGACACGATGACAGGGTGACCAGGGATCCGCTGATTCGGTCATGCTGGCATGTCGCCGGGTCATCTGGTCGCTGTGGTCTTGTGGACGAACTCAGCCAGCCGCGCCACGTGCTCGACCGGCGTCTCGGTCAGGATGCCGTGGCCCAAGTTAAAGATATGGCCAGGGCGTCCGGCGGCGCGGTCGAGGATGTCGGCGGCGCGGCGCTCGATCTCCGGCCAGGGCGCGAAAAGCGCGCAGGGGTCGAGATTGCCCTGGACGCCGATGCCCGGCCCGATCTGGGCCCAGGCGTCGTCGATCTGGATGCGCCAGTCGATCCCCAAGACGTCGGCGCCGGTATGGCGCAGCAGCGAGAGCATGCCGCTCGTGCCGGTGGCGAAATAGATCACGGGCACTGGGGCCGGCGTGCCGTCCGCTGCATGCGGCTCTCTGGTTCGTGGGTCCCGGTTCTTGACGGCCGCGATGCAGCGCTGGACATAGGGCAGGACATAGGTGGCGTAGTCGCCGGGGGCGAGCACGCCGGCCCAGCTATCGAAGATCTGGACCGCATCGGCACCGGCGTCGATCTGCGCCGCCAGGTACGCGCTCACCAGCGCAGCAAGCTTCTCCATCAATACATGCCAGGCGCGCGGTTGGCTGTACATCAGCTCCTTGGTGCGGCGATAATCGCGCGAGGCGCCGCCCTCGATCGCATAGCTGGCGAGCGTGAATGGCGCGCCGCTGAAGCCGATCAGCGGCACCCGACCCCCGAGCGCGCGCTTGACCAGGCGGATGGCCTCGAGTGTGAACGGCACGCTCTCGCGCGGGTCGGGCTGCTGCAGCGCCGCGATCTCGGCTGGCGTGCGCACGGGGTTGTGGATGACCGGCCCTTCGCCGCGCTCGAAGCTCAGCCGCAGCCCCATGCCCTCCAGCGGCGGCAAAATATCGGCGAAGATGATCGCCGCGTCCACCGCGAACGCCTCGATCGGCTGCAGCGTGACCTGTGCCGCAAGCTCGGGGGTCTTGATCATCTCCAGCAGGCCATAGCGCTCGCGCAGGGCGCGATAAGCGGGCATATACCGCCCGGCCTGGCGCATAAACCACACCGGTGTGCAATCGACCGGCTCACGCCTGCATGCTTTGAGAAATCGGTCGGTCATGGATCGTCCTGCCAGGGGGCCAAGGTACTAAGTGCCAGGGTGTCAAGGGTTGCGTGTCAAGGGTTGCGTGTCAAGGGCTGAGTGTCAAGGGCTGAGTGTCAAGAGCTGAGTATCAAGGGTTGCGTGTCAAGGGTTGCGTGTCACGGGTTGCGTGTCAAGGGCTGAGTGTCAAGGGCTGCGTGTCACGGGTTGCGTGTCACGGGTTGCGTGTCACGGGTTGCGTGTCAAGGGCTGCGTGTCAAGGGCTGCGTGTCAAGGGCTGCGTGTCAAGGGTTGCGTGTCAAGGGCTAAGCGATGAGTGACAAGATGACCAGATAACAAGATGGTCATGATGATTAAGATGACAAGCTGAAATCGTACACCTGCCCACCTGAGCACTTCAACACTTAAGCACCTGATCACCTGAGCACTTCAGCACTTCAGCACCTGCCCACCTGAGCACTTCAACACTTCAGCACCTGATCACCTGAGCACTGCACCACTTAAGCCCCTGCCGACCTGAGCACCTGAACACCTGAACCCCCGGCACCGTATCACCCAATCAGGGCCAACGCCTCGCGCAACGGCCGGTGGATCGCGGTAATGATCGGTGTATCACGCAGAGTGTAGCGTCGTGCCTCGGTCGCCCGCAGGTCGATCACCAGTTGCTGGAAGCGCACCAGGTCCTCGGTCTCGTAGGCCACGATGAACTCCTGGTCGTCCAGGCCGGTGGCGTACAGCAGCACCTGGCGCACATCGGCGTACTCGTGGCCGATCCGCATGTGCTCGTTCATCATGCCCTGGCGCGCGTCCTTGCTCATCAAATACCACTCGGTGGTCTTACTGAAGGGATAGACCACCAGGTAGGTGCAGCGGTCGGGCAGGTCGATCGCCTGTTCCTGGGTGGTGGGCCGCCTGGTGTAGCTCGATGGCCGGGTGAAGCCGAACAGGTTGTGGGTGATCTCCAGGTAGATGCCCATGCCAGTGTTCAACAGCCGGCTGGTCATCTCCTGCATGGCGATCGGCGAGTCGCCTTTGCGCCACAGCAGCAGCTCGGCGCTGGCTTTCATCCCGATCGTGCTATAGCTATAGGTCGTAATCGCAGGTGCGGCCTCCTCGATCGCCCGCGCGAAGGCCTCGCGCCCATCTGCGCGCGCGCTCAGCGATAGCCGCCGCCAGGCCGGGTCGGCTTTGAAGCTGGTGTATTGGACGAACAACGGCCGGGGTTGGGGGGATGTGGCATGGGTTGACATCATAATTCCTCTTAGCGCTGCACTGCTTCATCGAGCTGGAACAATTGCTGCACTGCCTGGGCGAGCTGGCTGCCGGTCGTGGGGTCTTTCAGGCTGGCGATCGGCTGGTGCAGGAGTTTGTTGACGATCGCGGCGCTCAGCGCCTGAATGGCCTGTTGCTCGCGTGGCGAAAGGTCGGGCAGCTTCGCCAGAGTCCGCTCGAGCTCGGCCATCCGGATGGCTTCGGCGCGCTCGCGCAGCGCCCGGATCGTCGGGACTACTTCCTGGGTTGCCCACCACTCCATAAACCTGGTGACCTCGGATTCGACCAGCGCCTCGGCGACGGCAACCTCGGATGCCCGTGCCGCGCGGTTGGCTGCACAGACCGCCTGCAGGTCGTCCACATCGATCAGCCGCACCCCCGGGATCGCCGCAGCCTGCCGGTCGATATCGCGTGGCACCGCCAGGTCGAGCAAGAGCAGCCCTGCCTGGCGCCCCTCCAGCGCGCGTGCGACGGTAACGGCGCCGAGGATGATATCCGGCGCCGAGGTGCAGCTGATCGCCACATCGGCCTGGTGGAGCGCTTCTCGCATACGCTCGAACGGCCAGACCTGCGCGCCGTAGGCCGCCGCCAGCGCCTGGCTATGCGCGATCGTTCGGTTGATGATCGCCACTGAGCCCGGCACGGCGCTGCGCAGATGTTTCAGCGCCAGTTCGGCCATGCGCCCGGCGCCGATCACCAGCACGTGCCGCTCTGCCAGGCCGCCCAGCGCATCCCGCGCCATGTCGAGCGCCACCGAGACCACCGAGACCGGGTTGCGGGCGATGCCGGTGCGAGTGCGCACCAGCTTGCCGGCCGCCAGCGCGCTCTGCAGCAGCCGGGAGATCAGTTGGCCGGCCGTCCCCGCGGCCTGTGCCCGCGCCAGCGCCGCCTTGAGCTGGGCCAGGATCTGCTCCTCCCCCAGCACCATCGAATCCAGCCCGGCGGCCAGCCGAAACACGTGGCGCACGGCGTCGGCACCGGTAAAGGTATACAGATGCGGCGTCAGCTCCTCCGGCGCCAGGTGATGCCATTCAGCCAGGAACTGCCGCAACACACGGTCGCCCGCAGTATCGGGCCCAACCAGCCCATACACCTCCACCCGGTTGCACGTCGAGAGGATGAAGCCTTCGCTGGTGTGAGCGCGCAAGGCCTGTAACGCCTCGGGTATGCTCGCAGCGCTGAAGGCGAGCCGCTCGCGTACAGCGACCGGAGTCGTCCGCTGATGAACGCCTGTGATAACCAGTTGCACGTCGATCTGACCCCCTGGGTGAGAATCGAGAACTGCCGAAGGCTGAACGATGAACGATGAACGATGGAATGTTGAATATCTTCTACAATCTGCAACTTGACTTTTGCACATTCTCGTGAGAATCGCGTTTGCAAACGGGTGCTCGTAGGCGGCGAGATGCAGCATATGGCGTTCTGGTGCGATCTAAGAGGTCAGGAGTGCCAGCCACTTGCTCGCTACGCGCTGCTGCTCTACCGCATTACAAAGCGATTCGCCAAAATTGGCAAAACCCAATCTGCAATCTCTAATTGACAGGAGTTACACGGTCGCCCTTTACAAGATGCTTTTTGCCTGCGGCAGCAAGGTACTTCACCATTTTCCGTTTTTCGTTTTTTGCTCGCAGAGCGAAAAAACGAAAAACCATAAGAAGAAAAGCACCGCTCTGCCGAAGGCTATGAAAGCATTCAATACGCCACCACGTAAGTCCTGTAATTTATGTTTCGCTCCCTTCATAGCCGGCGATCAGGCCGAGCAGAATAGCGTCCATGAAGCGATCGAGCCGGGTGTGCAGAGCTGCTGCTTCGGCCAGGTCGGTCGGCTGGGCGATACCGGGCAGCGGCATGGCGAGCTGCGAGAAGGTACGGCGAAAGAACAGAAAAGCTTCGACCGTATCGTGCAGGCTGGCGTTGGCCGTGCGTGCTTCGCGCCCGTAAGTCGCGCCGACCGCGCGCGCTTCGGCCAGGAAGCGTGCGTCGGCCTCGCGGCGGTTGATGTACTGGATCAACAAGCCGAGCAGCCGCTGGCCCAGACGGCGCATTCGCTCGGTCGTCGGCCCGGCAGCGAAGCGCGCATGCCACTCCTGGCGTGCCAGTTCGTGCTCGTCGACGGCCCAGCCGTGGGCGGGCAGCCGCACAGACGGTGCGGGGACGCTGCCCGTCGTTGGTGCGGCAAGCTGGACGATCGCCGCGCGCGGGAAGCGCCGGTGGCCGCCAACGGTCCGCTTCATCGGCACCCGGCCAGCATCGCCCCAACGGCGTAGCGTGGAAGTGGCAACCCCCAGCAGCGCGCTCGCCTCGTGCAGCGAGAGCCATTCGCTGGCGGGCTCTTCGAGCGAGGTTGTCGCGTCGTGAGCGTTCATCGCGCCATCATCAGATCGCTATGCGTTGAGCTCCACGCTCGCTGCCGGCGTATTCCAGCTCCTGCCGCTGAAGATACGCCAGCGCATGCGCGGCGGCCTCCTTGCCCTGCCGCACGCAATCGGGGATGCCGACGCCCCGATAGGCGCTGCCGGCCAGGTACAACCCGGGCGGGCACAACGCCTCCAGCGCCGCCACACGCTCGAGGTGCCCAAGGTCGTACTGCGGGTTGGCGCGCGGCCAGCGGTAGATCCGCGTGAACAGCGGCGCGGCCGCGATCCCGAGGATTGCACGCAGTTCGTTGCGCACCACCTCCAACAGCGCGTCGTCGTCGAGCGCGATCACATCCGGGGTGCGCGACCCGCCCACGAAGACGCGCAACAGCGTATGCTCGGCCGGTGCGCGGTGATCGAACTTGAGCGAGCTCATCGTGCAGGCGTTGATCTGGCGGCGTTCGCTGCGCGGGATAACCAGGCCGAATCCGTCGAGCGGGTCGCCGATCGCGGCGCGCCGATACGCCAGCGAGACTGTGCCGGTCGTGACGTAGCGGATCTGCCGCAGGCCGGCGGCCAGCGCAGGCTGGAACGGCGCGACCAGATCGGCGGCGGCGAACGCCGGCGTGGTCAGGATCACCGCATCCGCTGCCAGCGTCGTGCCGTCGTCGAGGCGCACGCGGTAGGGCTGGGGCAGCGCCGGCACGTAGTCGATCGCCGCCACGCCACGCCCGTTGACCGCCTGCTCGCCCAACGCCGCCACCAGTGCGTCGACGAAGGTGCCGACACCCCCACGCAGCGTGACAAAGGTCGAGGAACCGGGAACCGAGGGCCGCGAACCGGCTGTTGGCTCTACGGTCCGCGGTTCGTGGTTCCTGGTTCTCCGCTGGGCGCGCATTCCGCGGATCAGGCTGCCATAGCCCTGCTCGAGCGCGCGAAAGTATGGAAAGGTCGCCAGCAGGCTCTGCCGCTCCGGCTCAGCGTTGTAGATGCCTGCCATGAGCGGCTCGGCGATCCGGTCGAGCGCTTCGGCGCCGAGGCGCCGGCGGATGCAATCGGCCAGCGTTTCGTCGGCATCATCGCGCCGGGGAGGGATAAACAGGTCCAGCGCCATGCGCAGCTTGCCCCAGGGCGAAAGCACTGGCGAGCGGACGAACGGCATCAGCCTGGTTGGCACGACGAGCTGCATGCCCTCGGGCAACGGGCGCGGCTTCCCGCCAACCAACACATAGACTTTGTTGTGCGCCGCGTTGGTCCCCATGAGCTGATCGCCCAGCCCCAGCTCGCGCACCAGCTCCACCCCCCAGGGCTTCTGGGTGAGGAACGAGTCGGGGCCGGCCTCGATAACAAATCCTGCTCCGGCCACCTCAGCCGGGTGGGGGATCGTCTCGGTCCGAATCTTGCCGCCGAAGTGCGCGTCGCGCTCGATCAGCGTGGTGTGTAGCGCCAGGCCGGCGCGTCGGGCGGCCTGCTGCAGGTAGAACGCTGCGCTCAGACCGCTGATTCCACCGCCCACGACCACGACATGGGGGGAACGGTGAACGGGAGCTGAGCTGTTGGTCATGGGAGCGGCCATGGATCTCCGTTCAAAGTTGATCAAAGTTATCGAAACTGCCGAAACCTGCGTGACTTTACTATAGCCGAACATGCCGAAGGTGTCAACCGCGATGCCAGCGCCAGTCTAGACTCGGCCTCTCGAACAGCTCTCGAACTTCACTGAGGTTGTGAAACTTGTACGACATTTCCGCGGGCAGCGGTCTGATACCGCTCCTCGTGGCCGATAGCCTGTTCCCCATCGCCCGCCCCTTCGCCTACGCACCCGGAAGGGACGCGATGGGTGCGTAGTGCGTGGCTGCGCCTTGCTCCTTCCCTCATCGGGGGCGCAGGGTCGACGCCGCGCCAGGCGCTTTACTCCCCCGCTTCCCGGGTGGGAGGGGAGGCTGAAGTGAGGGCGATCAGCCGCGGCGGGGAGGTGAAAGGTAGTTAGAGGTCTACCTGGCGTGGCATCAACGGCAATTCATCGACGCGCACCGACGGCGGCAGGGTGCATGTCCACAGCACCGCCTCGGCCACATCGCGGGCGGTCATGAGCTGGCGGCGGAACTCTTCGCTGGGGTTGAGCGGATGGATATCGGTGTTGATCATGCCGGGGAAGATCGTCGTAACGTAGACGTTGTAGGGGCGCAGCTCGGCGCCGAGCGCCTGGCCGAGGCCGGCCAGACCGAACTTTGCCGCGCAGAAAGGGGCGATATTGGCGACACCGACCTTGCCGACGCGCGAGCCGATGTTGATGATCGTTCCGCTACGTTGGCGCTTCATATGCGGAATCACTGCACGCGCCGTGTAGAAGCTGCCGTGCAGGTTGGTCTCGATCACCAGGCGGAACTCGTCGTCGCTGAATTGCTCCAGCGGCGCGACCTTGTGGACCACGCCGGCGCTATTGATCAGGATATCGATGCGGCCAAGCAGATTATAGGCGCTATCGACCAGCCGGGCTACCTGCACCGGATCGGTCACATCGGTGGGAATCGCCAGCGCGCGCCCGCCCTCGCTGGCGATCTCGCCGACCAGCCATTCCAGCTTGTCGCGGCGGCGCGCCGCCCCCACAACGACCGCCCCCTCGCGCGCCAGCAGCCGTGCTGTCTCGTAGCCTACCCCGCTTGACGCGCCGGTAATGATCGCAACCCGTCCTCGAAGCTTCATGGCAGCCCTCATTTCCAGGTCTTCCGCAGTCGCCACCTATGGGGTGGATTGGCGGGACCTGCGGTCCCGCTGGTCCCCGCCCGTCCAACGTCGCCGTCTGGACAGGTGGGGGAGGGAGGATGCGAGGGTGTTGCGCCTCCCTCGCACCCACCGCCGAAGGCCTGCCCCATACCATCGGTCACGCGATGGAGGGGGTTGGGGAGGCGTCGGCTTTCCCCACATCTCCTGTGTGCCGCGTCAGCAATGTACACATCTTCTCGTATGGTCATGTACCAATCCAACCGGACACCCCCACCGCCCGGCGGCGGAACGCCGCGGGCTCCAGCGGGACGGCCTCGGTCCGGATGAAAAGTAAATGTTCATGGGGAGCACTGCCGCGCTATTGTACACCCTACCGGTAGGGTGAGCAAAATCGTCTGGAACAAAGAGCGGATTATGATCGAGGATCGGAGTTACTTCAGAGCCGGTACGAGGATGGTGCTCCAGGCGTGGTATGATGAGGTTGCTATAGCCCGCTATCATTCAGGAGTATCTGGCAATGTCGCATGGCAAAAGCATCGGCATCATCTCCCCTATCCTGAGTGGGTTTTATTTTGGCGGCCTCCTGGCCGGCATACACGCGGCTGCCAGGCAGCGTGGCCTACACATGATCACCGTTCAAGGGTCGCCGGCCGATGTCGCAGCCTGCCGGCTCGCCTGCGATCAGGTTGCCGGCTGGATCGTGATTTTCGAGACCCAAGGCATCGAGGAGCTTGTGCAATTACGGGTGCCGCTGGTCACGATCAGCGCGATAGCGCCATCGGGTTGCCCGGCAGTCCTGTCGGACAATTTCGGCGGTATGCAGGCAGCCGTGCACCACCTCATCGATCACGGCCATCGGCGCATCGCTTTCGTCGGCAATCTAACACAAACCGATATCCAACAGCGCTTTGCGGGCTATCAGGCTGCACTCGCCGATCGAGGTATTCCGTTCGATTCGCAGCTCGTTGTTGCGATCGATGATAATCGGGAGACCGGGGGGCGTCTCGCAGCTCAGCATCTGCTGCAGCGTGGGCTGCCGTGCACGGCTGTAGCGGCTGCCACCGATGAAAACGCCTTTGGGATCCTGGCGGTGCTCCAGGAAGCCGGCTACCGCATTCCGGCCGATCTGGCGATCGTTGGCTTCGACGACAACACTATTGCGCAGGCAGCAACGCCGCCGCTCACCACCGTCCGCCAGCGCTTCGACGCGATCGGCGCTACGGTCGTGGACGTGCTGCTCGCACAGATCGCTGGGGACCCGGTGCCTGCGGATCCCTCCTATGTCGCGACGGCGCTTGTCCTTCGGCAATCCTGCGGGTGTAGCGGCGATCTGATCGCCGTGCCAGCGGTACCGTCTGGCACGGGCATACCGGTCGGCTGGCAGGCAACGCTTGCGCGCCAACTGGTGCAACGGTTGCTACATCCCTTGCCCCTGGATCCCACGACACCACCTACCCACGTCTGGCCGGGGGTTGCGACGCTCCTGAACGCGTTGGAGGCAGCGCTCCAGGGCGATCCGGTGCCGCCTGCAGGTACGTTGCAGCAGGCATGGCAAGAGGCGATCGCGCTCGTGCCCGACATCGAAACGCTCATGGCGACGCTTAAGCTCCTCGAACGCACTGTGATGCACTTCGTTCGCGCCACAGCGAACGAAGCCGTCCAGGCGAGCCTGGAAGCGCTGCTCGACCGCGCCAGGCTGACACTGGTGCAGGCGCGGCTGGCCAGCGAGATGGCCCGCAGTGATGTGCTGGAGCGCTTGAATCGCATGATTCAGCAGATCACCATTACCCTGCTCAGCGGCGATGGGTCAAGTGCCGACCCCCTTGCCTGGCTGGCGCAGACGACAGCATCGTGGGGCTGCCTGGCGCTCTGGGATGGCAACGGCACTGCCCCGTCGCCGACGTTGGTGGTGGCCGGCACCTACAGCCGTGCTGGCGATCCATGCCCTCCGCTGGCGTCGCGCTACGCTGCTGCAGCATTTCCCCCCGGCGATCTGCTGTCCCGATCGGAGCACGCAGACGGGTCCGCGGTCCTCATCCTGTTGCCGATCCGGACAGCGACGCGCAATTGGGGGGTGTTGGCGCTGGTTGAGCCGTTCCTCCACCGGCGCTCCTTCACCCACAATATGCTGGATGCCTGGGTGAGGATGGTAGGGGCTGCATTGGAGCGCGATGCCTTGTTGGCCTCGCTCACCGAGCAGCAAGAAACGTTACGCCGTTCCTACGAGCGCGAGCGCGCGCTGGCCGATACCGTGCGCGAGCTTGGTTGTCCGGTGATCCCGCTTTTGCCGGGGGTGTTGTTGGTCCCATTAGTCGGCGCGATCGATTCCGGGCGAGCGAGTCAGGTGATCGAGGCCGTTCTGGATGGCGTGAGCACCCACCAGGCTACCGAGGTGCTTCTCGATATCACCGGTGTGCCGTTGGTGGACACGCAGGTTGCTAACTCCCTGCTCCAGGCTGCTCGCGCGGCAACCCTGCTCGGCGCACGCGTTATCCTGGTAGGGATACGGCCGGAGATCGCGCAAAGCATTGTAGGCCTGGGGATCGATCTGAAGCATCTGATCACCCGGTCGTCGTTGGCAGAAGCGCTGCAAGCGATTCTCAAAGACAAGCGCCGGGCGTAGTTCGGCGAGATATCGTGCTGGAGGATGGATGCCGCGGGCGCAGAGGGAAGCTCGCGGCATTCGCTCTCACTTCACGCGCTCGATGTACTCACCGGTGCGTGTATCCACGCGCACCAGGTCGCCCTCGTTCACGAAGGCCGGCACCTGCACGACCGCCCCAGTCTCAAGCGTCACCGGCTTGGTAATGCTGGTCGCCGTATCGCCGCGCACAGCAGTGGCGGCCTCGATCACTTTGAGCGTCACGAACAGCGGCGGCTCGACCCCCAGGATCTGGTTGTCATCGAAGAAGAGCACATCCACCATATCGCTCTCCTTGATGAACTTGCTCGCCTCACCGATCATCTCGCCGGGGATCTCGATCTGCTCGAAGCTCTCGGTATCCATGAAGTGGTAGGTATCGCCATCGCGGTAGAGGTACTGCATGGGTCGTTTCTCGACGCGCACGATCTCGATCTCGGAGCCGGCGCGCACCCGATCCTCGATCACGCGCCCGGTCTGCAGGTTCTTCAGCCGCATACGCACGAACGCGCGCCAGTTGCCGGGGGCCACGTGCTGGAACTCCTCTACCCGATGCAACACACCGTTGTAGCGAATGATCATGCCGGTGCGCAGGTCTGAGGTTGTCGCCATAGATTCGCTCCTATTCATAGAAAGCGCCGCCTCGTGAGCGAGCGGCGCGTGGTCTGCCGATAGTCGGTTGCCAGGCCCATTATAGCATAGGGGCGCGAAGCGGCGCAAATCGAGAGAACTCAGGCGGTTGTTTGAGCCGCCCAGAACCCCAGGATCCCCGCCATCTCGCGCAGCGCCGCCTGGGCCGCGCGCACATCGCGCCCGGCTGCGGCGGCGGCCAGCACATCGCTCGCCAGGCCGCTCAGCAGCGCCAGCGCCAGTGGCGTCTGCAGGTCATCGTCGAGGGCCTCGAGGAACGCGGCGCGCGCCTGGGATGCATCCAGCGCCGGCTCGGGGCCACCAGTCGCTGCCAGCGCGGCACGCAGCCGCTCGACGTTGGCCTCCATCGCTGCTGGGCCGGAGCGTTCGTAGTTGAAATCCTCCCGGTACGGGAAGGAGAGCAGGTACCAGCGCAGCGCGTCGGCGCTCTGCTGCCTGAGCACGTCGCGTACAAACACCATATTGCCGAGCGACTTGCTCATCTTCTCGCCATCGAGCCAGGCCAGCCCACCGTGGACCCAGAAGTGGGCGAACGGGTGAAGGCCGGTGACCGGCTCGGTCTGGGCGATTTCGGAGGGATGATGGGGGAAGATCAGGTCGCGCCCGCCGCCGTGGATATCGATCTGCGGGCCGAGGTAGCGGGTCGACATCGTTGTACACTCGATATGCCAGCCGGGCCGCCCCGCACCCCAGGGGCTCGGCCAGGATGGCTCGCCAGGCCGGCTGGCCTGCCACAACACGAAGTCGAGCGGATCGTCCTTCAGCGGATCGTTGGGGTTGTTGCCGCGCTCATTGGCCGTCGCCAGCATCTCGTCGTAGCTCATGCGCGCCATCTCGCCGTACGATGGGAACGTGGCAACCCGATAGTAGACGTGCCCATCGCGGACATAAGCGTGGCCGAGCGCGATCAGGCGCTCGATGATCGCGATCATCCCCGCGATCTCCTCGCTCGCTTTGGGAAAATAGTCCGGCGGGGTGATATTCAGCGCTGCACAATCCTCGAGGTAGCGCTGCGTCTCGCGCTGTGCCAGTTCGTCCCAGCGGACCCCGTCGTGGGCTGCGCGCTCGAACAGCGGGTCATCGACATCGGTGACGTTCTGGCAATACCGTACCTGGGCGCCTTTGAAGCGCAGGTAGCGCACCAACACATCGAAGATCAGGAACGTATGGGCGTGGCCGACGTGCGTCGTGTCATATGGCGTCACACCGCAAACATACAGCGTCAGCGCGCGGTCGTGTGGGATCACGAGCTCGGCTTTGTAGCCGCGTCGGGTATCATACAGTCGCATACCTGATCGTTTGCTCCTCATCTAGTGTCCCTGGTTCCTGGGCGATCGCGGGCTGGACAGCGACGATCGTCATATCGTCGTGCTGCTCGGTCTCGCCCATAAACGCCTGAACCCGTTCGAGCACCGATTCCACCAACGGGCGGACCGCCCCGTCTCGGGCGATCTCAGCGATCGTAGCCTCCAGCCGGTCGAAGCCGAACAGCTCGCCCTGGGCGTTGTGGGCCTCAACCACGCCATCGCTCACGAGCAGCAGCGAGTCGCCTGGATGCAGGGCGACCGCGGCTTCCTCGTAGCGCGCCGCTGCGAATGCGCCAAGCGGCAACCCGCCGACCTCGATGAAGGTTGCGGCCCGGCGGGCGGGCGCAGCGGCGACCAGGATCGGTGCGATCATGCCGGCGTTCGCCACGCGCAACATGCGGCGCTGCGGGTCGAGCACAGCGAAGAGCAGCGCGGCGTTCATATGATTGGCCTTGAGGCGCGGCGTCAGCGCCTGGTTGAGGGCCGTCAGCACCTCAGCCGGGTGTTCGAGCTCGCGCCCGTGCGACTCGACCGCGCTGGCGGTGAGCGCCATCAGCAGCGCGGCTCCGACACCCTTCCCGGAGATATCGCCGATCGCGATCGCCGCGCGGCCTTCCGACAGCGCCAGATAGGTATAGAAATCGCCGCCGACCTCGTAGGCCGGGATGGAGCGGGCATACACTGCGATCGCCTCGTCGCTCCATGGCGGCCGGCTTGGCAGCAGCCCGATCTGGATATCGCGCGCCAGGGCCAGCCCGTGCCGCAGCCGTTCGTTGCGCTGTTCGATCTCGGCCAGCGATTCCTGGAGGTGCGCGGCCATCTGGTTGAACGTCTGCGCCAGATCGCCCAGTTCGTCGTTGTCCAGCGGTGCGATGCGATGCTCGAGGTGGCCGGCGCCGAGCGCAGCGGCGCCAGCGCGCAGCGCCGCCAGCGGTCGCAGGAAACGCTGTGCCTGACGGAACGCCCACAGCAACGCGAGCCCGCCGACCAGGATCACCAGCAACGTTAGAATCAGCACGCTGCGCCGCACACTCGCGAACGCGATCGCCGCCGGCTGTTCGACTACCACTGCCCAGCCGGTCGGCTCGTCGTTCTCCCCGACCCTCACCGGATCCAGCGCGCCGATCACATCCTGGTTGCGCGCGCCGCTATATTCGGCGGTACCCGACTCGGTGGCGAGCAGATAGGCCAGCGTACGCGGTGCGACGAAGCCGGGCGCACCATCGTCGAGCAAGATCGCCCCGCTATCGTGCGCGACCAGGTAGGCATAGCTGCTGGAGTTGGCGGTCGAGAGGCGCAGCTCCTGGGCGATCGGCTCGGCGCTGATCTCGGCCCGCAGCGCGCCGATGATCTGTCCCGCATCATTGCGCAGCGGCAATGTGGCGATAAACGTTTTATCGGCGCTGATCGCCGAGTAGGTGCTCTGGCCCGCGAGTGCGCGCTGGACATTCGCTTCGCCGCCACGGTCGCGCAATTGGGCTGCGGGGATGGCCTGGAGTCGATTGACACGCAAGCGCTCCCGGCCAGCGCCATCGAGGACTGCGAGGTCGATCAGGTGAGGGTAGGTGCGCGCCTGCATATCCTGGGCCGCCTCGACCAGTTGGTTGAGCGGGGTGGCCGGTCGCACCAGCAGGGCATAGCGGACCAGTTGATCCCGCAGGCCATCCAGATAGCGCGTGATATCGCGCGAGGTACGCGCCGCGAGCGCCCGCTGATCGCTATAGACGCTCCGCTGCTGGGCGACCATACTGATATTGATCAGCAGCGCCCCGACGACTAGCAGCGGCAAGGTCGAGGAGATCAGATACGACCAGCGCAGCCGACTGGCAATGCTCGCGCGGGCGTTTGGGGCAGCGGCGTTGGCTGATTGGCCCGGTGTGTCGGCCCGACGGTGTGTCAGATAGCGCATGAACGGCTCGCAGTCCAGGGGATAACCTCGTTCGCGCTCGTTCACGAACGGGCCCATTATAGCATACGCTCATGGCTGATAGCGTGGGGGCGGCTGGTCGCTGGATCTGCCTCACCAGCGCATCACGGAGGGGTGAAGGGGTTGGCTTGAGCAAGCCACAACGCTGCCCCTTGCACCCCGAACCCCTCGCCTGGAAAGGCACCGGGAGCTGCGCTGATTGCGGCGCGCTGCGAGTGCCGTATTCCCGGCGGCTCGGGCAGAGCGCTCGGAGCGCAGATCGCGTTGTGTGGTTATGGTCCGGCGCCACTGCTGAGCGCTGGGGCAGCTTCGCGTTCAGATCGCACAGTGGCGCGCGGCAGCGTCACGGTGAACACACTCCCTTTGCCGACTGTGCTCTCGACAGCGATCGTGCCATGCTGGGCCTCGACCAGCTTTTTGGCGATCGCCAGGCCCAGCCCGGCCCCTGCGCCGGTGCGCGCCGCATCGCCGCGATAGAAGCGCTCGAAGATATGCGGCAGCAAGGTCGGTTCGATGCCGACACCGGTATCGCGGACGCTGATCGCCACACCAGCATCGCTCAGCGCTGTTGTCACGCTGATCGCGCCGCCCGGGGGGGTGAATTTGATCGCGTTATCGAGCAAAATCAGCAGCACCTGCTTGAGCGCATCACGGTCGCCAAGCACGGCGACATCGTGGATCGGGTCGCAATCGATCGGGCGACCCGAGTCAAGGCGTTGGGCCTGGCGGCAGGCTTCCTCGATCAGCGGCCTGACCAAGACCGGCTCGCTCCGTAGCGGCCTGCCAGCGTCGGCGCGCGCCAGCGCCAGCAGATCGTTGACCAGGCGCATCAGCCGCTCGCACTCGTCGACCATATCGGCGAGGACCGCCACCCGATCCTCCGCGCGGATCGGCGGCTCGCGCTGCAGCAGCCCGAGGTTGCCGCGGATGGTCGTCAATGGTGTGCGCAGCTCGTGCGAGGCATCGGCGACAAAGCGGCGCTGGGCCTGGAGCGTCTGCTCCACCTGGCGGTACGCATCCTGGAGCTCGGTCAGCATGGTGTTGATGGTCGTCGCCAGCCGGCCGATCTCATCTTGCGGACCGACGTAGTGGACGCGCCGGCTGAAATCGCGTTCGGCGCCGATCGCCTGAGCCGTCTGGGTCATGCGATTGATCGGGCGCAACGTGACGCCGGACAACACCCAGCCGATCCCGAACGCGAGCAGGGTCACAACGCTACCGCTCAGGATCAGGATACTGCGAAGAGTACCGAGCGCCTGGTCCTGCTCCTCGATGGCGCGGGCGATCTGGATGGCGCCGGCAATACGCCCCTGGCTGACGACCGGGCGGCTATAGATCAGCAGCCGTCGGTCCTCGATCGAGGCGGTTTCGATCCACGCCTGGCCGTTCTGCACGGCGCGCAGGCCATCGGGGCTGAGCGGAAGGATCACGCGCTCGAGGTTGAGGGTCCGATCGGCGACCTGCCCGTCGAAGGTACGGGTTTGGGCGTAGGTTTCTGGCGCCGCAAACTTCCGGGCTGGGTAATCGATAGTGTTGATTGTGAAGCCTCGTGCATCGATCAGCCGCTGCGCCTCGGCTGCCAGCGTATCTTCAAGGATGCCGAACGTAGTCCGTGACACCGTGATATAGAGCGCGGCGCTGAAGACGAGCAGCGTCAACGCCAGGATTGCGCTGTAAAGCAATGTGAGCCGAAGGCGAACAGACATACGAAATCAGGGTATTGACTGCTGCAGCCCTAGGACTGGCGCTCCTCGCGGAGCACATACCCGACCCCGCGCACCGTCTGAATGAGGCGCGGCTCGCCGGCGGCCTCGGTCTTCGCGCGCAGATAGCCGATATACACTTCGAGCACATTGCCGTTGCCGCCGAAGTCGTAATTCCAGACTTCCTGCAAGATCCGCTCGCGCGGCAGGACCTGGCGTGGATGGCGCAACAGGAAGGCGAGCAGGTCGAACTCCTTCGGGCTAAGGCTGAAGCGCCGGTCGCCGCGCCGCGCGTCGCGAGTCAGCGGGTCCAGATAAAGATCAGCATAGGCGAGCGGCTTCTCGCGATCCTCGGCCAGATCCGCGCGGCGCAGCAACGCGCGGATGCGCGCCAGCAGTTCGGCGGGCGCGAACGGCTTGATCAGGTAATCGTCTGCGCCGCTATCCAACCCTTCCACGCGATCCTCAACAGCGTCGCGCGCGGTCAGCATCAGGATCGGGGTCGTATCGACGGCCCGCAGACGGCGGGCGACTTCGACGCCGTCCAGCCCTGGCATGAGCCAGTCGAGCACGATCACATCCGGCCGGTGGGCGCGCGCCTTGGCCAGCGCCTCGTGCCCATCGGCAGCGGTCACGACCTGATAGCCCTCGTAGGCCAGGGTGCGGCGCAGCATGTCGGTGATCCTGCGGTCGTCGTCAACGATCAGGATCGTAGCCATGAGCTCCCTCGTTACTCCATTGTGTGCTGCAGGCCAAGAACCACGGGGCTGCGAATCGCAGGCTTCCCCAATGCGACCAGCCTCGGCTCGTTCCGCGCTACGAATCGGTCGCTGGCAGCGGGGTCGGCGTCGGGTCGTCGGTCTCGCGCAGTTGATCCTTGCGCACCCATCCGAGCATGCGGCGCTCGCCGTCGCGGACGAACACCTGGAACCAGCCATCGCGCTCCTGCAACGGGTTGAAGCGCCGGTCGGCATCGGCGTGGACCAGCACCGGTGCGTTGTCGCGCGGTGCCGCCCGCACATCGACGCCAGCGGGGCTGATCGGGCGCTGAGACTTGAACTCGGGCGGCAACAGCGCGCCGATGTCGGTAGGATCGCGCTCGCCGAGGTAGCGCAGGATGCCATTGGCGATCCCGGCTGCGATCCGATCCGGCTGGCCGATCAGTATAGCACGATCGGCGGCATTGGTCAGGTAGCCCATTTCGATGATCACCGCTGGGGTGGTTCGCGCGACGGCATGGTCGTGCCGGCGGTAGCTAAAGGCGTAGTAGCCGCGCATGTTGAAGGTGATCCGGTCGTCCCACGGCAGCCCGGTTGCGGCCGCATATTCTTCCCTGAGCACATCGGCCAGGTGCTGGGCGGCACGCGAGGTGCGCCAGGGCGTTGCCAGCTTGAACCCGCGCGCCCCGTTGCTCGCCGAGCCGTCGGCGTGGATCGCCACGAAGGCGTCAGCATCGTAGCCCGGGGGCACGGTCGCCGGCAGGACATCGACGCTGAGACCGCGCTGTTGGAGCAGCGCAGCGACGCGGCGAGCGATATCGAGGTTGATCTCGACCTCGGAATAGCCGGCAGCGAAGGCACCAGTGGAGCCGCGCAGGCGCTTGAGCTCATCGGGCAACTCGTTTGACTTCCAATGCCCGACCTGCAGGCCGACCCGGGGCGGACCCGGCCGCGGGGTGGCGGTCGGTGTGACCGGTGGCAGCGTGGCAGTCGGTGGAGCCGATGTTGGGGTCGGGCTGGGCAGGGGAGCCAGAGTCGGCGCGCTGGTGCTTGTCGGCGGACGTTCCAGCGAGGGTGTGGAGGGTGCGGGCGGGGGGTCCGCCGGGCGCGGCGCACCGAACGCGGCGATCATGAGCGCGAGCGGAAGCGCCATCAGGCCGCGGCTCCTGAGCCGTTGGAGGATGCTGTGACGCACGTTGGCTCCTGATAGTACAACGAGCCTTGGGAGACCCCCACGCCTGGAAAAGCATCCGGCTGGAGCAACCAGGTTACAACCTTCGTGTCATCGATTCTAAGCGCTCGAAGGTCGAGAAAAGCTGAGAGCATGCTAAGAGTTGCCGGCTACAGTTGTCTTAACGTGCTCTCAGCTTTCGCTCAGCCCAGGCATACCAGCGGAGCCTATAATACCGTGGCTGGCCGATCTCGGGCGCCAGCGGAATCTCGTGGGCATGGAGAAGTTGAGCCATGCGCTGGTCGGTGGTAGTGGTTATCGCTGCGATGCTGATGGTCGGTTGTGCCCAATCTGCACAGCCGGTCGTGCAGCCGGTTGCGGCTACGTCACCGCCTGCGACCGCCCGGCCTGCGCCCACGGCGCCTCCTGTGCCGACTGCCGCGCTCCCCCCTGTGCCGGTGACCACTGCGCTGCCGACCTCGTCTCCTACGCTAGCGGCCACCGCATTGCCATCGA
>FLYN01000730.1_pt1 | contig 19730 bp, 14 predicted proteins | sample 1122621 | NCBI WGS metagenome assembly FLYN01 (sample SAMEA4346792, study PRJEB14843) | hot springs metagenome | biome: Terrestrial Biome; feature: Habitat; material: Sediment | place: India | collected 2012-06-12 | depth 1760 m
CCAGCCGATTCATGATCGTGTAAATTTCGTACTTGGCTCCGACATCGATCCCACGGGTGGGCTCGTCCAGGATGAGCACATCCGGGTTGACGGACAGCCATTTCCCCAGACAAACTTTCTGCTGGTTGCCGCCACTCAGATTGCTCACCTGCTGCTCGATGCTCGGCGTCTTGATATTGAGCGAGTTTTGATATTCATACGCAACCTTGATCTCGGCATTGCGATCGATGACATTATAGCGGGCGATCTGGCGCAGGTTCGCCAGCGTGATATTCTCCTTGACATCCTGGATCAGGATCAGGCCATTGCCCTTGCGATCCTCGGTCACATACGCTACTCCGGCACGGATCGCGTCCCGCGGGTGCCGGAAGATACGCTTCTGGCCTTTCACGAACAGATCGCCCGTGATCTGGTAGCCAAGCGGGTTTCCAAAGATGCTCAAAGCCAGCTCCGTGCGCCCCGAGCCCATCAGGCCGGCCAGGCCGACGATCTCGCCGCGCCGGACGTTGAAGGCGATATCGCGCAGAATCATTCTGCCCAGCGCCGGGTGGTGCGCGCTCCAGCCCCGGACTTCCAGCATAATCTCGCCTGGCTGCCGCTTCGCGCGCTGGGGATAGATGTTTTCGATCTCGCGCCCGACCATGTGCTTGATCAGGACGTTCTCGGAGACCTCACCCTTGTGCGCGTCCAGCGTGCAGACGGTCTGTCCATCGCGCAGCACGGTGACCGAGTCGGCGATCGCGACCACCTCCTTCAGCTTGTGCGAGATCAGGATACAAGTTACGCCCTGCTCGCGCAAGCCGCGCAGGAGATTCAAGAGGTTGGCACTGTCGTCCTCGTTCAGGGCCGCGGTCGGCTCATCCAGAATGAGCAGCTTGACATCGCGGCTGAGCGCCTTGGCGATCTCGACCAGTTGCTGCTTGCCAACACTCAGATCCTTGACTTTATCCGCAGGATTGGCGGCGAGCCGAACCTTTCGCAGCATCTCGCTGGCGCGCTTGATCGTCTCGTTCCAGTTCACCAGGATGCCGTTGCGGATCTCGTTGCCAAGAAAGATATTCTCGTACACGGTCAGCTCAGGGACCAGCGCCAGTTCCTGATAAATAATAGCAATGCCCGCCCGCTCGCTGTCCCGGATGCCGCGAAAGCGCTGGACTTCCCCGCGGAACCGGATTTCCCCGCTGTAGTCACCATACGGGTACACGCCGCTCAACACCTTCATGAGGGTCGATTTCCCCGCGCCGTTCTCGCCGACCAGGCAGTGAATCTCGCCTTGGGCGACGCGAAAACTGACATTGTTCAGGGCTTTCACGCCGGGAAATTCCTTGGTGATGTTCCGCATCTCCAGCAGCGGGGTACTCATAGCGGCTTTATCTCCTCCAGCATACAATAACTACTAGAGAGATCATGTCAAGATTGGACATGTCACCCTGAGCCCTTCGTCATACGCAGAGCGGAGGGTCGCGGTCATCCCCACACCAGAGCCGCTTCGCTCAGCATGAGAGATGCACAGGGACTATCGGACTCTCTCCAGAAAGTATACCCTTGATCTGGCTTGTGCAGCGCGGCGCGCGCCCACATCCCACACCGCGCTGCTTTGTCCGACCATTGTGCTCTTAGGGCAGGTTGGTGAAATCGCTGGCCTGGTAGTAGCCAGAGTCGATCAAGGCCGCTTTGACGTTGCTCTTGTCCACGGCAATCACCGGCGACTGGATCGCCGGCACATCGATCTTGCCGTTGTTGTAGGAACCCTTGGCGTCGGGGGTCTTGTCGCTCAGCAGCGCCACCGCCGCGTTGATCGCGTCCTGTACCAGCGTGCGTACATCCTTGAACACGGTCATCGACTGCTTGCCGTCGAGGATGTATTGCACCGAGGCTTTCTCCGCGTCCTGCCCCGTCACCACATAGCTCGTAACATCTTTGTCCGCGGCGAAGGCATCCGCAATCGCCCGCGCGGTGCCGTCGTTGGGGGCTAGAATGAACACGTTCCCCTTGTCCGCGGCCGTCGCTGCCGTCAGGTTCGACTCCGCCAGCGTCTTGGCCGTGTTGAAGTCCCAGTTGGTTGTGATCTGACCGATGATCCTGGCCTGCTCATCGCGCGTCAGTTTGGCCTTGCTCTGCAGTGCCACCGCCTCGCTGGAGTTCTTGATCACGAATGTGCCGTCGGCAATCTTGGGCTGCAAGACCCCCCACGCCCCCTCGAAGAAGATGAAGGCGTTGTTGTCCGAGGCTGCCCCCGCGTACAGGTAGAGCGGGTTGCCCTTGCTGCTGCCCGCCTTGTCGACCAGGTACTGCGCCTGCTGTGCCCCCACCGCGATGCTGTCGAATGTCACGTAGTAGTCCACCGCGTCGGTGTCGCGGATCAGCCGATCATACGAGATCACCTTCACCCCCGCCTGGCGCGCTGCCTCGGCCGCCGCCGCCGCCGCCGTGCCGTCGTGCGGGCAAATGATCAGCACCTTGATCCCTTTGGTCAGCAGCGACTCGACATTCGCCTTCTCCTTGGCCGAATCCCCCTGGCTGAAGAGAATCTCGACCTGGTAGCCCGCCTTGGCCAGCGCTTCCTTGAAGCGCGTCTCGTCCTGGATCCAGCGTGGCTCGTCCTTCGTCGGCAGCACGATGCCGACAGCCAGTTGAGTGCCGGCGGTTGTTGACTCGGGTACGCTGGTCGCGGCCGCTGGCGCCTGGGCCGTCGTGCCGCCACATGCGGCCAGAATCAGGCTTACCAGGAGCAGCAGTGCTGCCAGTGAAAAGCTTTTGTGACGCATAGCAAGGAGCCTCCTTCCATAGTGCTTTATCCGACCGGTTCACACGATTGCGGATGCCAGATATCACCCCCTTTCTGTGAGCGCATCCGTCTTCCCCATGCGGCTGCGTAGCGCTCGCTTGCTCCCCCCCCGCCCCTGCCGATAGGAGCGCGAGGTGAGGGCGATCGGGGGGACCGGGCGATGGTCAGAATCGCCGCCCGAACAGACCCCTCCCGTCTACTTCAGGGCACAAAATCGCCGTAGGTCGTGCCGCCGAACCACTGCAAATCCAGCACGAAGCCGTCGATGGGGAATTTGTTGGTACGCAGCGTGCTTAATTTGCCGTCGATCTCGGCCCAGTTGTCGTAGCCATACTCCGGGACCCCCAACCATCTTCTTGGGCGGCATGGGCGGGCGGCCGGTCAGCTCCATATAGTCCTGGCGCGGCCAGTCCAGTCGCTATCGGTGCTGCCCTGCGTGATAAACTGCTCCCTCAGGCCGTAGATATGCTGCATGCTGCCCGGCGTAAACGTCAGCCCCTTCCCGGTCTGCGAGAGGTTGGGGGGACAGAAGGTCGTCAGTTGCAGATTTTTGATCTTATCTGTGGTGGTGGCACACAGAATAGTTGTATCCACAGTCACGCCGATCTGCGGGGTTTCCAGGATGCTCCTATTCTGGGTGAAGCTGCCTGGTCCGGTGTAATCGGTCCTGGCGACCTGCGGGGTAGTAAAGATCGAATCGCTGAGCCCGGGCCCTTGCGGGGAGGCCTCGAAATGCACCAGGCTGTTGTCAAGGACCTCGACGATCAGGTCATTGGTACCGGACTGAAACGTGGCCCGCTGGGCGGCCACCAGCGCGCCTTGGGGCCGCGGTGCGAGCATCCCCAGGACGACCAGTGTGATCACGACAACGAGCGACACCCTCATCCGGACCGGGCTGTCCATGCGGGCCTCCCTTACCTTGTTCACTGCATCATTGCCATCGCCGCCGGAAGTTCGGCTTCGATCCTGCGCTTGCAACGCGCATCATCAGCCAATCCCGGCCTGTGAAAGTCCGGCTTTTGAACGCGTGATCCCATGGGCAGCCACATGGGCTGCCGCACCTATTCGCAGGGGAAGGGGCGTGAGTCCGGTTATCCCCGACGCGAGTCAGTTTCCCGGCTGGTCGGATAACCGAGTATAGCATGGAGGTGGCGTCATTTTCACCCCTGTTCTCCCCATTCGCGTAGGGGATTCCCCTTGTTGGATGTAGGGGATTTCCCCTAGCCCTGCCTGCCCACAAGGGCTAGGCAACCCCTCCCGCCGGTGCTATAATCGCGCCATGAGCACGATCAGGATCTTGCTCGCCGACGACCACGACGTCGTGCGCGCGGGAATCTGCAACGCGCTGAAGGAGCTGCCCGGCCTGGAGATCGTCGGCGAGGTGGGGGATGGGCCGGCGCTCTTCGCTGCGCTGGAGCAGACCCGGCCGGACTGCCTGCTGATCGATGTTGTCATGCCCAACTTCGAGCCGCTGGTCGCGATTCAGCGCATCCGCGCCAGCTACCCGGCTCTCAAGATCCTGGTCGTCAGCGCGCACGACGATAATGTCTACGTGCAGGGGCTGCTGAGCGCGGGGGTCGACGGCTACCACCTGAAGGACCAGCCGTTGAGCGACCTACGGCTGGCGCTGCGCCATGTGCTGGATGGAGAGCGCTGGATCTCGCCCGCGCTGGTCGACAAACTGCTCGACTCCTCTATCTTCCCCTCCGCCGAGCCGGCGCTGACACCGCGCCAGCGCGATCTGCTGGGGCTGTTGCAGCAGGGGTTGGATAACCAGACCATCGCCCGCCGCATGGCCCTGAGCGTCAAGACCGTCGAGAATCACCTCACCCGCCTCTACCGCCAGCTCAACGTCCAGAGCCGCCTGGAAGCTGTCAACTACGCCATTCGGCACGCCGACGAGCTGGCCATGTCGGGCCAGGAATCGCTTGCGCTGGCCATGCCTGCCGAGCCACTCGCGCGCGAGCGCGTGGCGATCCTGCTGGTCGATGATAACGCGCGCTATCGCCGCCAGATGCGGCGCATCGTCGGCAAAATCTCGCCGCAGGCTACGATCTACGAAGCCGGGAACACCAGGGAGGCGGTGCGCCTGATCGAGACCTGCATGCCGCAACTGGCGCTTGTCGATGTGGTGCTGGGCGACGAGGACGGCATCCACTGTGCGCGGCGCATCAAGGCGCTGGCGCCGCGCTCACGTGTCGTGCTGATCAGTGCCTACCCGGATCGCGAGTTCCACCGCCTGGGCCTGGAGGCCGGCGCCGTCGCGTTCCTGGACAAAAAAGACCTAGACGCGGCCGCGCTGCGCCAGGTCATCGTCGATATGTTGCCGTGAGCGCCGGGCGCCAGCGCGCCACGACACGAGCGGCCATGCGCCATCCGGTGCAGCACCGGGAGTGTGACCATGATGCCCCCAATGCTGCGCTCCTCAGCGATCCCCTGGCTCGATCTCCAGCCGTGAACCGTGCTGTGAGCTCCCGTTGAACACAGCAGCCGCGCCGGTCATAGTGCGTTCGGGCCAACACACATCCATCAGGTCATGCCGAGCTGCTGCACGAAGTTGCCCTACGTGGAGCGAAGAAGGTTCAGTACGGCATGGAGATCAGCCGCACAATCGGAGAATGCGCGGGTGCTGGCGGACGGTCGTGCTGCCGCACCAGCGCCCACAACATGCACCAAGCCCGTCCTGGTCGCCTGTGTTGGCTACTGCTTTATGCGCGATCTGTCGGTTGATCCCTGCTAGTTCCACTCCTGAGCGCGCGACTGACCAGAGGGCGTTGAGGTCTGCGATCTGCACTTCGGGCCGATCCACCGGCGAGGGATGACCAGGCTCCTACGCGCATCGTGTTTGTCGCGGCGGTCGAGCGAAGGCGCGCGGCCGGGTTTGCTCTTGCCGTTGGGATGGCGTCTTGCCGGACGCCGCCGAGATCCAGGAACGGATGGGCGAAGGTATGACCGGCGTGATCAGCCTCGACAATCTGCTGATCCTCGAGTAGTATTTCGGTATCTTGCCGCCAGCGGTGATCGTCGTCGAGATCGAGCCGGAGGACACCGCCTGGGGGCGGGGCGTCTCGCCGCGGGTCAGGCGACACTGCCTACCCTGATCGAAACCATACGGCGGGCGGTGCTTGACGGCCAGGCGCTCAATTAGTACGCTAATGAACATGCCCAAATAAACCCGGACCACCCCCGCCCGGCGGCTGCACACCGCGGGCTCCTGCTGCCCAGGCCGCCGGCGCAGCCTGGGGCCGGATTCCAAAGGCCATGGTCATAAGCGTACGGTGTTGCGCTGCGCGCACTACTTCCTGGCGGGCGCACGCCCGCGTGCAACCAATGGCGAACGGACGCCGCCGGGTACAGCAGCTTGGGAAAGCATCATGGGCGATTCGCTGGAAGCGATCTTTTGGCGCGATGAATTGCTCCAGATCTTGTACTGGTTTCGTGGCGAGAGGCTGGGCGAGGCAGTGACGGCACGCGAGTTGCTGCCGTTTCTGAATGCCGAGGAACCGTTCATCCAGCACCACCTCGACCGCATGGCCGAGGAGGGGTATGTAGCGCGCGTGGCGAATGCTCCGGCGCGCTACCAGCTCACGGCGTGGGGGGTCCAGGAAGGCGGGCGCCGCTTCGCCGACGAATTCGCCGGGCTGACCGGGCAGGCGCACGGCGAATGCAACAACCCGAATTGCGCCTGCAAGACGCTGGGGCCGGAGGCGTGCGAGACGCGAGCTGCGAGACGCGAGCTGCGCGACACGAGACCGGAGACCTGATACCAAACCGCGTTCTGCCGCATAACTTCACAGGCCCAACGCGCACAGCACAGTGCGGAGCAAAATTATACGATGGGACGCGGTTTGGTATGAGATCTGAGACACGACCCATGGCTCCTGTCTCCCGTTGGAGCGTTACCAGGCCGGATCATGAGCAGGATCCTGATAGCCGGCATGGGGAATGTCTTGCGGCGCGACGATGGTTTCGGGGTTGAGGTCGCCCGCCGGCTGGCCGTTGCGCATCCCCCGTCCGATGAGGTACGGGTCATTGAGGTGGGTATCGGCGGCATCCATCTGGTGCAGGAGCTGATGGATGGTTATGATGCCCTGGTGGTGGTCGACGCGCTGGAGCGCGACAGCCCGCCGGGAACGCTGCACATCCTGGAGGCCACGGTGCCCGACCTGACGACTTGGTCCGAGCAGCAGCGGCAGGGTTTCCTGGCCGATATGCACTACACTACCCCGGCAAAGGCGCTCATCCTGGCGAAAGCGCTTGGCGCCCTGCCGCCAAAGGTGTACATCGTCGGCTGCCAGCCGTCCGAGGTCGATGAGTTGGGTATCGGGTTAAGCGCTCCGGTGGAGCAGGCGACGGCGCAGACGATTCGAACGATCGAGCAGATCGTCGCCCAACTCCGCGGTGTAAGGACGGAAGGACCATGAAATTTCTGATCCTGTGGGAGCTGGGGATCGCCCGGCTGAGCACCGACGTCGTTCACGCGGTCATGCGCATGCCGGAGTATGCGCAGAAGTTATCCGACCAGGGCAAGCTCGAAAAGCGATACCATATCGTCGGCAAGCACGGCGGGGCATGGATCTACGATGTGGCCTCCAACGAGGAGCTGGAACGGCTGCTGGCGATGGCGACGATCTATAATTGGAGGTTCGCCCGCTGGCCGAGATGGAGTCGTCGGTGGCCCGCCCCCCCAACCCTGCTCCCGCTGGGGGAGGAAGGAAGTGTTCCCCTCCCCGCGGGCGGGGAGGGGGACGGGGGAGGGGTATGAAGAGAACTGGTCGCCCTTGACTAAGTCGTGCATCCGCCACGTTCGATGGCGGGCCTTCCGCGGTCGCTCTGGCGCCGTTGGGCTGAAGCCCATGGCTTCGGGGCCACGCCCGTCTGCGCGGGCTGAAGGAGACCACGCATGTGGCCATCCTCCCCCGAGCTTGCCCCTTCAGGGGCCAGGCGCCGCGCCCCTGTCCGCGCGGGGGGATGCAGGAGAAGATGTGCACCACACTGACCGGGAACTCCGGTCTTTGACCGACGCAAGTGGGTAGGGTTGCAAGGGCGGGCCTGCGCCCCGCTCCTGGCCCCTCTCCGCTTGTCAAGTTTCTTGGCGGATCCACCGCTCAGGAATGGTAAGAGGGCGTGTCGCTGCAGACCGAACCCCTGGGATCGGTGCTCCATAAGCCAGGAGAGAGGCTCATGAAAGTAGCCGTGACCGGCAAAGGCGGGGTTGGTAAGACGACGATCGCCGGGACGCTGGCGCGCCTCCTGGCGCGCGATCACCAGCGTGTGCTGGCGCTCGACGCCGATTCGAACCCCAACCTCGCGATCAGCCTGGGTATCTCGCGCGAACAGGCGGCTCAGATTGCCGCGATCCCCCACGACCTGACGGAATGGCGCACCGACGCCGGCGGCAAGGCCTACGTCCATCTGCACAAGCCGCTCGCGCAGGTGATCGACGAGTATAGCGTTCCGGCGCCGGATGGCGCGCGGCTGCTGGTGATGGGTACGGTCGATCACGCTGGCGTGGGCTGCCGGTGCGACGCACACACGCTCGCGCGCGGCATCACCGGGCACCTGGTCGCCGAGGCCGATGTGGCCGTGCTCGATATGGAGGCCGGCCTGGAACACCTGGGGCGCGGCACGGCCGAGCACGTCGATATCCTGCTGATCGTGGTCGAACCCTACTATCGGGCGCTCGAAGCTGCCAGCCGCATCCGCGACCTGGCCGTCCAGCTCCATGTTCCGCAGATCCTCGTCGCCGCCAACCGCCTTCGCACGCCACAGGAGCGAGAAGCTGTGGCGCAGTATTGCCACAACCACGAGCTGGAGCTGGTCGCCGCCATCCCGTTCGATTCGGCGATCGTGGAGGCCGAACAACTTGGCCTGGCGCCGATCGATTACGTGCCGCACAGCCCGGCCATGCGGGCGATCGGCGATCTCGTGGCGGTGCTGCGTGCCCGTCTGGCTTGAGGCTGGCATGGCCTGCGGGCCGATGGGCGAATCCACCCCGATGCACATAGCAAAGGCCGCAGTTGTGCCACCATGCCGGATCTTGACAGCAGGTATAGCATGGAATTGTAGCCTTCAAGCAGCAGCCGGCACAGACCGGGAGATCGGCGATGTCTGTTGCACATCGCCTGTTCGTGTTTGCCTGTTGTGCGCTGCTTTTACCCCCCCAACGGAGAAAGGAGGTGCACCGTATCCCAGGCGCTCGTCCGAACTGGGTAGTCTGGCAGGCTCCCCACCATGCATCCCCTTCCAGCCCTTCCCTCGCCTGCATCCTCACAACCGCTGCTCAGACCATCCCCTCCAGGACGGGCATCGGAACTCAGTTCGCAGATGGCTTTGTCGCGCTGCCGGTCAGTCGCGAAAGGAGCGTCTATGATACCTGGAGCGTTTGACTACTTCGCGCCACGCACCTTACCCGAGGCGATCGCTCTCCTCCAGCAGCACGGCGAGGACGCCAAGGTCCTTGCCGGTGGGCACAGCCTTATCCCACTCATGAAATTACGCCTGGCCACGCCCGCCTACCTGATCGATATCAATCGCATCCCCGGGCTGGCGTACATCAAAGAAGAAGGCGGTTACTTGCGTATCGGCGCGCTGACCCGCGAAGCCGAACTCGAAACCTCGGACCTGGTCCGAACCCGCTACCCACTCCTCGCCGATACGGCGCGCGTGATCGCCGACCCGCTGGTGCGCAACCTGGCGACGGTGGGCGGCAACCTGGCCCACGCCGACCCTGCCAACGATCACCCGGCCACGATGCTGGCCTATGGCGCGGAGCTGGTGGCTGCCGGCCCATCCGGCGAGCGCATCATCCCGATCACCGACTTCTTCGTCGGTTTGTTTGCCACCGCCCTGGCGCACGACGAGATCCTCACCGAGATCCGCATCCCCACCCCCCCACCGCGCAGCGGCGGTGCCTATTTCAAGCTCGAGCGCAAAGTGGGCGACTACGCCACCGCCGGGGTGGCCGTGCAACTGACGCTGGACGATGCTGGCACGTGCCAGTATGTGGGGATCGGGCTGACCGCGGTGGGCGACATGCCGATCAAGGCCACCCGCGCCGAGGCCGCGCTGCGCGGCCAGCCGCTCGACGACGCCAGCATACATGCCGCGGCGCAGATCGCCTCCGAGGAGTGCGATCCGACCGGCGACCTGCGTGGCCCGGCTGAGTACAAGCGCGCCATGGTCCGGGAGTTGACCAGACGCGCCCTGGTGCAAGCGCGCGAACGCGCCAGCGCACAATGAGGATGCAGCTCATCATCGGGTCGCTCGCGGCGGCGGCCTTGGCAGCGGGAGCCCGTGCATGCCGCCGGGCGGTGGGGTGGTCCGGTGGTCGGGGGCCATGCCCATCAGCCACCGGGCGCGCGGGAGGCCCACGACCCGATGAGATCACGAATCCGCATAATGCGCGGCGCAGGGAAGACCAGCGCATCCCGCGCAATCGAGATGATCAGATCGTCGTTCAGGGAGTGACGTCATGGCGAAACACCACATCAGCGTCACCGTGAATGGCACGGTGCACGAGGCAGAGGTCGAGCCCCGGCTGCTGCTGGTGCATTTCATCCGCGAGGTGCTGGGGCTGACCGGCACCCACATCGGCTGCGATACAACCAACTGCGGCGCATGCACGGTTCTGTTGGACGGACGGGCGGTGAAGTCGTGCACAGTGTTCGCGGTGCAGGCCGACGGCCGCCAGATCATGACCGTGGAGGGCCTGGCGCAGGACGGCCAGCTCCACCCGATCCAGGAAGGGTTCTACGAGAAGCACGGGCTGCAATGTGGCTTCTGCACGCCCGGCATGATGATGACCGCCTACGCGTTCCTCCAGCAGAATCCCGACCCGACCGAAGAGCAGATCCGCTGGGCGATCTCCGGGAATTTGTGCCGTTGCACCGGTTATGTCAACATCGTCGAGGCGATCCGCTACGCCGCCGAGAAGATGCGCAGCACTGCGGCCCCGGTGGAGGCGCCGGAGGCTGAGGCGGTGCCCGGATGAGTTTGGAAAGCGGAAGGCGAGGAGCAGGATCGAGCTTTGCACGGACGTTTTCCGCGCTACATTCTGCCCATAGCGTTTTACGCAGGGAGTGGTGCTTATGACAACCGAGATTCGTGGCATCGGCCACAGCGTCAAGCGCAAAGAGGACCCGCGGTTCCTTCGGGGCAAAGGCACCTATGTCGACGACATCAAGCTGCCCGGCATGCTCTACCTCGACATCGTGCGCAGCCCGTACGCCCACGCGCGGATTAAACACATCGATACCGGGAAGGCGCTGGCGATCCCTGGCGTGCTGGCGGTGATCACCGGCAAGGACCTCGACGCCGCCGGCCTGGCCTGGATGCCGACACTGATGTCGGACCGCCAGATGGTCCTGCCGGTCGATACGGTCAAATATCAGGCTCAGGAGGTCGCCGCAGTAGTGGCCACCGACCGCTACATCGCCGCCGACGGCGTGGCGGCGGTCGAGGTCGAATACGAGCCGTTGCCGGTAGTGGTCGATCCGATCAAGGCGTTGGAGCCGGGCGCGCCGATCGTGCGCGAGGATCGGGAGGAGAAGACCAACCGCATCTGGCACTGGGAGGCCGGCGACCGCGCCGCGACCGACCAGGCCTTCGCCGAGGCCGAGGTCACGGTCAAGCAGGACCTCTACATCCCACGCATCCATGTTTCTTCGATCGAGACCTGCGGCTGCGTCGCGCAGGTCGATCCGATCAGCGGCAAGCTGACAGTCTGGATGACCACCCAGGCGCCGCACGCCATCCGCACGGTCTTCTCGCTCGTCAGCGGCATCCCCGAGCACAAGATCCGGGTGATCTCGCCGGATATCGGCGGCGGCTTCGGCGGTAAAGTCCCCGTCTACCCCGGCTATGTGCTCGCGGTGGTCGCCGCGCTGAAGACCGGCAAGCCGGTGAAGTGGATCGAGGACCGGATGGAGAACCTGCAGGCCGACTCGTTCGCGCGTGACTATCGCATCACCGCCGAGCTGGCGGCCAAACGCGACGGCACGATGACAGCGTTGCGCGCCCGGGTGATCGCCGACCACGGCGCGTTCGATGCAGCCGCCAATCCCTCGAAGTTCCCGGCTGGCCTGTTCAGCATCTGCACCGGCTCGTACGACTTCAAGCACGCCTTCACTGAAGTGGACGGCGTCTACACCAACAAGCCACCGGGCGGCATCGCCTACCGCTGCTCGTTCCGCGTGACGGAAGCGGTCTATATGATTGAGCGTATGACCGACATCCTGGCCCACGAGCTTGGTATGGACCCGGCCGAGCTGCGGCTGAAGAACTTCATCAAACCCGAGGCGTTCCCTTATAAGTCGGCGCTGGGCTGGGAGTACGACAGCGGCAACTACCCGGCCGCGTTGCAGTTGGCCATGGAGACGATCGGCTACTGGGATCTGCGCAAGGAGCAGGCCGAACGGCGCGCGCGCGGCGAGCTGATGGGTATCGGCATCTCTTCGTTCACCGAGATCGTCGGCGCCGGCCCCTCGCATACCTTCGACATCCTGGGTATCAAGATGTTCGATAGCTGCGAGGTCCGCATCCACCCTACCGGCTCGGTGATCGCCCGCATCGGCGTCCAGACCCAGGGCCAGGGCCACGAGACCACGTTCGCCCAGATCCTGGCCGAGGAGCTGGGCATCCCGGTCGAGAATATCGAGGTCGAGCACGGCGATACCGACACCGCGCCCTATGGCCTGGGCACCTACGCCAGCCGCAGCACGCCGACCGCCGGCGCGGCTGCGGCTATGGCCGCACGCAAGATCCGCGAGAAGGCTGCCAAGATCGCCGCGCACCTGCTGGAGGCCAACGAGGCCGATATCGAGTGGCGCGATCACAAGTTCTCGGTCAAAGGTTCGCCCGACCGCTCCAAGACCATGGCCGAGATCGCCTTCGCCGCCTACACCAATCACCCGCTCGGTATGGAGGCCGGGCTGGAGGCCGTCTCCTACTATGATCCGCCGAACCTGACCTTCCCGTTCGGCTCATATATCTGCGTCGTGGACATCGACAAGGGCACCGGCGAGGTCAAGATCCGGCGCTTCGTCGCAGTGGACGATTGTGGCAACATCATCAATCCGATGATCGTGGAGGGCCAGATCCACGGCGGGCTGACGATGGGCCTGGCGCCAGCGCTGTACGAGGAGATCGTCTACGACGAGCACGGCGCCAACCTGTCGGGCAGTTTCATGGATTATTTGCTGCCAACAGCGGTCGAGACGCCGCGCTGGGAGACGGCCAAAACGTGTACGCCCTCACCGCACCATCCGCTCGGCGCCAAGGGGGTTGGCGAGTCGGCCACGGTCGGCGCGCCGCCGGCGATCGCCAATGCTGTGGTCGACGCGCTGTGGCACCTGGGTGTGCGCCATATCGATATCCCGATCACACCGCCCAAGGTCTGGGCGCTGCTCAAGCAGGCCGGCGTCGCCGAGTGATTGATGACATGGTCACACGGTGACACGATGACCCAAGGATACTGTCTGGTCATTGGGTCATCGTGTCATCACATAGCGTAGGCAGATATGTCGATCGATACCAACGACATCATGGGGCAGGCCCACGCCTTGCGCTCCAGCGATGAGCCGTTCGCGCTGGCCACGGTGGTGCGCGTCACGCGGCCAGCCTCGGCCCGGCCCGGCGCGAAGGCGATCATACGGGCCGATGGGGCGATCACGGGTTGGGTCGGCGGGAGCTGCGCGCAGGCGTTGGTCGCCCAGGAGGCGCTGGCGGCGCTCGGCGACGGCCAGCCGCGCCTGTTGTGCCTGGTAGGTGTAGGCGGGCTGGCACCGGAGCGGACCGAGGGAATGCGCGTCAAGCCGATGACATGCCACAGCGGCGGCACGCTCGAGATCTATATCGAGCCGTTTGTGCCGCGCCCGCGCCTGCTGATCGTCGGGCGATCGCCGGTCGCCGAGGCGCTGGCCCAGCTCGGCACGACGCTGCACTACGCAGTCGCGGTGGTGGACGCCGAGGCCCAGGCCGAGCATTTCCCGACGGCAAACATCCTGCTGGCCGATCTGCGCAGCGCCCAACCCCTGCTGACCCCGCAGAGCTACGTCGTCGTCGCGACCCACGGCGCCTACGACGAGGAGGCGCTGAAGCTGGCGCTCGACAGCGACGCCGCCTACGTGGCGCTCGTGGCCAGCCGACGACGGGCGGAGGCGATCGTGGCCTACCTGCGCGACGCGGGGGTCGCCGAGGAGCGGCTGGCCCGACTGAAGGCACCGGCCGGGCTCGATCTCGGGGCGGTTGAACCCGCCGAGATCGCTCTCAGCATCATGGCCGAGATCGTCCGGGTCCGGCGCAGCGCGCCGGTGGCGGCGGAAGCGTCGCCCGCTCCGAGCGAGCCAGAGCTGCCGACCACGGCGATCGACCCGGTCTGTGGGATGACGGTGGATATCACGACCGCACGCTACACCGCCGAGCATGAGGGGCAGCGCTATTATTTCTGCTGCGCCGGCTGCCAGCACACCTTCGAGCGTGAGCCGGCCCCATATCTGGCCGTGAAGGATCACGGAGTGCCTGCATCTGCAGCGCCATGAGCGGTCGACCAGCAGGCTTTTTCTGCCGGGTATAGGAGTATGACGGCGACCACGCGCATGGCGCACCACAACGGCACAACGACTACACAGGCTTCTGGGGGCGTGCGCTGCTTTGTTGGGTTCTGTGTGCCGTTGTGGTGCATGACGCAGGAGGAGTGGAGGAACCACCAAGACACAACGACACAAAGGTAAAGCCGCATATCTTCCGGTTCTTTGTGTCCTGGGTGCCTTGGTGGTTCTTTCATGGCTCGTTGTAATAGTAGCTGGCTGCTTCGTCCATTCGGTGCGGCCCGCGAATTCCCTTATCCCCGCGTGTGCAGGGGAAGGGCGTGAGGCCCACCTCGCCCAACCTGTCGGCCAGGCATGAGGGCCGCACGCACGCGCAAGGAGCCGGGCTAGAGCAACCATGGTTCACCGTGCGCGTGCTTTTTTTTGGAGATATTAGCTCGCTAATACTCAGCGTGCTTGATTTCGCATACGAAACAATCGACGGATGCCCAGTTTGGAGCCTGTCAGGTCGTGATGAAGTACTACCAATTGTGTTACCAGGATCACCCTTTGGCTGCAGCAGCAGGGCTGGCGCAATCCAGAATTCGGTGGTTCGGCCCAACCCCATTGGTATAAGAGGGAGCGGACCATGAGCTCATGCTATCAGATGCTTCTGCGGCCTGCGCTGGTGCTGGCGCTCCTGCTGGCAGCCTGCGGCGCCCAACCGCAAGCCCCAGCGGTTCCACAACCGACGCCCGTGCCGGCCGAGCAGCCCACAGCCGTGCCACCGGCCGCGACAGCGGCCCCCGCCATCGCGCTGCCGACCACCGCGCCAGCGACCGCGGCACCAACCGCAGCAGGCACCGCACCCCAACCAGGAGGTACGCTGGTCGTCGCGCATACCAATGACCCCGGTAGCCTCAACCCGGCGATCACAACCGCGTTCAACACCCACTTCGTCACTGACCAGATCTTCAACGGGCTGGTCGGGTTGGACGACCAACTCAACCCGGTGCCAGAGCTGGCCACGAGCTGGGAGATCGGCGAGGATGGCAAGGTCTATACCTTCAAGCTGCAGCCGAATGTGACCTGGCACGATGGCCAGCCGTTCACCTCGGCCGACGTTAAGTTCAGCTTCGAGGCAGCGTTGCTGAAGTTCCACTCGCGCACCAAAGCCGGGCTGGAGAACGTGCTGGAGGCGATCGAGACGCCCGACGAGGGTACGGTGGTCTTTCGCTTCAAACAGCCTTACGGCCCCCTCTTGCAGCGCCTGGACGTGGTCGAGGCGCCGATCATCCCGAAGCATATCTACGAGGGCAAGGACATCCAGCAGGATCCCGCGAACCTGACGCCGATCGGCACCGGCCCGTTCAAGTTCGTCGACTATATCAAGGGCGACCACGTGACCCTCGAGCGCAACCCGAATTACTTCAAAGCCGGCCTGCCCTACCTCGAAAAGGTGATCTTCCGAATCATCCCCGACGCCAACACCGCCACGCTGGCGTTGGAGCAGGGCGAGGTCGACTTTTTGTTCAGCGTGCAGGGCTCGGACATCGAGCGATTGCGCGCCAACCCCGACATCACACTGGAGAAGGGGTTCGGCGGCTCCGGTGGGTCGCTCTGCCAGATCACGCTGATCCCGAACCTGACCAGGGCGCCGTTCGACAAGCTGGAGGTGCGGCGCGCCTTTTACCACGCCCTGGATCGCCAGTTTATCCTCGATCGCGTTTATTTCGGCCTGGGCAGCGCCTCGACCGGCCCGATCAGCCGCCAGATGACGTGGGCCTATACGCCGGAGGTACGCGTCTATGCCTACGATGTGGCGCTCGCCAATCAGTTGCTCGACCAGGCCGGCTACCCGCGCGGCGCCGACGGTAATCGCTTCACGGTGACGTTCACGCATGCCTCGTCCTTCGCCAAACTCGGCGAAGTGATGCGCGATCAGCTCAGACAGGTGGGTATCAACCTGGAACTGGAAAGCATGGACTTCAACGCAGCGACCGAGAAGGTCTTCGTCAAGAAGGAGTTCGACCTCGGCGTCGCCTCGTACTGCAACGGCCCCGACCCCGAGATCGGCGTCCGGCGTGTGTATGTCTCCAGCAACATCGGCCCGATCCCGTTCTCGAACGGCGCCGGCTACAAGAACGAGCAGGTCGATCGCCTTTTCGACCAGGCCGTGGCTCTGACGGATCGCGCCGAGCGGGCCAAAGTCTATGCCGAGATCCAGAAGATCATCGTGGACGACCTGCCCTACTTCTGGATCGTGGATTCGGAAGGTTACCGCGCCTACCGCTCGACGTTCGAGGGTTTTCGTGTCTCGAGCGGCAATTTCCTTGAGCAGGCGCGTTTGAAGCAGGCGCGCTAGCGCCGCCCGGTCACAGTCGGAGTCCGGATTGCAGGGACCGAAGCTACCGAGCGCGCCAGCTCGCTGCAGCCCCCAAGCCCCGATGGTTTCTGCAATTCCGGCTCGCAGGGACGGACCCATGAGCTACGCATCCCATTCGCTCGGGCTCTACCTGGCCCGGCGTCTGCTGCAGGCTGTGCCACTGGTGCTGGGGGTGTTGGTGGTGACCTTCGTGCTGATCCACCTGGCGCCGGGCGATCCGATCTACCTTCTGGCCGGCGATGGCGGCAACGCGTCCTATTATGTCGCGATGCGCGCCTACTACGGCCTCGATCGCCCGCTGCCCGAGCAACTGGCGCGCTATGTTCTGGCAGTGCTGGGCGGCAACTTCGGCTATTCGTTCAGCTATCAGCAACCGGTCCTGCAGGTGATCTGGGGCCGCGTACCAGCCACGCTGTTGCTGATGGGCACGGCGTTGGTGCTCTCGACAACGCTGGGGCTGCTGCTGGGCGTGCTGGCGGCGACGCGCCCGCGCACGCTGCTCGATTATGGCATCACAGTGACGACCCTGACGGCCTACTCCATGCCGGTCTTCTGGCTGGGGCAACTGCTGATCATCGTGCTTGCCGTGCGGTTCGATCTGTTCCCGGTTCAGGGGATGGTCTCGGTCCGTGGAGGCTACAGCGGCCTGCGCGCGGCGCTGGATGTGCTGCATCATCTGGCGCTGCCGGCGCTCACGCTGGGGCTGTTGCAACTCGCACTCACCGCGCGCCTGACGCGTACCAGCGTGCGCGCCGCGCTCGCCGAAGACTTTGTCCGTACTGCGCGTGCGAAGGGCCTGGCGGAGCGCGCAGTGGTGCTCGGCCATGCCCTGCGCAATGCGCTCCTGCCGGTGGTGACGGTGATCGGCGGCCAGATCGGCGTGCTGCTGACGGGCGCGGCACTCACCGAGACGATCTTCGCCTGGCCTGGGTTGGGCCGGTTGCTGCTGGACGCGATGCTCAACCGGGATTATCCCTTGCTCATGGCGATCTTCATCCTGGTCGCCATCACCGTCGTCGCGGCGAACGTGCTCACGGATGTGGTTTATACGCTGCTCGACCCGCGGGTGCGGTATTCCTGATCGACCGGACGCCCGCGGTGACTCCGCCAAACAAGCAAGATGGCACGCCAGCTTCAGCAAGAGATCTGGCCCGCTGCCACGGCGATAGCCGCCAGGCTGGAACGGCGGCACGGGCGGCGAGCAAGCTTCTGGGAGCGCTTCCGGCGCCAGCCAGCCGCGATCGCCGGGTTGCTGCTCGTGCTGACGCTCGTGCTGGTGGCCTTGGCAGCCGACCGAATCGCGCCCTACGATCCGTTCGCGACCTCGGACGAGGCGTTGCGGCCGCCCTCGGCGGCGCATCCGCTGGGCACCGACGACCTGGGGCGCGATCTGTTCAGCGCGGTCGTGCACGGCGCGCGTGTCTCGCTGCTGGTCGGCCTGGTCGCGGCGTCCACCGCAACCGCGATCGGGGTCGCGGTCGGTGGGGTGGCCGGGTATGCCGGCGGGCTGGTCGACGACGGGTTGATGCGGCTCACCGAGCTATTCCAGGTCGTGCCGCGCTTCTTCCTGGCGCTGATCGCTGTCGCGTTGTTTGGCAGCAGCATCTGGCTGATCGTGCTGCTGCTGGGGCTGACCTACTGGCCCGGTACCACACGCCTGGTGCGGGCACAGGTGCTGACGCTGCGCACGCGCGATTATGTCCTGGCCGCGCGTGCCCTAGGCGTGCGCGAGTCGCGGATCTTGCTGCGCCACGTCCTGCCCGGCGCGCTGCCGCCGGTGATCACCCAGGCCGCGCTGCATGTGGGCGGGGCGATCTTGATCGAGGCTGGGCTGAGCTTCCTGGGGCTGGGTGACCGTACCATGGTGAGCTGGGGCGCGCTGCTCAACGATGCCCAGCAGTTCGTGCGGGTGGCGTGGTGGATGTCGGCCTTTCCCGGCCTGGCGATCACGCTGACCGTGCTGGGCCTGAATCTGATGGCGGATGGGTTGAACGAGGCCTGGGATCCGCGCCTGTCGTAGACCGGGCAGCATACCGGCATGCTAGAATAGCACGGTGCTGCCGCCAGGTCTGTCGAGCAGAGCAGGAGGGGTAAGATGGAATGTCGCGTCGGCTGCGGCGCCTGTTGTGTCGCCCCATCGATCTCCTCGCCCATCCCCGGAATGCCGCATGGGAAGCCGGCCGGCGTGCGCTGCGTGCACCTGACCGCCGATAACCGCTGCGCGCTCTACGGCAAACCCGAGCGCCCCGCCGTCTGCAGCAGTCTGCAACCATCCGACGCGATGTGTGGCCGGACCGCGCGCGAAGCGTACATGCGGCTCGCGCGCCTGGAACGCGCGACCAGGCCATCCTCGTTGCCCCATCCAGGCCCGGCGGATGCAGCGGCGGCCGGTGAGCGCCCGATCGTATGGAGCAAAGGCTAGAGAGCGTGATGCCCCGGGAGCGCCACGCGATCGCGCCCGACGCGCCGGGCCTACCGCCGCTCGCAGCGGTTGCTCCCGCACACGGGTGTGCCGGATGGTTGGGCCGCGGCGCCGTGGGAGTGGCAGGCCGCAGGCGCACGCCCACGGTGTGCGTCTCCCCAGCCCGCTGCAGCGGGCTGGGCTGGGCCAGCCGGCGGCTGATGGACATGGCCCCCGACCACCGGACCACCCCACCCGCCCGGCGGCTGAAGCCGCGGGCTCCCGCTGCCAAGGCCGCCGGCGTGGCCTGGGGCCGGGTTCCAAAGGCCATGGGCCGCCGCCGCCCGGCGGGGTAGCCACGCAAACAGGGTTCGTCGCCCCCGATCCAAGGGGTGTGCTGCCGGTTGGTGCCCAGGATGGCCGCGCGATCGCGCGCCCGACGGGCCGGGCCTACCGGCGCTCGCGGCGGTTGCGCGCCGGATGATTCCGCATGATGCTCTGAGGTAGAAAGGGGTGGTCCGATGAGCCAGAATTCCGATCGCGCCGCGCCAGGCCACTGTGAACGACTGACGCGCAGATAGTTCCTTCGCCAGGCAGCCGGGATGGGCCTCTCTCTCGCGGCCGCCG
>FLYN01006470.1_pt1 | contig 19666 bp, 9 predicted proteins | sample 1122621 | NCBI WGS metagenome assembly FLYN01 (sample SAMEA4346792, study PRJEB14843) | hot springs metagenome | biome: Terrestrial Biome; feature: Habitat; material: Sediment | place: India | collected 2012-06-12 | depth 1760 m
CTGGCCGGTCGTGGCGCGGGCCTCCAGCAACGCCCGCTGGGCGCGCAGGTAGATGCGCCAGGCGCGCCAGGCAGCGACCACCTCCTCGCGGTAGGCGGCGTCGGCGCGGTGGATCTGTGAAATGCTCATGCCGCACCTCCCGCCGGGATAGCGATCGTCACCTGTGGTTTCGCCGGGTCGATCGGCACCTCCAGGCCGGCGGCGGGCACGCGCACATGCAGTGCTGTGCCGGGCGCCAGATCGCGTGTGAGCGTGACCTGGCCGTTGGCCGGGGTGATGGCCTCGGCCAGCACATCGCCCAAGGTGTTGGTCAGTTGTACACGCATGCCGGCGATCGGTGGTCGGGCCGGCGGCGTTGCGCCGCCGGTGGGTGCCGCTGGGGCAGCCACGACCAGGTCGACGCTGACAGTCAGCGGCACGCGCTGGGGCGGCGCCACCACCGGCGGCGGCGCCGGATCAAGCCGCGTGACGCGCGGCGTGGAGATGGGGCTGCTGGCTGGGCTCTGCTGTGCCACAGCGTCGCCAGGCGGCAAAGGCGTGCCAGGGGGCGGTGTCCTATCTGTGGTCTCCGGCGCGGATGCGCCCGAGGACGGCGTGGGCGTGGATGGTAGACGACGCATATCGCTTGCGAAGACCCACCCCGGCACGATCAGGTCGGGAACCTGTACCCGCGCCCAGGCGCCACTGGTCTGGCCCAGCAACGTCACGATCGTCTCCTGAGGCAGCGTCCCGATCGCTTCGGCGGCTTTGTCCGGCCCGGTGCGCAGCACGGTGGACTCAGCGGTGACGATCGCCTGCCCGGTGGCGCCGTCGGTCACGATCGGCTGGGTCGGCACGGGCGTGGGCGGCGCCATTGGCGCAGCAGGGGCGGTGGTATCGGCCTGCGTGCCGCCGGCCGCGCCATCAGCCAACACGGTCGTGGGCAGACTCGTCTGGGCGGCGATACGCTGGGCGATCTGCCGGCCAAGGTCGCTTTCTGCCAGGGCGATCGCGAAGCGATAGCTGCCGGCCTGCTCGTCGAACACCATCGGGCTCAGGCCGCCGGTGCGCGGCCCCACCCGGATGATCGCCTCACCATCTGCCGGAGCGACCCAGCGCAAGGCGCTCAGGAAGCTTGTGCCGGGCCGTGCGTCGTCGTTGGTAGCCAGCGGTTGTGTCTGGTCGTTCCAGAACAGGTCGATCGCCGTATCCACACCGGGGCCGAGGTCGAATGTGGCGATCAGGTAGGCGACCCCGGCCTTGACCGGCACGCGCATATAATCGTGGTCGCCGCCGCCACAACCCCACGCGACCGGGCAGACGAAGTTCAGGTCATAGACATAGCCCACGCCGATCGGCGCTGCAGTATCGGGGTTCCAATTGTTCTCCAGCCGGTCGGGGGGCAGGGTTTCGATTGGCGCTCCGGCAGGCAACGATGGCGGCGGCAGGGTGCGCCGCAGCTCGATCCGGTAGCTCTGGCCGCTCGCGATCGCGGCGGCGCGGTTCTCGACGCGAATGATCAGCCAGCCGGCCAGGTCGGCGCTGAGCGTGGCCGAGATCGCCGGGCTGCTGATCGTCGCGAGCGCGGCGTTGTCGCCGGCCCTGATGATCGTCGTCAGCAGGTCCAGGCCGGGAGTACCGCGCACGGCGACGGACAGCGCCAGGCCCGGCTGCGGGCCGAGATCGACGCTGTAGTAATCCCGATCGCCCTCGGGCAGGAAGGTGAAGGGGCCGCCGACAGCATCGAGCGCGAGCACGCACGGGCGCTCAAGCGTGTCGTTGGGCTCGCAGGCATCGGGCCGCTGGTTGGCCGGTGGGGTGGGCGTGGCAGTCGGCCATTCCTGGGCCGCCACACCGGTAGCTGCGGCCAGGTCCGGCCAGCCAACCAGCAGAGCGCTCACGATCGCCAGGAGTAGCAGGGACGTTGTCAACGAATACCGGCGCATGGTCTAGCGTGAGTCCTTTCCACGTTTCTTTATCGGTGGCTTGCGCCTCCAGCGTGCCAGGGCAATGGATGCCGCTGCAGGTTGCGCCCGCCGTGGGCGGCTGGGGCGCGCAGGTGAGGGCCGGGCAGCAGCGGTGGGATGCGCGGCATCGCCCTCCGGCGTGCTCGCGCGTGGCGCCTGGAGGGGCACAGGCGGTGGGAGGGGTTGCGGCTTCCAGAATGTCACCGTACCGTCGCCGTTGTTCTGGACTGTGTAGCCCAGTACCAGCAGGCGCGGGACGACCACGTGCTTGTGCGACTCGGTCAGCGCCTCCGCCGGCAGGCGATCGGGTGTGAGTCCCGCGCGGTAATGCAGCCGGCCGCGCTGATCCAGGCTCATGGCCGTAGAGCGATGGGCGGTGGGCCGGTGCGCAGCGTCCACAGTACTGGTCGCAACAGCATCTCGCCAGTTGGCTCGCACGCTGGCCATTGTCCGATCGCTGCGGTCCGCAAGCTCCTGCACGAGGTCATCGCTCTGGGGCCCTTGCCCATTCGTACCTGCGTGCCCGGCGGTAGCCCTGCTCTCATCCGGCATCGGCTGCTCGCAGTGGCGAGGATCAGCCTCCGGGTCGCCGGCTGCGGTGGGCGGTGTGCCGGCGCTCCTGGCCCGATCGTGCTCCAGTTGCCGGGCAACCGCACGTTCGCGGGCGCGGTCGCGCATCGTACGGCCATGGGCATCGGTTTTCTGCGCGTCTTCCTTCATTCGGAGATATCCGGCACGCAGATGTTGGACGCTCTGCTGCCCGGCATGCAGGCCGCTCACCACCTCTTCGTCCTGGTAGCCCATCATGGCTGCCACCTCGCCGAGTTGAGCCAGCGGGCGGATGCGCCCGGCCGCCACGCCAGCGGCGTAGCGCTTGCTGCCGGTCTGTTTGTAGGCGGCAACAGCGGTCAGGCCGGTCATCGCCAGCGCGGCCCCGCCAGTGGCAAGCGTAGCGCCGGCGCCGACCGCAGCGCCAGCAGCCTGGCCGGCCAGCTCGAACGGTTTGGTCAGCGAGAGACCGGTCGCCGCGGCGACCGTGTCTGTGAGCGTCTTCACGCTCGCCTTCAAGGTATCCACCGCAACGAACAGCATGTAGCCGGTCAGGATGATCGCGCCGATGGCGAAACCGGCGTAGGCGGTGGCATTGCCGGTTTCGGCGGCGGCCCGCAGGCAGGCGAAGACGATCCCCAGCAGGAAGCTGGCCGACCAGGAGACCTGGAGCACGCTCACCGCGCGGCGGAGCAGGCCGGTCAGGCCCGCGGCGGTCTGCTGGAAGAACAGAAAGACCAGTGCGATCGGGATGCCGACCCACACCGCGACCAGGCCGAGCGAGAAGACCAGGTGCACCAGCGCGTCGAGCACGGCCAGACAACTGGGGAGCAGGCCGAGCACCAGCCGCGCAATGCCGCGCTGGATGTTGTCGAGCGCCTGGGCCCGGGTACTACGATTGTCCTCGCTGCCGAGGTCACCGTTGTAGGCATAACCAGGGCCGTCCGGCTCGGTGATGTAGAAGGCATCGGGCACGGTTCGGCCTGGCCCAACCTGCTCCGGGCAGTGGATATCCTGCGCATCGGCCCAGAGCAGTGCCGCCGCCAGGTCGTCGACCTGCACGGTTGCGTGGGAGCCGGCCCGCACCAGCGGCGCACCACACGCATTGGAGGGATAGAGCGGTCGCGGAGCGCGCATATCGTTCGCCGATGCGCCGAAGATCGCACCAGGAGCGATCGCGCTCGCGCCAGCGAACAGCGCCGCGCCAACCTCGACGCGCGCCTGGTCGACCTGGGCCAGCAGTGGGCCGCTCAGGGTCAGGACCATCGGCGCGAGCAGCGCCCAGACCAGCACCTGGCGGATGTTGATCAGGCTGGTGCGCCCGATCACGGGCAGCAGCAGAAAGGCCAGGCATCCGATGATCAGTGCGACCGTGGCGGCGGGCACGATCAGTGGGCTGACGAGGCGGGTCAACACATCGTAGGCGCCCGCGAATGCTGTCTCAACGATCCAGACTCGCAGCGCGGCGAATTGATAGGCCAGCAACAGCAGGACGCGATCGATCGACCAGAGCGTGCCGGCCAGGCCGAACCAGATGTTGTATTGTGCGACATCGATGCAGGCCCCGAAATCCGCCAGAAGCCCATTGTTGTTGCAGCTCCCGGCCCACGCACGGGTGGGCTGGAGCAGACCTGGCAGCGCCAGGGCGAGGGCCAGCGGGCGCAGGCGCGAACGGCGGCTCATGCGTGCCTCCAGCGCAGGATGATGGCGATGACTGCAACGGTCGCCGCAAGCAAAAGCGCCAGCGCGCCGAGAGCGGGCCAGATCGGGACGGGCGTGGCCGGTTGTTCGGCCTCGTGTGATGCATCCGGGCCAGCAATGCCCGCCACGACCGCCGTCGGCGGTGTGGTCGTGCTGTGGTGCTCAGGCACCGGCGATGGCACACTGGTCGATACCCATGGCCGTGCGCCGGCATCCGAACCCGCCGGAACGATCGGGCTAGCGGGCTCAGGAGCGACGGCGGTCGCCGGGTTGGGGATGACCACGTCGGTCGGAGCGATCGGGCTAGCGGGCTCAGGAGCGACGGCGGTCGCCGGGTTGGGGATGACCACATCGGTCGGAGCGATCGGGATACCGGGCTCGGGGGCGACAGCGGTCGCCGGGTCGGGGATGACCATGCCGTTAACCTCGCTGCGGAGGTCCACGGTCGCTGGCAGCGCGTCCAGCCAGACCATAGTGCCGGTGGCATCGTTGCCGGTCTGGAAGAGCGGTGTGCCGTCGGGCAAGGTGCCCTGCACAGCCACTCGGAACGTTCCCGGCTCCAGGTTGGCGAAAGCGGCTATCCCCCGGGCATCGGTCAGCGCGCGGTCGATCTCGGCCTGGCCGGCGCTGTCGCGCAGGCTGACGAGCACTTGCGGCACCGGTGCGCCGTCGACGTCGCGCAGGCTGACGATCAGATCGGGCGGTGTGGTTTGGGCGTGGGCCGGCGCTGATGCAACCAGCAGCATCGCAAGAAGGGCGCAGATAGTGAAGATCGTCTTTTGCATAGCTCTCTACCGCGCAGTACGAAACCCACGCACGCGCGGCCCATAGAAGCGCGATTCGAAGACGCCGTAATCGATCCGAATACCGTGTTGTGGGCTGGCCGCGTGGACCATGTCCCACGTTCCATCGCCGTTCAGGTCGCCGGCAAGAATGCCGACATGACTGATCCGGCCGTTCAGCTCCATATCGAAGAAGACCAGGTCGCCCGGTTGAAGCTGGCTTTGATCCACCGCCTTCATCCGCGGCCACTGGCCGGCGGTGCCCTGCGGAATTGTGATCCCGATCTGGGCGTAGCTCCAGGTGGCCAGCCCCGAACAATCAAAGGCATTCGGCCCCTTGGCCCCCCAGATGTAGGGCTTGCCGATCTGGTTGAGTGCGATCTGGACCAGCCGCCCGGCCCCCGGCGGCGCGGGGATCGGCGCCGCCGGCGCCTCGATCCCCCAGGCCACGCCGTCGCCATTCGACCAATCGGTGAGTGCGCCGGGGTCGGCGCAGGGCGGCGCGCCCGGGATCTGCAGGGCAGCGTTGGTCCACTGGATCGCCAGGACGTTGGGCGCCACACGCTGCAACTGCGCGTTCGGCGTGGGTGTCGCGGTCGTCGATGGCGCGTCGGGCGTATACGCCGGGTCGCCCACAACGCGCAGCTCCACCGTCTTCGGTGTCCCCGGCGGCGCGACGATCGGGATGCTGACCTGGCTCGCTCCCGGGGGAATGCTGGCAGGCGGAGGGGGAAGGCCGGCGGCCTCGAGCGCCCGTGCGCTCATGCTCCAGCCCGCGCCAGTCTGGACTGCCCCACCCGGCGCGGTGATCGACCGCAGCGCCACGCTCACGTCGTAGCGCAGCGGGATCGGCTGCGCCGTGTGGTTAAGCCAGGCGATATCGACGAGATAGAGTTGTTGCGCGTCGGAACTGTCTGTCCGGCTCAGCAGCGGGCCAGGGCGCGCGGTGAGCGCAACGTGGAGCGGCCAGATCTCGACGCGCTGGCCGAAGACGTAGCTGGTGCCGACCATCGCGTAGGGCGTCGGCGAAGGGAACGGCGGACCCTGGTTTGGGTACTCCTGCTCCCACTCCGCGTAGTAGATCGGCTCCTCGTCGTACTCGATCGGGCTGCTGGGCGGCGTGGTCGGGCGCGGGTGGCGGATGGTCTCCTTGACCGGCCCATCCGGCCCCCAGGGTTTGGGCGTCGGGCTGGGGCAGGCCCAGCGCGGTCCGCGCGACACGACCACATTGCTGCCGCAGGCCAGCACCAGGCCAGCAAGCAGTACGATGGCCAGCATCAGCAACAGGCGGGCAGCGCGGGGCATCACTGGCTGCCTCCTGCTATCGGCGCCGCGTACAGCTCCACCGGGACGATCTGGTTCAGGTCGAGCGTGCGGGCGACGACTTGCTGTTGTTGTTCGACCCAGGCGACCCAGGCGCTGCGACTGTTGGCGGCCTGCGCCGCGGCGGTGTCGTGGGCCACGCGCGCGCCGAGCGCCAGCGGCACCGACATGGCCGCGCCATCAGCCTGGCTCGTTTGCCAGACGCCGCTTCCCGGCATGCTCCAGCTGGCGTAGTGCGTCGACTCGACCACCTGCCACTGTGCGTCAGCACAGCAGGTCCACAAAGCGACCAGGCGATCGGCTACCGGCTCGTAGGCAGGGGCGACAAACGCGATGACGTGTCCATCGCCACGGGCAGGCCAGACGATCGGCTCGATCGGGCCCCAGGTGCGGCCACCGTCGAGCGAGACGAGCGCGTAGGCACCCGCGACCTCCGCGCCGGTCCACACGAAGGCGATCCCTGGCTGCGTCGCACCGCCCGCTTGGTGGCGGGCGAAGACCAGACTGCGCGGATGCCACATGCGCAGGCCAAGCGGCTGCCCGTCGGGCAGAGCGATCGCGTGCCGCTCGACTTGCCACCCCGCAGCATCGCCCAGGCGCCGGGAGATCGAGATCGCCGTCGGGGTGGCTTCGCCGGCGAGCACGAGCGCAACCGCACGCGCCTCGGCGCCCTCGCCAACGATCGCGACGCTGCCCTCGCTGTAGTACCAGATCGGCACGCCCAGCCGCTGCGCTGCGCCCCAGACGCCATCGGCGCTGCGGACGATCATAGCCGGCTCGACGGCGCGGTCGTCAAGCGTTGGGCAGACCGCCAGGACGACGATCTGCCCATCGATGGTGGCGGCCATATCGGCCGGGGTGAAGCAATGGGTCGCGATCCGACGCGGCGCGCTCCACGTGCGGCCCAGGTCGGTGCTGGTGCTCGCCCAGATAGCGGATGGCGGATCGCCGTCGGTATGATCGGCGTCGCTGGCACCCCAGACCGCGTGCACCGCCCGATCGCCGGTGATCGCGAGCACCACGTTGGCGAAGCGGTCGGTGCCGCTGCTGGCCGGGCCAACATCGAGCTGCTGCGCCGGGCCCCAGATCTGGGTGCGTGGGTCCATGACCCGCACGAAGGCCTGGCGCGGGTCGCGCGTCACCCCTGGCCAGAGCAGCGCCGCGACGGCGGGCCAGCCCTCGGTCGGGTGAACGGCCAGGTCGATGGTCAGCAGCACGCCCGGCAGTTGGAGCACCGTCTGCCCGCTGCTTCCCCCCTGGATGAGCTGCGGCTCCATCGTCGGGTAGGCCGGGCGGGTGGGCAGCGGCGTCGGGTAGGGGATCAGCGTCGGCGCGCCCGGTACGGGCGTGCAGCGCGGGTAGGGCGTGGTGGTCGGCAAGCGGGTCGCCGTGGGCGTGCCCGGCCCGATCGGTGCAGATGCTGTTGGGGCCGCCGGCGTCACTGTCACGGCGGGCGGTGTTGGGCCGTTGCCCGGCCAGCAGCCAGCGACCTGCGCCGTAGCCTGCGCATCCGCGTAGCTCAGCGGTGCCGCGCAACCGCTGAGGGCTACCGGTAGCATGGCACCCAGCAAGATCGTTCTGAAGACATTCATGGTCTGATACCTCGCCCACGGCACAGCGCTGCCGCTGCTGAAAGGGCCGCAGGCCGGAGCGGCTGACGTGGCCGCTGCTGCTTCACCAGGGAAGCTGGTTTGGGTTGGCAATCAGGTTTGTAATCGGGCGGCGTTGGCGCCGCGCGCGATGATATACTACAGACGGTCGTTTTCCTATCCGCCGTCGGTCCACTTCCGTTCTCTCCGAAGGTCATCCCACGGATAGGACCGTCGGGTAGCTCGAACGGCGTAACGGATGTGGATTTCGAACGGTTGTGCGAACTCGGGCTGCTTTTCCCGGCCCGCTCCCTACGCACGGGGAGGAGGTTGCGTCAGCCCAAATCGGACCTCTCCCGTCCTCCGCACTGGCTGACAAGGGTAGGTATCGTGTTCCTGTAGCATTCCAGCGCCATCGACCTTCACCCCCTACCCTCTCTTTCTCTGGGCGAGGGGAGCATTGTGGTGGCGCTGGGGCACGGTCGCTCTGCAAACGCGCTCCAGCGCCCATCCGTACGCCCTCTCCTTGCCCACGGGGCGGGGGAGCAGGATGGGCGAGGAGGATATGCGCTCCCCTCACCCCCTGTGTCATCCACCCTACCCCTTTCCCGCTTGGAAGAGGAGCGAGGGAGTGAGGGGCGCAGACGGCCGGATGCGCTGAAACAGTGTTTGAGCACGAGCGTCCACGTTGGCTATCCGCGTCGCCGATCGTACTGGCGCAGCAGCCCACCGGCTACCAGGAGCACGATCGCCAGGGCCAGCAATGGCATGAACGGTAGCCGGGCTGCGGCAGTGCGCGGTAACTCCGGCGGGCGCACGCCGATGGTGATGATCGCCGTGCTGGTGTTGTCGTCGGGCGGATCGCCCACCGTGCTGGTGGTGATGCGGCCGGTGTTCGGCACCGAACCGGCTGGCGCGTCGACGCGCACGCGCGCCGTGATACGAATGCTGACCACCTCGCCGGGCTCCAGCGTCGCGGGGTAGGCGGTGATGCGCTGGCCCTGCACGACGACCGCACCCTTGCTCGACCAGAGATCGATGACCTCGAGCGCATCCGGCACATCATCGGTCACGATCACGTCGTGCGCCGGCTGTGCGCCGCGATTGTGGATGGCGAGCGTGTACTGCACGCGCTGGCCGGGCAAAGCCACAGCGTGATCGACCGTCTTTTCGACGGCGATATCCGGAGGGCTCAGCGCTGGTGGCGTCGGCAGCCCGGGCGTTGGTGTGGGCGGCACCGGTGACGGGTCGGGGTCGTCGCGCTCCTTCGGCTGCGATGGCGTCGCCGTCGGCGGCACGCTGGTTGGTGTCGCCGTTGGCGGCGCGGTGGGCGGCGCGGTGGGTGGTACAACCGGCGTCAGCGTCGGCAGCGGTGTCGGCGGCGATGGCAGGGTTGGCGTCAGATTCGGTAGCGGCGCGCCCGCTGCCGGCGGCGGGAGGACGATAGCGAGCGCCAGCAGGGCAAGCACACTCAAGGTTGCGCCCGACCAGCGAGCGCCGGCGCGCGAGCAAAGCGGTGGTATACGCATTGTCTGTTCCTTTGCCTCTACGCTGTGCCTGGCTCTAACGCTGCGCGAACGGTACGTAAACCCGCTGCCAGCAAGTCACCTCGCATATCCGGATGGAATAGGTGCCTCTCCACAGGTCGTAGCCCGCCGGTCTAACACGAATAAAGTACTCGCCGCCGATCGGGAAGGTGTAGATGATTTGTGCATTTACCTTTCCAACATGGTATTTTCCGTCTTCGTCTTCGGCCAGTGGTGTTTCTTTATTGGCACCATACAACTCGATTCCCGACCCATAAAATTTATCTCTGATCACATCGAAGGTTTCAATAGCGTAAGGAACGCCGGCGACAGCTTCGAAGCGGTACCAGTCTTGGTCAGGTCTGTACTCCTCATACGAAGGATTGCGGGGGGTGATCATGTGGGTCTGTGCCTTCTCTGCCCCGACCTCTAACACTGTTGCGAGTTGCCAGACGTCATTCGGCTCCATGTCGTTGGCGGCATCCCAGCCAGCGCCAGGCTCGTCGTACTTGGCCAGGATGCGCAGCGAGTAGGCGCCGGTCCACACTTCATCGCTTCCCGAGGTGACCTTGAGGTAGTGGTTTCCGTCTGTGAAGACGGTATAGACAATCCGCAAGAGGGCATCGCCGGAGGCTGACGCGCCGAACCTGGCATCAGCCAACTCGCGCTTTCCTGTTGTGTCGTACAAAAACAGCTCTGGGTAACTCCACGAAGTGGTCTGTTGGACGTTGAACACATCGAACACGTAGGTGCGGCCGGCTTGGGCGGTGAAGCGGTAGAAGTCCACATCGTCGACTGAATGGATCTCCGCGTTGATCACGGCGTTGGCATAGCCCACCGCGATCGGGCTGGCCTGTTCGATAGTGTCGTTGGGCTCGGCTTCGGGTTGTGCGCGGACCGGTGTGATCATGCCGGCGAGCAGGATCGCCAGCAGCATGGTGAGATAAAGCGCTCTCATAAGGTAGCGTGTCCTTTCTTGCATAGCTCAGGCGTGTACGTGAGGTCAGGTCGGGGCCCCAAGGCAATGGCCCGCGACCTGACCGGGTTGTTGCGGTCACCGCACAATGAGTGGCACGTAGATCGCTCCATCGCCCTGTTGGGGCCGCGCGCCAGCCGTGGCCGGCCCGTACGCCGTCTGCGCGCCGAAGCGATCGATTTCAACGATCCAGTAGTAGGCGGGCCCGTCCGGTGCGTGCGCGTCCAACGCCTGGTAGGCGCCGCCGCGGCTGCCCTGGCTGGCCAGGGTTGCGATCGGCACCGCCTGCGCGCGGTCGCGCGTTGGCCCGCGCACGACCTGGAACGCGACGGTATCGCGCTCGGCGATGGTGCCCCAGCGCACCAGGACCCCCTGAGCCTGGCGATCAGCGCGCAGATAGGCCAGGACGATCGCCGTGGTGAGCGGTGGCTGCACGCCGATGTCCAGCCCCATGTCTTCACGCTGTGCAGCGCTCAAGGTGGTGCCGGGCTGCGGGTTGGTGGTGGTGGTGTACCCCCGCAGTGGGTCGGTGGCGATCGCCGCGGGTGCGATCCGCACCGCGTAGGCTTGGAGCCGCAGGCCCACAAAGCGGTAGATTCCCTGCGCATCGGTCATCGTTTCCGCCAGCACGTCCCCGGTTGCCGGGTCGAGCAACTGCACCGGTACGTAGGGCATGCCCACCTCGCCGGCATCCTGCTCCCCATCGCCGTCCTGGTCGATCCATACCCGGTCGCCGATCGCGCCGGCGATGGGTTGGTCGATGTCGGTGGCGGTGTTGTCGCCCGGCGTCGGGTCGGGGCCGGCGCTGCCGTCGTCGCGCGCATGCACGGTATTGACTACGCCGCTGGCCAGGTACGGGTTGGGCAGGACCAGGCCGAACGTGCGGCGCGCGCTCGCGCCGGGGGCCAGATCGCCGACCACGAGCACCCATAGGCCACTATCCTCCTCCTTCCACTCGGGGGCGGCCACCCGGCTGCCAGGTGGGGGCGTCTCGCGCAGCACCACGCCGGTGGCCGTGATCGGGCCGCTGTTCGTCACCGTGATGGTGTAGGTGAGCGTGTCCCCCGGCTGGACTTCGGCGGTGCCATCGGTCTTCGCCACTACCAGATCGGGCTGCTGGACGATGGTGGTCGTCGTACTGGTGTTGTTACCCGGCGCCGGATCGGGGGTCGGGCTGTCGATCGCTGCGCGGTTGATGCGCGCGGCCGTTCCACCGTCCGTGTGCAGCGTTCCGCTGAGGGTGATCACGCCGCTGCTGCCCACGGCCAGATCGCCCAGCTCCCAGGTCAGCGTCGAGCTGCCCGTCGCTCGCGGGGCCGGGAGCGCGCGGACCAGCGTGAAACCGGGAGGCAGGGTTTCGACGACCTGCACCTGCCGGGCCACGCTCGGCCCCAGGTTGCGCCAGCTCAGCGTGTAGGTCACCACGGCGCCGCTGCGGATCGGGCCGGATGGGCCATCTTTGACCAGCATCAGGTCGGCCGCAACCGCGACGGTTGAAGATGCAGTGGCGGTGTTGTTGCTCAGCTCGCGATCGCTGGCGCTGGTTTCGATCACCGCGGTGTTCACATACGTCGTGCCGCTGATTGTGGCGCCGGGCGCGACCAGGAGCAGGTCAACCCGTCCGGTCTGCCCAGGCGCCAGCTCGCCCAGGTCCCAGCGCAGGCCGGGGCCGTCGGGCGCAGGGTTGGCGGAGACGAAGGTGAGCCCGTCCGGCAGCATATCGCGCACGACGACTGCGGGTGCGCTGGCCGGGCCGGCGTTGGCATACTCGAGTGTGGCCGTGAAAGGCTGCCCGGCGAGGATCGCCGGCGGCGCGGTCTTGTGGATCAGCACATCCGCCGTCTCGATGGTCGTCGACGCGGTGGCGGTGTTGTTGCCCGGATCGGGGTCGGTGGTCGTGCCGGCGATCGTCACGCTGTTGGTGACCATGAGCGTGGCTGTGGGCTGTGTGGCACGGCTGCGCACCTCCACGCTGATAGTGCCGCTGGCGCCGGGATCGAGGTTGCCCAGGTTCCAGGCGAGCGTCGTCCCATTCGTACTGTCCGGCGTGGGGATGGCGCTTACGTAGTCCAGTTCGTCCGGAAGGGTGTCGGTCAACACCACGCCGCGCGCCAGGCCCGGGCCGGCGTTGGTGTAGGCGAGCGTGAAGGTCACGCTGTCGCCTGCCGCCACGCGCCCCGGCCCGCTTTTGGTGACCTGCAGGTCGGCGCGGGCGAGGACGAGCGTTGGCGCCTGGCTGCGGTTGTTGCTCTCGTCGCGGTCGGGTGCGTCGGTGGCGATGGCCGCATGGTTGACGACGGTGGTGCCATCGGGAAGGGACGCATCGGCGCGCAGCACCAGGACGATCGTCCCTTCCTGGGCATCGGGTAGCGCGCCGAGGTCCCAGGTAAGAACCTGCCCATTCTGGCTACTCACGGCCGGCGCTGCGCTGACCAGGCTGATGCCACTCGGCAGGGTGTCGCTGAGTTGCACGTTGGTGGCCGGTGCGGGGCCGTTGTTGCGGTAAAACAGCGTCGTGGTGAAGGTATCGCCTGCCAGCACCTGCGCCTGGGCCAGCTTGATGAGCTGTGCGTCGCTGGTCCAGACTGCGCCAGGAACCGCCGACTCGTTGTTGGCGGCGTCGGTCTCCGGGGTGTCGGTGGTGATGCGCCCGATGTTGGTGAAGTCCTCGCGCGCGAGCGCCGTGAGCGCTGTGCCCGTGACCTGGATGCGACCGGTCGCGCCCGCGACAAGCATCCCCAGGTTGAGGCTGATGCTGCCGGTCCCGCTGGTGCTGCACCCACTGACACACCGCCAGGCGACGTCGGTGAGCTGGGGCGGCATCTCGTCGGTCAGGACAACGTTGGCCGCGGCGGCCGGACCGGTGTTGCCGTAGTCCAGGTGATAGGTGACCTGCACGCCGCTGTTGACCGGGAAGCTGTTCGGGCTGCTCTTGGTCACGTAGACATCCGCTCGCTGGAGTGTGGTGCTCCAGGTGCTTGTGTTGTCGCCCGGTGGATCACCCGGCGTGGGGGTGCTGATCGTCGCGCCGTTTACGACGATTGTGCCACTGGCAAGCGCGGGGTCGCTGCGCACGAGCACCTGGATGCTGCCCTGCTCACCTGGATACAGCGCCCCCAACTCCCAGGTGATCGTCTGGCCGTTTACGGAAGATGGACCGTAGCTATCGGCCACATAAGTCACACCCGCGGGCAAGGTATCCTGCACCGTGACGGCATCGGCGTAGGTGGTGCCGTTGTTGCCATAGCTCAAGGTGTACTCGAACTGCTCGCCCACGGTGGCGGTGGCCGGGCCGCGCTTCTGCACCCACACATTGGGCCGCAGCACGTTCATCGTCCAACTGGTCATATTGTCGCTTGGGGTATCGCCGGTGGTCGTCGTGCTGATGCTGGCATTGTTGACCAGTGTCGGTGGCGCGTCGGCGTTGGCCCGCACGTTGATGGTGATCGTGCCGCTGCCGCCCGCAGCCACGTCACCCAGGTTCCAGCTTAGCGTGCCGCCGCTCACGCTCGCGGGTGGCGGACTGGCGGCAAGATAGGTGAGGCTGGCGGGCAGGGAGTCCTGGACGATGACGGTGCGCGCGGTTGCCGGACCGTCGTTGGCCCAGGCGAGGGTGTAGGCGAACGCCTGGGTCGGCAGCACGCTGATCGGACCGGCCTTGTTGATGCGCACGTTGGCGCTCAGGATGAGGCCGAGATCGAGCGTGAGGTCGGTGCGATTCGCATCGCTGATGGTGAAGGCCGGCGTGCGCCAGCCGGTGCTCGCATCGGCGTCGCTGTCGGTGGCGTCGTTGCCGCTCATGTCGCGTGGGGCGGCGAGTGCGTCGGCAGGTGGAACGAACTCGACCTGGTAGTCGCCAGGGGGTAGAGTAGTGAACTGGTAGAGGCCGGAGCTGCTGGTCACCGTTGTGCGCAAGCTGCCGGTGTCAACGTCGATGAGCCGGACCGTCACGCCGCTCACACCTGGTTCGCCGGCGTCCTGTACGCCATCGGCGTTCAGATCGTTCCACACGCGATCGCCGACCGTGCCGTTGGCCTGGCTCGTCGCGATCAGGCCCATGTCGAAGGTCGGGTTGACATCGCCGTTGCCGCCAGGGGGGATGGCGATCACGCCGCGCGTGTCGGCGTCGCTGTCGGTGGCGTCGTTGCCACCGAGGTCGCGCGAAGTCACGACCATCCCGTTGAGCGGCTGGCCTGCGCCGAACATCGCCGGGTCGATCCGCACCGTGTAGGCCTGGTAGGGATCGACGTAGAAGCGCCAGTTGCCGCTCATGCCGCTGGCGTTGCCGGTCGTCACCGTGGCCAGCGGGGTGGTGAAGGCGGTGTCACTGGCCGCGAAGAGCTGCACGCGCACACCGCTGATGTCTGGCTCCCCAGCGTCCTGGACGCCGTTGGCGTTCGCGTCGCGCCAGATTCGGTCGCCGATCGCCCGCCAGGCGCAGAGCAGCTCCAGGTCGCCCAACCCGGCCGCTTTGGAGAACGTAGCTGACCCGGCCGGCGTCTGATAGATCTCCTCGCGCGCGGTGCTGCCGCCGCCTGCGGCGTTGTACCAGGTCGCGCCGGCGCTGTTGAGGCGCAGCGGATCGACGGCGGTAGAGAGGATCTCGCCGCCAACGGCGCCGCTGTGTGTCCCTGGCACATAGGCCAGCGCGCCCCAGGCCGATTCGGGATGCGGCGGACTCACGCTGGCACTGGTGTCGTCGAACACCTCCGCGCCAGGGGAAGGCGTGCTCCAGCCGCTCCCGCTCCAGGGCGCCTGGAGGATGTCGCCAAACGCCTGGCCGGCGCTCTCGCCCACCACCAGGCCGGACGAGGTGAGATCGCCGTAGCGATCGCGGAAGCCGAGGACCATGGCGTTGGCCTCGTCGAATCGGATGTCGGCCAGGATCGGCTGGGGGATCGAGGGCGCGGTGCCACCGTTGGCAGCCCAGGGCTGCCAGGCCAGCGCCACCCCGTTCCAGCTCCCGCGCTGGGCGTCGTAGCTGCTCAGGCCGAACGCCAGCGCCAGCGGGCCACTGTCCCACGCACCGCTGGCCAGGTCGTAGCGCGCCACCCCGGCGGCGAGATACGCACGGTTCTGGTCGCCTTCCGCAGAACAGACGAAGCCCAGGTAGAGGGCGGTGGTGGTGACGGCCAGCCCGAAGGGGTGGAGTGCCGCCGGCCCGTTGGCGACCCCGCAGGAGCTCGGATTGCTGAGCGCGGGCAGCGGCGGCAGCACGGTCAACGTGCTCTGCGGGCTGCCGCTCCAGGTGTCGAAGCGATAGATGCGCTTGGTGTTCAGGTTGACTGCATACAGATAGCGCCCGGCGGGGTCGAGGTCGAGGTCACCCAGGCCCGTCCGACCGACCATGTCCTGCATGGCGAACGGTTTGGGTGGGTTGAAGTCGCTGCCACGCCAATCGTCCTCGCCCGGCCAATGGATGCCACCCATCTCGGGAGTATAGGTCGGGGCATAGAGCGGGTGGGTGTTGGGAAAGGCGCTGCGCGTGCCGTCGCCGGGATCGCCGGGCAGCCCGTTCGGGCCAGGCACAACATCGGGGACGGTAACGTAGCCGCTGACGGTGCCGGTGCTCCGATCGATGACATAGATACCACCTGGCCCCAAGGGACCGAAGCGGGTCAGGCGCTTGGTGAAGGCGCCCAGGAAGGCGCGTGGGCTGCGTGCGCCCGGCACGGCCGCCGGTGCAGCCGGGTTGGTGCCGGTGCTGTAGGCCAGGCCATAGACAGCGCCGACCTGCAGCAGGGTGGCTTCGGCGACGTGGCCCGGTTCGGGCGGGATGTCGGGCTGGCCATCGCCGAACGAGAGGACGGCAGTATCCGAGCCATAGGCATCGCCGCCGCCGGGGTTGCCGCCGGTCGTGTAGCCACCAGCGCTCCAGCGCGAGCCGAAACAGGTGCTCAGGAAGCGCGGTGCGGCGTGCGACGGCTGCCCCAGGTCGGCGCCGCTGCGAATACAGGTGACGATGCTCGCAAACGGCTGGGTGGGCGAATTGTTGTCGATCTGGGCCTGCGCTGCCGGAGGCGGCGCGATCGACGGGATGGTGCTGCGGGTCAGCACGGTGGTGAGCAACAACAGGGTGCTCAGGGCGCAAACGAGGCGCCTGCGTGGGTCACGACGTGGTGCCACAACGAAACTCCTTGGTCAGGGATAGATGGGACGTAGCCGGGGCAGGCTGGCGGGCACGGGATCACCGCCGCCGCTGAGGGCGTGCCTGAAGCGGGGCAGGTACAGGGCCCCAGGGAGCGCGGAGCGGGGCGCTGCTCAGCAGATGCCGGCGCATGGCGGTGTGCGCGAAGGCGAGCAACAAGAGCGTCTCGCCGACGTTCCAGCCAAAGTGGATATCCAGGCGCGGGGCGATGATCAGCGGCGGCGCCAGCCTGCAGAGCAATCCGACTGCCGGGATCGCTGTTTGATGGGCAGCCAGCCAGCCCTCACGACCCAGGATGCCGGGCATCCCCTGGGCGAAGCTGGTCGAGGCGCCGGTGGCGCGCAAGAGCTCGACATGCTGGAGGTAGCGCACGAACAGGTAAGTATGCTCCAGGCTGTGCGCCAGCGCCCAGGCCAGCAGCAGCCAGCCCCACACGTTGCGCACGCGCAGCCCGAGCAGGATGGCCACCACGCTGGCGACCGACCAATTCCAGACGAAATGGATCCACTCGACGTTGGCGGCGGAGAGCAAGCCGCTGGCGTCTTTGGGCGGCCATCCCAGCAGATGGAACTCGATCCACTGCGCTAGATGCTCAAGGCCGTGGAAGCCTTGCAGCACCACCAGCACGCTCAGGATCATCAGCGGCACGCCGAAGCGGCGCGCATCGTCCTGCCATTTGCAGACCGCAGGGTACAGCAGCAGGGTGAGCACGAGCGTCGTCGCTCCCCACAGCGGCAGCCCGAGCAGGGCGACGGCCAGCGCACCGAGCGTGCTGCCGATGGCAAGCAACACAAGCAGCCGGCGCGTCTGAGCGCGCGGATGGAGCAGCGTGAAGAGTGGCAGGGGTGGTATGAACGGTACGCGCGCAATGACCATCAAGAACCTCCTTTCTTTGAACGCGGCGGACCTGGCCCGGCAGCCAGCGGGGGCATGCCTGGATGGAGCGCCTGACGGGGGCGCGGTCGGTTCGCCGTGGAACACGGGTGTTTTTCTTTAAGGTTATAGGGCTTCCGCAGTCGCTCTGGTGCCGGCGCCAGCGGGCGCATAAGGATTACTTATGAAATCGGGTAGTGGTCATCGCGCACGCCCAGCAGCTGAAGCCGCGGGCTCGCGCTCCCAAGCCCGCCTCCGCGGACTAACCGGTTATTTTCTTCATCCTCATAGGCCCGCGGCGAGCGGCCCCAAGCCCGCGCTGGCGGGCTGAAGGAGGCCCCACTCGCGGCCTGCCGCCCCCGCGCCAGCCCCGGCAGGGGCCAGACGGCGCGTCACTGCGGACATCCTGGTAAGGTTAGAACAGATGTGTGGCCGAAAGAAGCCTACGACATCATATCGTAGACAACCCCTTTTTGACTATCGAACATGAGTCCAATCCCGCTTCCGCCAACATGGCATCCCCATAGACAGGACCGCCGGGGGCGTAACTGCCGGGCCGGTCGAACGGTAGTGCGCCGTTCCCCTGCAATCTCCACCACCGGCCCCGGTGGGCTAGAGTCTTTCGAGACCTGTGCAACACTGAACCGCCACGACGCCAAGCGCGCCAAGATGGGATGGTTCATCCTTGGCGGTTGGAAAGCTCGTTGGAATACTGGCCGTTCAACGGCTTGTTCGGGAGGATCAGTGGCAGATACAGTGCGTGGTCGGGGACCTGCGGCAGCGTCACATCGGGGTCGCCCAGGATCCCGAAGGTATAGGCCAGGTCGGGATGCTGCCCATCGGCGACGAGCCGGGCCAGCCCGGCGAGGTGCGCCATGCCCAGCGTGCGGTCGGTGGCAGCGAAGAGGCGCGGGAGCAAGCCCGCCAGCAATGCCTGGTGGCCGTGATTGACCCCCAGGCCGGTCGCGGAGAGCGCGGCGACGACACCGCCGCCGGGTTGGAGTACCAGCCGCTCGTCGTTGGTCATGAGCGTCGGGTTGGCGAAATCGCCGCTCAGGCAAGTCATCGCCAGCAGAATCGGCAGCCGCTCGCCATTGTGGCGCGCGTCCGCATCGTAGAGGTACCACAGATACGGCACCTCGGCGTCTGGGCTGGTCGCCGCCCATTGCCAGGGGCTGGCGTGGCCGACATAGAGCCACAGCGCGGCGCCGGTTGGGGCGCCGGCAGGCAGCGGCGGGCAACGGGTGTCGCTCGTCGCTCCGCCGTCGATCGCCCGGAACAGCCGGCAGCGCAGCTCGCCCGGATCGCGGTAGAACGGCGCGCTCGTGGGCCGCTCGGGGGCGTAGTAGAAGCGCTGCACGCGCATCCCCGGCGGCAGCAGCGCCGCCGCGCGTTCGGCGGTGGCGACGAAGCTACCCGCGCGGTCGGGCGTGCCGTCGGGCTCATAGTCGTTGTCGGCCAGGATGAGCGCCTGCGTCTGCCAGGCGCCGGCAGGCGGGTGCATGAGGTAGGAGACGGTCTTACCGACCACTGTCTGAGCCTCGGCCAGCGAGCGCACCGGCAGGCGCCCGATCGGCAGGTCGGGGAGCGGGTCGCCGAGCACATCCTCGCCGTCGAGCCGGGCGTAGCAGGTGTCACAGGCGATCGCACCCAGCTCCGGATCGGCATCGACCAGGTAGGGCGGGATGAAGGTTGGGTCGGGGGTGCCCGCAGCGACACGCATGCGCACACTGCCCACGCCGACCAGCAGCACGCTGCGGGGCGGCGGCGACCAGGATGCGACGGCGGTGCGGATCAGCGCGCGGATCGCTTCGGGGTCGCGTTCGCCGAAGCTGAAGCTGTCGTAGACCTCCTGGATGTCGATCACGGCCACCTGCCGGCCCAGGGCCTGTTTGGCTGCGACGAGCGGGGCGAGGGCGGGGCGAAAGGACGGATGCGTGATGATCAGCGCGTCGGCGCCGGGCTGGCCGGGTGCCGGGCCGCGCCGCAGGTCCAGCGGCGAGCGTGGTGTGAGCGTAGGGGCAACGATCTCCGGCAGTGCGACCGGCAGATCGGGAAACACCAGCCGGTCGATCAGGACCGTATCGATCGGCTGGCCCTGGGTTGCCAGCACCAGATCGATGGCCAGCGGTCCTGCTGGAAGGTGGTGCGGCAGAATGAGGGTCAGCGTGAGCGGACCGGCGGCGCCCGGCGGGTCGTCCCAGGCGAGCGTGCCGAGCTGCGCGCCGTTGGCCGCCACGGTCAGGCGGTGGC
>FLYN01000560.1_pt1 | contig 19598 bp, 15 predicted proteins | sample 1122621 | NCBI WGS metagenome assembly FLYN01 (sample SAMEA4346792, study PRJEB14843) | hot springs metagenome | biome: Terrestrial Biome; feature: Habitat; material: Sediment | place: India | collected 2012-06-12 | depth 1760 m
TGCCGCCCTCGGAACGTGAGGGGCACATCGCTTGGGCTCTTGAGAGCCTCGACGGGGACTGGTACCGGCGAATTGTTAATGATCGGGTCGAGTCGCTGCAAGCCTCGCATGCCCGGCTACGTTCGGTGGTCAAGGCAAAACCCCTCAAGGTCACACCTCACACGCCGCCTGACGTCCTTGGCTGCTACGTGCTCGTTCCGGCGGGAGGAGAGCGTTAATGGGCTACACCGCCGTAACCGTCGAGGGCGGCCTGTTCCCGTCCGACCTGCTGGACCGCATCGCCACCGGCGAGGCCGAGGGTCAGCGACCAGCCGATTTCGGGCTGGACGGCAGTCGGCGGCTGGTGGACGAGATACAGTCGGCTTTCTCCGACGCTCGCTCCTTCTGGGACGCCTTCCAGCGCCGGTTGGAGCGGTCACGCGAGAGCCGGACGACTATCACCCGTGAAGACTGGGTGGTCCCCTTCTTGGAGCTGCTCGGCTTCTACAACCTCCAGCTCCAGCGGGCATCCCTGGAGGCAGGGGGCGAGAGCTTTTTCATGTCCCACATAGCCGGCGACGAGCCGGGCGCGCCACCTGTCCACATCGTTGCCGTAGACCAGGACCTCGACCGCCGTAACGGCGCTCGCCGGAGCCCGCACGCCCTGGTGCAGGATTACCTGAACCGCTCCGACGCACTGTGGGGGATCGTCACGAACGGCCGGCACCTGCGCCTGCTTCGTGACTCCGCCCGGCTAGCGAAGCCAACGTACCTCGAGTTCGACCTCGAGGGCATGATCGCCAGCAACCTGTATAGCGAGTTCGTTCTGCTGTACCGGCTGCTCCACGCCTCCCGATTCCCCAGAGATAGCGCCACGGCCCACGAGTGTCTCCTTGAGCGCTACTACCAGCAGGGTATCGACGAGGGCGGCCGGGTACGTGACAAGCTTCGCGACGGCGTCCAGGCGGCGCTCGAGGTGCTGGGCACAGCCTTCCTGGCCCATCCGGACAACGGCGCCCTTCGCGAGAAGTTCGCCCGGGGCCAGTTGGACGCGCCGCGCTACTACCGGCAGCTGCTGCGCCTGGTGTACCGGTTGCTGTTCCTGATGGTCGCCGAGGAACGTCGGCTCATCTTTCCGCCCGACGCCGACACGCCTCGGCAGGCGGTCTACACGAAGTACTACAGCGTTACGCGGCTTCGCGACCGCGCGGAGCGCTACTTTGCCGGCGATGAGAACGGCGACCTCTGGCTAGGGCTGCGGCAAACATTCCAGCTGTTCCGCGACCATGACGCCGCCCAGAAGCTCGGCCTGTCGGCGCTGGACGGCGAGCTGTTCGGGCCACACGCCTGCGAAGATCTGGAAGACGCACGCTGCACCAATGAAGCGCTCCTAAAGGCCGTCCGGTACCTCTCGACTTTCGTGGACGACGGCGGCATGCGCAGGCGGCGCGCCAGCGGCATCCGGCGGCGGGTCAACTACGCCGGACTCGATGTCGAGGAGTTCGGCTCGGTGTACGAGAGCTTGCTGGACTTCCACCCCCAGGTAACGCTGGACCCGCCGCGCTTCGACCTCGTGGCCGGAAGTGAGCGGAAGCAGACCGGCAGCTACTACACGCCGCCGGAGCTGGTGCGGGAGCTGATCGATAGCGCCCTGGTGCCGGTGATGGAGGAGAAGCTGCGGGCCGCCAAGACGCAGGACGACAAGATACGAGCTCTCCTGGACCTGCGGGTGTGCGATCCCGCCGCCGGCTCCGGCCACTTCCTGCTGGCCGCCGCTCGTCGCATCGCCCGGGAGCTGGCGAAGGTGCGCAGCGGCGAGGACGAGCCGGCGCCGGACGAGTACCGCCAGGCCCTGCGGGATGTCATCCGCCAGTGCGTCTACGCGGTGGACAAGAACCCGCTGGCGGTGGACCTGTGCAAGGTGGCGCTCTGGATCGAGGGGCACAACGCAGGCCTGCCGCTGAGCTTCCTTGACCACCACGTGAAGTGCGGCGACAGCCTCGTGGGGGTGTTCGACCTCAAGGTGCTGGAGGAGGGCATCCCAGACGCGGCGTACAAGCCAGTCACTGGCGACGATAAGACGGCGGCTAAGCACTACCGCGACCGCAATCGGATGGAGCGGCGCGGCCAAACGGCCATGGCGCTCGCCGGTGAACCAATCGAGATACCCGACGAGCTGGCGGAGACCCTGCGGGCCCTCGGCTTGCGGGAAGAGCGGCGACCCGAGGACGTCGCGCAGAAAGAGCGAGAGTACCTGCGCCTGCGGTCCGGCGAAGAGATCATGGCCCTCAAGGACGCCTGCGACCTGTGGACGTACGCCTTCTTTGCGCCGCTCCAGATGCCGGGCCCCGACAACGTAGACCACGTGCCGACGACGGACACTGTCCGCCGCGCCCTAGACAACCGAGCCGTTGACGCCCAGGTTCGCGCCGAGGCCAACGCCCTCTCCACGAGCTTCCCCTTCTTCCACTGGCCGCTGGAGTTCCCGGATGTGTTTGAAAGGGGAGGCTTCAATGTGGTGCTGGGCAACCCACCCTATAGCGCAGATTTGACCGAGGCCTCGAAGAAGTTTCTCAAGTCAGCGCTAGACACAACTAAGTCAAACGCCAATAGCGCCATAGGCTTCATGGAAAGGTCACTGCAGCTCCTTAAGGAGAACGGCCTCGCTGGCCTAGTAGTTCCCAAGTCCCTCACATTTAGCGGTGCATGGGGCCAGATTCGGGTTCGAGTACTTCCTGGTGTCATACGTCTAGTCGACGTAGGCCAAGCATTCCCTGGCGTTCTCTTGGAGCAGGTTTTGATCGCTTATGGGCGCAGACCCACACCGAGCGTACAGGCCGTCTATGCCCCGTCGATTAGGCGCATCGAAGATAAACTCGATAAAAAACTGTGGCGAGAACTCAATGTCTGGATCACATACTTCACACCGTTTGAGCGCCGTCTTCTGGACCGGCTCAGTTCTTTGCCGCGCCTCGGATCGCTTTCCGAGACCGGAAGGGGACTGGGCCTTCAGCGACTCGCCAGCCCAAGCGGAACGGTGCCGCTTTATGGCGGCGCCGAGGTTGGCGTCTTCGAGCTTCTTTCGCCGAGGCGCTTCCTCGGAAACGGGCCACCGCCGGGGATCGACAGACTCCTCAGACCGAAGGTAATGAGCCAGAACATGGTCGCTCACATCAAACGGCCTAGACCCCACGTCTGGATCAAAGCGGCCGTTGATTGGTCTGGGACCGCGATCCCTCTGGACACGGTCAACTGTACGACTCCTCTTCAGCCGGACGAGCTTGGGCTTGCGGAGATAGCGCTTCTGCTGAACTCGAAGTTCGCCAGCTGGTACGCGACAAAGTTCATATTCGCTGAGGCACATAGAACGATGCACCTAGACGCTGAGTATGTCGGGCGGATTCCCGTCCCTCGGTTCACCCTGCCCGCAGATCCATCCTTCGGCATTGAAGGTTCGTACCGAAACCTGATTCGCTCAGTGACAAAGCCCGACCACTATCCGGACCGATCCGTCGTCGATAGGATCGTTTATCTATGCCTCGGCCTCGACGAGGAGGAACGTGCAGAGATCGAGTCGTACTTCGGGGAGTAGGCTGTTGGAGTTCAAGATCGGCGGCACGTATCGGAACCGGAAGGGCGAGTACGAGGTGCTCGACATACGCGATGACGTGATGGTGGTTCGATACGACGATGGCACGACGGCGGAGCTTACGCAAAGCATGCAGCGAAGGATCGCCGAGAATATGGCGCTTGAGGACCGAGCGCGCGAACCGTCCTCCGACGACGCGGTAAACCGGGCGTACTTTCGTGCCGTCGGGTACCTAGCAGCGCATGCCACTGTTGTAGAAGGCTTCGCTCCGCCGAAAGCGGCCGGTGGATTCCGCGATACGTATCGGTTGCTCACAGGCAGAGAGCTTCGGCAGGAACAGACCTTTTACAAGCATTCACGTGAGGCCGATAAGTGGGGCGTGGAACTTAGGATTCAGTTCCCGGAACCGGCGGTCGGGCTAGAGCTAGATTTCGGCGGCGACATCACGATAGTGGCCGCTCCCAATGGGGAATCGAGGATCAACAACAACGGGTTCATTAAGGACCTTTTTCGACTCGGGTTCAGACTCGGAACTAGCCAGGACGTGGCTCACATCCGCACAAGGGTGCCAATGAAGTACCAGACGGAATTCGACGCTGGAGCGGGATGGCGGCCCGCCTAGAGTAGCATCGAGGCGTGACCATGGCTTTTGATGTCTTCTCCCTCCGGGACCGCGTCGTAGACGAGTACCGGGACTACGTCGAGAGCTTCGTCCGCGTACTGGACCCGCGCATCGACGATTTCGTCCGCCAGCAGCTTTCGGCCGGTGAACTGTGGCCGGATGCCGTCCTCCAACTCAACCCGGCATTCGAGGAGGACAGTTCGCTAAGTGAGCTGGCCGCGCAGGGCGTCATAGCCCCTGAGACAGCGCGTTTCTTCGGGGAGGACATCCGGCTCTACCGCCACCAGCGCGAGGCGCTGGACGCCGCGCGGCGGCGGGAGCCCTACGTGGTCACAACGGGCACCGGGTCGGGCAAGACCCTTACGTACCTCGTCCCTATCTACGACGCCATCCTCCGCGACGACCCCGGCCGGACCGGCGGCGTCCGCGCCATCATCGTCTACCCGATGAACGCCCTCATCAACAGTCAGTTGGAGGCGCTGAAGGCCTACTCTGCTAACTACCCCGAGTCGCCCATCCGTTTCGACCGTTACACTGGTCAGGAGAAGGAAGAGGATCGGGCCCGCATCCTGGCCAACCCGCCGCACATCCTGCTCACTAACTACGTGATGCTGGAGTACATCCTCGTGCGGCCTACGGAGCGGTCCCTCCTGGCCACAGCCACCCGCGACCTCCAGTTCCTGGTGATGGACGAGCTGCACTTCTATCGAGGCAGGCAGGGCGCCGACGTGGCGATGCTCTTGCGCCGCGTCCAGCAGAAGGCCGGACATGACCTCCAGATCATCGGCACCAGTGCTACCGTCGCCACCGGAGGCACCCGCGAAGAACGTCGGGGCGCCATCGCTCAGGTCGCGACAAAGCTCTTCGGGGTGGCCGTGCCGCCTGAGAACGTTATCGACGAGACGCTGCGCCGGGTGGCCACCGTGCCCGTCCCGCTGTCCAGAGACGAGGTGCGCGCTGCGGTCGAAGCGCCCCCGCCGCCGGCCGAGGTGGACGCCATCGTGAATCACCCTCTGGCCGCGTGGGTCGAGGAGGCGTTCGGCCTGGCGACCGAGGACGGTCGCCTCGTCCGCCGAGAGCCGGAGACCTTTGAGAATGCCGTTCGGCGGCTTGTTGCCGAGTCAGGCCTTGACGAAGCCCTGTGCCGGCAAAAGCTGCGGGCCATCTTGGAGGCCGGGAACGACGCTGCCTTCTCACCCGACCAGCCGGTCTTCGCTTTCCGCCTCCACCAATTCCTCTCCTCTGGCAGCAGCGTCTACGCCACGCTAGAGCCGCCGGACGCGCGTCACCTCACGATGGAAGGTCAGTACAAGGCCGATGAAGAGCGAGTCCTGTTCCCGCTTGCCTTCTGCCGTGAGTGCGGTCAGGACTATTACCTCGTGTCCCTGGTCGAGGAGGATGGCCGGCGCAAGATGATCCCACGTTCGCCGATGGTCGGCGCTCCTGAAGAGGACATAGAGGGGGAAGGCGGCTTCTTCGTCATCGAGGACGGAATGTTGTGGTCGGGCGATCTGGAAGAGCTGCCTGAGTTCTGGTTCGACCAACTGAAGAGCGGGCCGCGCGTGAAGGCGCCGTACGCGCATCACGTGCCGCGAGCCTTCGTCGCTCGACCCGACGGCTCTATCGACGAGGCGGAGGCAGAGGGGATTAGGGGATGGTTTCAGGCCCGACCTCTCATGCTCTGCTTGCGCTGCCGGGCGGCCTACGACCTGCGGGACCGCGACTATAGAAAGCTCTCGTCGCTGAGTCAAACCGGCAGGTCGACCGCGACCACCGTCGTTGTCAACGCCGCGGTAGCCGGTATGGAAGAAGAGGGGGTGCCACGAGAGGAATGCAAAATCCTTAGCTTCACCGACAACCGGCAAGATGCGTCACTTCAGTCGGGCCATTTGAACGACTTCGTTCAGGTGGCGCAGCTCAGGGCAGCGATAGTCGCTGCGATGGAGCGAGACGGGCCCCTAAGCTTCGACCGAATTGGCCCCGCCGTGTTCGAAGCTATGGAGCTCAAGGCTAAGGACTTCTTGAAAGAGCCTGTTGAGTCGGGCCCAGGGTACGAGCAGGGCCGTCGCGCCATGATCGACCTCCTCGAGTATCGAGCGCTGGAAGAGCTGACGAGAGGCTGGCGGGTTGCCCAGCCGAACCTCGAGCAGACTGGCCAGCTCCGTATTGAGTATGAGGGCCTGTCGGATCTTGCCGCCGATGATTCACGCTGGCAGGGGCTGCCCGCCATCGGCGAGGCAGGGCCGGCCAAACGGGAAGAGGTCCTCAGAGCCGTCCTCGATCACCTGCGCATGCAGCTGGCGATAGAAGCCGATCCGCTAACGGAGCAGTCCACCCGCCGCATTGCTAAGAATGCCAGCCAGTGGCTTCGCGACCCGTGGGCCTTGGAGGAGAGAGACCACCTCCGCACTCAAACGTTGGCGTTGCTGCCCGGCGTCCAGCCCGACGAGATCGAGAGACGCAGAAGCGTTCCTCGCTTGAGCCCCCGCTCAGCGGTTGGCCGCTACCTGCGGTCGAAGTGGACCTGGGGTATCGATCGCAACCTCGATGCGCAGGAGGCTGAGGAACTGATCCTTGGTATGATCGCGCAGCTACGCGGCCACCTCCTGACGGCGGTCAGTCGACGAGGAGAGGACCGTGCAGTCCGCCTGATAGCCGGTGCGCTGCGTTGGACCCCCGGACAGGGGAAGGTGCCGCCACCGGATCCGGTGCGTTCGCGCGCTCTCTATATGCGGAGAGAGATCGGCGGAGGGGAGCCGAACCGCTACTTTACCGCCCTCTACCGCCGGGGCGCGCAGCGGCTTAGGGGGATGCTTGGCCGCGAGCACACCGGCCAGGTCGACGCTGCCGACCGGATCGAGCGCGAAGACCTGTTCCGCAACGGCGACCTGCCTGCCCTCTTTTGCTCGCCGACGATGGAACTGGGTGTTGATATCCGCGATCTGAACGCAGTGCATCTGCGCAATGTGCCGCCAACACCTGCGAACTACGCTCAGCGTAGCGGTCGCGCTGGCCGTGGAGGTCGTCCCGCCCTCATCGTAACGTTCGCGGCCCAAGGAAACGTTCACGACCAGCACTTTTTCCGCCGGCGCAATGAAATGATCGCGGGTGCTGTAGCCCCGGCGCGGATGGACCTCCAGAATAAAGAGCTCGTGGAAGCGCACATCTACGCCACCTGGCTCGCAGTTGTCGGCGTCACCCTGGGTGGCAGCGTGGCGGATGTTCTTGACCTGGCCGATCCCGCCTTTCCCATCTATAGCGACAAACGGGCACATCTGGAAGGGGACCTTCCGTCGGGGTACGAGCGAGAGGCGTTGGCAGCCGTGCGGGAGATCATCGGTCGCGCTCCGGAGATCCAAGGGGCATGGTGGTACGGCGAGGCATGGCTCCAGGACACTATTCGGCGCGCCCCAGAGGAGTTCGACCGGGCGTTTGACCGCTGGCGGGAGTTGTATCGAGCAGCGCTGGCCATGAGGGATGAAGCTCGCCGCGTGAGAGACGATCCACGCGCCAGCCGGACCGAGAGGGAGGAGGCGGAACTGAGGGAGCGAGAGGCCTGGCGGGAGATCGACCTGCTGCTGAACAGGACCAGGCGCTACGAAGAGTCCGACTTTTATCCCTACCGCTATCTGGCGTCTGAGGGGTTCTTGCCCGGCTATAACTTCCCGCGTCTTCCAGTTCGGGTCCTCGTCACCGTTAGAGATTCCGCTCGTTCCATCGACCGCCCCCGGTTCCTGGGCCTCACAGAGTTCGGGCCAGGGAATGTGATCTATCACGAAGGACGAAAGCACCGGGTCGATGCCGCCATTCTGCCGCCGGGCGGGATCGAAGAGAGGTTACGGCGGGCCCGCCTGTGTAAGGTGTGCGGGTACGCCCACGATGATGAGGCGGTCACAGTCGACCTATGCGAACACTGCGGCACGCGTCTCGACGGGGACACCTCTGACTTTCCTCAGCGCCTCCTCGAGCACCCGACGATGCGGACCCGGAGGGCGGAGCGCATTTCCTCGGACGAGGAGGAACGCATTCGCAGTGGCTATAAGACTACGACGCAGTTCCGGTTTGCGCCTGGGGCTAGAGTAAGACGGGCGCGGATCGAGAGGGAGGATGGCCCGCTGCTTCTCGAGATCACCTATGCTCCCGCGGCAAGCATCTGGCGGATCAACCACGGGTGGCGGCAGGGCGACCACAACGGATTTCAGGTCGACGCTCAAACAGGCCAATGGCACTGGAGAGACGTCGACACATCGCCCGGGGAAGAGACCGAGCCAGGTAGTCCGCTCCCGGTCACTGGCGTCAAACCCTTCGTCACGGACACGCGCAACCTTTTGCTGGTTCGGCCCATGATCGAAGAAGCGTCAGATAGCTTTCTGACCACCCTGCTTTACGCACTGAAACGGGCAGTCCAGTTTGTCTATCAGGTGGAAGAACAAGAAATCGCAGCGGAGGTGCTAGGCAAGGACGACAACCGGCGACTCCTCTTCTGGGAGGCTGCCGAAGGAGGCACAGGCGTCTGGGAACGACTCCTCGAAGAACCCGTAGCCTTCGCGCAATTGGCGCGCGAGGCGCTGCGAGTCTGTCATTACGATCCGGAAACCGGGCAAGAGGAACAAGGACACGACTCGGATCGCTGCGCGGTCGCTTGCTACGAGTGCCTCCTAAGCTATGCGAATCAACCGGAGCACAGACTACTTGACCGGCGACTAGTTCGGGACTTTCTAAGCCAATTGGCTCGAGGCAGCATCGCTGAAATGCTTCCCGAGCGCACACGGGATCAGCAATATGAGTGGCTCAGGAACATAGCTGACCCCGTTTCAGGGCTAGAAATCAGGTTCCTCGAGTTTCTGTATGAACACGGGTACCGCCTGCCCGACGCGGCTCAGAACCGGCCGGAGGACGAAGTCCCCGCTCAGCCAGACTTCTATTATTCGCGAGACCGCGTGCCCGGAGTGTGTGTCTTCATTGATGGTAGCGAGCACGACGACTCGCGGCGGAAAGAGCGTGACTCTAGGGCGCGGTTGGCGCTGGAGGACCGCGGCTATCGGGTCATCGCGATTCGCTTTGACCAGCCGCTAGAAGCGCAGGTCCAAGCTCATCCCGACGTGTTTGGTAGCGGGAGTGAGCGAGCCGACTTCATCCGCTAGCCCCTAGACTCCATCAAGCGCTACAGCAGACCCTTGGACCGTAGCCCTTCACTGAGTGTCTGGAGCCTCTGTCGCCGCTGCCAGCCGTCGACGAAAGTGCTTTCAAGGAAGGGCAGTACTGATTCGCGATAAACGGCATCGATCATGCCAGAGAGTTCAGCGGCGGAGATGCGGTGCTTCTGCACTATGGTCTCAATGGTCGCCACCACCGTTTGGAGGGGCTGCTTGGGCCTGGCGGTCCATGCGGTCAAATAGCCGAGACAGCGGCTGCGCTGCCAATCGTGGAGTACGACGTCTCCCATTGAAGCGACGTCCTTACCTATTTCGGGGCACGGTGCGTCCGCTCGGCGTCAACTGACCTTTGGCACGCTTCGTTTGAATCAGCACTCCACTCGAGTTAAGTCTGAACCGGGCCATTGCCTCACTCACCTCGTACCTTTGGGCGATTTCCTCCGAGCTCCATCCTCTCCTTGCGGCAGCCAACAGTAGTGGGCGCGGAAGAAGAAGGCAACCAGCAAGCCAGTTGGCTTCGTCCTCTTGGTCGGCGTCGCAGGTGAAGAAAGTGAACGGTCCGACAGTCTCAATGGCTCTGGTCTCATGATTCAGGATGAGATGCGCAAGCTCGTGTGCCACGTCGCTACGCACGCGCGCTTCACTGTGAAGAGGGTTGTAGACAATCACGACACGCCCACTCGGCAGGCGGAAAGTGCAAGCCGAGAAAGCACCGGCCTGGATCTGGTGCAGCCGGCGCAACTTGCCGATGGGGATAAGTTCATCCGCCCTTCGGATCGTGACTCCCAGTTGCTGCGCGATCTGCGGCGGGCTCGCTGGATCACCCGCGCTGAGTCCGACGCTGGAGCGTAGTCTCTCAGCTACGCGTTCTGCCTCAGCTTTGAATCCCCGCCTGAGCATCCTTTTCCTCTTCCGACAGCAGAACGCGCTGCATCTGCTCTAATAGGTCCGCCAGCAAATTGGCCGCGCGCGGAGCGAACGTCTTCGCGGCCCTGAGATGAACGGCTAGGCGGTCGTCTTGGCGAACTAGGACCGAATAGAGGTCACGCACGATCTCTGCAATCCTGCCGGCCGCCTCGTGCGAAAGGTGCGGATCCGACTGGAGGTGTTTCGCAATTACGTCTGGCGTAGACTCCCACCATTTCCGAGGCGGCTCGAAGAAGCGATCTGGGGAGACGCCAAGCCAGGCCACTATTCTGCGGAAGTTTGCCAGATCCGGGATATGGCCGCGTTCCACTCGCGCGAGGGTGTTAAATGACACTTCTGCCTGCCGGGCGGCATCTCTCAAGCTTAATCCGTCCTTCCGGCGTCGTTGCCTAATCAGCAGTCCGAGGTCTTCGATCCTCAAAGGCTTTTCGCTCATGATTCCACCTCGTTACGTGAGTACCGGTGGCTTTACTAGCGGACCTCGATTGACGTTCGTCTCCCAGAACTTTCTGAAGTCCTGAATGCTGGCTTCGTCTTCGGTGTCCCGCCAGAAGTGGCATGGAATGGCGGCAGTGTCGAAGGGAAGTCGCGTGCCCTCTCTTGCCGTGAGAATCACGTTCCCCCCACGCCCCAGTGCGTACCCCAGTTCCACAAGACAGTTAGGCCGGAGCGATGTGAGATCAACCACGGCCATGGAGCTGAAATGGAGCCTCTCGAATATCTCGACGTTCAGGAAGCCCTCCCTTGCACGGTCGGTCCCTACCTTGATTCTTCTGTATCCGGCCTCTGCCACAAGAACGTCCACCACGTTTCGGAAGAACCGCTCAACTGCCGGGAATTCCTCAAGGTCCTTGTTCAGCAGTCGCGCATAGAATGCTTCGGGAGGCGCTAAGTCGCGGATAAGGCCGACGACCCGATCGGCGATGGTCTGGGCACTGACCTCACCTGCGCGGGTCGCCAGAGCGGCGAGTCGCGACGCAGGACTGCTGCCGTCACACAGCTCTAGGAAGCGCTGCGGCTCGGCGAGGGCGAGCCGGGCAAGACCTTCTCCCCCAACGGTCGCGTCCCCGCGGCTGGAGCCAAGCGGCAGGTCCAGGGGGATGATCGGGTGACGTCGCTCGGCGTAAAGCTCGGCTAGGTGTTCGACGCCCGCCCCACCTCCAAGCGTGACCAGGATATTACCGAACATCGCCTGCCGTGCCCGGAGGAGTGCTCCTGAGCGCCAGCCAGGTGGAATCAGCTCGAGGCGTAGAGCTCCGGACGTAAGCAGCTTGTCCCACAGCTCGCGCCGGTGAGCAGGTATCTCCAATGACGCCTTTTCTGACGACGCAGCAACGATCAGGGGACCCGTGTGAGTCGTAGACCTCGCCGTGCCCTTCCGCAGGCATTCGGCGGCCGTCTCCAGCACTGTCCAGTCGAAGATCAAGGCATCTCCGGACGCGCTCTCCGGTTCTTTGCCGGCCTGCACCACCAGCCCAGATCCCTTTGCGAGTAGAGCCGTTACCAGCTTCCGGATCAGGTCGTGGGCATACCGCAGTAGTTGGGCGTTCACCCCCGCTTCAGCGCTGCCGGCGATGTGCACACGGCGGCCAGCTAGGCTAGCTTTCATTGCTATCTCCACCTGTGGTAGGAGGCGAAGGTTCAATACCCTTTGCTGCCTCAATTAGGTCTTCCGCAAGAAGAGCCTGGTCTGGATAAGCGCGCGCAACCGCCTCGGGCAGAAGTCGAGTCCGGATGTCCGAGTAGGTGTACCCATATGGACGAACACCGTCAGGGCCAGTTAGCCTGACAAGCGTGTTGAGCGCCTCTTCCGTGAAGCCCAGTCCCTCGCAGTCCATCTGGAAGAGTTGTTTCCGCTCACGGTCGCCAGGACGGTCGAAGCGCTCGATTCTCCCCGCTCGGCGCAGGATGGCAGGGTCCAGAGCCCAATACCTGTTCGTGCAGAGGAAGATGAGCACCCGCCCGCCGAACCGGCGCACATCGTCGATCTTTTGGATCAGGGTGTTTACGGCTGCTTTGTCCTCATGGTGGCTTTGGTCAGTGTCTCGGCTTGCCGCAAGGGAATCGGCTTCGTCGAGGATGAGGAAGGCGAGCCTGCTCTTCCCTGCCTCCTTGGTGACAATACTGAAGGCTTGGTTGATCAGGGCGCTCATCTGGCCTACGCGACCGGTGCCCCTCACCCGCGTGCTGAGCTTGAACAACATCCCTTCCTTACCAAGGTCTTGAGTGAGAGCGTTCGCTGTGGCTTCAGCCGTGACCGTCTTGCCTGTGCCGACATCGCCATGGAACAGCACCAGCGGATAGCGCTCCCCGATTGTCTCCACCAGCGGCACGCATTGGCCGTAGAGCCGTTCACTCCACGCGACCACGCCCTCGCGGTCGAGAAGCAGCCGCAGGTCGCCCCTGAGACGCTGATAGCGCTCATCGAAGCCAACCAGGCGCAGGGCTAGGCTTGTGAGCCGCTCGTCCGGTAACGGCAGTTCCATCTCAAAAAGCTCAGAAGCAGTAACGCTTTCGTTCTCGCCCGTCATGCATGTTCTCCGTGACGCTCAGGAGTAACTGGTTCTCTCCATACCGTACGCGTTGCTGGCGTAGTGTCGGTCCACCTGGCCAAATAGCCCTGGATAGCTGAGATCGATGCCCGACGGTACCCAGCATATCCGCAGGTACTCTCGTTGAAACCTCCGCCGGCGCTCCTCGCTTAGGTCCCACCACTTGCGGGTGTATGACACCACTACCACGAGCCTGCCGCTGGTGGCGCGGGGCCACAAGCTGTTGCCGGGCCTCTCTGTGGCCCAGAGGGATGCGTCGGTGGAGACCGTGTATTTGGCTGCGCGGACAACTCTGCCGAACTGGTCTTGGAGTACGATATCGACGCCAGCGAGGTACTCCATCTCCGCCAGCAGCTTTACGTCGTGAACTGTGTCCGTGACCAGCCCTTGGCTCGCGAGGCCGGTGGCCTGCGCGATCATGTCGTAGTCCGCGGCGAAGCAGTCGACCACTCGCCGGATGTCGACTACCGTGTATGTAGCAGTGTAGGTGCCAGGCGTCACTGATTACTCCCCAACGGTGAATGAGCGCCCGAAGGCCTGCTTCCAGTACTCTAGTGTTTCTCCCCGGTAGCCGTTGCGCCGGGCGGTCGTGATGATCTCCCATGTCTCGGTGGCGGCCCCGACAATCTCTCGTCGCTCCGGATCTGTTATGCGGCGAGTCACGTTGTTGTCAGCATTGACCGGATCTAGCACGACGACAGGGTCTGCCGGATACCCGCTCGCAGGCCCAATCTCCTGGAACGCCACCGGTTCCCTCAACTCTGTCTGCGCAACCCACAGGAAGAGGCGCAAGAGGCCTTCCTCGAGATTCCGGGCAGGACCCTGCTCATCCTGCAGGTGCGCCAACAGCAGCTCGATCGCAAAGGACCGCAGCGCTTCGAGTTCATGGTAATTGCGCCACCATTTGAGCAGACGCACGAGTCGTCGATAGCGGGGGTCCGCCTCTGCGCGCCGGCGCACGAACTCCAACTGAGCCGGTATGCTGGTTTTGACCGGAGCGTCGCCTCGGGAAGAAGGTTGCCAGCCATAGTCGCCGGGTCCAGCGATAGGCAAGACCGGGACTAGGTCGATGTCGAGGCCGGAATCGTGGAAATGGATGCCCAGGGTGCGAGGGTGAACCTCGAAGTCCTCAGGCCTTTTCTGGGGGTAGATAGCCATGGCGAGTCGCCGCAGTTGCTCGTGGAGCGTGTCAAGGTCGAACTGAGTCGCTTCGTCGGCTTCCAGGTAGACGGCGATGTCGGCGTCGACGCCTCGGCCATCGCGAGGCCGGAGGGCAGTGCCCTTCCAGAGTGAACCAGCGCGGAGGAACTTCTTGATGCCGAAGGAGCTGTCCTCGTTGATCTTAGCCTCTAGTCGCTGGATGAGATTGTCGACCTGCTTGAGGTAGGTCTTGCGCTTCTCAGGGTCTAGCTTGAGCACTTTGGCGTCAAACGTGCCAATCTCGGTATCGGAGAGCTCCATAGGACTCCTCCAGGAGGGCCTCCTGGCGCAACGCCAAACGGCCCGCCCCGGTCGTCGAAGTAAGGGGAGGCCTTGTCGCTCAGATGGAGCGCGCGGACGCGTGGCTCGCCGGTGGAATCGCGCGCGTGGCTGGACCAGGAGGCCTGAAAGGAGTGAAGATGGCTACGCGAACATTCCAGAGACAATCTGAACACGACGCTGCGGTTCGGGCGGGCTCAGCACTGAAAGAGGGAAGCACGCCTGGATCAATCCTGGCAGCGAGAAGAACAAGGCTTGGTCAGGGCGGTACATCGACGTAATCGCCGTTAATGAACCGAACGCTGACCGAGCTTGGGTGATCGAGGTCGAGACTGCTGACTCAGTTACCGATGACGAAGCGAAGGGTCAGTGGAAGGACTATGATACTGCCTACACTGCATGGTACTTGGCCGTTCCCCAGCACAGCAAGGACCAGGCCGAATCACTCTTGGCTAGACACGGCATCTCCCACTGCACTGTTGTTACCTGGCGCCGGAATCCCAATGGGACGCACACCTTTTGGGGCCTCCCAGGGTTGGGCTAGGAACGAGGAGCCGATGAGGTTCATCCATCACGACCTTGGCCTAAGATCCCGCGGCGAGATCGTCGAGGTTAAGCTTTCTGGATCTGCCGCAAACGTTCGTCTCATGGACCCCTCAAACTTCAGCAGTTACCGCGCCGGCCGGCAACACAGCTATTATGGTGGGCTGGCTACGCGCTCGCCGGTGCGACTTGTAGTCCCGCACTCGGGCCATTGGCATGTTACAGTCGATCTCGGTGGCCTAGGAGGGTCTGTCCGGTCGTCGGCACGCATCCTTCCGGGCGCACTGCCTCCTCTCAGGGAAGCGCCGTTGTCCTCTGTGCCGTCGCTGGTTCACAGGCGAGACGATGAGTCTTCGCCCTCGCCTGAAGGCGATACTAGGACCTACGACGTGTTCATCGCCCACGCTTCGGAAGACAAGGAGGCCGTGGCCCGGCCACTGGCTAACGCCCTACGGGATGCCGGCCTAGCGGTGTGGTACGACGAATTCGAGCTACGGATAGGCGACAGCTTGCGGAGGAAGATAGACAGCGGGTTGGCCAATAGTCGCTTTGGCGTCGTTGTGCTTTCCCAGGCGTTCTTCGAGAAGGGCTGGCTCAACTACGAGTTGGACGGCTTGGTCACAAGGGGTGCAAATGGTGAGCAGATACTCCTGCCAATTTGGCATAACATCTCCAAGGCGCAGGTCGTCGAGTTCAGCCCGTCGCTCGCCGATAAGGTGGCTCGGAACACAGCAACACACACCGTCGAGGAGATCGCCGCCGAAATTGCGGCAGTGATTAAAGGGGACTAACCAGTGCGCGGGGCACGCCCAACTTCAAACCGGTGCGTACTCGACGGCTGTGTCTGAGCCCTGCGTTCCCGCCTGAAGGAGCGCCTGCCAGCGAGTCGGCCTCCTGCGGCGGTCAGCCGTCGCAAGGAGGCTGAACCGGAGAAAAGTTCGGATTTTCCCCCGGTGCGGGGAGCCAGTTCTCTTATTATCCGAACTTACAATTTAGGCCTGCACACCAAGACCTGGAAAGCTCTCCGGACCCGGAATTCAAGGATAGAAAAACCGTATCCTCGACCTCTACGCCGCGCCGCCGGAGGAAGGTGCAGTAGTCTGCTTCGATGAGCGCGGTCCGTTGGAGCTGCGGCCAGTTCACGGGCGCTGTTGGCGACCACGCAGCCATCCGCAACGCTTGCGAGCGACCTACCGTAGACTGCAACGGTACGGAGCAGCTCCTGGCCTGCTACGACGTCCATGCCAACTGTTTTGTGGGCGAGGCCCATGAAACACAAGACGAGCGCAGATGTGCTGGAGGCCTTCCAGAAGCACATGGAAGCCGTACCCACTCGCTACCTGAGCTGGCGCAACCGCGAGGCTGGGGTTGAACACAGTCCGCCCGCCAAATTCGCCAAAATTTGCGTGGGCACTAGTCGACAAAGCGGAAGCGGGGGAGGGCGGCGGCGAACAGGGCGGCGGCGAAGCTGAGCAGGATGCCAATCGCGGGCAAGATATCGGTGACGCCCTGGCCGCGGATCATGATGTCCTGGAAGGCGTCCAGCGCCCAGTAGTGGGGCGTGAGGGGCGACAGGACCTGCATCCAGTTAGGCAGGAGGAACACGGGCACCATGGCGCCGCCGATCACGCCGAGTGCAAAGACGCTTAGGGAAAGCACGCCGTATTGGAGCGCCATCGAATGGCCGAAGTATGCACCGATGAGAAGGCCGAAGCCGGCGCTCACCAGCGCGACGGCTGCCATGGTGAGCAGCAGGGCGGCGGGCGATTCGCCAAGGCTCATATCCCAGACCGCCCAACCGACGAAGAACAAGAGCGCAATCTGCAGCACTCCGAGGACCGCGTAGGCAAAGAGCTTTGATCCCAAGACGGACCAGGCGCCCACGGGCGCGACCAGCGCTCGTTGCCAGGTCTTCCACTGCTTCTTTTCGAAGTAGAGCATCATGCTGACGGACCCTGCAATGTACCAACCGAACATGACGGTGAACCCCGGGACCGACTGTTCGAACGCGCTGGGGAAGGCTCGCTGTTCGGCGGCCGACACAGGCGCCACCTCGATAGGTGACGCCTCGAACGTCTCGATCACCGCCTCACGCACCGCACCCTCGTCGGCGCCGACGGCCGCGTGGGCAACGGCAGTAGGAACGGACTCTGTGACTGCTTCCTTCACGATGAACCGTTCGACCCGGTCGCGGAAGATGGTGGACAGGCCCCGCTGCACGGGATCGACGTAGAGCGTCGGCTGCTTGCTGCCTGCTCCAAATCCATCGGGGACCACAATCACGGCCGAGCCGTCCGCATCCTCGATCAGCCGTTCGGCGTCGGAGCGGCTGAACTGGCTGCTCGACCAGTCCTCGACGCGGAGATCGATCCCTTCTGTCTCGCGCAGGCCAGCAATCAGGGCCTCCGATCGAGGCGATCCGTCGAGATCGACCGCGACGACGCCGAGGCCGCTCTCGCCGAGGATGAAGTCGAAGGCATCACTCGTCACGATGATCAGCAGGATCGGAAATACCACGAGGACGAACAGGGCAAAGATGTCGCGAAAAACCAAGTGCAGTTCCTTCTGACCGATCGCGAGCAGAAGGCGAACCGTTCCTATCATACGCGCACCAACGCTCTCGACTGGAAGGAGATCGCCAGGAAAACGGCGGCGAACGCCGCGAGCACTGTCAGGTGTGGCAGTATGTCTGAGAACCCCTTGCCTCGAGCCAGCAGGTCATGCATGGCATCGACCGCCCAATACTGCGGCGCGAATGGGGCCGCGACCGCCATCCAGGCGGGTAGGAACGCGACCGGGATCAGCGCGCCGCCGAGCACGCCCAAGATCACAGCACATAGGTTGAGAATCTGCGAGGCCGCTCGCAGGCTCCGGGCAAGGAGCGAGCTTATCATGAGCGCCATAGCGGCCGCGACGACCGACCACAGGACGATGATCAGGACGAGCGCCACGGGATCGCTCCCCAGCTCCATCCCCCAGACCAGGCGTCCCAGCACCAACAGGACGGCGAGCTGCGCCGTGCCCAGCAGCGCATAGCTGGTCACGATGGCGGCCAGCAGACCGAGCCTTGGGGCGCGCGCGAGCAAGGTGCGCGGCCAGGTGTGAAAGAGGTCTCGTTCCCTGGCGATATTCGCCGCGACGAAGAAGACGCCGAAGAAGCCGAAGAGCACGGCGAATCCCGGCACCGTCTGTTCGTAGGCGGAGGGGAAGCCCCCGCGCTCGGACGCCGGCAGCGTCTCCAGCGCCGCGTCCCGGACCGCCGTCTCGATCACGCCGGCCGCCGCTTCCGACGCGGCCGCCTGCGCACCCTCCGGCGCGGCGTTCCCGACGACGGCCGGGAGCTGGCCGAGCGCGAGCGTGCTTTCCAGTTGCTCCTGCAGGATCTCCACGTAGGCCTGGCGGCCGGGGTCGCCGTAGAGCTCGAGCCGCGCACGGCCCTCGGACGCCAGCGTCTCCGCGAAGCCCGCGGGGATGACGAGTGCAGCGAAGTGCCTGGGGTCGAGCTGGTCCTTTGGGTCGGCGCTCGACGAACGTTCGGCGATGTCGAGCACCTCGCTCGCCGCGAGGCCCTGGACGACGAGGCGCGACGCCTCGGTTTGGTCGCGATCGATCACGCGTACCTCCACCTGGGGCTTGCCGACGATCAGCTCTTCGAACGCGATGCTGAGGAGGCTGATGAGGAAGAACGGGACGAGCAGGATCAAGACGATGCTCTGCGGGTCGCGCCAGACCAGGCGGAGGTGATTCTGGATAATGGCTGCCAGCGGCCGCATGATTAGTCCCGCAGCTCTTTGCCGGTGAGACGGAGGAAGACCTGCTCCAGGCTGGGCGCGGAGATCTCCAGGCCCTGGAGCGTGACGCCGTGTTCGTTCGCGACGGCGAGGAGGGCGGCCAGGCCCTGCTGCTGGTTCGCCGCCACCATCTGGTAGACGCCGCCGTCCAGGGCGCTCACCTCCAACACGCCCGGCCGACAACGGAGCGCCTCGCCGAAGGGCGGCGCGACGTCCGGCAGGGTGACGCGCAGGACGATGCCGGAGATGGTGCGCAGAATGTTGGGCACCTCGTCGCAGAGGATGATCTCGCCCTTATCGATGATGGCCACGCGCGGGCACATCGCCTCGGCCTCTTCCATGTAGTGGGTGGTGTAGAGGACGGTGATGCCGTCTTCCTTGTTCAGTCGCTGGATGTTCTCGAAGATGTGGTTGCGGGACTGCGGGTCGACGCCGACGGTTGGTTCGTCGAGCAGCAGCAGCTTCGGCTTGTGGAGCAGGCCGACGGCGAGGTTCAGGCGGCGCTTCATGCCGCCGGAGAAGGCGCCGACCCTCGGCTTGCGGATCGACTCCGTGAGGCCGACGATCTCCAGCACTTCGTCGATGCGTTTGCGGAGCGCGCCGCCCCAGAGGCCGTTGATGCGGCCGAAGTAGTCCAGGTTTTCGCGCGCGCTGAAGTCGGGAAAGAGGGCGATGTCCTGGGGCACGTAGCCGATGAGGCGGCGCACCTCGGAGGCGTGCTTCGACACGTCGTAGCCGCCGACGGTGACCGAGCCTTCGTCCGGGGGGAGGAGGGTGGCGATGACGGAGATGGTGGTGGTCTTGCCGGCGCCGTTGGGTCCCAGCAGGCCGAAGATTTCGCCCTCTGCCACCTCCAGCGAGACCTCGTTCACGGCAACGGTCTCGCCGTAGCGCTTGGTGAGGTTGCGCAGCTCAAGCATCGATGTGCCTCCCGTCCGCCCGCCCCAGGCGGGCCGCCCC
>FLYN01026948.1_pt2 | contig 19187 bp, 15 predicted proteins | sample 1122621 | NCBI WGS metagenome assembly FLYN01 (sample SAMEA4346792, study PRJEB14843) | hot springs metagenome | biome: Terrestrial Biome; feature: Habitat; material: Sediment | place: India | collected 2012-06-12 | depth 1760 m
GGGGCCGGGCTGCCGGTCGGCCTGGCGCTGGGCGCGCTGGGTCTGCTGGCTGCCGGCGCCGCGCTGACTTGGGGTGTGCGGCGCGCCATGGCCGCAAAGGTACGGTGACCGACGCTGGAAGGGGTGGGGATGGGCCTGGCTCCAGCCTCCCATTCCCGCTCCTGGTCACCCCAACCCTGACCGAACGCAGCCTATGATCGACAAGCGCCTCTCCATGCAGGAAGCCATCGCCCGCTATGTACACGATGGGATGGCGGTGGCGATCGAGGGCTTTACGGCGTTTATCTGTTTCGCCGCCGGGCACGAGATCATCCGCCAGCGCCGGCGCGACCTGACGCTGATCCGCATGACGCCCGACCTGATCTACGACCAGATGGTCGCCGCGGGCGTGGCGCGCCGGCTGGTGTTCAGCTACCTGGGCAACCCCGGCGTCGGCCCGCTGTACTGCATCCGGCGCGCGGTCGAACAGGGCATCCCCGCGCCGTTGGAGCTCGAGGAGTATTCGCATTACGGCATGGTCGGGCGCTATATCGCCGGGGCCACGCGCCTGCCGTTCTTCCCATTGCGTAGCTACCTCGGCTCTGATCTGCCGCGTGCCAACCCACGCATCCGATTCGTCACCAGCCCATACGACGGCGAGCAGGTAGCGGTGGTGCCGCCGCTCAACCCCGATGTGGCGATCATCCACGCCCAGCGCGCCGATGCCCAGGGCAACACCCAGCTCTGGGGCCTGCTGGGCGTGCAGAAGGAGGTCGCCTTCGCCGCGCGGACGGTGATCGTCGTGGTCGAGGAGATCGTCGACGAGTCGGTCATCCGCGCCGACCCCAACCGCACACTCATCCCCGGCCTGATCGTCAATGCGGTGGTGCACGAACCCTACGGCGCGCACCCGTCCTATGCCCAGGGCTACTACGACCGCGACAACGCGTTCTACCTGGCGTGGGAAGCGATCTCGCGCGATCAGGCGTGGACCGAGGCCTGGCTGGCCGAATGGGTCTATGGGGTCGCAGATCGCGCCGAATACGTCCGCAAGCTCGGCGCCGAGACGCTGGCGCGCCTGCGGCCCGGCCCGGCGCCGGCTGGTGCGGTGGATTACGGCGACTATCGCTGAAGGTGGCGAAACCGCCGCGGCCCATTCGGACGGGCGATTCCCGGCATGAGGATCGGCATGAGCACGAGCAACTCTCAAGGCTACACCCCTTCGGAAATGATGATTGTCGCGGCGGCGCGGGCGCTGGCCGGCGCGCGGACGGTGTTCGTCGGCGTGGGGCTGCCCAACATCGCCTGCAACCTGGCCCGTCGTACCGTCGCGCCCGACCTGGAGCTGATCTACGAAGCGGGGGTCTATGGGGCACAGCCGGCGCGGCTGCCGCTGTCGATCGGCGACCCGACGCTCGTCAGCGGGGCGACGGCGGTTGTGGCCATGGCCGACCTGTTTGGGCTATACCTGCAGGGCGGCCTGGTCGAGGTGGCGTTGCTGGGCGGTGCGCAGGTCGACCGCTACGGCAACCTGAACACCACCGTGATCGGCGCGTACGATGCGCCGAAGGTGCGGCTGCCGGGCAGCGGCGGGGCCTGCGAGATCGCGATCCACGCGCGGCGCCTCCTCTACATCATGCGCCTCAAACGGCGTGCCTTCGTCGAGCGGCTCGACTTCTGCACCAGCCCCGGGCATCTGAGCGGCGGTGCCGCGCGGCGCGCGCTCGGCATGCCGGGCGCCGGGCCACATATGGTGATCACCGATATGGCGCTCTTCGATTTCGATAACCCTGAGCGCGAGATGCAGCTCGTCTCGTTGCATCCGGGCGTGACGCTGGACGCCGTGCGCGCCGAGATGGGCTGGGAGCCACGCCTGGCGGCGACTGTCGCCGAGACTCCGCCACCGACCGCTGAGGAGCTGCGGCAGATTCGCGAAGACCTCGATCCCCAGGGGTTGTACCGCTAGCCCACGCAGGGCTCACGACCTCGCTGCATGCCTGCCAGCCGGTTGACATCCTCCCGCAGCATCGTCCATCGCAAGACCGATGCCCGCCTGCGCATGGTGCGCTATACTCCAGGATCAACCGATCCGTGAACGGCGCGCCTCGGCAGGCCCCCCCTGGCTGCCCAGGCGCTTTTCGGCGTGCCCTGGAGCCGGGGCAGTCCTGATCGAGCAGGAGGTCGTCTATGGCGCTGATCGATGTCCACGACCTGCGGAAGACCTTCAGCGTGGCTGTGCGCCACAGTGGGCGCTTCGGTGCGCTGCGGACGTTGCTCGCGCGCGAGCAGCGCACTGTGACCGCGGTCGACGGCGTGTCGTTCCAGCTGGAAGCCGGTGAGATGGTCGGCTACATCGGCCCGAACGGCGCGGGCAAGTCGACGACGATCAAGATGCTGACGGGCATCCTGGTGCCCAGCGGCGGGCGGATCGTGGTCGATGGCCGCGTGCCGTACCAGCAGCGGGTTGAACACGCACGGCGCATCGGGGTGGTCTTTGGCCAGCGCACCCAGCTCTGGTGGGACCTGCCGACGATCGAGTCGTTCGAATTGCTGCGCTATGTCTATCGCATCCCCGAGCGGCGCTGGCGCGCGAACATGGCGGCGTTCAGCGAGCTGCTGGACCTGGGGCCCTTCCTGGAGACGCCGGTGCGCCAGCTTTCGCTGGGCCAGCGCATGCGTGCCGACCTGGCTGCAGCGCTGCTGCACGACCCGGCGATCCTGTTCCTCGACGAGCCGACGATCGGGTTGGATGTCGTGGCGAAGGAGCGCATCCGTCAGTTTCTGGCGCAGATCAACCGTGAGCGCGGCGTGACGGTCATCCTGACAACCCACGACCTGGGGGATATCGCGCGGCTTTGCCCGCGAGTGGTGTTGATCGACCATGGCCATGTGATCTACGACGGCGCGCTGGAGGCGCTGCGCACGCGCTTCGGGCGCCAGCGCACGCTGGTGGTCGATCTGGACGAGGATGCGTCCAACGGTGCCATCCAGGTCCCCAATGCCGAGGTTGTCGGGCGCGCGGGACCGCGCGTCTGGCTGCGCTTCGACCGCGACACCATCACCGCCGCCGCGCTGATCGCCGAGGTGGCGGCGCGCTACCACGTCCGCGACCTGACGGTCGAGGAGCCGGAGATCGAGGCGATCATCCGCGGGATCTATCAGAACGGCCGGGTGGCCTGAGAGAGCCACGAAGCCTGCGAACCATCGTACGGCCTGGGCGCACTGTGGTATAATACGCGCGCCGTAAACCACCGTCGGGAGCCATGATGATGCCCACGCTCGCCATCGTCATTGTCAATTACAACACGCGCGATCTGCTGCGCGATTGCCTGCGCTCGATCGCTGCAGGCGTGTCGTGCTGCACGCCGGAAGTATGGGTCGTCGACAACGCCTCGAGCGATGGCAGCGCCGCGATGGTGCACGCTGAGTTCCCGCACGTCCATCTGATCAGCAACCCGCACAACGGCGGATTCGCGTATGCCAACAATCTCGCGTTGCGCCGGATCCTCGGGGAATACGCCGACCAGAAGTCCCCCGACCTTCCGGCTCCCCGGTCGCCGGATTACGTGCTGTTGCTCAATCCGGACACGGTGGTACCGCCGGGGGCGCTCGATGGGCTGATCGCATACATGGAGGCCCATCCGGATGTCGGCGCCGCCGGGCCGAAGCTGCTGCTGGCCGACGGCTCGCTCGACCTGGCCTGCCGGCGCTCGTTTCCGACCCCGGCGGTCGCGTTCTACCGGATGATCGGTTTGTCGCGCCTGTTTCCACGCAGCCCGCGCTTCGGGCGCTACAACATGACCTTCCTCGACCCAGACATCGAAACCGAGGTCGATTCGGTCGTCGGCGCGTGCATGATCGTCCGCACCGCGGTGGTCCGCGAGGTCGGGTTGCTCGACGAGGCGTACTTTATGTACGGCGAAGACCTGGACTGGGCCTACCGCATCAAACAGTACGGCTGGCGGATCATGTACGTCCCGCGCGTGACGGTGCACCACTACAAACGCGCGGCGAGCAGCCAGCGCCCACTCCAGTCGATCCGCCATTTCTACGACGCGATGCGGATCTTCCATCGCAAACACTATGCGGCCACGACACCTGCGCTGTTCAACCGGTTGATCGAGGCGGGGATCGCTCTGAAGGAGGCATGGAGCCTTGGCAGTCATCTCCTCCGCCCCCCGGCCGCGCGCCGAGTCGGCTAGCCCGGCGCGGTCACGCCCATGGGTCACGCGCCTGCTGCTGTCCCTGGTGCTGATGGGCTGCGATGCGCTGGCAGTCAATGCAGCGTTCGCGGGCGTCTACTGGTGGCGGCTCGCGGCAGGCGACCTCGATGATTTCACCATGCCAGGGGCTGCGACGATCTGGCTGTTCACCGGGCTGTTCAACCTGGCCTTCCTGATCACCTTCTTCACCAGCGGCCTGTACACGCTCAAACGCGGCGCCTCGCGCGTGGACGAAGCATTCAAGGTCGCGGTTGCGGTCTCGCTGGCGACTTTCGGCGCCTTTTTGATCAACCTGCTGTTGCCGCAGTTCGGCCGCACCAGCATCCCCTGGAGCCCACAGATCCTGGTCTTCGGCTGGGCTGCTGCGACCGGCGCGGTGACGTTGTTGCGCGTCTGCTACCGCAGCTTGCTCTACTCGCTGCGCCAGCACGGCATTGACACGCGCCGCGTGCTGATCGTCGGCGCGCGCGACCCGGGCCGCATGGTGTGCGCGACGATCCGGCGGATGCCGCAGCTCGGCTATCGGGTCCAGGGCTTCCTCTCGGATAGCGTCCCGGTCGGCACACTGGTCGATGGTGTGCCGGTGCTGGGGCGGACCGCGGCGCTGGGCCGCGTCATCCGCGCGACGCGGGCCGACGAGGTGATCATCGCGTTGTCGGGCCGCCCATCGAACGAGGTGCTCGACATCGTTGCGCTGGCCGAGGACGAGGCGGTGGAGATCAAGCTCTACCCCGACGCCTTCCAGTTGATCACCAACAACGAGGTCTCGATCGGCGATATCAGCGGGCTGCCCCTGATCGGCGTCAAGAACGTCGCGCTGGACAACCCGCTGAACCGGGCGCTCAAGCGCGCGCTGGACCTTGGGCTGTCGATCGTGATCATGACGCTGTTCTCGCCGGTGATGCTGCTGATCGCAGTGCTGGTGAAGATGGACTCACCAGGGCCGGTGTTCTTCATCCAGGAGCGCGTCGGGCTGGACGGCAAGCCGTTCCCGATGATCAAGTTTCGTGGCATGCGCCAGGACGCCGAACGGCTGGGGAATTGGACCACCAAAAACGACCCGCGCGTGACCGGGCTGGGTGCATTTTTACGCCGCTACTCGCTGGACGAGCTGCCGCAGTTCATGAACGTCATTCGCGGCGAGATGAGCATCGTCGGACCACGGCCCGAGCAGCCGGTATGGGTCGAGCTGTTCAGCCAGAGCATCCCGCGCTATGTGCGCCGCCACAAGCAGAAAGCCGGCATCACCGGCTGGGCGCAGGTCAACGGCTTACGGGGCGACACCAGCATCGAGGAGCGCACGCGCTACGACCTCTACTATATCGAGAACTGGTCGCTGCTGTTCGACCTGCGGATCATCATCAAAACGATCGTCGCGATCTTTAAGGGGGAGAGTAATGGGTATTGAGGGAGAGAATAAAGAACCGAGAACTGAAAACCGCACGGAAATACCGAAATCCGAATTCTGAAATCCGAATTCTGAAATCCGAATCCCGTATTCCGTATTCTACATTCGGTATTCTGCATTTTACCTTCTGCATTCGGATCGGGCAGCTTGGAGCAAGACATCAATGCCGGGCAGCCGGGGCTGGCATGGCTGCTGATCAGCGGGCTGGGTAGTGGATTGGCGGCGGTGATCGTCGCCGGGACCATAGCGGGGCGGCTGGGAGCGCCGCTGCACGGTGCGTTGCTTCCCGGCGCGGCCCTCCTTGGGCTGCTGCCGCGGTTGCTGCTGCTGGTGCGCGGGCGCTGGCAAGCGCGCTGGCCGGAGCTGGCGGCGACGCTGCTGGCCCTGGCCGCCGGCACCGGGATCGGACTCAGCCTGGCCTGGCCAGATCTGTTGCCGCCGGGCCGCTCGGTGGATGCAGTCCTCCACTACGTCCTGGTACGCTGGATCGCGGCCCATGACGCGCTGCCGCAGGCCAGTGGCGAGAATCTGGCGCTGCTCGGCGAGATGGCCGTCTACCCGCCGGGGCTGGCGCTGGTGGTCGTGGCTGCTGCGCATCTGAGCGGCCAGCCACCGCTCACGGCGATGTACCCGATGGTCGCGCTCCTGGGCGGGCTGATCGTGGCGCAGGTGGTGATCCTGGCGGCGGCGGCGAGCCAGGCGCCCCCACGCTGGCGCACCACGCCGCTGGCGCTGCTCAGCACGCTTCTGTTGCTGGCGCACCGCACCTACACCCTGGGCGCCTACGCCGATCAGAACTTTTACCCGATGACGCTGGGGATGCTGCTGGTGCTGCTGGCCGGCGGCTGGCTGATCGCCGAGCCCCAGCTCACACCCGGCAGCGCGCTGCTGCTCGGGCTGACGATCGCTGCGCTCATAGGCACCTACCCGCTCTGGACGCCCATCCCAGTCGCGCTGGCGATGTTGGCGCTGCTGGTTCGCCCCACGCCCTGGCGCCACCGGGCTGTGTGCCTCGCGCTGACCCTGGGGCCGGGGCTGCCGCTGGCGCTGATCGCTGTTCTGCCCTACCTCGGCATCGGTCGCGCCCTCCTGGCGCACGAGGGCTTCGTGGCGCGGCCCGCGCCCGGCGACCTGATCCCGCTCCTGCTGGCGCTGCCCGGCACTCCCTTGGTGATCCAGAGCCGGCGCGGGCGCTGGTTGCTGGCGCTGGCCGGGTTGGCGCTGGGACAGTTGCTGGCGCTACGCGCGGCAGCGTGGGCCGGGCTGGCGGCCGAGTACCATAGCTCCAAGATCCTCTTCGTTCTCACGCCGTTGGGTGCCGCGATCGCCGGTGCCGCCGCGATCGCGTTGGCGACGCTGCCCCGCCTGACAACGCGACTCGCCGGGCTCGGGATAGCCGCGCTGCTACTGGTGGCCACCGGCAGCTACAAGATCATCCCACCACCGCCCGAGCACCCGGTGACCGCCGAGATGGTTGCGGCGGCGCGCTGGCTCCTGGCGGCAGACCCGGCGGCGGCGCGCAAGGCGATCGCCGTCGGTGGGCCCGCCGGCCCACAACCATACTGGCTCCAGGTCGGGCTGTTGGGCCAGAACCGCGACGCGCAGCGGGCGGCAGTGATCGCTACGACGCCGCCAACCCCCGAGGGCTGGGTCGTCGACGAGCGGCTGCCGGATGTGGTGGTCGCGCTGGGGATCGATCGGCCACCGCCGGGCGCAGCGATCCTGGCGCGCTTCGGGCGGGTGGTCGTCCTGCACCGGCCCGGGCCGCTGGATGCGCAGGCCCACGACCCGCTGCTCGTTCGCTATCGCAGCTTCTGGGAGGAAGAACGTCTCAAGACTGCGATCGAGCTGCTGCAGCCACTTCCCGGGCGGCTCCCGGCGCTGGAATTGCGGCTCGACCACGACGGCACGCTGATCAACACCTTCCGGCTCGAGCCCAACGCGCAGCGCACGCGGATTCAATATCTGGGGGCCGATCTCGTGCCGGCGACGCTGGGTGGGTTCGGGTACATCAACGCCGACGCCTACCCCAACTTTGCGCCGCCATCGAGCGCACCGGTGGGTGCGTTTACGCTGAAGCTCTGCCTGCTCCTGGCGGGCAACGTGGTCGACGAGCGGCTGCTGGCGACTTTTGATCGGACGGAAGATGGCCGGCTGGTGAACCTGGCTCCCCACAGCGGTGAGCTGATCTATCTGCGCCGGGCCGGGAGCGAGGAGGGTATGCAACGCAGCCTGGTGCGCTTCGAGGGCGGGCCGGCGCTGACCGGCTGGAGCGCCCCGCTGCACGCAGCGCCCGGCACGGCGATCAGCCTGCGGCTTCGCTGGCAGACGCTCCAGCCGATCGACCGCTCATTGCTGACCACCGTCCAGCTTGCCGACGCCAGTGGGCGCCCGTTGGCCACCAGCGCCGAAGCCCCCCAGGGCGGTTTCTACCCCACCTGGCGCTGGCGCCCGGGCCAGCCCATCCTCGAGCAGCGCGTGCTGCGCCTGCCCACCGACCTGGCCCCGGGCACCTACCACCTGCTGGTCGGCGTGCGCGACCCGGCGGCGCAGGAGTATCTGGCGCAGATCGGGGAGTTGGTGCTGGAACGATGAACGATGAAAAGTGAATGCTGAATACCGAATGCGCTGCGCAGCGGGCAACATGCACCACGCACATGCGTGGCGTAATCCGCAGCGGGCACCGCGCCGGCGCCTTCAATACGCCACCACGCAGCCATCCTTGCGCGGATCGGACCCACCGTGCCGCACGCCGTTCTCGTCCACCACGATGATCTGCCCGCCTCCGAAGCCGAACACGCCGTTGGGGACGACCTGATGCCCCAGCGCTGACAAAGCTGCCGCGGCTCGTGCGTCGATGCCCTGCTCCAGCGCCACCGCCCTCGGCTCGACATAAGGCGCGATCAGCTCGAACCGTGGCGCGTCGAGCGCCTCCTGGGGATTCATGCCGAAGTCGAGCATGTTGACCAGCACCTGCACATGGCCCTGAGGCTGCATAAAGCCGCCCATCACCCCGAAGCTGCTCCACAGCCGGTCGCCCCGCAGGACCATACCGGGGATGATCGTGTGGTAGGGCCGCTTGCCGGGCGCCAGGCAGTTGGGGTGCCCGGGATCGAGCACGAAGCAGGCGCCGCGGTTCTGCAGGCAGATCCCCGTGTCGCCCACCACGACCCCTGAGCCAAACCCGTAGTAGAGGCTGTTGATGAACGAGACTGCGTTGCCGGCCTCGTCCACAACCGTCAGGTAGACGGTATCCTCGCTCACCGGCACGTTCCCGGCAGCTACCGCATCCAGTGCGCGATCGCGGCGGATGAGCGCGCGGCGCCGGGTGCTGTACGCTTCCGACAGCAGCTCATCGACGGGTACAGCGACCATGGCTGGGTCGGCGATGAAGCGGGCGGCATCGGCGAACGCCAGCCGCAGCGCCTCGATCTGCAGGTGCAGGGCCTCGGCCGAGCCGGGCCCGAGCGGTGCCAGCTCGAAGCCGGACAGGATGGTCAGCGCCAGCAGCGCGGTGAGCCCCTGGCCATTGGGTGGGCACTCGTAGACCGTATAGCCGCGGTAGGTGGTATGGATCGGCGTCTCCCAGGTCGAGCGGTGGCCGGCAAGATCCTCCATGGTCAACAGGCCGCCATACTGCTCGGAGGTATGCACGATCGCCTCGGCGATCGGCCCGCGGTAGAAGGCATCGCGGCCACCTTCGGCGATCTGGCGCAGCGTGCGCGCCAGATTGGGCTGGCGGAAGATCTCGCCTGGCCGCGGCGCGCGGCGCCCATCGATCAGGTAGGTGCGGGCGGCATCCGGGTGCTGCTGAAGCTTGGGGATGGCCATGTGCCAGGCGCGCGCGATCAGCTCGCTCACCGGAAAACCGTGCTCGGCGTACGCGATCGCCGGCGCCAGTACCTGCCCGAGCGGCATGGTGCCGTGTTCCGCCAGCAGCGTCGCCCAGGCATCCACCGCGCCGGGCACCGTCACCGGCAGCATCCCGGTGAGCGGGATCTCGGTCAGCCCGCGCCGGGCGAACGTATCGAGCGAGATCGCGCGGGGCGCGCGGCCGCTGCCGTTGAGCGCGCGGACCCGGTGCTGCGCCGCGTCGTAGACCAGCGCGAAGACGTCGCCGCCGACGCCGGTGCTCATTGGCTCGACGACGTTGAGCGCTGCGGCGGTGGCAACGGCGGCGTCGGCGGCGTTGCCACCGGCCAGCAAGATACGCAGGCCCGCCTGGGCCGCCAGTGGCTGACTCGCGGCGACCATGCCGCGGGTGCTCATCACCACCGAGCGGCGCGAGGAGTAGCGCTCGCCGGTGATGCGGAAGGGAAACTCGGTGTTGCTCATCGCTGGCGTTCCTTTGCAGAGCTACACGATCGACCGTCGGCGATATAGTGTACCACCAGTGCAGCGGCACTTTAACAGCCGGGCGTGCTGCTCGTCCGATGGGAGCAGTTGGGCAGGCAGATCCTTTGGCAAGTCGCAAGGCAACCAGGTCTGCGATCGTCTGTCAGAAAACGCAACTGAACGGGGAGGGGCTTGGGGAAGCCGTAAGCCCTCCCCACATCCCACCCACTTGAACTATTTTTCTGAAAGACGCTATAATGCAGGCGCAGCGGTCAGGAGGTACGCCATGAGCGAGCTAAAAACAGACTCGGGCATCCCGATCAAGCCGGTCTACCGGGCGGAGGATGCCGGGCCACCGGCGCCCGATCCCGGGCACTACCCCTATACCCGTGGCATCTACCCGGAGATGTACCGCCGCCGGTTGTGGACGATGCGCCAGTACGCCGGGTTCGCCTCGGCGCGCGAGACCAACCAGCGCTTCCGCTACCTGCTCGCCCAGGGGCAGACCGGCCTCTCGGTGGCCTTTGATCTGCCGACGCAGCTCGGGCTCGACTCCGATGACCCGCGCGCCGAGGGCGAGGTTGGCAAGGTCGGTGTGGCGATCGACAGCCTGGAAGATATGGCGGTGCTGTTCGAGGGCATCCCGCTCGACCAGGTGACCACCTCGATGACGATCAACGCGCCGGCCGCCGTACTGCTGCTGCTCTACGAGCTGGTCGCCGAGCGGCAGGGCGTACCGCCAGAGCGGCTCGGTGGCACGATCCAGAACGACATCCTCAAGGAATACGCCGCCCGCGGCACCTACATCTACCCGCCCCGCCCCTCGATGCGGCTGGTCACTGATACCTTCGCCTACTGCCGCAAGCACATGCCGAAATGGAACCCGATCTCGATCAGTGGCTATCACATGCGCGAGGCCGGCTGCACCGCTGCTCAGGAGATCGCCTTCACGCTCGCCAACGGCATCGCCTATGTCGAGGCAGCCATCGCAGCCGGGCTGGCAGTGGACGAGTTCGCGCCGCGGCTGTCGTTCTTCTTCGTCAGCAATCCCAACTTTCTGGAGGAGGTCGCCAAGTTTCGGGCGGCGCGGCGCATGTGGGCAACGATCATGAAGGAGCGCTTTGGGGCCCGGAGCGAGCAGAGCATGATGCTGCGCTTCCATACCCAGACCTCGGGCGCCAGTCTGACCGCCCAACAGCCGCTCAACAATGTCGTGCGCACAACGCTCGAGGCGCTGGCCGCGGTGCTCGGTGGGACGCAGAGCCTGCACACCAACGCCTACGACGAGGCGCTCGGCCTGCCGACCCAGGAGGCGGCCACGCTGGCGCTGCGCACCCAGCAGATCATCGCCTACGAGAGCGGCGTGGCCGCCACCGCTGACCCGCTGGCGGGGTCCTATGCCATCGAGGCGCTCACCAACGCGCTCGAGGCGAAGGCGTGGGAGTTGATCGCGCAGATCGACGCGCTGGGCGGCGCTGTCGCCGCGATCGAGGCCGGCTGGGTCCAGGCCCAGATCGCCGACGCCGCCTACGCCTACCAGCAGCGCGTTGAATCGGGCGCACAGATCGTGGTCGGTGTGAACCGGTTTGTCGACGACCAGGCAACGCGGGTGCCGGTGTTCTACCCGAACGAGGGCGTGGCGCGCGAGCAAACTGCGGCGCTGGCGCGCATCCGCGCCGAACGGGACAACACGGCCGTCGCTGCGGCGCTCGATGCTTTGCGCCGGGCGGCCCAGAGCAGCGACAACCTGCTCTACCCACTGCGCGAGGCACTCCGGCGGATGGCGACCGTCGGCGAGGTCTGCGGCGTGTTGCGCGCGGTATGGGGCGAGTATCGCCCGGAGGTGCGCCTGTAGCGGCGAATCGATCCATGCCCCGGTTGCCAGGGAGACAGTTATGCAATTCGTGGAATTGGCGCGTACCTTCGACGCCCTCGAGGCCACCTCGTCGCGCCGTGAGCTGGTGGCGCTGCTGGCCGATGCGCTCGGTGCAGCAGCGAACGACGAGCTGCCGCCGTTGATCTATCTGTGTCAGGGCCGGCTAGCCCCGCCCTTCGTGCCGCTCGAGTTCGGCATGGCCGACAAGACCGTCGCCGATGCGATCGGCCAGGCCTATGGCCTCGATCGCGCCACTGTGCTGCGGCGGTATGATGCGCTGGGCGACCTTGGGCTGGTGGCAGCGGAGTTGCGCGCGGCCTGGGCCGCGGGCACCGCGCACGAGGCAGACCTGGGGGTGCTCGACGTGTACACACGGCTCCGCGCGATCGCGGAGGCCAGCGGTTCTGGCTCGATCGCGCGCAAGGTCGAGCTCCTGGCAGCGCTGTTGCGCGCGGTCGACACGGTAGGAGCCAAGCACCTGGCGCGGATTCCGCTCGGGAGGATGCGCCTGGGGATCGGCGACCCGACCATCCTGGAGGCGCTGTCGGTGGCGCACGGCGGAGATCGCAGCCTGCGGCCGGTGCTCGAGGCAGCCTATAATCGCACCAGCGACCTCGGGCTGATCGGGCACACGCTGCGCATCGGTGGGCCGGAGGCGGTGGCGCAGTTGACGATCCGGCCCGGCAACCCCGTGCGCCCGGCACTGGCCGAGCGGCTCCCCGATCCAGCAGCGATCCTGGCCCGGCTGGGCCGTTGCGCCATCGAGCCGAAGTTCGACGGCCTGCGCCTCCAGGTCCATCGCTGTGGCGACCATGAAGTGCGGATCTTTTCGCGCAACCTGGAGGAGCTGAGCGCCATGTTTCCCGAGGTGACCGCAGCGGCGCTGCGGTTGCCGGTGCGCGAGGCGATCTTCGAGGGCGAGGTGCTGGCCTACAACCCCGCCACCGAGGAGTTCCTGCCGTTCCAGCAGACGACCAGGCGGCGGCGTAAGCACGGCGTGGAGGAGCTGGCTGCCGAGCTGCCGCTGCGCATGTTCGCCTTCGATGTGCTCTACGCTGACGGGGCGGACCTGACGCCGCTGCCGTACATCGAGCGGCGCGAGCGCCTTATGGCACTTATCGATGACCGCGAGCGCGAGGTGCTGGCCGTCGCCCCCGCCGAGATCGTCGCCGAGCCGGAGGCGCTGGAGCGGTTTTTCGAGCAGGTCGTCAGCCAGGGTCTGGAGGGGATCGTCGCGAAAAAGCTCGACGCGCCTTACCAGGCCGGGGCGCGCAACTTCAACTGGGTTAAGCTCAAGCGCGTGTCGGCGGGGCACCTGCAAGACACGGTTGACTGTGTGATCCTCGGCTATATCTACGGGCGCGGGAAACGAGCGGCCTTCGGCGTCGGCGCGCTGCTGGTGGGGGTCTACGACGACGAGCGCGACGAGTTTGTGACGGTGACCAAGATCGGCACCGGCCTGAGCGACGCGGAGTGGCGCACGATCCGCGAACGCTGCGATGCGATCACCGTGCCACAGCGCCCGGCGCGGGTCTTCTCGCTGATCGAGCCGAGCGTGTGGGTCGAGCCGCAGGTGGTGATCGAGGTGCTGGCCGACGAAGTGACGCGCAGCCCCGTCCATACCTGCGGGATGCGTGATGGCGAGCTGGGCTATGCGCTGCGTTTCCCGCGCCTGGTCAGCTTTCGCAGCGCCGACAAGCGCCCCGAGGACGCGACCACGGTGCGCGAGATCATCGCGCTCTACGCCCAGCAGGGCCATCGCACGGCCCAGCGCAACGCGTAAATAAGCGCTGCGGAGGGGTGGGCGGGGAGGCGGAATGCTCCCCGCCCCCACCCCTTGCAGGTTGCCTGCGGCTTCGCAGCGCCCGCGCGCCTCAAGGAGCGTCTGCCCGGTGGCGGCGATCTGGACCGCGTAGAGCTGCTCCATCCCTATCGCAACGCGGCCAGCCATTCGGCGCAGGCGATCGCTGGCTCCCAGCCGTGCCCGTGGTCCTCGTAGCTCCACCATGCCGACAGCACGGCCTGCGCCACGCCCCAGCCGATGATGCGCTCGCGGTCGAGCTCCAGCACTTCGGCCAGCTGATCCACCCGCCGCGCGAGCAGCCGCCCTGGGTCGGGCACCCCCTCGAGCCGGTTGCGCAGCAGCGCGCCGACTTCGTAAGCTGCCTCGCCGACGACGCCCTTGGGATCGATGGCAAGCCATGGCCGGCGCTCGGCGGCCAGGATATTATAATGGTGGAGATCGCCGTGCAGCACGAGCGGCTCTGCCATCGAGCCGAGCAGCTCGGCGAACAGCCGCTCGGCGGTCGCGACGATCGCGGCCGGGAACGGGCCGCTGCCGCCGCCAAACTCGGCCCGCAGGCGTTGCAAACCTGCCGCCCACTGGGCGACCGTGGGGAAGGAATGCTCTGGTGGGGCCGGGCGCCAGAGCTGGCGCATCACCTGAGCGGCGATCATGGTGGCCTTCTCGTCGTCCGTCAGCTGCGCGAGCAGCCTGCCGGGCCGCAGCCGCTCCAGCAGCAACGCGCCCAGATCGGGGTCGGCATCGAGCAGTGCGACGCTGCCGCGGCCGTCGTACAGCCGCAGCGCGGCGATCTCGCTCAGCAGCTCGGGGTTGGGTACGCCCAGCTTGAGGACCACCGCGGCGCCGTCGGCGCGCACGGCCGGGGCGACGTAGTTGTATGAGAGGTTAGGGAAAGGGGGTAGGATCATCAGTGACCAGCGCTGCGCGCAACTGGTCATGATCGACGGCAGGCGCTTGAGCCACGCAACACCATCGTCTGCGTATAGCTCGACGATCGTGCGCGCGAACGATTCGGGAAGATGCTGTGTGCGCTGCATCGGTTGTGTCTCCTTGTCCAGTCGGATAGCGCTACGATTGGGCGGACGATACACCTGGCAGAGAGACAACCGGAGGCGCACGTGCTCAGTGGCAACAGCCCTATACCATGGCGCTCTTCCTTTGAAGGCTTGTCGCACTCGGTTCGCGCCGCTATTATAGCACGCTGCACCGAATTGTTTAATGTGCCACGAGTTATGCGCCGGAGGGGTGGTATTGCGAGCATGACTCTAACGAACGGAGGCCGCGCTGATGCACCAGCAACATGTGAAGCTGGTCTCCTGGAACGTCAACGGCATCCGCGCCATCGAGAAGAAGGGGTTCGCGGAGTGGTTGCGATCGTGTGGGGCCGACATCGTGCTGCTTCAGGAAACCAAGTGCCGCCCTGACCAGCTACCTGCCGCGCTCCGGCAGCCGGACGGCTATTATAGCGCGTGGTGCGAAGCGGAAAAGAAGGGCTACAGTGGCGTGGCGACGTTTTCGCGCATGCCCGCGCTTGCGGTGGAGCGCGGCCTGGGCGAGGCGCGCTTTGATCGCGAGGGGCGGGTGCTGATCAGCACCTTTCCCCAGTTTACGCTATGCAACGTCTACTTCCCATCCGGCAGCAGCGGCCCAGATCGCGTGGCCTATAAGCTGGCATTCTACGCATGCATGCTGGATGTACTGCGCAGCCATCTGAACGCCGGCCGGCGCGTGATCGTCGCCGGCGATGTCAATACCGCCTACGCCCCGATCGACCTGGCGCGGCCACGCGAGAACCGCCAGACTTCCGGCTTCCTGCCCGCGGAGCGCGCCGCCCTGGGCGCGTTCTTCGCCGCCGGCCTGGTCGATACCTTCCGCTATGTCCGCCCGACCGAGGTCAAATACTCCTGGTGGACCCAGCGCGTCGATGCGCGGGCGCGCAACATCGGCTGGCGGCTCGACTACTTTCTGGTTTCGCAGAACCTCCTGCCCTACCTCGCCGACGCCGACATCCATCCCGAGGTCCCCGGCTCGGACCACTGCCCGATCAGCCTGACGCTGGCGCTGCCTGCGTCCTGATCGGTGCAGCGCCGGTGCGCCCGGTGGCCTGGGATGCCCGGCGCCCCCGATCACCGCAGCTCACAGGCCCAGGCGATGTGCTATAATAGCAGCGTTATCGGTAGTCGGCAGGTGCCGGAGGGGTGAAGAGGGCCGGTACAGGTGCGCTGTGCTCTTGATCATCGCCGCGGCCTGAATCGCCACCCAGGGAAGCATTCTGGAGGAAACCAATGCCATCGCAGTCACGCTCGCAGCGCCGTCGCCAGGCGGCGCGCCAGCAGCGGCGCGCTGCTGCTTCGTCGAGCGCTGGGGCCGGGCCCCGTGCCGCGAGCACCGGCCCAACCGTCCCCCTTGAACCGTCCACCGGCCCGGTTGCGCGCCCGACGCGGCGCGTGTTGACCCGCCCTGCCCCCGAGCCGATCGATTATAGCCAGGATTATACTGCCGCCCGGCGCGATTTGCGCTGGATCGCGCTGTGGACGGTGTTGCTGTTCGGTGCCATGCTGGCGCTCAAGTTCTCCGGTCTGGTCTAGTGTGGATCGCATCCAGAGCAAAGCCGCCCGCCTGCGCCGCATCGAGCATCTGCTCTACAACGAGCCCCGCGGGCTGCGCGCCGTCGAATTGGCCGCCTATTGCGGTGTCAACCGACGCACGATCTACCGCGACCTGATCGCGCTCCACGAGATGGGCGTGCCGGTCTGGGAGGCCGAAGGGCGCTACGGGATCGACCGCGAGTCGTATCTGTCGACGGTGCGGCTGAACCTCAATGAGGCGGTGGCGCTCTTGTTTGCCAGCCGTTTGTTGGCGCACCATAGCGACGAGCATAACCCCCACGTCGTTTCGGCCCTCAGCAAACTTGCCGCCAGCCTGCCCGATACCACCATCTCCCGCCATATCGCGCGCGTCGCCGAGCTCATCCGTGCCCGGCCGGTGCGCGCCCACTATGTGCGCACGCTCGAAGCCATCACGCGGGCCTGGGCCGATCGCCGCCGCGTCGCGATCCAATACCGCGCTGCCAGCGGCGAGCTAACCGAACGCGTGATCTGCCCCTACTTCCTGGAGGTCTCGCGCAGCGAGCCGTCCTCGTATGTGATCGCCTACGACGATCTGCGCAGCGCATTGCGGACCTTCAAGCTCGAACGCGTGGTCGCGGCCGAGATACTGGACGCGACCTACACCATCCCCGAGGATTTCGATCCTTATGTGCATTTGTCGGCCGCATGGGGCGTGATGGACGAGGTCGAGGTCGAGGTGCGCCTGCGCTTCTCGCCAGCCGTCGCCGCGCGGGTCAAGGAGAGTGTCTGGCATCATAGCCAGCGCGTGTACGACACGCCCGACGGCGGCTGCGAGCTGACGATGCGCGTCGGCGGGATCACCGAGGTGCGCGCCTGGGTGCTCGGCTGGGGCGGCGACGTGGAAGTGCTGGCGCCACCCGCGCTGCGCGATGAGGTGTGCGCCCATGCCCGGCGGATGCTGGAGCGGTACGAACGCCCGGCGTGGGCCGCCGAGCCAGGGTGAGGGCATCGGCAGGCCGCGCGCAAATACCTCCATCGGGGCCGACTAGGCGCGCCGCCAGCCCCGGCCGGTGCTCCCCGTCCGCCCGCTGCCCCCGCTGTGGTACAATAGCCACGATGAGCCACGAGAAAAAATATCGCCTTTATCTCTGTGGTGGTCCGGATTGTACCGCCAACGGGCGCGATGAGTTGCTCAGGGCGCTCGAGGATGAGTTGTGGGCATGGCAGCTCGAGGACGAGGTCGAGGTGCGCGTCAGCGCCTGCCAGGACCACTGCGAGTTCGCCCCTAACCTGACCGTCTGGCCCGGCCCGTTCCATTATGCGCGGCTTACCCCCGCAGCGATCGCCTCTATCGTCGAGCACCACCTCCTCAACGGCCAGCCGGTGCGCGAGTTCTTGCTCGAAGCGGCCCAGCACGGCTGATCGGCACGCCATGTGCGAGTTTCGATAGCATTGGCTTTCGAAAGGTGGTATAATGTAGCCATAGGCTTTCAAATAAAGTTCAAGTGGGTGGGGTAGCATGAGGCATCCCGCATGTTCCCATGCTCCGTGATCGCTTTCTGGAGACTGATCGCCTCGCCCCCGGCCCAGCTTTCCCGCCCCGCATGCGGGGCCGGGGCAGGGGGTGGGGCCCCACCACACCGACCGCGCACGTCCTGGTATCCATGTCGTGGTACCGGCGCTGGTTGTGCCGGTACGCAATTGGGGTGAAATCCAATGGGGTTCTTCTCGCGTGGAAACGGCGACGGCGTCAGCGAGGAGCTGGTCTGGCAGGCGCTTGCCACTGTCCGGGAGCCGGAGCTCGGCGGCGACCTGGTGTCGCGCAAGATGATCAAGAACCTGAAGGTCGAGGGCGGACGGGTGCGCTTTACGGTCGAGCTCACAACGCCGGCCTGCCCGCTCAAGGACCAGATCCAGGCCGAGTGTGAGGCGGCGCTTGGCAAGATCGCTGGTGTGCCACGGGAGCATATCGAGATCGAGTTCGGCGCGACGGTACGCCCGCGTGGCGGTATTCTGGAAAAGGCGGCCATCCCTGGCGTAAGCCACGTGATCGCCGTGGCTGCTGGCAAGGGCGGGGTCGGCAAATCCACCGTCGCGGTGAATATCGCCGTGGCACTGGCGCAGGAGGGGGCCCAGGTTGGCCTGCTGGACGCCGACGTGTATGGCCCGTCGGTGCCCCAGATGATGGGCGTCAAGGGCCAGCAGCCGGCGGCCATAGCCACCCCCGACGGCCAGCCGCGCATGATCCCGATCGAAGCCCACGGCATCAAAATGATGTCGATCGGCTTCCTGATCGGCGACAGCCAGCCGGTGATCTGGCGCGGGCCGATGGTCTCGCAACTGCTGCGCCAGTTCCTCTACAACGTCGACTGGGCGCCGCTCGATTACCTGATCATCGATATGCCGCCCGGCACCGGCGATATCGCCCTGACGCTGGCCCAGTCGCTCCAGAACGTCGGCCTGACCGGCGTGGTCACGGTGACGACACCGCAGCAGGTGGCGACCCTCGATGTGCTGAAGAGCATGGAGATGTTCAAGAAGGTCAACGTTCCGTTGCTCGGCATCATCGAGAACATGGCCTATTTCGTCGCTCCCGACACGGGTAAGCGCTACGACATCTTCGGCAGCGGTGGGGCAGCGCAGCTGGCCGAGCAGGTTGGCGTGCCGTTGCTGGGCCAGATCCCGCTCGGTATCCGGGTGCGTGAGGACGGAGATGCAGGGCAGCCGGCGGTGATCGACGCGGCCCCCGATGCCTATGCCGAGACGTTCCGTGAGGTCGCGCGGCGGCTGGCGGCACGCGTGAGCGTGATGGAATACGCGTAGCGATTTACGATGATCGATCGAACCACACGCCCAGCTGATCGTAAATCGTAAATTGTGAGGTTTGCTATGCCCGACGAGGACTTGCACGCAACGACGATCCCGCTCTACACCGCCGAAGTGCAGCCCGCTCTTCCTCCCTACCCGACCGATGAACCGGCGCGCGACTCCT
>FLYN01002906.1_pt1 | contig 18849 bp, 16 predicted proteins | sample 1122621 | NCBI WGS metagenome assembly FLYN01 (sample SAMEA4346792, study PRJEB14843) | hot springs metagenome | biome: Terrestrial Biome; feature: Habitat; material: Sediment | place: India | collected 2012-06-12 | depth 1760 m
GGGCGCGCCTACCGGCGCGCGCGGGCCTTGCGGTGAGCGCAGCACGTGCCTCTGCTGCGCGCCGCAAGGCCGGACATGCCTCGGCGGCGACGGTCCGCGCCCGCAGGGTGCCCTGCCCAGTGGGGCGGCGTTGCAGACAGCTTCGTATGGGCTTTGGAGAGGGCCTGCGGCTTGCCCCCGCCTGGCGGTGGAGCATGCACTCCGCGCCAGGCGCAGCATGACGCCCCTCGGCGCGGTCCACTACGTAGCGGGGCCTGCGCCGGCGGCGATCGCCGGCAGGCGCTGCGCTGGTGGTTGCGCCAGAGGCAGATGCAGCCGTATGGCGCCGTAGCGGGCGCGCAGCCATGCCAGGATCAGCAGGCTGCCGACGAGCAAGGCTAGCAAACCGAGCAGCCCAGCCTCCGGCCCAAATGCGCCGCCGGTCCAGAGATCGGGGCCGCCCTGCCCAGTAGCGATGAACGTCGCGCCGAAAAATCTGCCGCCGCTGACAGGGAAGCCGAAGACATTACCCTGGAAGAAGTTCCAGGTGATGTGCAGGCCGATCGGTATCGCCAGCTCGCCGGTCACGACATAGCCCAGCCCCAGAAAGAGGCCGGCCACGATCAGGTTGAGGGTACTGACGAGCGTAGCGTTCGGGTTGCCGGCGTGGGCCAGGCCGAAGAGGGCGGAGGAGAGCAACCAGGCCAGCACGATCGCGCCACGCTCGCCGAGCGCCCGGACGTTGAACCCTTCGGCCAGGTTGTGCAGCAGGTAGCCGCGCGCCAGCAGTTCCTCGTAGATCCCAACGCACAGGAACAGCACAAGTGGGCCGAGGATCGCCAAGGCGAACGGCTGGCCGGCAGCGCTGGACTGTAATGTGCCGGTGATCGTCACCCATCCGGCGGCCCACTCCACCAGGAAGATCCCGATCATAAGCAGCGCGCCCAGGGCCAGGCCGAAGCCGAAATCGGCCCACCAGTCGCCGTTCAGGTGCCAGCCGAGATCGGCGAAGGGGCGGCGATCCAGGAAGCGCGCCGCCAGCCAGGTGGCCAGGACGGCGGCGAGCAGGGAAGCAATAGCGCCTGCCAGCGCGAAAGCGGGCACCGCGGCAGCGATCCGCCCGGTCGCGAGCACCACCAGCGCACCGAATGCGATTCCCAACAGCAGTGTACCGACGACGAACAGCACGGCCAGGGCGAGCAGGCGCCAGAAGGCGCGCAGGCGCCGCTCCCGGGTGTTCCAGAAGAGGCTGACGAGTCCGCTCAATCGACGTTCCTCCTTTCGAGAACATAAGCTAGAGGATTCACGCGATGGTGCCCCTCACCCCCTGCCCCCGCTGTCCGGCGGGAAGGGGGCGAGGAGCGGGGCACACCTCGCTGACCGCGGCGCTCCAGTAAGGTATGGGCGTGCCGCGGGGGGCGCGCCGCCTGGCCAGACCTGGCACGGGGAAGGCCGACCCCCTGGGAGACCTCCTGCAGCCCGCGGGGGCGGGCTGCACATCCCATCGCCAGGGGCGGATGCGGCTGCGTGATGAAAGCGGGTCGTGGGCCTCCCGCACGCCCGGCGGCTCAAGCCGCGGGCGCGCGCTCTTAACCCCGCCCCCGCGGGCTTGGGAACGGTAACCGAGGGCGTCAGCCCACCGGCGCCCGGTGCTGCCGCCCCGCATCGCGATCACGGAAAGCGAAGCCCTTTGAAGCGACGCGGTGGCTCTACACCGTCTGGGCGTATTGTACACCAGCGAGCGGAACCGCTATGCCATGGCGTGGGATGCCGGTGTAACGAATCTGGCAGTGGCCAGGACTCTGTGATCACAGAAGCGCGATCGCAGCGGCGGATCCGGCTACAGCGTACTGGAGGTGATATGGCCCATACACATCTGACGGTCTACGGCGCGCCGTGGTGCAGCGACTGCAAACGGGCCAAGAAGTTCCTGGGCGAGCAGCGCGTCCACTACCACTGGGTCGATGTCGAGCAGAATCCCGACGGGCTGGCGCTGGTCGAGCGGGTCAACAACGGCAGGCGCATCATCCCCACGATCGTGTTCGAAGACCAGAGCATCCTGGTCGAGCCGAGCAACGCCGAGCTGGCGGCCAAGCTGGGCTTGCAGACCCGCGCCCGGCTGAGCTACTACGATGTGATCATCGTCGGTGGTGGGCCGACCGGCCTGACCACGGCGCTGTATGCAGCGCGCGAGGGCCTCGAGGCGCTGGTGATCGAGAAGAGCGGGCTGGGCGGGCAGGCCGGCATAACCGAGCGGCTGGACAACTTCCCGGGCTTTCCCGAGGGCATCAGCGGAGCGGAGTTCGCTGATCGGCTGGCGCAGCAGGCGCGCCGCTTCGGTGTCGAGTTGCTGCAGGCGCAGGAGGTCACTGGCCTGCGGGCGGAGGCTGAGTCGCGCTATGTCACTACTGCCGACGGACACGAGTATGGCGCGCGGGCGGTGCTGATCGCCACCGGCTCGACATACCGGCGCCTGGGCGTGTCAGGCGAGGACGAGCTGACTGGGGCAGGGATCCACTTCTGTGCTACCTGCGACGGCCCGTTCTACAAAGGCCGCCATGTTGCCGTGATCGGTGGCGGCAACAGCGCGGGCGAGGAAAGCCTCTTCCTGGCACGTTTCGCCGCGAAGGTCACCATCCTGGTGCGCGGCGCCAAGATGACCGCCAGTACGATCGTGATCGACAAGCTGGCCGAGAATCCTGCGATCGAGGTACGCTACAACACCGAGGTGCAGGCGTTCCACGGCGAGGGCAAGTTGGCCGGTATCACCATTCGCAACCGCAGCACCGGCGCGACGGAGCGCATCGATCCGGCAGGCGTGTTTGTGTTCATCGGCCTGGCGCCCAACAGCGGCTGGCTACCGGCGGACATTACCCGCGATCCCTATGGCTTCATCGAGACCAGCGCGAGGCTAGAAACGAGCATCCGTGGTGTCTTCGCGGCAGGCGATGTGCGCAAGGGCAGCACCAAGCAGGCCGCCAGCGCCGTCGGCGAAGGTGCAACCGCGGCGCTCATGATCCGGGAGTATTTGAAAGGGGTGTAGGGGTACGAGCGCCCTCTGGAGCTCCGCCAACGGTCAAAGCGACAGCGGGCTTCGCTTGGCTGTCAGGGCGGGCCTTCGAGGGGCGGTTGTTCCCGGCTGCCGCTGCTCGTTGCTGCAGACCTCTCTCCACTGCTCCTGGGCCGCGAGCAGGTCGTGTGGATGGGTGCAGGGGGGCGTGTACTTCGCGCACACCTTCCTGGGCCCATCTTTCGTCCCCTCCCCGACTGAAAGCCCTCCTGCTCCCTTGCCCGCAAGCGAGGGAGGGAGTGAGGGAGCGAGGGCTTGCGAAGGCAACCAGGGTGCACGCAAATGCGGAATGCCTCTTGACTATCTCCCGACCGTCCTCGCGATCAAAGGATCGATCGGCCCCGACCAGGCAATGGCTTGACAAGCTCCCAAAGTATCGTATAATACAAACCATATTTTAGTTTTTCCTAAAAAGCGAATTTGGGAAACCAACATGCACACCCAGGTTGTACAGGACTACTTGAAGAACATCTACGATCTCCAGCGCGAGCAAGGCAAAGTCGCGACGACGGCGCTGGCCGAGCGGCTCGGGGTTGCGCCCGCCTCGGTCACCGGCATGATCAAGAAGCTGGCAAGCATGCACCTGGTGACGCACGAGCCCTACCAGGGGGTGGCGCTGACTCCGGCTGGCGAGAAGATCGCGCTGGAGGTGATCCGCCACCACCGGCTGATCGAGCGCTACCTGGCGGAAGCCCTGGGTGTGCCGTGGGATCAGGTGCACGACGAGGCGGAGAAGTGGGAGCATGTGTTGTCAGAGGACATGGAGGACCGCATCGATGCGGCGCTGGGGTATCCGACCACCGATCCGCACGGCGCACCGATCCCCGATCGCAACGGAACCATCGCCCGCCCGGCCAGCGTGCGCATGGCCGACCTGCAGCCTGGCCAGTCGGCGGTGGTCGCCGAGGTCAGCGATCACGACGCGGCGTTGCTGCGCTATGTGGGCAGCATGGGGCTCTACCCGGGCGCCGCGTTCCAGGTCGTTGCGGTGGCGCCGTTCTCGGGCCCGCTCATGGTGCGCGTCGGTGAGGCCGAGCACGCTGTCGGGCGCGAGGTGGCCGGGCATATCCTGGTAGCGAACGTTCAAGACTGAGCCGCTCAAGAGCTGCGGTCGGATGTGGAAAGAGGGGGCTATGAGCAGATCAACTGTGCTATCGCGTCGCTCACTGTTAAAGGGGCTGGGGCTTGGCGGGCTTGCGGGCGGAGCCGCGGCCGCCCGACTCTGGTTGCTGCCGGGCTCCGCTGTGGCGCCGGCGCATGCCCAGGCCGAGGGCCACGATGGCGCCAGCGATCCGATGCACAACATGGTCGAAGGCGACGTCGACCCCGCGGTCAACGGCTACGACCCCATGGATATCCTGACCGACTTCGATTATGGAACGGTCAGCACGCTCCCCAACGGCCAGACGCTGCGCGAGTATCAGATCGTCGCCTCCAGCAAAACGATCACGATCGCGCCGGGGGTGACGTTCCCGGCCTGGACCTACAACGGCCGCGTGCCGGGGCCGACGATCCGCTGTACCGAGGGCGATCGCATTCGGGTGACCTTCATCAATGGCGACACGCACCCGCACTCGATCCACTTCCACGGCATCCACAGCGCCGCGATGGACGGTATCGCGCCGATCCCGCCCGGCGGGCAGTTCGTGTACGAATTCGACGCCGAGCCGTTCGGCCTGCATCTCTATCATTGCCACACGACCCCGATCCGCCGCCACATCCATAAAGGCCTCTACGGCGCGTTCATCATCGACCCGCCCACGCCGCGCCCAGCGGCCAAAGAGTTGGTGATGGTCATGAACGCCTTCGACACCAACTTCGACGGCGAAAACGAGTTCTATATGGTGAACAGCGTGGCCTTCCACTACGCCAAGCATCCCATCCCGATCAAGGTCGGCGAGCTGGTGCGGATCTATCTGGTCAATATTACTGAGTTCGACCTGATCAACTCGTTCCACCTGCACGCGAACTTTTTCGATGTGTATCGCACTGGGATGCGTTTAGAGCCGCATGAGCGCACCGATACGATTATGCTGGCGCAGGGCGAACGGCATATCCTGGAGTTTCGCTATACGCTGCCAGGCCGGTATATGTTCCACGCCCACGTGAGCGAGTTTACCGAGCTGGGGTGGATGGGGTTCTTTGATGTCACTGACGATGGCGCGGAGGCGGCAGCTTTCGCGCCGGCCGCCCGCTTTGGCCTGTGTACACTGACCTGATGTTGATCGATGGAGGATACCGTGTCTGAGGTGACGACGGCACAACCGGAGCGTGCCGGTCGATCGCGCTGGGGCGCCACGACCGTGATCTGGGCGCTGCTCCCGCTCTTGTTGCTCGGCGCCTTGCTGGCGCTCCTGGTGGTGACGGGCGCCGGCCTGGGCCAGCGCACAGCGCCGCCGATCGAGGATCTCACGATCGACCGGATCACCCTGCCGGCGCCCGGGCAGATCGTCGTCGAGGTCACCAACGGCGGCGCCGACCCGGTGACGGTGGCGCAGGTGCTGGTCGATGAAGCCTATTGGAGCTTCGCTATCCATCCCGATGCCACGATCCCGCGGCTCGGCCACGCGACCATCACCATCCCGTACCCGTGGGTGCAGGATGAAACGCATACTGTCACGCTGCTCAGCAGCAACGGGATGACCTTCGAGGGCGAGATCGCGGTGGCGACGCTGACGCCGGGGCCGGATCTGTCGACGTTCTGGCGTTTTGCGCTGCTCGGGATCTATGTGGGGTTCATCCCGGTGGGCCTGGGCCTGCTCTGGTATCCCTTTCTACGCCGCCTGGGCCGCAGCGGTATGCAGGTGGTGTTGAGCCTGACCGTTGGGCTGCTGGTCTTTCTGCTCTTCGACACGATCGCCGAGGCGCTGCAGATCGCCGCGGCAATGCCCGAGGTCTTCGGCGGCGCGCCGCTGGTGTTCCTGGTGGCGCTCCTCACCTTCCTGGCGTTGGTGGCGTTCGGCGCACGACGCCGCGGGCAGGAGCTATCGCGGCTCGGGGTCGCCTATCGCATCGCGCTCGGCATCGGGCTGCACAATCTGGGCGAAGGGCTGGCGATCGGCGCGGCGTTCGCCAGCGGGGAGGCGGCGCTGGGCACTTTTCTGGTGATCGGCTTCACGCTGCACAACATCACCGAGGGGATCGGTATCGCCGCGCCGATCGCGCGCGAGCGGCCCGCGCTCTGGCACTTCGGCGCGCTGGCGGCGCTGGCGGGCCTGCCAGCGGTGCTGGGCGTCTGGATCGGTGGGTTCAGCTACACCAACCTGGCGGCAGTCGTGTTCCTGGCGCTCGGCGCGGGCGCGATCGCCCAGGTGGTGTATGAGGTCGGGCGGCTCGTGGTGCGGCAGAGCCAGCAGGATGGCCGCCCGTTGCTTTCACCGGCTACCTTCGGTGGGCTGGCCGCCGGCATCGTGATTATGTACGCGACCGCGCTGCTGGTCGCCTAGGCAACGAACGACGATGCGACGTATCTGCCAATTCAGCCTGATGGTGCTCCTGCTGGCGCTGCTCGCGGCCTGCGGGCGCCCGGCGACCGGGCAGACGAGCGCGGATCTCGCACTGCGGCCCATCCGCGTCGTCACCACGATCGGCATGATCACCGACATCGTTCAGAACGTCGGCGGTCAGCGCGTTCAGGTGACTGGGTTGATGGGGCCGGGGGTCGACCCGCACCTCTACAAAGCCAGCGAAGGTGATGTGACCCGCCTGGCGGAAGCGGACGTGGTGTTCTACAACGGTCTGCACCTCGAAGCGCGCATGGGCAAGGTGTTCGAGCGGATGCAGGGCCGGGTCCGCACCGTGGCGGTGACGGATGGGATCGACCGCGCGCTGCTCCTGGCGCCGCCCGAGTTCGAGGGCGCCTACGACCCGCACGTCTGGTTCGATGTGACGCTGTGGATGCAGGCGGTGGAGCGGGTGCGCGACGCGTTGATCGCCATGGACCCGGCTAGCGCTGCGTTCTACCGCACCAATGCGCAAAGCTACCTGGAGGAGCTGGCTGAATTGCACGCCTACGTGAAGGCGCAGGCCGAACGCGTGCCGCCCGGCCAGCGGGTGCTGATCACCGCGCACGATGCCTTCAACTACTTCGGGCGAGCCTATGGCTTCGAGGTGCGCGGCCTGCAGGGGATCAGCACCGCCACCGAAGCCGGCACCGCCGATGTACAGGCACTGGCGGATTTTATCGCCGCACGCAAGATCCGGGCGATCTTCGTCGAGTCGTCGGTGCCGCCGCGGACGATCGAGGCAGTGCAGGCGGCGGTTCGGGCGCGCGGTTTCGAGGTCCGCATCGGTGGGCAATTGTTCTCGGACGCGATGGGCAACCCTGGCACGCCGGAGGGGACCTACATCGGGATGGTACGTCACAACATCGACACGATCGTCAGCGCGCTGCTTGGCTGAGACGTGAGATGTGAGAGGGGTGCGGCAAGCGATGCGAGACGCCTGAGACGCGAGACGTGGTCCCTGGCCTTGTTCTTCATGCTTTGTTCTTCGTTCTTTGTTCTTTATTGCTCTCGATCCCTGGTATACGAGGTAACACCGTGGACACCCAACATCCTGCAATCGAAGTCACTGACCTGACGGTGGCCTATCGTGACAAACCGGTGCTTTGGGATGTCGATCTGAACGTCCCACCCGGTGTGCTGATGGCGATCGTGGGCCCGAACGGCGCCGGTAAAACCACGTTGCTCAAGGCAATCCTGGGCCTGATCGCGCCGGCCGCCGGCCAGGTGTTGATCTACGGTCGCCCATACGCAGCACAGCGCCGCCTGGTAGGCTACGTGCCTCAGCGCGGCAGCGTCGATTGGGATTTCCCCACCACAGTACTGGATGTGGTGATGATGGGGCGTTATGGGGCCCTGGGTTGGGTGCGGCGGCCGGGCCGTCGCGAGCGCGCGCTGGCGCTGGAGGCGCTGGAGAAGGTTGGGATGCGGGCCTTCGCCGATCGGCAGATCAGCCAACTCTCCGGTGGGCAGCAGCAGCGCGTCTTCCTGGCGCGCGCGCTGGTGCAGGACGCCCAGGTGTATTTCATGGACGAGCCATTCCAGGGCGTCGACGCCACGACCGAGCGCGCGATCGTGGCGCTGCTCAAAGACCTGCGCGCCGCCGGCAAGACGGTGGTGGTAGTTCATCACGACCTGCCGACGGTGCCCGAGTATTTCGACTGGGTCACGCTGCTCAATGTACGACGCATCGCCAGCGGGCCGGTCAGCGAGGTTTTCACCGAGGCGAATCTGCGTTTGGCGTATGGCGGCCGGGTGGCCTTCCTGAGCCGCGACGGGAGCAGCTCGCCCGGAGCGCAACTCAACGGGCTACGGTCGGGCCACAGGCCGGATGCTGCGCCCGCCACCGTGGCGGATGAGCCGCCGGCAACCACGGTACACGACGGGCCGGTGCGCCGGCGGGGCAGTCGATAAATGGAGGGTAAGCTAGCGCCTGTAGCCAGGCATCAGGGAGCTAAGATGTTCTTCGATCTCTTTCTCGCATCAACGCTCTTCGCACTGGGCTGCATAGTGTTCGGCCATTTCGAAGCGGAAACACCGCTGCCGCGCAGGTTGGCCAAGCTGGCGACCTTGCTGGCGCTCACTGCACTTGTATCGTGGGGGCTGGGGCGCCCCTGGTCGCTGATCTGGATCGTGGGGGTGTTCGGCATGGGCACGGGCTTTCACGTATGGTGGTGCAGGGAGCACGGGATCGGGGTCTTCAGCGCGGAGCCGCGTGAGAAATATTATCAGCTCAGGGGCTGGCAATAGCTGGGGAATAGGATGGATCTGATCCACTTGTTACGCGATCTGATTTTCGACTACACCCTGCGCACTGTCGCGCTGGGCTCGGCCACGCTGGGGATCGTCAGCGGCGCGCTCGGCTCGTATGCCGTGCTGCGTCGGCAAAGCCTGCTCGGCGACGCGATCTCGCACGCCGCGCTACCCGGCATCGCGCTGGTCTTTCTGCTCACCGGGAGCAAAACCCCACTGGCTTTGATGCTTGGTGCCGCGGCGGCCGGCTGGATCGGTACGCTGCTGATGATGAGCATCATCCGAACCACGCGCATCAAGGACGACAGCGCGCTGGGGCTGGTGTTGTCGGTCTTCTTCGGCTTCGGGATGGTGTTGCTGACCTTCATCCAGAAACGGCCCGACGCCACCCAGGCGGGCCTGGACAAGTTTCTGTTCGGGCAGGCGGCCACGCTGCTGGAGCACGACGTGGCGACGATGGCCGGGCTTGGTGCGGTCGCGCTGGTGCTGATGCTGGTCTTCTGGAAAGAATTCAAGTTGCTCAGCTTCGACCCCGACTTCGGCGGCAGCCTGGGCTTTCCCATACGCCTGCTCGATGTGCTGCTGACCAGCTTGTTGGTGCTCGCGATCGTGATCGGGCTGCAGACAGTGGGCGTGGTGTTGATGAGCGCGATGGTGGTCGCTCCCGCGGCAGCGGCGCGACAGTGGACCGATCGGCTGGGCGTGATGATCGCGCTCGCGGCGCTCTTCGGCGCGCTGGCCGGGGTCAGCGGCGCCCTGATCAGCAGCGCGACGCTGCACTTGCCGACCGGTCCCACGATTGTGCTCTGTAGCAGTGCACTGGTGATCGGCTCGCTGCTGCTGGCGCCCAACCGCGGCCTGCTCTGGAGCTGGGCGCGGCACCAACGCAATCGCCGGCGCCTGCGAGTCGAGTCGGTCCTGGGCGACCTGTATGCCCTGACCATGCACCACACCGACCTGGACCACGGCCACCCGGTGGCGGTGCTGCGGGCCATGAACGCCGGGCGCGGCGGGGTGCGGCGCACGTTGGAGGAACTGGCGCGGCGCGGTTGGGCGCGCCAGGTCGGCCACGGCGCATGGGCGCTGACGGAGGAGGGCCGGGCCGAAGCCGAACGACTGGCGCAGAAGGGTGAGACGCGGCCTGAGGGATAGGACATGATGCGTGCGGTTGGACGCGGTATCCCTATGCCGTTCTTCGCGCCCTGTGTAGAAATCCTATGAGCGAACCGCAAATTGAAATCCAGTTGATCGCCGCCGTCACCGCGATCGCCTGCGCGCTGCCGGGCGTATTCCTGGTGCTGCGCCGGATGGCGCTGATGAGCGACGCGATCAGCCACGCGATCCTGGTGGGGATCGTGCTGGCGTTCTTCGTCACCGAGGACCTCTCGTCGCCCTTGCTGATCATCGCCGCCGCGGCCACCGGTGTCATCACCGTCAGCATGGTCGAGCTCTTGAATCGCACCCACCTGGTGCGCGAGGACGCGGCGATCGGTCTGGTCTTCCCGGTGTTGTTCAGCATCGGTGTGATCCTGATCTCGCGCTTCGCTGGCGACGTGCATCTGGATACCGATGCCGTGTTGCTGGGCGAACTGGCCTTCGCGCCGTTCGATCGCCTGATCGTTGGAGGATACGACCTCGGGCCGCAGGCGCTGTATGTGATGGGCGCGATCCTGCTGCTCAACCTGATCTGCCTGATCCTCTTCTACAAAGAGCTGAAGCTGGCGACGTTCGACGCCGCCCTGGCGGCGGCGCTGGGGTTCTCGCCCGGCCTGATCCACTACGGCCTGATGGCGCTGGTTTCGGTGACGGCGGTGGGCGCCTTCGACGCCGTCGGCTCGGTGCTGGTGGTGGCGTTGATGATCGCACCGCCGGCGACCGCCTACCTGCTGACCGACCGTCTGCCGCGCATGCTCGGGCTAAGCGCCGCGATCGGGGTGCTCAGCGCACTCAGCGGCTACTGGCTGGCACACACGCTCGATGCCTCGATCGCCGGCTCGATGGCGACGATGGCCGGGGTGCTGTTCGGGCTGGCGTTCCTGCTGGCGCCCGATCGCGGCCTGGTCGCGCTCGCCCGCCGGCGCGCCCGCCAGCGCTGGGAATTCGCGCAAACCATGCTGGCGATCCATCTGTTCAACCACGAAGGGCTTCCGGACGCCGCGCAGGAGAGCCAGATCGACCATCTGGACAAGCATCTGCGCTGGGAGCGGGCCTTCGCAGCCCAGGTGGTGCGGCAGGCCGTGCGGCGCGGCCTGGTGGTCCAGCACAACGGTGCGCTGGCGCTGACCGAGCGCGGGCGCCAGCTCGCCCGGCAGGCGATCGTGAGCTGAGCGCTGCCGATCAGCGCCGATTCCGGGCGACCTCGGCGAGCAGGTCGAGCCGGTCGGTACAGATGCCAGTGACGCCGAGCCGCAGCAGCGCCTCCAGGACCGCGGGGCGCTCCTCGTGCCAGCAGATGATACCCAGGCCAGCACTGCGCACCCGCGCCAGCCATGCTGGCGTCAGCAGTGTATGCGGCGCCGGATGGCGCTCCCAACAGGGGTGCACATAGCGCGCACCGCAACTGCGCGCCAGGGCGACCGGATCGAGATCGAATGCGCCGAACAGGATCGCGGTGGCGATGTGTGGGGCGCGGTCGGTCGCACGGGCGACCCAGGCCGGGTTGAACGAGCCAACCAGGCTATACTTGCCCAGGTCGCGACCGCTGAGCCGGGCCATGGTTGGCTCGACCGCTGCCCCTTCCTTGATCTCGAGGTACGGGCCAAGCCCGAGCTGTGCACAGAGGTCGAGCGCATCGTCCAGACGGGGGACGGATGTTTCGGGGCTGGGGCCGGCGGCGGCAAGCTCGGCAACGGTGAGTGCGGCGATCGGCACGGCACCCCGCCCGGCGAGCTGGATTGTGGCGTCGTGCGCCAGCACCGGTACGCCGTCGGCGCTCAGACGCACATCGAGTTCGACCATATGCGCGCCCAGCTCGGCTGCCTTCCGAATGGCCGCGAGCGTGTTCTCGGGCGCATGCGCGCTCGCGCCGCGATGCCCGATGTGCAAGACATGGCGCTGGCTGTGCGGGATCGCTGCTTCCAGCGCGGCGACGCGCGCGGCGACGATCTGCGGGATGGCCGACTCGAGCACCGGCCACGGCCCCAGCGGAAGCGCGGCGATATCCACACGTTGGCTCCACTCCCAGCGCGGCGTGAACCCCTGGCGTTGCAGATAGGTCCGCACCACCTGGTCCGCGTCGGGGGTCTTGGCAGTGATGCGCCCGCGAAAGAGCGGCGTGATCCACACACCACCGGCGCCGGCGCGTGGGCCGCAGGCCTGAGCCGTGCGGGCGCGCCGCTCCAGCAGCACCGCACGATCGGTGGTCAGCGCATGTTTACCCGGCTCGGCGTACAGCACCGGACGCCCGCCCTCGAGCGCAAACTGGGCGGAGGTTGACGCGCCGTGCTGGCTCGATTCAACGCCGACCACCGCGCCGGCCGCATCGACGAAGACCCAGGCGTGCTCCAGTTCGTAGAGGTGCTGGATGTCCCAATCCCACCACAGCGCATATTCGATCGCCAGTACGGCCGGCTCCTCGAGCACGACGTAGCGCGGGAACGAAGGTGAGGGCGCCGGTGCGCGGAAGATCGTGTAGCCGGCGAACGAGGGCAGAAATGGCTCGGCGGCATCGAAGTAGACGATCGGCGCATAGCGGCGCGCCAGATCTAGATCGGAGATATCGGTCATGGGTTCAGGTGCCTCGCTGGTTGCAGATCTGGAAGGGTGTTATACTTGGTAGATAGATGATAGACGATAGACGATGGTGCGCTGTCGATCGTCTGTCACCTGCTCCTTCGGGTTCTTCGAGCTGAGCCCCGTTCGGGCCCTTTGGGCCGGCGCCCCCTGCGGGGCGCAACCTGAGCGGCAGGCCAGGCGGCACAGGGGGCACGCTGATGAGCGACGCGCAGCAGCATCTTCGAGACCTGATCCATGCGAAGTGGCGCCGCCTGCGGATCCTGGAACTGCAGGAAGCCAGGCTCGGGCTTGCCACTCCGCCGCATATCATTCTGGAAATCGAAGATTTACGCCGCGAGATCGCCGAGCTTGAAGCAACCCGCGCCCCAACCGCCGGCATGCCCGCGCAGGCCACACCGCCAGACCAGACCGGCGGGCCATTGGGCGCCCGCCGCTTTGCCGACCAGCAAATCAACGCCGTGGTCGCAGCGCTGCACAAGAAACACCGTGAGCTGAATGCCGAATACTTGCCGCTCGACGTGCTCATCCCGCTGCTTGACATTCTGTTTGACCGTAAAACGTTTCGCTTTGAGCCGATGAAGGATTGCACCGAGCAGCGCTGGATCGCCCGCCTGCATGCTGCCTACCAGGTGCTGGAGATCCTGGAAGCGTATGAGATCAATGTACGGGAGCGTGGCGCGCCGGAGCAGGTCAGGCTCTATACACAACTGCTGCGTGAAGTGAATAGGTATGCGATGCAAATGGGCGTCCACCTGTTTGAACCAGGCGTCGCCTACAGCGACGTCCGGCACGCTGTTGGCACGCCAGAGTTCGAGAGCCTGCCGCTCAAGGGCATCGAGTTCCCGCGCTACCCCGACAAACGGCCCCAGCTCCCAGCCGCGACCGAGCGTGCCTGCGACGAACCGCGCCGGCGGGCGGTCCGCCTGATGGGCAAACTCTACGCGACCACCCAAGCCGCACCGTAATGGCAGCCTGCGATCGACGCGGGCGCTAGCGCCACAGCAGCGAGGTATCGGTGGCCGGGTCGAACAGATGGATATGCGCGGCATCGATCCGCAGCCGCACCCGGCTGCCGGTGGTGATATGCGCAGCCGACGGTGCGAGGGCGTTGATCTGGGCCTCGCCAGCGCGCACGATCAACAAGTCCTCGCGGCCCAGCGGTTCGACCAGATCGACCTCGCCGGCGATCTGGCCGTCGTCGGCGGGCAACACATCCTCGGGGCGGATGCCCAGCAGCACGGCGCGCCCGGGCGCACCGGCGCCGTTGAGCCGCTGGGCGAGCTGGGGTGGCACCGCCAGCTCGGTGCCGGCGACCTGAACGGCCAGCCGGCCATCGCTCTGTGCCAGCGTCGCGGGCAGCAGGTTCATCGGCGGGTGGCCGATGAACGACGCGACGAAGCGCGTCTGCGGGCGCTCATACAGCTCGGCGGGCGTGCCGTAGGCCTCGAGCTTCCCGTTGCGCAGCACGGCGATCCGGTCGGCCATCGTCAGCGCCTCGGACTGGTCGTGGGTCACGTACACGCTGGTGATGCGCAGCTCGCGCTGTAAGCGCTTGATCTCGCTACGCGCTGTCAGGCGCAGCCGGGCATCGAGGTTGGAGAGCGGCTCGTCGAACAGCAGCAGGTCGGGCTGTTTGATCAGTGCGCGCGCCAGCGCCACCCGTTGCTGCTGCCCGCCCGAGAGCTCGCCCGGCTTGCGATCGAGCAGCGCGCCGATCTCGAGCCGCTCGGCGATCTGCTCGACGCGCCGCCGCATCTCGTGCTCGGGTGCACGGCGCAGCCGCAACGGATAGGTAATATTCTGGTAGGCCGTCATGTGCGGGTAGAGCGCGTAGCTCTGGAACACCATGCCGATGTTGCGCTGCTGCGGTGGCACACTGTTGACGATCCGATCGCCGAAGCGGATCGTGCCGGCGGTGGGGCGCAGGATACCGGCGAGCATCAGGAGCGTGGTTGTCTTGCCGCAGCCACTCGGCCCCAACAGCGCCACAAACTCCCCCTCGCGGACGTGCAGGGTGAGGTTGTCGACCGCTGCGACGGCACCGTAGTGTTTGCTCAGGCCCTCGAGCTTGATCTCCATCAGGTTCCTCCTTTCACCCCGCCGGCATAGATGCTCAACAGATAGCGCTGCGTGAACAGGAAGAAGATCACCACCGGCAGCAACTGGAACAGGCCGATCGCCGCGACCTGCCCATAGTCCACAAAACGCGTATCGCCGACGCGCTGCTGCAGATACACTGCCAGGGTCGCCTGCTGGCGGTCGAGGATGAAGGTATAGGGGATCAAAAATTCGTTCCAGCCGGAGATAAACGAGAAGATCGCCAGCGCCGCGATGCCGGGCCGGATCAGCGGCAGGATGATCTGCCACCAGATCCGCAGCCGGTGCGCGCCATCGACCATCGCCGCGCGCTCGATATCCCAGGGGACGGTATCGAAGAAGCCTTTCATCAACCACATCCCGAGCGGCAACTCCAGCGCGACCTTGACCAGGATCACCCCCTGGATAGTGTTATACAATCGCAACGCGCGCAGCACGAAGTAGATCGCGATCAGCAGCGTGACGCTCGGGAAGGCGTGCAGGATCAGCGTCAGCGACATGAAGCTGCGCCGCCCGACGAAATCAAGCCGCGAGAGCGAATAGCCGGCCAGCGCCGAGAGCGCCACCACGACCAGCGCCAGGCCGAGCGCCAGCACCAGCGTGTTGACCGTTACCCCCCAGATGCTACTGCGCCAGTCGGTGAACTCCCACAGCATCCGCCAGTTATCGAGCGTCAGGCCTTCAGGCGCCAGGCCATACGTGCGCCGCGAGAAGGTGGCGATCACCAGCCATGTGTAGCCGACCAGCAGCGGCGAGGTCAGCGCCAGCAGCAACAGGTAAGGCAGCACATTGCGCGGCCGAAAGCGTTCCTCGATCACAGCAAGCACCCCTGAATGCAAAATGTCGAATACCGAATACCGAATAGTTCTGCATTCTGCATTCTCAAAGCGCTTCGATCTTCGGCTCCTGAACGAGCTCACCGAAGCGGAACACGCGCAGGTAGACGATCGCCAACACGATGCCGATCAGCACCAGCACCGTCGCCAATGCTGCGCCGAAGCCGAAATTGACATTGCCGAAGTAGTTCGACAGCGCGCGATGGTACGCGTGCAGCGCCCAGGTCTCGGTAGTGAAATAACCAGGGCCGCCATCGGTCAGCAGCAAAATTTGCTCGAAGCTGGTCAACAGCGACAACGTCTGGTAAGTCAGCACGAACAGCAGCGGCCAGCGCAACAGCGGCAGGATCACATAGCGGATCGTCTGGAGCGCGGTAGCGCCATCGACGCGCGAGGCATGGATGTACGAGGCAGGGATCGACTCGATCGCCGAGGTAAAGATGATCATGCCGAACGACGCGCCGATGAAGCCGTTGACCAGGATGACCATCACCCACGGCTGGGCCAGGGTCCAGTTCTGCGGCACGACGCCGAGCGGCGCCAGGATCTGGTTGAAGACACCGAAAGGTGCATCAGCCGCCAGATACTTCCAGATCATGATATAGACCACTGAGGGCGTGATGCGTGGCAACAGCCAGATCGCGCGAAACAGCGCACCGGCACGGCGCGAGATATGCGTCGTCAGCAACGCGATCACCAGCGCCATGCCCACGTTGAAGAGTGAGAGCGTCGCCCCCACATAGAGCACGGTGTTGGCCACGATCTTGGTCAGCCCGGCGCTGCGCAACATCCGGCGATAATTGTCGAGACCGATAAAGCTCGGCGCGCTGAAGGTCGCGGTGCTCATATCGGTCGTGCTGATCCAGAGTGTGATGATCACCGGCGCGACGAAGAAGATCAGCACCAAGATCGCCGCCGGCAGCAGGAAGAGCAGCGCGGTCGTTGAGGTGCGTAGCCGGTGCAGCGATGAGACGCGCGTAGCCAGTGGCTCGCGGCGGGCAGTAGCTTGCGCCATGGCTCGTTCCTTGAGAACAGAGAACAAAGGACAAAAAGAGCGCCGTGTGCTGTTTGCAGTGTGCAGTCCACAGTCTGCAGTTTGCAGTCTGCAGTTTGCACTCTGCCGCCTGCGGTCTGCGGTCTGCGGTCTGCCGCCTGCCGCCTGCGGTCTGCGGTCTGCTCTTTCTCGTCTCTTCTTTGTTCTTTGTCCTCTGTTCTTTATTCTTACCGGATGACGACGTTGTCGCCGAGCTCACCCTGCAATTCGTCGGCTGCCAGATTGACCGCGTCCTGCGGGGACATCTCGCCGTTCTCGGCCGCCGACATCGCGCGGAAGACGATCTCGTCGTAGGTGCCGAAGTATTCGTTGTTGGGCAGGAAGCGCGTGAACTCGAGCATGTAGGCGGTGCCCTGCAACAGCTTATTGGCCGCGTAGTCGGGCTTGTCGAGCTGGGTGGTGAGGATCGCCAGGTGCGTGCTATTGAGCGCGTGCAGATTGTTCAGCTCGGGGTCGGTTGCGGCAGTGACCACCTTGAACGCGTCCTGCTGCTGTTGCTCGCCCGAGGCTTTCTCGGACGTGATCATATACACCAGCGGGTGCGAGAGCGTCACACCGGGCTGGCCCTTGATACCGCTCGGCTGGAGCGCCCAGCCGATAAAGCCATACAGGTAGTCCTCGCCCCCTTTGTCCTTGACATAGTTCTGCGCCCAGTCGGCAAATTGCCAGATGCCGCCGTTCCAGAACAGCACCTCGCCGCTGGTCACCGTCTCGTGCCAGATCTTGAACTCGGTGCCGATGAAGTTCTTGGGCGTGATCCCTTCTTCGACGACTCGGCGCTGGAAGCTGAACCACTTCTCAGCCGCCTGCTTATCGAACAACAGCTTGCCGCTGCTCTCGTCTACCAGGCTCCCACCATAGGCGAAGTAGTACTGGTAGAAATCGCTGCCCTTGGTCGGCCGGTGCCAGTAGCCGTGCTCCGGCTTGATCACGCCTTTGTCGATCGCCTGCTTGGCCGTGGCGATCATGTCATCGAGCGTGAATTCGCCGCTCTTGATGCGATCGGGCAGGCTGTCGATCTGGTCTTGCGACCAGCCGAGCTCGGCCAGCTTCTTTTTGTTAAAGAACATCGGCCGCGCCTCGGTGTCTTGCGGGATCGCCCAGCGCTTGCCGTCCCAGGTCACCGACGCCCACAGCGAAGGGATGATATTCTGGTAGGTGTCTTGGTTAGCGGCGATCAGATCGTCGAGTGGGATGATATAGCCGGCCTTTCCCCACGGGGCGATGTCTTCGTGGCCAGATAGAATGATATCCGGCGCCTGGCCCGAGTCGGCGGCAAGCAAGAACTTCTTCTTATAGTCGCCCCAGGCGGTCGGGTCGGCGATCGCTTCGGCTTTCAGGCCGAGCTTCTGCGCGGCGGTCTCGATGTTCTTGGCGCGATAGGTTTCGACGTTGTTGGCCTGGGCCCACACACTGATCGCGCTCTTGTCGCCCTTGCTCGGTGGTACGACCGCCGTGGCTGCTGCCGGTGGCGCGCCGGCAGCAGTAGGCGCCCCGGCCGCCGGTGTTGCTCCGGTGGTGGTGGTTGGTGTGGCTGCGCCGCAGGCCGCCAGGATCAGCACGGCGACGAGCAGCAGGATGGCGATACCTTTGCTACGCATGGGTTTCCTCCCTCACTCACTTACTGACCACGCTCATGATGGCGGGGAGCTTGCTTTTGACCTGGCCTGGTGATGCAGCAACGGAGCACGATGAATCCGCCAAAATCAGTGTGGTCGACCACTAGACTACACGACTCAGGTGAAATATCCAGCCACCTTGCGTGAAAGTGAGATTAAATATGGCCCTGGCGGTTTACGCACTGGCAGGGCATCCGTGCAGGCGGATCGCTGGGAGGGAGAAAATGCAGCCCGGGACGACCAATGACGCACCCCGCCCCTCGCCCGGTTCGGCGCACGCGTGCGCGTGGCAGATTCGGACACCACACAGGTCTGGGCGTCACAGGGTGTGTGCGGGAATGGTGGTTGGCATAGCTGCACTGCCTGCCCTCGATATCGCTGACGTTGCGATCAACAGGGAGCTGGAGAACCCTAGGCCCATGGGTCTTCCCGCTGGATGGCGATCGTCAGACACCAAAGGAGACATACAGATCCCCGCCAAGCCCCCGGCGAGGTCTCTGGCCCCCGACCGCTATCCATGGGCCAGACTAGTACAGACAGCTCTTGAGCTCCCACCAAAAGCCTAACGGGCCAGGAGCGGTTGAGAGGCACTGGCGAGCGTATAGTGTATCAGAGCTCCCGCTGTTGTCAAGCCCTGGCATGCGCTTGTGATGTGACGCATCATGGTGCGTGGCCACCCCGCCCGGCGGCGGCCCGCTGCGGG
>FLYN01003858.1_pt1 | contig 18603 bp, 8 predicted proteins | sample 1122621 | NCBI WGS metagenome assembly FLYN01 (sample SAMEA4346792, study PRJEB14843) | hot springs metagenome | biome: Terrestrial Biome; feature: Habitat; material: Sediment | place: India | collected 2012-06-12 | depth 1760 m
AGGCTACGGCCGCGCCAGCCGCCGAGGCCACAGCCGCGCCAGCCGCCGAAGCCACGCCGGCCCCCGCCAGCGAAGCCACGTCGCCTCCAGCGGCCAGCACCGAAGATACCGCCAAATTCCTGGTCTATGGCAACTCGGGCGAGCCGGACTCGCTCGACTCGATGGACACCACCTCCGGCCAGGCGCTGGCGGTGACGCAGCAGATCGAGGAGCCGCTGATCGATCGTGCCTCGGCGACCGATCTCGGCCCGCTGCTCGCGACGGAGTGGACCCCCAACGCCGACTCGACTGAGTGGACCTTCAAGCTGCGCGAAGGCGTCAAGTTCCACGACGGCACCGACTTTAACGCCGATGCGGTTGTCTTCAACTTCCAGCGCATGGGGGACCCGAACTTCGAGTTCGCCTACCGCGACCAGGGGAAGACCTACTCGATCTTCGGGGATATCTTCGGTGGGGATATCGGCGAAGAGGGCTCGGCCTGGAAAAGTATCGAGAAGGTCGATGACTTTACCGTGAAGATCACGATGACGCGGCCCTTCCCGCTATTGCCCGAAGTCCTGTCGGCGTCCTATTTCGGTATCTCCAGCCCCGAGGCGGTGAAGAAGGCCGGCGCCAAGTACGGCACGCCCGATGGCGGCGCAGTCGGCACCGGTGCGTTTAAGTTCGAGTCCTGGACCCCCGGCCAGAACATCATTCTGGTCCGCAACGACGAGTATTGGGGTGAGCCGGCCAGGATGCCCGGCGTTGTCGTGCGCTTCATCGCCGATGCCCCGGCACGCATGGCCGAGCTGCAAGCCGGATCGATCGACTTCACGCAGAACCTGCCCCCCGATGCCCGCGAGACGCTGGAGAGCGACCCCAACCTCAAAGAGGTCCCGGTGGAGCCGTTCAATATCGCCTATATCGCGGTAAACCTGAACGACAAGCCGTTCGACAATGTTAAGGTGCGCCAGGCGATCGCTTACGCGATCAACCGGCAGGAGATCCTCGACGCGTTCTATGGTGGGGTCGGCGAGGTCGCCACGACGTTCCTGCCGCCCGCGATGGAGTGGGCCCGGCCCGATACGATCGAACCCTATGAGTACAACCCCGACAAGGCCAGGCAGTTGCTGGCCGAGGCCGGCTTCCCCGATGGCATCAGTACCATGACGCTCTCCGATGGCACCGAGATGCCGATCGAGTTCTGGTATATGCCCGTCTCGCGCCCGTACTTCCCGACGCCCAAGCCGATCGCCGAGGCCTTCGCCGCGCAGCTCGCCGACGTCGGCATCCAGGTCGAGCTGAAGACCGAGGATTGGGGGGCCTATCTCGATAACGTGGACGCTGGCAAGAAGCACGGGATGTGGATGCTGGGCTGGACCGGCGATTACACCGATCCGAACAATTTCCTGTACGTTTTCTTCGGCCCCAGCGCCGCCACTCAGCAAGGCTATGCCAACCAGCAACTGATCGATCTCTTGCTGCAGGCCAGCCAGGCGACCTCGCGCGAGCAAGCGACCGGGCTGTTCAAGAATGCCGGGGAGATCATCAACCAGGAGATCCCGCGCATCCCGGTCGTCCATGCTCCGCCGGTTTATGGCGCAAAGGAGGCGCTCCAGGGTTGGAATCCTTCGCGTTTCGGTAGCGAGCCCTGGAAGACGATCTTTATCGAGAAGTAAACGCTTTTATCAAGCTGCGTGCTATGTGATTTCAGGGGCAGAGGCCGTACAGATCGCGTAGCACGCAGCCACGATCGCCTATGTTTGCCTATACCGTCCGGCGGGTTCTCGGCCTCGTCCCGGTGCTCTTCGGCATCTCGTTCCTGGTCTTCCTGATGCTGCGGTTGATCCCCGGCGACCCGGCGATTATCATCCTCGGCGAGCGCGCGACCCCACGCCAGGTGGCGGAGTTGCGCGCCCAACTTGGGCTGGATAAAGAGCTGTTCTTCGATTTCAGCGGCGAGCGCCCGGTGTTCGATACCCAGTATTTCAACTTTATGGGCCGGCTCCTGCGCGGCGATCTAGGCACCTCGATCATCCGCAAGACCAGCGTCAGCGATGAGTTGCGCGATCGATTCCCCGCCACGCTTGAATTGACGCTCGCGGCGCTGCTGATTGCGATCACCGCCGGTGTCACGATCGGAATCATCGCCGCTATCCGACGTGCCTCGCTGGTCGACGCTGGCAGTGTGCTGCTGGCCCTGATCGGCGTCTCGATTCCGATCTTCTGGCTCGGCCTGATGATGCAGTATCTCTTCGCTGTCAACCTGCAGATCCTCCCGATCAGCCAGCGGCTCGACACCGCCTATAGCCGTACCCTGGTCCCGATCACCGGCTTGTATACGATCGACGGGCTGCTGCATGGCAGGCCGCAGGTCACCTGGAACGCGATCCAACACCTGTTCATGCCCGCCGTGGCCCTCGCCACGGTGCCGATGGCGATCATTGTCCGCATGACCCGCGCCGCCATGCTCGAGGTGCTCAACCAGGACTATATTCGCACCGCCTGGGCCAAAGGGCTCCGCGAGCGCGTGGTGGTCACCCGCCATGCCCTGCGGAACGCCCTGCTGCCGGTGGTAACGGTGGTCGGGTTGCAACTCGGCCTGCTGCTCAGCGGCGCCGTCTTGACCGAGACGGTGTTCTCGTGGCCCGGTATCGGCACCTGGCTCCTCGCTGGCGTGCTTGGCCGCGACTATCCGATCGTCCAGGGCGGGGTGATGTTCGTCGCCTCGCTCTTCGTGATCATCAATTTGCTGGTAGACCTGTCCTATGCGTTCCTCGATCCGCGCATCCATTATCGCTAAAGGCGGCCAACTGGCGTTGGCCGGTTCGCGCCGCGAGCAGCGCGGGGGCCTCATCGAGGGGTAGAGGGCGCCAAGCGGGGCGATCCTGCAGGAGCAGAACGAGGTTGGGAATGGCCACAGCACCCAGCATAGCGACCGGGTTCGCGCCGGAGCGCCGGCAGCGCAGTCTGTGGGGCGATGCCTGGAGACGGCTGGTCAGCAGCCCAACCGGGCGCATCGGCCTGGCGATCAGCCTTGCTCTCGTCTTGCTCGCCGTCGTTGTCCCGATCGTCTCACCCTACGATCCAGCGCGCGACCGGAATCTGCGCGAGCGGCTCAGGCCCCCCTCGGCTGAGCACCTGTTTGGCACCGACGAATTGGGGCGCGATCTGTTGCGCCGGGTGCTGCACGGGGCGCGGATCTCGCTCACCGTCGGCTTCTTCGCCGTCTCCCTCGCGGTGATCGTCGGATCGCTCCTGGGGCTGCTCGCCGGTTTCATCGGCGGCTGGTTCGATACGATCGCGGTCTGGCTGATGGATCTGTTGCTGGCGTTCCCGCCGATCCTGCTGGCGATCGCGATCGTTTCGGTGCTCGGCGCTGACCTGCGTAACACGATGCTGGCGGTCAGCATCGTCGAGATCCCGATCTTCGGGCGCATCGCCCGATCGGCGGTGATCGCCATTCGCAATCAGGAGTTCGTCACTGCCGCGCGCACGATCGGCGTCGGGCAGGGGCGTATCCTCGCCCGACACATCCTGCCCAACAGCATCTCGCCGATGATCGTTCAGGCGACGCTCTCGATCGCTACGGCGATCATTAGTGCCGCAGCGCTTGGCTTCCTTGGCCTCGGCGTCCGCCCCCCGGCGCCCGAATGGGGCACCATGCTCTCAGCCGCGCGCGATTATGTCGGGCAGGGTAAATGGTGGTATTCCACCTTCCCCGGCCTGGCGATCATGCTGACCGTGCTGGGCTTCAACCTGCTCGGCGATGGCCTGCGCGACGCGCTCGATCCCCGCCTGCGCAGATAGATCGCTCATTCCCGCAGGTACTCCAGCTGGCTCACCCGCCGCCGCCACTCGGCTTTGATCTCGACTGGCGTGCCCTTGCTGGCCATGAAATCCAGCAGCATCCGATTGAAGATGTTGGGCTGATCGAGGAAGGGGAAGTGGTTTGACCGCGGCAGCTTGATGACCTGCTGCAAGTAGCCGTGATCCTCGCGCAGAAAGCCTGCCTGGTCGTGATTGACGATGCTGTCGCGCTCTCCATAGACCGCCAGCAACTCGATCTCCAGGTGCGCCAGGTCGGGCCGCAGATCGGTGTCGCGGATCGACTCGATCACCCGCTGCACCACATCCTCCGAAAGGCTCTCGGTGTCCTCGATGATCTCCTCGAGGATCTGGGGGTAGTCGACATCAAGCTGGCGCACCAGCTTGGCCCAGATATTCGTCGGATTGGAGCGGCCGAACAGGCGCGAAAGGGCGCCCGCACGCACGACGCCCACGATCTGCTCCCCCAGAATGGGCGTGTTGACCGCCATGATCTTCAGGAATCGCTGTGGCTGCTCGTTCGCCGCACGAATGGCAACCATACCGCCCAGCCCATGGCCGACCAGGCTGGCCTGCTTCAGGCCCAGATGATCCATGAAGCGGTAGAGCATATCGACATACTCGGACAGCGAGAACGCGCTGCCGTTCCGATCCGACTCGCCAAAGCCCCAGAAATCCAGCGCGTAGGCTCGATAGCGGTCAGAGATATGGTCCATCGTCGGCAGCCAGTAGCGCCACGAACCCAGCCAGCTGTGCAGAAAGATGATCGGCTGGCCGCGCCGCCCCACTACCTCGAAGTGGACCAATCGGTTGTCGAGATGGATCGCGCTCACACTATCCGCCGCTTGCACTGTCATCCCGGTCGCGATAGCCTGGGCACGGCTGCCAGGCCATCGCCCCGCCTCGGCTGCGCATCCCCTGTTCGCGCGCTCCTGGCGGGCCTTACCCTTTCAGCAGCTCCGCAACCCGCCGCACCAGCAGATCCGGTGCGTACGGTTTGATCATATACTCGCTGGCACCAGCCGCCCATCCCTCCTCGACTTCTGCCCGCTGGCCTTTGGCCGATAGCAGAATCACCGGCGTCGCTTCCATCCCCGGCGTCTCGCGAATGTTACGACAGACGACAATCCCATCCATGAGCGGCATCTTGATATCGAGCACCAGCAGATCCGGGCGCAGCCGGCGCGCCAGGTCGAGCGCATCCACGCCGTTGCGCGCCTCGATTACCGTGTGCCCCCCCAATGCCCGCAAGGCATAGGCGGTCATAAACAAGACATCTGGCTCGTCGTCTGCTACCAGAATGCGTGCCACATCTCACCATACTGTCCGGTCGTGGTGCGCCCGCACGGCGCGGTCACTCCAGATCGACCGCTGGGCGATCGCGCTGCTCCGGCTGCGTCACTGGTACTATAAAACTAAACGTGCTGCCCTTGCCTGCCTCGCTCTTCACCCACATCTCGCCACCGTGCAATTCGACCAGCGACTTGGCGATCGAAAGGCCCAGGCCGGTGCCGCCTACTTCATCGCGCAAGGGGTTGTCGGCGCGATAGAACCGGCGGAATAGATGCTGCTGTTGCTCCGGCGAGATGCCGACCCCCGTATCCTCGACATCGACCTGGAGCATCCCTGCCGGGTTCAGCAACGCGCGCAGCCAGATCCGCCCCTCGGGATAAGTATACTTCACCGCGTTCGAAGCCAGGTTCAGCACCACCTGCGTCAGCCGCCGTGGGTCCGCAGTGATCGTGGGCAGGTCGTCGCGCACATCGATGACCACATTCAGCGCTTTGCGCTCGATCTCAGCACGCAAGGTCTGCAAGACATCCTGGAAAATATGCTCCACATCGACCTGCTCGAAGTTGAGCCGGATCTTGTCGGCGTCGATCCGCCCGATCTCCAGGATATCGTTGATCAGGTCCATCAGCCGGTTGGCGTTGTTCTTGACCACGTTCAGGAACGACAGCTGGCCCTCGGCGATCGGCCCGGCAGCGCCAAGCAGGAGCAGATCGACATAGCCCTTGATCGACGTCAGCGGCGTGCGCAGTTCGTGCGAGACGCTGGAGATGAAGTCGCGCTTGGCGCGATCGGCCTCGATCTCGCGCGTGACGTCGCGCAACACCGCCACCCGGCCATACGGGATGCCATCCGGTCCGACGACGGCCGCGCAGTTTAACGCGATCGACTGTTGCGGCGACGGCAGCTCCAGCATGCGGCTTCGGCTGGTGCCTTGCTCATCGAGCGCGCGCAAGCCATCGCGCAGCCCACTATAGATCAACTCAGCCCGCTGGGCCGGAAACTCCGGCTCGCTGTACTCCAGGAGCCGCTCCAGCGGCTGCTGCAAGACGAATGTTGCCGGGATGCCCAGCACCTGCTCGGCGGCCGGATTGAACAGGATGATGCGCTGATGTTCGTCCAGCACGATCACCCCCTCGGTCACGCTTTGCAGGATCGCCTGGCTCCGGCTCGTCTCCTCGCGCTGCTGCTCGAACGCTTCGGCAAGCTGAGAAGCCAGATCGTTGATGTACGAGTAGAGCTCGGCGTTGTGGATGACGATCGCAACCTCGCTGGCGATCGTCGTCAGCAATTGCAACTGTGCCTCGCTGAAGTAATTGATCTTTGGGCTGGTCAGGATCAGCACGCCGAGCGGCTCCTCCTGCGTCATCAGCGGCACCGCCACAACCGAACGTACTTCGCTGGCACGCCCGCCCTCCTGCAGCCAGCGTTTGTCTTTGCGTACGTCGGCGATGCGGATCGCCTGCTGGTGCTCGAGCACCCAGCCGGCTAGGCCCGACCCTTGGGCGAAGCTGATCGGGATGTTGGTCGCGTGGACGGCGCCATCGCCGCCCAACACGGCCCGGCAGATCAGGGCCCCAGTTTGGGCGTCGCGCAGCATGATCGATCCGCGCTTGACGCCTACCGCCCGGGAAGCCAGGCCTAGCGTCTTGGTCAAGGTCTCCTTCAGGTCGAGGCTGGCCGTCAGTTCGAGCGTGATCGCGTGGACCGCCTGGAGTCGCTCCTTCTCGGCCGAAAGTTGCGCGTTCGCCTCGGCCAGCGCCGCCGTGCGCTCGATCACGCGCTGTTCCAGTTCGGCAGCGAACGTTCGCACCTCGTCGAACAGGCGTGCGTTGCGGATGGCCTGGGCAGCCTGGCTGGCCAGTGCGAAGGCCAGCTGCGCATCCTCTTCGCTGTACGCGCCCACAGTGCTGCTGTCGACGGACAACAGACCGATCACTTCATCGTCCAACAACAGCGGCGCACCGATCCAGCCATGGATGTGTCCGGTCCCCTCGACGGTAATGAAGTTTGGCTCGGCCTGCGCATCGTTCAGCACCAGCGGTCTGCGGGTGCGCACGATGCGCTCCAGGTTGGGATCGTCTGCCAGGCTAAAGCTCAGCTGCTCGATCCGCGGGCGCAGCTTCTCGTCGAAGCCGCGCGTCGTGGCGATGCGCATCACATCGCCCTCGCGCATCATCAGCGAAGCGCTGTCATAACGGACCACGCGTGCCAATTGATCCAGGATCAGCGCCATGATCTCATCCAGCGCCAGCACGCTGGTCAGCGTCTGAGCAACCTCACGCAGCGTGTCGGCGGCCAGGCGCCGCGCCTGCTCGCTCTGGAACAGTCGCGCGCTTTCCAACGCCTGGCCGAAGAGGTTGGCGAGGATCGAGAGCAGCGAGATCTCGCGCTTCCGCCAGTCGCGCGGCTGCCGGGTGCCAAGCCAGATCACGCCCTGCGGCTGGTCGTAGGAGCCGATCACCGTGCCGAGCACGCCGCGCACGCCCAGGCCGATTAGCGACGAATCGGGTTCCAGCAGCGGTGTGATGTCGCTGAATGCCAGAGGACGATCGCTTTCAAGCACCTGCCGGGTCAGGCTGTCGGCTGGCAGCAGGCTTGCACGGGTGGGCTCCGGGGCGCTGGCGTCGATGAGCATGTGCTGGGTAACCTGCCGTTGTCTGTCCAGCAACGCGATCGCACAGACCTCGGCCTTCAGCAACTGCAGCGCGCTCGAGGCTGCGATCTGCTGGACCTCCACAGCATCCAACGTCCCCGCCATGGCCACGCTGACCTCATACAGCGCGGTCAATTCTTGCACGCTCTGGCGCGACTCGTCCAGCAGATGGGTGTTCTGAAGCGCGATCGCCGCCCACGACGCGATCGTCGACAACAGCCGCACGTCGTCCTGGCTGTAGGCGTTCTCGCGTTCGTAATCCTGGATGCCGATCACCCCGATCACCTGATCGGCAGCGATCATCGGGACCCCCAGCCACGACTTCGCCCGATCGCCGATGGGGCGGATACCACGCGCTTCGATCTGCTCGGCAATATCGGGGCCTTGCAGTAGCAATGGCTCGCGAGACCGGATCACATACGACGTGAGGCTATCTTCCCCAACCGACGGGAGGGTGCCGATCCGCTGGCCGCGCTCGTAGAACAAGGGGAAGGTTATTTCATCGGTGCGCTCGTCGTACAGCGCGATATAGAAGTTGGTCGTATCGAGCAGCCGGCTGGTCTGACGGTAGATCAGTTCGACCAGGTCGGCGAGTCGCGATGCCGCGCTCAGTTGCTGGCCGATCTCGTTGAACGTCGCCAGCTCTTCGATCCGCCGCCCACGCTCCTGGAACAGGCGTGCATTGTTGATCGCGATCGCGGCCTGGTTTGCGACCGTCGAGATGAAGCGCAGGTCGTTCTCGTCATAGGCGTTCGGCTCGTAGCTCTGCACATTGATGATGCCGAGCACCTCGTCTCCCTGGATGATCGGCACGCTCAACCACGACGAGATCTGGCGCTCGCCTGGTTCGGGCGGCGACGACGAGAACGCTTCGACCTCCTGCCGGGTGCGCAGCAGCAGCGGGCGGCGCTCGAGGACCACCCGGCTGGACATGCAAGTGGTATCGGTGACTTCGATCACTGTGTCGATCGCCACGGGCTGCCCGTGCGCCCAGTGGATCGGGAAGGTGAGGCGCCGCGTGGATGCGTCGTAGAGCGCGATAAACGAATCAGAGGTGTCGAGCACTTCGCCGATGCCGCGGTGCAATGCCTGCAACAACTCGTCCAATTCCAGCGTCGCGTTGATCGCCTGGCTGATCGTATTGATCGTCGACAGCTCGGCGATACGCCGCTCGCGCTCCTCGAAGAGCCGCGCGTTCTCCAGTGCGATCGCCGCCTGGTCGGCCATACCCGCCAGCAGCGTGACCTCGTCGGGGCCGAACACGCGTCGCTGCACGGTCATCACGCTCAGCACGCCGATCGTTCGCTCACGGTAGATCACCGGGACGCCCATGAACGAGGTGAGCTGATTGTCGCGGTTGAAGTCGGGGTACAACGAGCTCCCCTCGTCCCCAACATCGGTCACGACCAGCGGCTGGCTCGTCGCAGCCACCTGGCCGGTCAGCCCTTTGCCGACCGGCACCCGCATCGTTTGGGCGATCTCTGGGGGAATGTTGAGCATCGCTGCGGGCACCAACAGCTGATCATCGGTGATCGTCCACAGCGCTACCGTGCTGACCGCGAGCTGGCGCCCCACGATCTCCATCAGCATGTCGAGCACTTCGCGCGGCTTGAGCGACGAACTGAGCACCCGCGCCGCCTCGAGCAAGGTCGACAGCTCGCCGACTTTGCGCTGCAGGGCGCTGGCGCTGCGCTGCGCCTCGGTGAACAGGCGCGCGTTCTCGATCGCGGTCGCCGTCTGGTTGGCGATCGTCTGGCACAGCTCGATGTCCTGCTCGCTGAAACGCCGCTGGCGCCCGATGCTGTCCAGCCCGATCGAACCGATCACGCTGTCGCCGACGACCAACGGGATCAACGCGATCGAGCGGATGTCCCAGTCGCGGAACATCTGATGCGAACGTACGAACAATGGGTCGTTCTGTGCATCGACAACGATCAATGGGCGTTGATGCTGATCGAGCCAGGCGATCGACGGATTATCGGTCAGCGGGATGGTGACCAGCCGCGGCGCATCGGTCGCCACAAACTCGGTTTCGATCCGCCCGACGCCGGCAGCTCGGTCGAACAGCACCAACCGTGCCTGGTCGGCACCGGTGGTGTGTGCCATCGCATCGATCGCCGCCTGGAAGATCTCACTGATCTGCAACGTCGAGGCCGCCACCGACGAGACACGATGCAACAGGCTCAGCCGCTGGACTTGATCCTGCGTGCGGGCAAAGAGCTGCGCATTCTGCACACCGAGCGAGACCTGCGCGCCAACGCTGACGAGGAACCCTTCGTCGCGCTCGCTGAACGCATTCGGCTGACGGCTGGCAACACCGAGCGCACCGATCGGTGTGCCATCGTGGGCCAGGATCGGGATGCCGAGATAAGAGCGCATCCCCTGGGCGACGGGATGGATCGCCTGCACGTCACGATAGATGGCTTCGAGCTGCTGGATATCACCGCTGCGCAGCGGGCGGCTGTGGCTGATGATCCAACCGGCCAGCGTCTGGGTCTGGTGCTCCGGCGCAAGCGTGCGCTCCTCGTCGATCAGCACCCGATCGCCGTCGAGCACCAACACATGCACAGCGTTGCGATCGCGATGGAACAGCGTCAGGTTCGTGCTGTCGGCACCGAGCACCTCGCGCAGCACGCGGTTGATCCCGTCGACCATCGGGCGCAGCTCGAGCGTTGAGCTGGTGACGCGACCGATCCGCCCGAGCGCATCCAGCTCGGCGATCTGGCGCTCGCGCTCGGCGAACAGCCGCGCGTTTTGCACCCCCAGCGCCACCTGGCTTGCGACGGTTGTCAGGAACGCCAGCTCGCGCTCGCCATAGCGATGCGGCGTATAGCTCTGTACCGAGAGCACCCCCACAACCTCGCCCTCGCCGACCAACAGCGGCACACCGAGCCAGGAGGCCGATTCGCGCTCGACCGTGCCGAAGGAATCAAGCACGGTGCGATCAAAGCCGCGCGGCGCAGCTTCGGCACGCAGGTCGCCGAAAAGCAGTGGTTGACGATTCGCGATGATCCAACGCGTGAGGCTTTCGGCTGGCGGTGGCGCGTTCCGCAACTCGAACGTGCGCACGCCCTGGTCGACCAACAGCGCCACAGTGATCTCGTCGCGGTCGCTGTAGTAGACAAAACCAAAGAATGCATCGACGGTCAGGAAATCGGCCAGACAGTCGTAGACCTGCCCCAACATCTGTTCGATATCCAGCGTCGAGCTGGTGATGTGCCCGATCCGGTTGATCACGTCCAGCTCGTCGATTCGCCGCTCGCGCTCGTAGAACAGCCGGACGTTCTCCATCGCGATCGCGAGCTGGTTCGCCAGCGTTGAAAGGAACTGCACATCGCGATCGCTGAAGGCCTGAGGCTCAAAACTCTGAACCGACAGCAGGCCGATCACCCGATTCTGGCTGCGGAGCGGGATGCCGACCCACGATCGGATATCGATACCCAGATGGGTGGGGATCACCGGCAGCCGATCGCGCTCAGCTACCAGATCGCGAACGTAGACGGTCTCGCCGTGATCGATCACCCAGCCGCTCAAGCCTGCCTTCGGCCAGACAGCCTTATGATAGGATTCGAACAGCCGATCGGCCTTTTTGAACAGCTCGAAGCGCATCTGGTCGTGCTGGCTATCGTACGAAGCGACGAAGAACAGGTCAGGCACGCCCATATAGCCAGCGATCTCGCGGTAGACGCGCTCCAGCAGATCATCCAGGTCCAGCGTCGCGGCCGTTGCCGCGCTGACCCGATAGAGCGCCGTCATCTGCTCAGCCTGGGCCCGTGCCTCGCGCAACAACATCGCATTCTCGATCGCGATCGCAGCCTGGTCGGCGAAGATCTCCAGGGGTTCCACCGAACGCCTGGTCGGGCGCTGGCGGTCGAAGGGATCGTCCACCGACATCAACCCGATCAGCCGTGCGCGCGTGCTGTAGAGCGGGACGAACAGGTAATCATCGGCCTGCCATTCGCCCGGCGCCCGCTCGTCGGTCACCGTGGTGCCGCTGAACGGGCGCATATCGATCCCGGCGGTGATCTCGCGCATCGCCTCGCCGGGGATGAAGAAGCAGCGCCCGAGTCGGAATCGCTTGTCGAGGAACCGCTGGGCCAGCTCAACCGGGAACTTCGCCTGGCGCAGCCGCTCCAGCTCGGCCAGCGGCAGCCCGGCGCCGGTCACGACCCGCATCACCTCGGGATCGTCGGGGTCGACGACGTCGAACACCATCGAGCGGAAGCGGGCGGTCTCGACGACGCTAAACGCGATCTGCTCCAGCACATCCTCGAGCGAACGGTCGGCGCGCAGCGCCTGGCCGATGCCGAGCACCTCGTGGAGCATGCGCGTGCGCTGCTGCAACAGTTCACGCTGGCGGTATTGTTCGTTGTAGCGTTGCGCGTTGCCGATCGCCACAGCCGCCTGGTCGGCCAACGCCCGCACGAACTCGAGCGCATCGTGATTGAAGGCACGAGGCGCCTGGCTGTGCAGGTTGACCACACCGACGACCTGTTCCTCGTAGAAGATCGGCACGGCCAACACTGCCGCCGCTGCTGGACCGATCCCATGCGGGCGGTCATCGGTCGGCAGTTCGTCGATCAGCACTGGCTCGCTGTGCAGCATGGCTGCCTCGGCGACCGTCGTGCCGCCGTGGATCTCCAGGTTCAGCAGTCGCTCAAGATCCTCGGGGCTATAACCACGGGCAGCGATCACACGCACCGGCCCCCGGGCTTCGCCATCGCGCAGCGCCATGAAACTATGCGCCGTCGGGGTCGCGCGCAGCGCCTCTTCGAGCGCGAACTCCTCGCGCAGCGCGATATAGCCCTGCGTTGCTGGGGTCGCGTGGAGCGCCTCCTCGAGCGCGAAGCCGAGGATGTGGCCCAGGTAGAGGCTGGCGGTCAGCTGCCGGCTGATCCGCTGCAACGCCGTGAGTTGCTGGATGCGGATCCGGAGGTGCTCATCGGTCTGCTCGTAGCGGCGCGCGTTGGTGATCGCCTGAGCCGCCTGGCCGGCGACGATCGTCAACAGCCGCTCATCGACCGCAGCAAAGCTATTGGGACGGTCGCCGAACAGCTCCAACGTGCCGACCAGCTGGTCACCCACCTGCAGCGGCAATCCCATATAGCTCTGCACCGGCGTCCGCCCGGCGAGCAGGGTGATCAGCGGGCGCACCGGTGGGCGCCGGAGGTCCGGCAGGCGCAAGGGGCGGCGATGGCGTGCGACCCATCCGGCCAGCCCATCGGCGAGCTGGTAGACGGGGGCCGGCTCGCCTGCGGCACGCACACCGCGGGTCAGCGCAACACGCAACGTTTGCGCAGTAGCATCATAGAGGCAGATCTCGGCCCCAGCGAAGGAAACCAGCGACTGCACGCCATCCAGGATCGCTTCCAGCGTCTCATCGAGCCCTAAATCGGCCCCCAGGCGCTGGCCGATCACCTGCAGCTTTTCGAGGTCGCTGGCCCGCCGCTGCTCGACCGCATACAGCTGCGCGTTGACGATCGCGGCCGCCACCTGGCTGGCAAGCGTCTGCGCAAGATTAACCTCTGCGCGGGTGAAATGCCGCCCCTCACTATACCCGATGCTCAGGATCCCGACGGGGCGCTCCTTGAGCTTGAGTGCGACCAGCAGCGCGCTCTGGCAGCCGAGGGAACGCAACACCTCGCTGCCATCGTCCGCATGGCGCGGGTCGGACGGCTCTTCGAGCAGCAACGTCTCGCCGGATCGCAGCAAGTCGGCGATCGCGCGATAGGCATCGCTGCGATAGCGCAGACCGGCCGCGTTGCCGCTCCCATCGGCGCTATAGGACGCCGCCTCGTAGAGCATCGCCGGCTCGTTCGGATCGATCAGGTGGAGTGCGCAGCGATCCGCGCCCATGGCCAGGGTGATATTCTCGGCAACCCGGGCGAGCATCGGATCGAGTTGCAGCGTTGAGCTGATCACCTTCCCGTTCTCGTAGAGAACGAACAGCTCGCGGGCACGCTGCTGCTGTTGCGCGAAGAGCTGGGCGTTGCGCACGACCAGCGCCGCCGGTCGGGCGAAGGCCTCGATCAGCGTTTTATCGGCCTCGGTGAAGCGCGCTTGCGGCCGGCTATGGAAGAGGATCAAGACCCCGATCAGATCGTCCTGCACCAGCAGGGGTACACCGATGCAGGCATGGAACGCCTCGTCTGCCAGGGGCAAGAGCCGATGCTCGTAGCGCTTGTAGTCGTCGACCACGACGGTGGCACGCTGACGAACAACCTGGCTCGCCAGCCCCTGGCCGTGCGCCAGGTGGAGCCCGCTATAATCGCGGCTCAGGCCGTGGCCGATCATCAACTCGAGGCCGCCGTCCTCGCCGAGGGTATAAATCGCTCCGCCCTGGGCGCCGCTGGTCGTCATCGCCCGCTCGAGCAGCGCACGCAGCATGTCGCGCTGGTCAGCCTGCTCGAACAACTCGAGGCCGGGCACCGGCACGGCCGTGCCTGAAGCCCGTTCACGTCGATACTCAGCCTCGCGACGCTGCAGGCTGATCAACAACTCGACCTGGTTGCGGAGCGCCTGGAGAAACTCGGGGATCAGAACCGCATCCGTCTCGGGCGCGGTGCCAAGCAGCAAACGGCCAGCCGGCACGCCAGCGTGATGCAAGGGCACCTCGAGCGCGTCCGCCAGCGCCCCGTGCCCGTTGTACTCCAGCATGCGCTGCAGCCGCGCATCATCAAGCCCCCAACTCGCCGTGATCGGTGTTCCTACGGTGGAGTGTAGTACGATCAGGCCCCAAGGACACGGGAGGTGCGAACGCATCAGGTCGGCGACACGGCGCGCAAGGTTCTGAGCGTCGTCAATCGTCGCGCCGTCTTGCCCGTAGGCAGCCAGGTTGGCCACCAGCCCCCAGGCGCGAACCAGCGGCGCCGCTAGCGTTGTCGTGTCCATGGCCAGGGACATTGCTCCTTCCAGGGGCCGGTCGGCGCCGACCGGCGCTGGATGGTGGTAGGTCGATGTGATCGTCGTAGGAGCCAGGCAGGATCGAAGGGTGATGATCGGGTGCCTATCGGCGTACGCCGCGGCACTCAGATCTCAATGCTCAGGCTCTCCCATAACTCACATGGCTCTTGCGGCCCTGCTCGCGCGCCTCGACCAGCGCTTTCTGGCGTGTGTCCTCGGCACTCTCGCTGAGCTCACGGATATCGTAGAACGGCCCATCGTCGCTACTGAGCACACCGATCGAGAGCGACATCAACGGCACCTGCCGTGGGTTGCCCTGTTCGTCGCTGACTACGATGTAGCCGTTGCGCCGGTCCTTGTAGTTGTAATGCAGCCCGATCTCGGCATCGAAGCGCTCGCAGAGCTTCTCACAGATCGCCGGCAAGCGCTCGGGCGTCGAGGTGATGATGAAATCAGGCCCCACCACCATCTGACCGACGAAATCCTCCGGGCCGCCCAACTCGTTGACCACCTCGCTCAGCAGCAGCGCGGTGAACTTCAACACATCCTCGCCGACGACCGCACCATACGCCTGAGTGAAGGTCTCAAAGCCGTTGATATGGACCTGCGCCAGCGCCCAACCGCTGGTGGCGAGCAACGTGCGATACTGATCGTTGATCAATTCGGCGGTCGGCAGGTTCGTCACCGGATGCGCCAGGTTCTTCTGCCGGGCCCGATCCAGCGCGCCCTTGACAATCGTATGAACCTCTTCGATGTCGAAGGGCTTGGTCAGATAGTACTCGGCCTGCACCTCGCCGAGGCCCTTAAGGCGATCCTGCCGTTCGCCGCGCGCGGTCAGGAAGATGATCGGGATATGGCGCGTGCGTGCGCCCGCGCGAAGGGTTTTACCGATCTCGTAGCCTTCCATATCTGGCAGGTTGACATCCAGCAGCGCGATGTTGGGTGGAGTTTTGCGGCAAATCTCCAAAGCGGCCTGACCGCGCATCGCCGTCAGCACCTCGTAGCCCTGCGAGGTGAAATAGATCTTGAGCAAGCTCGAGATATCAGGAGCATCCTCAACCACAAGTATCTTTTCCTTGCTCACAGGAGTCTCCTCACTCTAGCGGTTTGCACCACGGTTGCGCCGGGCGCAGGCCTACCGCCCTGGGCGCTGCATGCGCACTGCTGGGCGCTATCGCTGCCCTAACGCCGGACGCGTGCCGACGTCGGCAGTGACACTTGCAGTGGTTCCTCGATAAACGAGGAGCCGGCATTCGTGCCCGGTGCACCAGCGCCGGCAGCATCCGGATCGTAGCGTCGCGGCCATTTATACACGGTCCGCAGCGGCTCACCGGCCTCGTCGGTCTCGACCTCGGCACCCTCCGAGCGATGGATCACGTTGCGCGCGACGACCGATTCCTCATCGGCGTAGATCAGCGTCGTGTTCGAGCCGATCTGGCGGGCCGGATAGATCACGAACCCGCTGCCGATCTTGCAATTATGGCCAACTGCCGATCCCAGCACCGGCAGGCCGACCTCTTCCAGCGTGGGCGCATCAGCCCCTTTGCGCTTGTGGAAGGTATGGATCGGACGGTTGACCAGGTCGAAGTCGGTGAAGATATTGCCGGCACCGATAAAGGTGTTGCGCCCAACCACGCACATCTGCAGGCAGCTGAGCTGCGCGACCATGGAGTTTTCCATCAGCGTGGTCATGAACAGCGCTGCGTTGAACGGCAGATAGCAGCGATCGCTGACGACGCTCAGCATGATCTGGCAACCCTGCATGATATTGACGTTGTTGCCGATCAGGCTGTTGGTGATCGTCACGCCGGCGCCGATCGTCACATTGTTGCCGATCACCGTCGGCCCATGGATCGTCGCCGTTGGGTCGATTGAGCAGTTTTTACCGACTTTCACCAGCCGCGAGCTGGCGAGGAAGTGGTTGCGCCAGCGTGGTGCAAAGGGGTTCAGCTTGTGTCCCAACGTCGTCAGCGAGACGGCCAGCTTCTCCTTCCAGCTCTCCTCGACCCGCTGCTCGTGGATGCGGCCCCATGAGAAGACACCGAAGGGCGAGTTGGCCAGAAACACATGCACCCAATTCTCGATCGAGAGAAACGGCCGCATCGGCACCTGGAAGACCAGATCGCCCTGGTTGGGAGCCATATAGCTGGGGATATGATAGTAGCCCATCTCGCGCGGGCCGGTATCGATCACCAGCGGTCGTGGCTCCTCGCTCACACCGTTCGGGTAGTAGAACAGATCTGCGACATAAACGTTGTGCTGGGGGTCGAGACGGATCCCCTCTTGCAGGCGCAGCGCGTGGGTGACGATCGATTTATCATCGCGTGCGAAGGCGATCCGGCAGGCGTGGCCGCTGGCTCTGGCCTGGGCAATGAACTCATCGATCAGCAGGTCGTTGAAAAACAGGTTGTCCCGATGGACGAGCAGTTCTTCGCGATCGCGAGGAATCTCAGCCAGGGAATCGACTTCCAGAGCGCCGCGGCAGTGGTGGGTCAACAAATCTCGCTGGAGCAGCCAGAGCGGCTTGTTGAGGATGCGCAGATCGCGGGCCGGCTCGCCAAAGGGGGAGATCGGTGTATGCTCCCGGATGACAATGCGCTTCATAGACCAGGGCTCCCCTTTCTGTCGGCCGGAGGGTGAACAGGGAGAGTGGGCCTCCTCCAGGGCCATGCCCTTTTACTATACGGGATAGCGCCGCGCTAGCTCAACCCCCGCAGATTACAGTCACATTACGCAGGCGATAGCGCCGCCCGGAGCGCAGCCCATCCGGCAACTTATCATCCGGCAGCCTAATCGATCGGGTCTTTATCGATCGCAAAGGTACAGGTATTGCCACCGACTCCACGGCATTCGATCTCTTCGATGCGGAACGAATGGCCGCCGGTCACCCACGTCAGCGCCTCTTCCAGGATGCCCTGCGCCAGGTGGCAGCATGGTTTCTCGCTCTGGCGGCCCCAGCAGACCGGGCATTTCTCGATCACATAAATGAACTGCCCTTTGCGCTCCTCAACGTGGGTCGGCTGGTCGCTGAACCGATCGAACGTCTGGGCGGTGGCATTCAGGGCGATCTTCATCTTCATGGTCATGGGCATCAGTTTGAGCGCCAGGTCGGCCATCCCAAGCAGCGGCCCAAACTCCTTGAGGCCCAGGTTGAACGCATACCGCCCGGCACGCAACTCCATACCACGTGCGCCGCGCGGGCCATACATCGTCTCAGTCGACTTCGAGATCGTTGCCAGGTCGGAGAAAGGAAACTCACGTTTGAGGTTGCTGGGCGGATAGTTGTTGACCAGGTGCCGCGCGCCAGCCAGGTTCAACAAGGCATTGACGCCGTTGCGCCCCATGACATCCTCGAGGCTGATCAAATAGAGACGCCCGATCAAGTTCGGGTAGAATCGCGGCTCAAGCTCGCTCGCGTTGCCACGCTCATCTGGCATTGCCCGGCTCCTTCGGGTCTACGAGTAACAGGCAAACGGATTTTTCCGGCTCAGAAAGCTTTACACATTGTACACGATGCCCTAGCGGTCGTCAACAGCACCGGGGGGACTTCAGGGGGGAGTCCGGCTAGTACCATCGGCATAGCAGCGCTGGGAATCGTACCAACGCCGATCGCACCAGCGCCGGCTGCTAGCCGTATGTGTCAGTGCGCTGGCCCGGCCAGGATGGGCGCCGCGTTTGCGTGCGCGGCACCTTGCGTATTGGCGATCGGCGTAGTAGACTCGGCCAGACGGCGTACAGTAGCTGCACACTGCGTGCGGCTACCCATGCCTGGCGATCGCCGATCGGAGGCAGCGAACGTGTGATGCGCAGGTTACGGATTGCTATGCTCGCGCCCTTCGGCATCCGGCCCAAGGGTACACTGGCGGCGCGGATGCTGCCGCTGGCACAGGCGCTGGCGCGGCGCGGCCATCGCGTCAGCATCGTCGCGCCGCCGGTCCACAACCCCG
>FLYN01018292.1_pt1 | contig 18490 bp, 11 predicted proteins | sample 1122621 | NCBI WGS metagenome assembly FLYN01 (sample SAMEA4346792, study PRJEB14843) | hot springs metagenome | biome: Terrestrial Biome; feature: Habitat; material: Sediment | place: India | collected 2012-06-12 | depth 1760 m
ACCGCGGCCCCCGCCGCGCAGCCCACCGCTGGCGGCAAGGAGTTCCACGGCGCCTGGCCCTACCAGCTCCCGCCGAAGGGGCACTACAACAGCTTCGTGACCGACTTCATGGATTTCGGGATCTACAACGACCTGTTGGAGACGCCGCTGGCGATGTATGATTGGGCGAATTCCCAGTACATCCCCCTGCTGGCGACCGAGTGGAAGAACGAGGCCGACAACTGGTACACCGTCAAGCTGCGCAGCGGTGTCAGGTGGAGCGACGGCAGCGAGTTCAGCTCGGACGACGTGCTCACCACCTTCTATCTCGCCCGCGTCGTCGGCCAGACGGTCTGGCGGTATATCGATAAGATCGAAGCACCCGATAAGACGACCGTCCGCTTCCACTTCAGCAAACCGTCGAGCGTGGCGCCGCGCTTCATCCTGCGCAATACCCGCATCCGCCCCCACTCGGTCTACAAAGAGTGGGGTGAGAAAGCCAAGGCGCTGGTCGACCAGCCGCAGGACTCGGATGCAAACAAGGCGCTGCGCCAGGAGTTCACTCAGTTCCGCCCGGCGGAGTTCGTGAGCAGTGGCCCGCTCAAGCTCGACCCGGCCAGCATCACCTCCTCGCGCTTGACGCTGGTCAGGAACGAAGGCGGTTTCGACGCCGACACGTTCCCGTTTGACACCGTCGTTCTGTACAACGGCGAAACACCCGATATCACGCCGGTGGTCTTGAGCAAGGAGGTCGACTACGCAACCCACGGCTTCCCGCCGGCGACCGAAAAGTCGTTCATCGAGAACGGTATCCGGATCATTCGCCCACCGACGGTCAGCGGCCCGGCGATCTTCTTCAACTATACCAACAAGCATCTGGCCAAGCCAGAAGTCCGGCAGGCGATCGCTTATGCAGTCAAGCGCGACGAGAACGGCGCGGTGTCGCTCGGTGAGTCGGGCATCGCCGTCAAATATATGACCGGCTTCTCGGACAGCATGGTGCCGCTCTGGATGAGCCAGGAGGATATTGCCAAGCTGAATACCTACGATTACAACCCTCAAAAGGCCGAGGAACTCCTGACTCAGGCCGGCTATAGCAAGGGCCCCGACGGTGTGTGGCAAGGGCCCGACGGGCGATTGGAGTTCGAGCTGACCGCGCCAGCCGAGTTCGCCGACTGGTCGGCCGCCGCCGAGAACCTGGCGGAACAGTTGACCGCGTTCGGCATCCAGACGACCTTCCGCGGCGTTCAGTTCCAGCAGCATGTCCAGGACGTCCAGCAGGGCAAGTTCGTCCTCGCGATCCGCGGCTGGGGCGCCGGGAACCCGCATCCGTTCTTTTCCTATGAAGCCGACCTGCTCACCTTCAACCCACCGCTCTCGCCTGGACCGGGCATGAACTTCCCCTTCACGCAGACGGTGGATGGCCAGCAGGTGGACCTCAACGCGCTGATCGTCAAGACTGCCGAGGGGTTGGACGAGGCGGCGCAGAAGCCGGCTGTCACCGAGATGGCGCTGGCGTTCAACAAGTTGCTGCCGATCATCCCGCTCTGGGAGCGCTACGGCAACAACGCAGCGCTGGAAGGGGTCCGTGTCGAGTCCTTCCCGCCCGACGACGACCCGATCTGGAAGAATCCGGTGTATGCCGACAACCCGGTTGTGATCCTGATGCTGCAGGGCCGCCTGAAGCCGAAGGCGTAAGGAATGGGGGCGTTGGGCAGCGGCTGCGCCACTGCCCAACGCCGCTTCGTTTCCTCGCTCCCCAACTCACAAGGGGAGATCATGGGAGCCCGCGTCGAGCACTTCACGCACCTTGCGGGTCAGCGCGGCGAAGTCGAACGGCTTGCCGAGATAGGGCACTCCGGGCTCAAGAGCGCCCTGATGAACGATGGCATTCTCGGCGTACCCCGACATATAGAGCACTTTCAATCCCTGGCGACTCCGCGCCAGGTGCGTCGCCAGCTCTGGCCCAGACATGTGCGGCATTACTACGTCCGTAAGCAAGAGATGCACCGGCCCATCATAGTACTCCATGATCAACGACGCCTCGCCGGGCGATGCCGCTACCAGAACCGTATACCCCGCCGCCTCGAGCATCCGTCTGGTCAACTGGCGCAGGGCTGGTTCATCCTCGACCAGCAGAATGGTCTCGGTGCCATGCTGCACCCCCACGGGCGGAGCGGCCTGCCCTTCCCAGGCTGGCGCCGCGACCCGTGGAAGGTAGACTTTGAAGGTCGTGCCTTTGTTGGGCTCGCTATACACCCAGATGTTCCCGCCGCTCTGCTTCACGATCCCGTAGACCGTCGACAGCCCGAGCCCGCTTCCCGTGCCGGGAGGCTTGGTGGTGAAGAAGGGCTCGAACACTCGTCGGTGCGTGGCCTCGTCCATGCCGATGCCCGTGTCGGTGACCGCCAGCATCACATACGGGCCCGGCGTGACCCCCAGGTGTTGCCGGGCGTATGCCTCATCCAGGTCGACGTTGGCGGTCTCGATGGTCAATCGGCCGCCGCGCGGCATCGCGTCGCGGCTGTTGATCACCAGGTTCAGGATCACTTGCTCCAGCTGCGTCGGGTCCACCCGAATGTTGCCAAGCTCCGCGCCTGGCACCAGCAACAGGTCGATGCTCTCGCCGAGCACACGCCGCAGCATCTGCTCCATATCGGCGAGCGTGGCATTCAGGTTCAGAACCTGAGGCTGAACGATCTGGCGGCGACCGAAAGCCAGCAACTGACGCGTCAACGCCGCCGCACGCTCGGCCGCCCGGCGGATCTCGAGCAGATCGGCGTAGAGGGGATCCCCTTCCCGCAAATCCCCTAGCGCGAGGTCGGCGATGCCGGCGATCACGGTGATCAGGTTGTTGAAATCATGGGCCACCCCGCCAGCGAGCCGACCGACGCTCTCCATCTTCTGGATCTGCAGAAACTGCTCCTCTAACGCCCGCCGCTCGGTCACATCCATCCGTGCGCCGACGATCTGTTGCACGCGGCCGCCTGCGTCGCGTACCACCCGCAGCTCGTCGCGAATCCAGACGACGCTGCCATCTTTGTGCAGGAAGCGATAGTCGTGGACGAGCCGATCGCCGGTGAGCAGCTCGGCCATGCGCGCCAGCGCCGCCGCCCGATCGTCATGATGCACATGGCGCACCCACCAGTCGGGCTGTAGCGCTTCCGACACGCTATACCCCATCACGGTGGTCACATTGGCACTGACCCAGGTCGGCACCAGCGAATTAGCCTCGACCTTCAAGGTGTAGAGCACCGCAGGACTGGCAGCGCCCACCTGCGCCAGATGCTCGGATGCCCGGCGCAGGTCCTCCTCGGTCTGTCGGCGTTCGGTGATATCACGGGCGATCATCGAGGCGCCAATGATGCGGCCGGCTTCATCGCGAATGGGCGAGACGGTGAGCGAGACCTGAACGCGCGATCCATCCTTTCTCAGATGCTCGGTCTCGAGCTGCCCCACGCGCTCGCCATGCTGAATCTGTTGCTCGATGATCGCGTATTCCGCGTGCCGCTCAGGCGGGATAATGAGCGTGATCGGCTCCCCGACCACCTCGTGGGCGGAGTAGCCATACAGGCGCTCGGCGCCAGCGTTCCAGGTGAGGATACGCCCATCCAGCGTCTGGCTCAGGATCGCATCATCCGATCCTTCGATGATCGCGGCGAGCCGGGCCCGCGACTCGTGAGCGCGCTTGCGTTCGGTGACGTCCTCCATCGCAAGCAGGATCAGGTTGGCCTGCAGCTGGTCGCCCTGGACGCGGCGGGCGTTCAAGAGCATGGTCCGGCGTCCGATGGAAGGGAACTCGTGCTCGACCTCGAAATCGTCGAACGCGCTATTGTGGGGCAGGATCGCTTCAAGCAGATGCCGCAAGGCAGGGATATCCCATTGGCGGTCGCCCAGTTCGTAGATCGGGTGCCCGATCGTGTCCGTCGGCGTGGTGTGAAATGTCTGGTAGAACGAGCGGTTCGCCGCCACGACGTGCAAGTTCTCATCCAACACCAGCAAAGGCTCACGCAAGGTGGCGAGAATGCTTTCGGCAAACACTTGCGCTTCCACGACCCGGCGTTGTGCCTCCCGCTCCTGCGTCCGATCGCGAAAGACCAGCACAACCCCCACGATCCGCCCGTCGGCGTCACGGATCGGCGCCCCGCAGTCGGCGATCGCGCGCTCCTGGCCGTCGCGGGCGACAAGCAGCGCATCGTTGCCCAGCCCGACGATCGCGCCGTCGCGCAACACCGCGCTGACCGGGCTCTCGATGCGGTGCCGGGTCTGCTCATCGATCAGCCGGAATATGTCGTCGAGCGGCTGGCCGATGGCCTCGGGTTCGGGCCAACCCGTCAACTGCTCGGCGACCGGGTTCAGCATGGTCACCCGCTGTGCAGGATCGACCACGATCACGGCATCGCCGATGCTATAGAGTGTGGCGCGTAGTTGGGCTTCGCGGCGAGCGAGGGCATCGTGGAGTTGCTGAAGCTCGGCCAGAGCTAGATGCTGGGTAGCAGCGTGGCTCTGTTCCCAACGCGAAGGGGAACCTTCATAGATCGTCATCGAGGATCGCTCAATTCTATCTGGAAGTGGATAGCGACCAGCAGACTCAAGTGAGCCTGCTGAGGGCCCACACAAGCCGATGGTGGTGCGTGCGATAGAGACGATCTGCTGCTCGTCGCCGACGCCCACGCAGCCGCCATCGCCCGGCCGACCACCGGCTATCCCTGCTGGACGCCCCTGCCCGCGATCGGATCGAGCCAGCGAGCTAGAGGGGTTCAGGCGCGCTGCTCAGCTGTTCAAGCTATTTTATCACGAGCTTCAAGAGCCTGCAGAATGATCTACCCACAATGGGTCGAGGGACGCGCACCAAAGACCCTCCAAGCGGCCAGGTTCGTCAGAGGGGCACCACAAACCCTGCGGTCGCAACGCCCCAGCGGCGCGATCGACCGCTGTGCACAGGGCTTTTGCGGTGAGGCCGAGGTCGGCAGGCGACTGCTCCCCCAGGAGCAAAACCAGACGCGGGCTGGCGTCATCGGGCGGCATGCTGCACAATCTCGAGCAAGATCTCAACATCGCGCAGCCCGTCGGCTGCACCCGTGCGCGGCGCCGCACCGGTGCTGACGCAGTGGTGGAAGTGGCGCCACTCGCGTCGAAACGACTCGTCGTAGGAAGCCGTCACCGTCCGCACGGCGTGGGCCGTGCCGTCCATCTCCTGAATTCGCACAAGCGTCGGCACGTAGCGCAGATAAGGATTGGGAAACTGCACCGCCACCGTCTGCGCGCGCCCGTAGACTACCAACTCCTCGTCGAACCAGGTACGCGTGGCCTGCGGCAGGTTACCGACCTCCCAGACACAGCGCACGTCGCCGGGGTATGCGAGCACGGCCAGCACCATCTGGCCGCCAGCGAGGACCTCGGCGTAGCGCACGCCGAGCGGGTCGCCGAAAGCGCCGCGCAGCACGGTCATGTCGTGCGAGGCGAGGCCAAGCAAGAGGCTGTAGGCATTCACCAGCTCGGGGCGGGCGCTCCCCACCGCCTGAGCGAGCCGCGCGCGGCTGTCAGCGCGCAGGCGCGCGCGAGTCTCCGGCGGCACATCCGTTGCACGATACAGGCTGTAGATCTCCTGGGGCGCCAGCGGCCCGCGGCCTGTCAGATCGTGGACACGGATGAGGTGCACGCCCTCCATCGCGCGGAAGAGCGCCTGAGCGTATTCGTAGCCGGGGTCGTAGCGCTTCATGTAGCCAACCATCAGCACCACCCCGTGCTCCTCGGCGGCCGCCTGCATCGCCCGGCCCTCCTCGGGGGTGTAACACATGGGCTTCTCGACGAAGATGTGCTTGCCGGCTTGCGCGGCGGCAATCGCGATCGGCGCGTGGTCGTGGGTCAGGATCGCAACCGCATCGATATCGTCGCGCTCGATCAGGCTGGTATAATCGGTGCTGCGATACGGTACGTGGAAGACCTCGCCGACCGTCTCGACGAGTGAGGGCGAGAGGTCGCAGACGGCACGGACCTCGAACAAATCGCGCAGCTCGGTGAGAAAGGGCAGGTGCATGATTTGGGCGATCTCGCCACAGCCGATCACGCCCATCCGTAGTCGGGTCATAGGATGCTCTTGGTGTCTGTGTGGTTTTATTCCCCAATCACATGGCCCGGAACAGCGTTGGCCGCGCCGGGTTCCGCGCGCAGGAAGGTGAAATGCGCCTCGGGCTCCGCAGCCTCCTCCGCGCGCGGGGCCTGCCGATTTCCATAGGCCTCGTTATAGAAGGCCTGGATGCGCGCAACGGCTTTGCGCCCCCAACGAACCAGCTCGTCCAGGCGCTGGGGATCGCTGTCGGTCAGCCGCCGAATCCACCTGGTCGCCAATCGGACATGGGTCAGCTCGTCGGCCTGCAAGTAGTCGGCCAGCTCGGCGATCCGGGTATAGCCGCGCCGGGCGGCGTTGTCCCGCCACATGCGCAGGGTGTGCATGAGGTTGGCTTCGGCCCAACTGTTGGTGACCGCGATGCGTTTGAGCGGGTCGGTCTCGTTCTGCATCCACCACCAGGCCAGTGACCACGGGCCGTAGCCGAGCTCGGCGCCAAGCTCGTCCTGGCAGGCTTTGGCCACGATCTCGATATGCCGGGCCTCGTCCCACATCTGGTGGGCGAGCTCCATGCGCATCTCCCAGGGCAACTCCGGGAACTCCGCCAGCATCTTGCCCATGCGGTCGGTCGTCTCGACCTCGCCATAGAGCAGTTGGTGCAATTTGTGGCGGAAGCCCTCCAGCGACCACTCGTCGGCAGCGGTGTAGGCAGCGCGAAAATCCGCAGGGTTGTCCGAGAACCAGAAGGGCGCCTCGACCACCGGGCGGTCGCGAGGCGGGCAGCGCTTGAGGAAGCGATAGCCGGCCTTGCCGCGCGTGACGCGCCGCGGTGGCCGGCCATCCGCTCTGGCGCTCTGGAACGCGAGCCAGTGGGCCTCGATCCCCTGCCCGGTGACGCCCCCGCAGGCCACCAGCCGGGCCTCCAGGTCGGCCTGAACCGCCAGCGCGCGCCTGCGCTCCTCCGGCGCCTGGGTCAGCGCGTCAAGCACCGCCTGCCCCCAGGCAACGTGCGACTGGCCGATGCTGGCCAGGTGGCGCAGCAAGCGCGCAGTCGGCGTGTCGGTCAGCGGGTCGGTCGCGTCGGCGTGATAGACGTAGGTGCTGACGAGGTGCGGCTCGAGCACCCGGTAGACGGCCACGAGCCGGTCGATCGGCGTGGCCAGATACCAGATGTGTTCGCACAAATGCGCAAACTCGTCCGTGGCCGGCTCCTCACGCTCGCGCCACGAGCGCAACTGCTCCAGGCGCTCGCCGAGCATGTCGGCCGCCTGGGCGTGGTCGTAGACGTGATAGCCGAACGCGGCCTTGAAGGCCAGCTGGGCCGTGGTGTGCGACCAGCCACCGAGCAGCTCCATCAGCTGGATCTCCAGGTAGCGATAATTTGCCAGCCGCTGGGCGTTCTCCCTGACGGTGAAGCGCCCGCCGAACTCTCTGCGATCAACGATCGGCATCGTAGTCCCTCCAGAGCGCCGAGAACCGAGAACAAAGAACAAGATATCACACACCATGCATCACACAACACGCATCACGCATCATATTTTCCCCTTTGGCTGCTATAGTATTCCTACGTGAATTGTAGTACCCGCCTGATGAGGATGAAGAAAATAATCGAATAGCCCGGCTTCAGCCGCCAGGCGGGCGGGATGACCAAGACCCGATTTCATAGGTAATCCTCATCAGGCAGGAGCATTTTAAAAAAAGCGGAATGCTCTACCAGGATTCGCGCGCTCCATGGTGGCATCGGCACGCGCAGCGGCGCGGGGCCGCTTACCGGAACCGGCTCATCCATCAGCAGGTCCTGCAGGGTCGGGCCATCGGCCAGCACCTGGAACTCAGGCGGCAATGGCACCTCGGCCTCCAGCGCCTGATCAGAAACATTCAGCAGCACGAGCACCGGATCCAGTGCCGGCGCCACAAACCGTACGTATCCGTACACCTGCTGATGGGGCTCCACCTCGAGCGGCTGCCAGTGCCGCGAGTGCAGGCTGGGTAGCGCCTTCCGTAGCGCGATCAGCTTCTTGTAGTATGGGCGCAGGCCGTAGCGATCCTTCCAGGTGATCGGCGCCGGGTCGTTGTAGGGCCGGAACCATTCGCCGACCTCGTCGCCGGTGTAGACGCAGGGGATGCCGTGGAGCGTGAGCAGCAGGGCTGCGAACACTTTGGTCAGTTCCAGGCCATGGGTGGTGATGAAGCGGGTCCCGGTGTCGTTGTTGTTCAGAAAGCGGAAGATCAGCGCGTCGGGGTGGAATCCGCGCTGCCCGTTAGTCAGCGCCGCGTGTAGATTGTAGAGCATCAGTTCCTCGGACTCGAAGACCCGCTCCCAGGCCCAATGGCCAAGCTGGGCCGTCCAATCGTAGGCTGCGTCGAAGCCGTTGGTGAAGTAGTAGCCATCGCGGGCGCTGGCCTCGGCCAGCAGCAGCAGGTCGGGCTTGATGCGCTTCAGCTCGCGGCGCCACCTGGGCCAGAAATCGGGCTTGCGCTCTTTGATCCCCCATGCGACATCTACCCGGAAGCCGTCTACATCGAACTCGCGCACCCAGTAGGCGAAGGCCTCGATCATCCAGCGTTCGACCTGCGGATGATCATAATTGAGGTTCGGCAGATGGGTCCAGTCGAAGTAGTGCGTCGGCGACCCATGCTTGTCGCGGTCATAGAACTCCCAGTACGGCGAGGCAGCCTTGTGCACGAGCGTATCCTGGAAGTAGGGGTGCTGGATCGAGGTGTGATTGGGCACGAAGTCCATCAGGATCCGGATGCCGCGCCGGTGGGCCGCCTGCACCAGGCTTCGGAAATCGTCCTTGGTGCCATAGTTTGGGTTCAGCTCGAAATAATCGACGACGGCGTAGCCGAAATCGCCCGGCGGCGAGACATTCACCGGGGAGAGCCAGAGCGCGTTGATGCCCAGATCGTGCAGGTAGTCCAGCTTCTCGGTCACACTCCGAAAGCCGTCGCTGCCGAAGTTGCGCACGATCACGCCATAGACGATCGCGCTTTCGACCCAGGCCGGGTTCTCACGATCATGGTCGACCAGCCGGGGCACGCCACCCTCCACGACGACGTAGGTCGTGCTGGTATCGTCGCGGCCCATAGCATCGACCACCCGCAGCGAGACATAATATTCGCCATCGACGTCTGGCAGCGTCAGCGCGATGCGCGGGCCGGCCAGCGGCTGATCGCCCGGCGCTGCTATTGGGGCCGGGTTGTCTTCGCGCGCCGCCCAGGTGTAATCGACGATCGGTGCACTGCTCACCTCGGCGGGTTGGCTCGCGCTGCCATCCAGCACGATCCGCGTGCCCTCAATCGAGGCTGTGATGTTGGCGGTCGGTCGGTTGCGCAGGCGCACGCGGTAGTTGAGCGCATTCGAGCGCACCTCGCTCCCATCGGGCGGCCGGCAGACGGCAACGATCTGGTTCTGGCCCTCCGTGAGAGGCACACGGGCGTTGAACCGATCGCCGTCTTGCTCCGCTGCGACGCGCGTATCGCCGCTGCGCACCTCGATAGCTGTGCACCCCGTGGCGCTCCCCTGCACCTGCGCCTGCCAGGCCCAGATCTCGGCGTCGCCGCCATCCAGCGCGATCCGCGCTGCAAGCGGCGTAGACTGGGTTGCCATCGCCGCTTGTCCCCCTCTCGTCACCGGCGCGACCGTCCTGGCTACTTCGGGCGGACTGCCTTCGGTCTGCGACGGCACTATGTCGCATGCCGCAAGCGCGCCCACACCCGCCAGCGCGGCGAGGCGCAAGAAGGCGCGGCGCGCGATTCGCATCTCAGGCTCGTCCATAGGTTGGTGAATTCGCAGGCATGGCCCGCCCTGCACTTATGCTGCGATGCCGGCTACCGCATCCCCGAGAGCGCGATCCCGCGCATAAAATGGCGCTGGAACAGCAGGAACAGGACGATCACTGGCAGCGTGGCAACCACCGAGCCGGCCATGACTAGGTCCCAGACCGTCCGGTGCTTAACCACGAACAGGGCCAGCCCGACCTGCAACACGCGCAACTCCTCGCTACTGGTGATAATCAACGGCCAGAAAAAGTCGTTCCAGGCGTAGGTAAACGTGAAGATCGCCATTGCTGCCAGCGCCGGACGGCTGAGCGGCACAACGATCTGGCCGTAGATGCGGAACTCCGACGCACCGTCCATGCGCGCCGCGTCGAGCAGGTCGTCTGGGATGCTCTTCATGTACTGCCGCAGCAAGAAGATACCGAACACACTGACCGCTCCTGGCGCGATCAACCCCCAGTAGGAATCGAGCCACCCATGGCCGCCCTGGCCCCACATATTGTTGCCGCCGAACAGCGGCATGTGCTGGAGGATCAGATACGAGGGGATCAAGGTGACCTGCCCGGGGATCATCATCGTCCCGAGCATCATCACGAACAAGAAATCGCGGCCAGGAAAGCGGCGCTTGGCGAAGGTATAGGCGGCCAGCGAGTTGAAGAAGAGCTGCAATGCAGTGACGAAGAGTGCTACATACGCACTGTTGAAGAAGTACCGCCCGACGTTCTCGGTCGCAAAGAAGCGCACATAGTTGTTCAGGCTCGGGCTGCGCGGGATCCAGTGCGGCGGCCAGTCGAACATATCGCCGATGCTTTGGAGCGACGCCGTCACCATCCAGGCCCAGGGGGCGGTGAACAGCACCACACCGATCAGGAGGAGCGCGTAAATGACCACACTCGCTGCCGTCGCTTGAAGGGCCGGCCAGCCGCGCCGCCGAACAGCCATGCGGTCGATCTCGTTGTCCCGGCTGAGCACTGCCACTGCGTTCGTCCTTTCCGAAGCGCTAGAACAAAGAACCGCGAAGCGCACACAAAGCCTTCACTGCTCTTGGTTCTGTGTCTTTTGTTCTTTGTTCTTTCATCTCAGTACTCGATATCGCGGCGCATATAGCGCATCTGCAACAACGTGAACACAAAGATCATCGCGAACAGCGCATACGACATCGCCGCTGCGTAGCCCATATCGAAGTGCCGGAACGCCTTTTCGTACAAATAATAGCCGATCGTCCTGGTTCGCCCAAGCGGGCCACCGCTGGTCATGATATAGATCTGCGCGAATACCTGCGACGAGCCGATCACCGAGATCACGAACAGGAAGAAGGTGGTGGGCGCCAGCAGCGGGATGGTGATATAGCGCAGCCGCGCCAGCGCGCCAGCCCCATCGACCTTGGCAGCGTCGTAGAACTCTTCGGGGATGGCCTGTAGGCCAGCCAGATAGACGACCATATGAAAGCCGGCGCCGCCCCACACGCTCATCAGGATCACCGCGGGCATCGCCAGGTTGGGGTCGGCCAGCCAGAGCAGCGGCTCGTCGATCAAGCCGAACCGGATCAGGTAGTAGTTGAGCAGACCATAGTCACCGTTGTAGACCCACTTCCAGATGATCGCCGAGACCACCAGCGGCGTGATCGTCGGGATGTAGTACATGGCGCGGAAGGCGCCACGACCGCGCAGCTTGCGGTTGAGCAGCAGCGCGATCAGCAGCCCGACGATCATCGTGAGCGGGACCGAGGCCGCCGTATAGTAGATCGTATTGATGACCGATTGGTGGAAACGGCGGTCTTCGAGCAGGCGCCGGTAGTTGTCGAAGCCGACGAACGGTTTATGGGGCTCCAGAATGTTCCACTCGTGGAAGCTCAGGTAGAAGGAATAAACAACCGCGAAGAGCGTGAAGACACAAAACAGGATCAGGCCAGGCGAAAGGAACAGATACGCGGTCCATTCCTTGCGCATCTGGCGAAGCACTTCATTCCAACGACCGGATCGCCGCCCGACGGCCGCCTGGGCTGCCATGGGAAACCTCGCTTTCTCTGCCGGGTCATACTCCCTTCAGGGCCGCTGGGTTCCCACAGAGGCGCACGACCCGCTCTGCGTGCCCTGCGCCTCTGTGGGTGATCAGCCCTCGACCACCAGCCTGCTGCGCGGGCTTACTCCTGGAGCAACGCCTCCGCCTCGCGCGCGGCCTCCTCCACGGCGGTCGCCCCATCGACCTCGCCGTAGATCGCCCGGCCGAGATGCTCGTTCAAGATCGTCTCCATCTCGGGCCACTTGGGTTGATCGATTGTGCTAGTGACCGCGCACTGCATTTGCTCGGCGAAGCCCTTGAGGATCGGGTTCTGCTCGAAGGTCTTGGGGTCTTCGAGCAGCGACGTGCGCGGCGGCAGCAGCGTGGCTGGCGCTTCGGGCGTGCCCAGGTTCAGCAGCGCCATGTTCTGCGGCGCTGAGACGAACTCGATCCATTTCCAGGCCGCGTCCTTATTCTTGCTGGCCTGGAAGATCACCAGCGTATCGCCGGCGATCGTGGTGGCGCATTGCTGGTCTCGGGGCAGCGGCGCCGTGGCCCACTTGCCTTCGATGTCCGGGAACTCGGTCATCATCGTGCCGGCGAACCAGGCCCCGGCGACGTACATCGCCACCGTGCCCTCGGCGAAGGCCACCCGGCCATCCCAGGAGTTCGAGTTGAAGAAGTCGGGCGGCGAGAACTCGCGCAGGCCAACGTAGAAGTCGGCCGCACGCTTGCCTGCCTCGCTGTCCCACAACACGTCCTGGCCGTCCTCCGAAAGCAACTGCCCGCCGGCCTGCCACAGCCAGGGATACCAGTAGTAGGCGGCCTCGGGGGCGAAGAGGATGAAACCGTACTGCTTCTTGTCCTTGTTGGTCAGTTTCTCGGCGGCAGCGCGGAACTCCTCCCACGTCTTGGGTGGCTCGGTGATGCCAGCGGCCTCGAACAGATCGGTTCGGTAGAACAGCCCAGTCGACTCGGCATCGATCGGCAGGCCGTACATGTGCCCTTCGTAGATCGCCGAGCTCACGAACGCTTCGACGTAGTCATCCTTGCGTACCGCCGTGCTCTTCTCGATGTACGGATCGAGGTTCACCAGCGCGTTGCGCGACGCGAAGTCCACCACGCTGCTTGAGTCGATATAGGCGACATCCGGTGGGTTGTTCGCTGCTACCTGGGTCACCAGCTTGTCGTGGATCTCCTCAGCCGGCACGTCCTGAAACTCGATCGTGATATTGGGGTGCAGTTTGTGGAACTCCGCGGCGAGATGTTGCCAGCTTTCGCCGCCACCGACCCACGAGGCGAACGTGATCGTCACCGGCTGATCCGGGTCTGGAACGTCCGGGCTCAGGTTGGCGAGCGCCGGATCGGCGGTCGGCAGCGCCGGGGCGGCCTCTCCCTCCTCGGCTGCCGCCGTGGTGGGCTCCGCAGCGGCGCCGGCGGTCGCCTCGGGTACTTCGGCGGGTGTCGCTGCGGGTGCGCTGGTAGCTTCTGCAAGTGCTGGAGCGGCCGTCGCCGTGGGGCCGGCAGGAGCCGGCGTGCCCGGCGTGGTGGCGGTGCCACCGCAAGCGGCGATCAGCGGCGCTACCAGCACCAGAACGGTTAGCAGCGCCAGCAGCCTGTTGGTTGGCCTCTGAGTAGCCAATGGGCACCTCCTTGTTGCCTGGAAGTTACCGCGATCGAGCCTCCGCCGATCGCCCTCCTCCGCAAATGAGCTGCATTTCGCGCAAGCAACCACCTCCTTCGCTGGGCACCGTTCCCTGATCCTACAGAGGCGGCTTCTGCTGCTGCTCGAGGCCAGGCAGGCTGGCCTGCTCCGCGCGGGCGATCGGCCGGCAACTTTCGCGTTCGATCAGCGTCGCCGGCAGCACCACCCGCGCAGGACGTATCTCGCGATCCGCGATCTGCTCGAGCAGCAGCCGCACGCTCACCTGGCCGATCTCCACGATCGGCTGTGCGACTGTCGTGAGCGCCGGCACGATCGCGGAGGCTTGCAGGATATTGTCGAAGCCGATCACCGAAACATCGCCTGGCACGCTGCGCCCCATGCGCAGGAGCGCGCTCAGTGCGCCGATCGCCATCAGATCGTTGGCCGCGAAGACCGCTGTGATCGCAGGGTCGCGGGCCAGCAACTCCCGGATCGCTGCCTCACCGCCGGTGTAGCGGAAATCACCCCGCACGATTGCCTCGGGCGCCAGGCGCAAGCCGGCCGCCTCGAGCGCGCGCCGAAAGCCCACGATCCGCCCCCAACTTGCCGTCGCATCGCTCGGGCCGGCGATGCACCCGATGCGCCGATGCCCCAGCTCCACCAGATAGCGCCCGGCCAGATAGCCACCCTGCTCGTTGTCTACCAGCACCTGGCTGACCGGACGATCGCCCAGATCACGACCGACGACCACAACAGGCACGTGCGCGGCGAGGATGTGCTGCAGCCGATCGAGCCGGTCGCTCGAGGAGATCAAGATCAAACCGTCGACCTGTTTGGCCAGCAGCACGTCCACATACGCTGACTCCTTGGTCTCCGAGCGGTCGGAGTTGCAAAGGATCACACTGTAGCCATCGGCGAAACCAGCATCTTCGATCACCCGCGCGACATCGGCGAAGAACGGGTTCGAGTTGTCGGGAACGATCAGGCCGATCGTGCGCGTCTCGCGGCGGCGCAGGCTGCGCGCCAGCAGGTTGGGCCGGTAACCCAGCGCCCGGATCGCAGCCCAGACGCGCTCCTCGGTCGCCGGGTCCACAAAGCGCGTGCGGTTGAGCACGTGTGAGACGGTAGCGACCGAGACCTGGGCCTCGTCCGCGACTTCACGAATGGTCGGCATAGGGTCTGCAAGGGTCGGGCATTCGCCGGACGTAATCGTTTACGTAAACGATTACGCGGCCAGTATACGTCCCGAATGCCGATTTGTCAAGGCCGCAACACTGCTTGGGTGTGCTGCACGGTTGTGCGGCGCGTGCCTGCGCCCACCGCGGTGGGCCTGGGCGCGCTAAGCCGGCGGCTGATGCGGATGCATGATGAAATCGGGTCGTGGTCATCCCGCACGCCCAGCGGCTGCAGCCGTGGGCTCGCGATAGCAAGCCCGCCTCCGCGGCTCCCCGATTAGGTTCTTACTCCTCATACGCCGCCGGATCACCCAGTCACGCCCGCTCAAGCGGGCGTGGCACGCTCACGCCGCAGGTATGTGCCTGCGGCGGGCCAACCCCACGGCGCCGCTGCAAAACGATACACCACACCCACATCGCTTCGTGCCCTTTGCGGATCCCCCTAGCGCACGATCTGCGGCAGCCACACGTTCCGCTCGGGCGCTGGCGGCAACGTGCCAAGCTGGCCGCCGATGGCCAGCGCGTAGGGCTGCGCTGCCATCGGCACGTTGTATGCCCGCACCTGCACGCTATAGCGCCCTATCGGCGGGCGGTCGATCACCACCCCTTCGACGTTGTTGATCCGGTCGCCCCCTGCGACACGGTTGCCGTAATAGACCGTACCATCCGGCCCGATCACCACCAGATCCAGGTCGTTAACCAATTGCCTGGCAGCCGAGAGCGACGCCGGTGGATCGGTCCACGCCAGCAGCACTCGAAGCGGCGCGGTGCTGGCCACCACCTCCAGCGGTTGGGTGATCGTGTGAGTGTACTCGACAGTCTGGCCGGTCGTCAGGCCGGCGCTGTGATCGTCGATCCACAGGGCGTACGGTGGCGGCGCGTCGATGAAGCCCAGGTCGACCCGCCCCCACCCGGCGACGTTGTTGGGCTGCTCGAAGGGGATCTCCTGTTGCAGCCCCTCGCCATATTGCCCCGGCGCGATATCCTGCGCAGTATTGAGCAGCGTCGCCTTGACGGCTGCGGCGCTCGGATTCGCGATTCCGCGCCTGCTCAGCCATTCGCGCACCAGCACCCCCGCCCCGGCAGCCAGCGGCGTCGCCATCGATGTACCGCCCGAATAGACGTAGTGGCTGTTGGTCTCGTACGGGCCCCACAGCGCGCTGGCGCCCGGATAGTGCGAACGGTTCGACACGATATTGGTGCCGGGCGCGGCGATGTCCGGTTTGAAGCGCCCATCGTCGGTCGGGCCGCGCGAGGAGAAAGCCGCCATGCCGTCGGCGTTGTTGGACGTGGTGTCCAAGGCGATCGGCGGCGTGCTGAAACACTGCCCGGTGAGCAACCCCAGGAATAGCCACGGCAGCGTGCTGAAGCCGCCCGAGCTGCGCTCACTCTCGGTCGCGCCCACGCTGATGACATTTTTCGCCGTCGCTGGAGCGAGCAACGAGTCGAGATCGATCACGCCATCGCCATCCGCACACAGCCCCAGGCCGCCCGGCGCCCCATCGGTGCCGGAGTTGCCGGCTGCGAAGAACACCGCCAGATCCGGATGGTCCCATACGAACTGATCGGTGCGCTGCGATTGATACGGGTAGCCACCGTAGGCGGCCTCGGTGTCGGTGATCGGGCCGGTCAGGTCGCCCCAGCTATTGGTATGCAGCCGCGCGCCATCGGCGTAGGCTTGTGCGAACAGCCCGTAGATGTCGGGGTCCAGGCCAATCACGTCACCTTCGGGCGTGGCCTCGAACGCCTGGATCACCAGGCCGGCCTCGGGGGCGACGCCGGCGAACGACCCGCTGTACTGATGCCGCTCCGGCTCAGCGCCCGACTGGACGCCCGCGCCGGCGACCGACCCGGCGACGTGGGTGCCGTGGCCGAGGTTATCGCCGAGGTCGCCGCCCGCCGAGAGCACGTGCGTGGCGATGATGCGCCCGGCAAAATCGGGGCTGATCGTGGATGAATCGCCGGTGTCGAGGCCTGAATCGGCCACCGCGACAATCTGGCCTGCGCCGAACAGGTGGCTGCTCCGCCAGGCTTGCTCGACGTGCATGATCGCGCGGGCCCGATCGTTGAGCAACCGTGGCGCCACCTGCGGCTCGATCCAGCGGACGGGTGCGAGGCCGGCGATCTGCAGCAGCGTAGCGGCGTCGAGCGGCGCCGCGGGATCGGGCAGTATCGCACGCACGGCCGGCGCCAGCGTGCCGGCATCATCGGGCCAGCCGATGATCCGGACCGGCCCCAGCGTGCGTTCGCCACGCGCCAGCGCGTGCAACAGCGCCGGGGCCAGCTTGTCGGCGAGGGTGAACGGCGCGCGCGCATAGACCTGCGGCAGGCGCGCGGCGGCATCGAGTTGGGCCCCATCGCCGCGCACCAGGTAGGCGTTGTCGGGCAGGTACTCCAGCAGCGTCACCCCGGTCCGCTCGAGCGCAGCGCGGTCGCCGGGCATGATCGGGCCACGGAATTGAATCATCGCGTACGGCCCTGGCGCCGCGGCAGCGAGAGCTGCTGTGGGCGCGGCGAGCGCCGTCGCACGGGCATCGAAAGTGGCGCGGTGCAGCCGCAAAAGCGGCGGCGGTCCCGCCCGTTCGGCGCCAACCGTGGCCCAGGATACGACGAACAGCCCAACAACCGCCAAACGTGCCACCAGCCGCATACTGCCCTCCTGCCGGCCTCAGAGCCTGTCTGAAACGGGTGGGTTCCGCCATGAACCGTTTGCTTCGCCGCTGCTGTGGTCAAGAACGATTATGTGGGGCCTTGCATCCCCCCACGCCTCCGCGGTGCGGCATTGCAGGCCGCCGCTCAGAGGCGGTTTGCCAGGGGGCGATCGGGTCAGCGGATAGGGAATCCTCCGTAAAAGTGGGACAGGGCCAGCGCGTTTGGAGGCAGCGTTAGTGCTTTATGATGCTACGAACGTCGAGTCCGGCGATATACTGGAAATCGCTTGGGTTATGCGTAATTAAGGGGAGCCGGTGCCGGAGCGCAGTAGCCGCAATCCATGCATCTTGAGGCGCCATCGTTCGACCTGCAGCTTGTTGTTGTGCGCGAAGCACGCCCCAATGCCGGCACAACTCTATGTCTACTGGAACGATCACATAGGCTGCCAGCGTTTGTTCAAGCCGTGTGAGTCGAGTCCGGCCCCATTTGCGGATCATCGCCCACTCGAACAGTTCGGCGACGGTCATGAACGAGATTGCAAGGCGATGGCCTTGTAAAAGCGGCGCATAGGCTGTCGCCCGCGTATCGCCCTTGAACAGATACGACACCACATTGGTATCCAGCAGCACAATCGTCATGCGTCCCTCATTCGGTCGGCCCGGCGCTGTGCGGCAATGAATTGATTAAAATCATCAGCTGATTCGTCCTCGGGCCAAAAATCGACCGCCAGGGTGCGAATATCGGCAATCACCGGAGCGGCTTGTGCGTGCGCAATCTCGTCAATCGAGCGTGGTGACCAAAACGCGGCACTCTCCTCCGCAAAGGCACAGGTCTGTTGCAGATCGCGTGAAATGACCTCCAGCAACTCCAGTTTTTCGCGCGGCGACAGTGCACGGACCGCGGTAATTACTCGTTGCAGTCGTGTTGTCATGTATTATTTCCTCCTGGCTGAGATGCCTCGGACAGTATTGTACTGCGTTCACATTTCCGCAGCAAGGGCTTGTCCCTCGGTCGGATCGAGTTTCGCACATGCCCGGGCCAGCCGGATGCGGTGCCAGCGGGCGAGCTTCTCTTCCAGGGCTTCCTGGATCGCTCGACTGCAGTTAGGGCAGACGTGTTGGGTCACGAGGTGATCAAGTTGGGCTAGAGGCTATCTGAAACGGATGGGCTGGCGGGCTTCGCCCGCCA
>FLYN01000848.1_pt1 | contig 18479 bp, 19 predicted proteins | sample 1122621 | NCBI WGS metagenome assembly FLYN01 (sample SAMEA4346792, study PRJEB14843) | hot springs metagenome | biome: Terrestrial Biome; feature: Habitat; material: Sediment | place: India | collected 2012-06-12 | depth 1760 m
CCTCGGGTGGCGGTGGGGGCGCCGGCTCGGGTGGCGGGGGCGCGGCCTCAGGCGGTGGTGGAGGCGCGGCCTCGGGTGGCGGTGGGGGCGCCGGCTCGGGTGGCGGAGGTGCTAGTGGGTCGCTGCCGAGCCAGAGGAATGTGACGTCAACCACTGCGCGATCGCCGCGAATACCCAGATCATCCCACCAGACCCCATCGCCGACATCGATCGCGGTTGGGAAGCTGACCTTGCCCTTCTCGGCCCAGCCCTCATTGTAGCCATCGAAGAAAGCCGCATGATCCTCGGGCCAGCCGCGCGGCAGATCGGCGAACCGCTCACGCTGCTCGTCCCAATAGTTGTCGTGAACGTTCCATGGGCCAACGTCGTAGACCGGCGCGACGGCGCTCCGCCCGTTGTAGGTGATCCGCACCATGTACTCGCTACCGCCTTTGCTCGAGAGTGAGCGCCACGAGGGGAGCGAAACGAAGCGATCGCGCACGCCGATCCGATGGCCGTTGGCGGTCCGCCCGCCGACCATGCCCATGCGTGTCGCGTGGACGCGAAAGGTCGGGGCGACCGGTGGCGGCAGATCTTCCATCGCGGAGTAGGTGGCGGGCTCCTTCAGGGGCGTGAAGCGCACGGCACGAACCACCGGGCTTCCGCGCTGGTTCGCGAGCAAGGTCGCACGATATTGCGCGAACCTGGCCCTGGCGCCCAGTGCCACACTTGCTCCATTGGATAGCCCCACCTCCCAGGCGGTCCAGCGCTGGCCATCGGCGCTGACGCGCAGGTCGATGCGCACGGCGCTATGGGGCGGTATACTCGCATCATAGGTGATCTGAATGGTTCGAAATGGGACGCTGAATTGGTAGGCAGGGGAGATCGCGAAGCCGAAGTGGGTGAATGCGCCATAGACCGCGGGCGCCGGTGGAGCGTTCGCCTGCAGCCGGAGCGAACCATCGGCGGCGACGAGGACGTGCTCGTACTGGCCGGCGGCGATCGTAGCCGACGGAACACGAGCCGGACCGGCAGAGGCATTCGCCGGCGCCAGAGTACCGCCGGCCATCGCCAGCCCCCATGCCAGCCCGCCGACACGGACGAGGTGCATCAAGCGACGCATAGACACCTTTTCTACGTACAGGGTAGTGGGATGCTACTTCCGGGTAGCGCCGCGATTATATCACAATTTTTTCATTTGTTTGTCAGGAGTGGAAGTGGCCGAGGGAGGTCCTGCGGCCACGCCATCCCACACCGGTGATCACTACTCCCGCTCCTGTATGCGTTGAAGGGCGGATAGCCCGCATGCGGTGAGCGGGTGAATAGTTGGCGCTGGGGCGTGGGCCGGGGGTGGGGACGCACCCCCACGGAAGCCCTGTAAGCACAGCGGGGTGTTGGAGGCCCAACACCCCGCCGCTCCTGCGGCTGCAGCGCGGGCCGTTATTGCATCCACAGCGGCCAGCGATCTTGTGCTGCGTTGTTGGTGACCTGGGTCTGGTTGCTGCCGTCGAATCCCATCGTGAAGATCTCGTAGTCGCCGTCGCGGTTGCTGGCGAACGCCAGCACGGTGCCGCTCGCGTTCCAGTTCGCAGCCTCGTCCTCGGCTGGATGGTTGGTCAGCCGCCGCTGGTTGCTGCCGTCTATGTCCATGAGATAGATCTCGGCGTTGCCGTCGCGGTACGAGGTGAAGGCAACCGTGCGGCCGTTGGGCGCCACGCGTGGGAAGCGGTTGTCGGCCCCCTGGTCGGTCAGCTCGCGGATGTTGACCAGCGCCGCCTGGATGCCGAAGACGCTGTCCTCGCTATACGCCAGGTCGCCCCTCATGATCGTGTACTTCGCGCCAGCGCACTGTCGCTCCCAGTAGAGTGTGCGGCCATCCGGGCTCCACGCCGGCACCTGGCTGAGGCAGCCGTCGGTAGTCAGGCGGATCGGGCTGTTGCCATCGGCGGTCATCACGTAGAGCTGCGGGACGCCGTCGCGGTCGGAGACGAACGCGATCTTGGTGCCGTCGGGCGAGATGCTGGGGTTGTACTCGTTGGCTGGGCCGTTGGGCAGATAGCCGGGGTACGGGCCGTTCGGCGGGACCGGGCTGCCATCGCTGTAAGTCAGCCGGCGTGCGCTGCCGGTCCGGTCGAACTGGTCGTAGACCGGCGGCAGATCGAGCTCGTAGATCTGGCGATGCTGCCCATCGCCGCGCCGCGAATCGACCAGGGCGCGGGTCTGGCCTGGGTTGAAGCTGCGCCGGTACGAGAACGGCACGCTCTCGGCGTTGGTGTTAGTCAGCTGCACCAGCGCGCCGTTCGGCATCTGTCGGTAGATCTCCCACCGCCCCTCCGAGAAGATATCCGAAGCGTAGACCAGTGGGAGGTCGGGGTCGGGCGCGGCCCAAGGCTGACCCAGGTGCGGATAGCGCCACTGGAAGTAGTGCTGGCCGACGTTGCCCATCTCGACCTTGTAGCCCGGCGGGTTGTCGGGCACGTAGGTCAGCACGCGCCGCTCGAAGAGCTGCACCAATACATCCTTCTCGTCCGGGCCGATTCGGGCCCGCGCCCAGTAGGCATCGCTGATCGGCAGCCCCATCGCGAAGGTCCAATCGACGATCCGGCCTCGGCGCACGACGCCACCCTCCAGGTAGGGGCCGTTCAGGTTCAAGAAGTCCCAGAAGACGCGCGGGATGTTGTGGCCGGTGATCGAGTTGTACTGCACGATCGTGGTCTCTGGATGCGCGTCGGCCAGGTCCTGCCGGAACGCCACGTTGCCAGCCTTGTCCAGCGTCGTGCCGATGCGCTGGTTCAACCGGTTCGGATCACGATAGCCGTTGTTGTCGACAGTCGCCAGCCCGGCGAAGGAGGCGTAAGTCGGGCTGTCGGGGTTCGAGTCTTTGGGGTTGCCTGCGACGGGTACATCGGCAGGCTGGCGATAGTCGACATCGTAGGGATCGTTGCCCTTCTTCAGATGCCCCGAGACCAGCTCGACCACCAGCAGGCCGTTGGTCACACCGCCCTGGAAGCTGCGGTCGTTGGGGTTGTTGATCTCCATCCGCGCCTTATCGAAGTACTGGACGGTGCGCAGGCCGTTGATGCCCTGGCGGTAGAACTCGGCGTAATCGAACCAGGGGCCGGGCCCCCAATACCACGACCGCCCACCGCGCACGTTTTCGGCATCAGTGCGCGACCAGACGACGCGGAAGGCATCGTCGGCGAACTGGTAGCGCCGCCCGTCGAACGGCGCTGCCTGGGCCGGCAGCGCTCCCAGCGCCAGCGCCGCCAGGCTAGCGAGCGCGAACGCCATCCTGGCGCTGCGCCGTACCCATGTGGATCGCATCGCTTCCTCCTTTGGAGCGCCAGCGCTCCGTTTCTTCCATGAACCGGGCTATTGGCATGCGCCTCTGCGTGTGGGCGGCACGCCGCCCGAGAGCCTTTCGCGGATGAGAGCTGCGTCCCTGGCAGTGGAGGGATACGCTGCACGCTGGCCACACAAAGCCGCAGCTATCCGATCGCTTCCGATCGCAGTTCAACCGTCGAACACTCGTCTCGACTTATAGGGTTGATAGGACCATCCTAGAGCCGAGGGAGCCGTACATGAATGAGGAAGGGCTGAGCGCGATATGAGGCTGGGCCAGCAGGATGATGAGGGGGCATTAGCAAAATCTCATATGCACCCCTGCTCCCGCTCTCGCAGGGGAGGGTCGATGACGAGCGCCCGCCATGAGCCTTTTCAGCGCGGGCGGCGCCAAACGCTCCAGCGAGGTGCAGGCAGAGGTTATCCCAGGATCGCCTTCAGCGCGGCGTCGGTATCGGCCAGGTCGGGCAATACAACGTCGGCGCCGTGCGCGCGCAACTCGTCGGCGCTAAAGGGCCCGGTTGCGACAGCGACAGTGCGCGCGCCGCTGGCGCGGCCACAGTCGATATCGTGCGGCGTATCGCCGATCACCACCACATCGCGCCCGGCGAAGGGGCGCCCGTAGCGCCGCGCTGCCCGCGCCGCTGCGATCGGCACCAGCTCGGGGCGCCGATGGTGATCGCTGCCGTACGCGCCCACCTCGAGGTCAAGATAGCGAGCGAGCCCAAACAGATCGAGTTTGAGGCGGGCAACCAGCTGGAGATTGCCAGTGAGCACCGACTGCACCACCGGCTCGCTGGCGAGCCGCTCGAGTAGCGGGATGACACCGACAAGCACGCGGCCACGGGCCAGAAAATCGGCGCGCCGCGCTTCGAGCTCTTTCAGATAGGCCGCAGTGAAATGCTCCAGCATGCCAACCAGATCGGCATGCTCGCGCTCGGCGAAGGTTTCAATAATGATCTGCTGATCGGTCTTGCCGGCATAGGCGAGACGTTCGGCGATCGATGGGCGCCCATAGACCTGCTCCATCGCCGCACGCATCGCCTCACCGGCCACACCCCCGCTGTACAACAATGTTCCGTCGATATCCCACAGGATGAGCTTACCCATGCTGGATCGCCTATGATCTACCCCCAACCTCGGTTCGGGGTATGACAAATCTGTCCGCCCCTCCATGCTGGCAGGGAGGGATCTCAGTTGCCACCACCGCGAGCACGGTGAGCACCACGAATGACATCGCCGGGCTGCCGACGCTCCTGGCGACTGCCAGCTATTTCATATCAGCCAGCGCCGGCTGCCAACACGGCCACATCTACCCTTCGAGCTCCCAACCCCACCCGCATTGGCAGGTGGAGCCACCCTGGTGGATGCACCGGTTAGATTTATGTGCCCCATGGGCATCGGTCTCCTGCCCCGTTCGTCCTGTTCCACGTTAATTCTTCTGCGGCTCGGGCAGCTGGGGCGGCGCGGGCTCCGGGATCTCCATGCCTAGCAGCGGCGCTGCCGGGTAGACCAGACGATCCACGATATTGCCGAGGCGGCGGAATTGCGGCGCCAGCTCGGTGTCCTGCATGGCAATATCTACCGGCACGTTCAGCCTGACCGGGATGGTCGTATCGAGCGGTACGTTCAGCTTCAGCGCGATCCGCAACTGCGTCCCGGCTGGCAGCGACAGGTTCACGTTGGGGGTGAGTGAGCCGAAGGGCCCCAGGTCGATAAATGCTGGCACCGAGATCGGCACCGGCTCGGTCGTCGTGACCAGCGTGGTCTGGTCGATCGGCACGTCGATGTGCACCGGCAGCGGTTGGTCGATCGGGATGGTGGTTCGGATGTGGGCGGCCTGGAGCTGCTGAACGACATCGCGCAACTCGGCAACGTTGTCGCGAGCGAACCCCTGGACTCCCACCGTTGTCCGGCCGATCGCCGACCGCCACTGCAGGAAGAAGCCGACCAGCAACAGCACGATGAAGATCAAGACCATGTTGATGACGAAGGACGTGATGATCATCGCCTTCCAGAACGGCGGCAGTGGCACACTGCGGTGCGGCCGTGGTGTCTGCACCTCGGCAGCCTCACTGCGGCTGCGGAAGTTGAACAACGAGCGCCTGGCTTCCTGACGGGCCATGGGGTTCTCCTTCTTGTACGAGTGCCGGTTGGCTGCTGCCAGGGGTGACGCACACCGGGTACGAAGATGCACCGTGCGCTGGTATTGCCCAGCCTCACTCCTCGATCATAGCGAGGCCTACTAGGCCGACTCATAGCGCAAGTATATCGGATATCGGAGCATAATGCAAGACACTTTTTATTGCAAGATCGCTTCAGAAGGCGATCTGAGCATTGTGTGGTGTCATACCTCGGCGAAATAGCGCAGCGCCAGCCGCAGGCGCTCCTCCAGCTCTGGCGGCGCATCAGGAGGGAGCGAGGCGATCGCGGCGCTGGCCTCGGCGGCGCTGAAGCCCAGGCTGATCAACATCTCGGCCAATTCGGCATTGGCAGCCATCACCGCCGGAGCCACGGCTGCAGGAGCTGCCAGGCCACGGAGGTCGATCTTGCCCTTGAGCTCCAGTACCAGCCGCTCGGCGGTCTTCTTGCCGATGCCGGGCACACGCGCCAGCCGGGCGGTATCGCCGCCGGCGATCGCTATGCGTAGCTCGTCGGGGGGCGCAGCCGAGAGCAGGTTCAGCGCGACCTTCGGCCCGATGCCGGTGACGCCGAGCAACAGCTCGAACAGGCTGCGCTGCTCGAGCGTGGCGAAGCCGTAGAGCGCCAGCATGTCTTCGCGGATATGCAGGTGCGTGTAGAGGCGCACTTCGCTCCCGATCGCGCCGAGCGCGTTGAGCACCGGGCGCGGGACGTAGACCAAAAAACCGACGCCGCCGGTCTCGACGACGACGTGGTCGACGCCGACGGAGAGCAGCGTGCCGCGGATAGATGCGATCATGGTCGTACACCACAGGTCGCAGGGCGTGGGCAGGCTGGGCAAACGTCCGGGTAGTGTCCTTGCCGCTCGTCAGGGCTTGGTCACCGTCGCATGTGGCGCTGCGACACACTTCCTGCCATGGCCAGGGCGCGGTCGGCCCCTGTGAGCGAGGATGGATGTGGCACCCCAGGACTGGGACGGAGCCCTGGTGACCCGTTCCGCTCCTCCAAGCGCTGCCCGGATCAGGTCATATTGTGCACTGAGTTGAGCTTGAGGTCAAGCGGAAGTCCCAGCCAGCCAGGGCATGCGCACAGCCGGGGGCACGAGGGCTTTGCTGCGCGCCATCCAGTTTCCCTCGCTTGCGCCCAGCCGCTTTGCGGCCGCGGGCGAGGCGGGGAATCAAACGTGGGCGGGGTCGCCGCGAATGGCACTTGACATTCGCGATCGCTGATGTATACTAAGCATAATTTAATAGATTTATTGATTAATAGAATTTTTGAGATCGGCATGCTCTCACAACGGCAGACGAAAGAAGCGCTCTATAGCATCGTGGCGCGGATCGCGCAGGCGGCGGCGAACCCGCACCGGCTCGAGCTGCTCGATCTACTGGTGCAGGCGCCGCGCACTGTCGAGCAGCTGGCCGAGGCCAGCGCGATGAGCGTCGCCAACACCTCGCAACACCTCCAGCGGCTGAAACAGGCCGGCCTGGTGGCCGCCGAGCGCCGCGGCACCACGATCCGCTACCGCATTGCGGCCCCGGCGGTGGCGCGGCTGTGGGTCGAGCTGCGGACTGTTGCGGAGCAGCAACTTGCCGACATGGACCGGGCGCTGGACGCTTATCGCTCGCGGCGGCGCGCTTTCGAGCAGCTATCGGCCGAGGCGCTGCGCCAGCGGATGCTGAATGGTGATGCGGTGCTTCTGGACGTTCGCCCGCGGCTGGAGTACGAGGCCGGCCATCTCCCCGGCGCGCTGTCGATCCCGCTGGGCGAGCTCCCGGCGCGGATCGACGAGCTCCCGACCGACGCCCTGATCGTCACCTACTGCCGCGGCCCGCTGTGTGTCTATGCCGACCAGGCGCTTGAGTTGATCATCGCCAGCGGGCGCCGCGGCGCGCGGTTGGAAGAAGGGGTGGCCGAATGGCAACTGGCCGGCTACCCGCTGGAGCAGGCCGGCTCGCCGGATGGCCAGCACGGTGAGCCGGGCTGAGGCGGTATGCTCTATGCTGATCCGCCCAGGCCCACCAGCGCGATAAAGAAAGTGCTGGCAGTGGAACATCCGATAGTGGGCCCGTAAGTCGACCCACGAGGTGTCTGATGGGCTACCCATCACCTGCGATCCGGATCTTTCTGCTCGGCCGCTTCGAAGTGAGACATGGGGAGCGGGCCCTGCACACGGATGCCTGGATGCGGCGCAAGGCGGCGGCGCTGCTCCAGCGCCTGGCGCTCGAACGCCGCCTGCTGAAGGATCAGGCGATCGAGTTCCTTTGGCCGGAGGCTGATCCCATCGCCGGCGCCAATAACCTCTATCGGACGCTCCACGCCGTGCGCCAGACCCTCGACACTGCCTTTGGCCCCGGCAGTGCCGAGGCGATCTTCTCCTTCCAGGACGGCGTGTTGGCGCTAGCGGACTCTGTATGGGTGGACGTCGCCGAGTTCGAGCGACTTTCAGTGACCCGGAGCAGGGCCACGCCTGCGTCGGATCGAAGTGCTCTGCCTGCCCTTGACCAACCGACGATCGGCCAGCTTCGATCGGCGTTAGCACTTTATGCCGGTGACCTGCTGCCCGACGAGCGCTACGCCGAGTGGACGCAGCTCCCACGCGAGGCGCTCCGGCGCCTCCATCGCGAAATCCGGTTAGCGCTTGCAGCGCATATGCGCGATAGCCGGGACTACGCGAGCGCGATCGCGCTGCTGACCCCACTGCTGGCCGCCGACCCGGCCGATGAGCCGGTGCACCGTGAGCTGATGCGCCTCTACGCCATGGCAGGTCGGCGCCACGAAGCGCTGCGCCAGTATCAGGCCTGCGTCGACGCGCTCGCTACCGAACTCGATGTGCCACCAGAGCCGGAGACCGCAGCGCTGTATGCGCAGATCCTTAACGGCGAACTTACTCCACCCTCAGCACCTCTGCCGCCGGCCCAGACATTATCTGCACCCACTGCGCTCGACGTCGAGCCAACTCCACTCCTGGTAGGGCGTGAGGCGGAGATCGAAACACTCCGCACCTGGCTGCGTACGGCCTGGAAGGGGAACGGACGGACGATCCTGCTCGCAGGAGACTCTGGGGTGGGCAAGACCCGTCTGGCGTTCGAGATCCTGCGCGTCGGCGCCGCTGCAGGAATGACCTCGCTCTTCGGCGCGGCCTATGAGCAGGAGGGCCAGCTGGCCTACCAGCCGTTTGTCGAAGCGTTCGACCGCTATCTGGCCGAACGGCGCCGCCCGCCCGACGAGAATCCAATCACCCACTTCAAACGTCATGGCCTGCGTGACCCGCAGCAGGAGGGCTGGGCGCTGTTCAAGGCTGTCGCCGCCTTCCTGGGTGATATCGGCCGGCACACCCCGCTGCTCCTACTGGTCGACGATCTGCACGCTGCCGACGAGGCCAGCCTGCGTCTCTTCCATTACCTGGCCCGGCAGGCCCGCGCCGCCCCGATCATCCTTTTGGCAACCTATCGCGCTGATGCCGTCGCCTCGATGGCTACGCCTTTCGGTGCACTCCTCAACGCGCTCTATCGCGAGCATCTGGCCGAAACTCTCAGCCTGGCGCCGTTGGCAGAGCATGCTATAACCAAGATCATGGCGCACATCCTCGGTGGCATGGTAGCGCCCCAGCTGGTGAGCACCGTGTTCGAGATCACTGAGGGCAACCCATTCTTCGTCCAGGAGATCACCTATGCGCTGCTGAAAGCAGGCCAGGTGCAGGAAGATGGCGGACTGTGGCGGCTCCCCGCGGGTGCGGACCTGCGCGTGCCGGCTGGCCTCGGCGGGCTCCTGCGTGAGCGAGTGGCGCGCCTCGGGCCGATCGTCGAAGCGGCCCTCAGTGCCGCAGCCGTGATCGGGCGCGAATTCGACTTCGACGTGCTGCGCGGCGTGGCCGCGCTCCCCGATGGCGCGCTGCTCGATGCGCTCGATGCCGCGCTCGGCGGATGTCTGCTCGAAGAGACCAATACCGGCTATCGCTTTCGGCACCCGCTCATCCGCCGTGTGCTCTACGACTCACTCAGTCGGGCGCGTCGGGCAAGGCTGCACGGGCAGACCGCTACGGCGATCGAGGCGCTTGCTGCGCGCCTGCCTGGCGGGATCGACCGCTACGTCGAGGACCTGGCCTTCCATTACGATGTGAGCGATCGGCGCGACCACGCGCTCGACTACCTGATCCGGGCCGGGCGTAAGGCGGCGCGTACGTACGCCTTCGAGGTTGCCGCCGACTACTACGAGCGCGCGCTGGCGCTGTTCGACACGCTGGCTGTGCCTCCCGATCCTAAGCGGCGTTTCCGGCTGCTTGAATCGCTCGGCAAGTACTACAAGCTGCTGGCCAATACGCCGAAGGCGGTGGAGGCCTTCGAGTGCGCGCTGCAGGTTTCAGGCCCGGGATGGCAGCCGAAACCGCACGACCGGGCGCGCGTCCACCGCCTCGCAGCCATGGATTTGCTGACGGCAGGCCGGCTCGAGGAGGCAGCCGGGCATCTGCAGCGCGCGCTGGCTGAACTTGAAGCGGGCGGCGACGATGCGGGCGAACTGGCGCATGTGTTGTACAACGTCGCGCAATTGCACTGGCACCGCAACGAGTATCGAACGGCCTTCGACATGGCGCAGCGCAGCCTGGCTGTCGCCGAAGGGCTGAACGAGCCGGCGGCGATCGCGCGCGCCTTCGAGATGCTGGCGCTGGCCTGTCACTCACTGGGCGAATGGCAGACCGGGATCAGCTACGAGGAGCGACGCGCGGCGCTGGCCGGGCCGGGCCTCGATGTGTCCGATGCCTTCGACGTCCATTTGTGACTGTGGGAGTATCACCTGTATGGTGATACAGGCTACGCAGAGGTCAAGCAGGCGGTCAGCACGACGCACGAGCAGGCACGGCGGATGCGCGCACCGCGCGCGATCGCGCTCTGCCAGTGCTTCAATGGCGCGCTCGAATTTCAGGCCGGCCACTGGGCCGAGGCCGAGGCAGCGCTCCGCGAGTCGATTGCGCTGTACCGTGAGCTTGGTGCGGCTTCCGGCGAGGCGCTGGCCTGGCAGCGCATGGGGGTGTTGCAGACGGCGCGCGGCCAGCTCGATGAGGCGATGGCCGCGTTCGAAGAGGGCCTCGCCGCCGCCGAGCGGGCAACGATGCGGGCACACTGTCTCACCCGCCTGTACGCCTCGATGACGCGCAACCGGTTGCTGGCGGGCGATAGCGCGGCCGCCAGGCAGTGCCTGGCGCTGGGCCTGGCCATGGGCGAGCGACACGGCAATTGTGCAACCTGCGATGCACTGCTGCTGCCGGTAGCCGTGAGCGTCTGGGTGGCCCAGGGCGACCTCGCGGCCGCCGAGGCTTCATGCCAGCAGCTAGAACAGGCCGCGCAGCAGTACGCCAGCCGTGCGTGGGTGGCGATGGCACGCCAGTCGCGCGGCGAGTTGGCAGCAGCTCAGGGCGACCTCGAGTGCGCACTGGCCTGCTACGCCGAGGCCCACGCAGCCTACACCGCCGCCGGCAATACCTATGAGGCCACGCGTTGCATGGTAGCCGCCGCCGCGCTCCAGTCTGCCCGCGGCACGCCGGGCGATGCCGCGGCCACACGCTGACGATCAGCCTGGCAGCTCTTCGCGCTCCTGATCCCGGCCTGATCGGCGTGTCGAGGCGGCTGTCCCAAAGGCCGGGGTGTCTGCCCGGCCTTTATTGCCCCGACCTGGAGCATCAAGATCAGCCAAATCATGCCAGGGTAAGGCCCAGGTAAGATTCCTGGGAGGCGCGCACCCTAGGATGCGCGCAACAACTCGATCGGGTTGCTGAACGGATCGCAGAAAGAGCCACGCACTATGCGTCAAACGAAAGGACCGATCACAATGTCGATGCAAACCAATGTTTCACCCAAGCCGGCGACTGGTCTCGCATCAGCTGACCTGGGCGCCAAGCTGGTTGCCCTGGCAGGCGTCGGGCTGGTGGGCTACGGGATCATGTTCCTGGTTCGCAACTTCACCGGATTTATCGAACTCGGTCTGACTCCGGCCCACATTGGCGGAACCGCGGAGCAGATCCGGTCCTTTAGCCCGGACTTGTACGAGTACATCAGCCATCTGCAAGTCGCTGTCTCAGCATTCATCATCGCGCTCGGTGTCGCCGTCATCGCGCTGGCCTGGTACGGTATCCGCAATGGGGAACGCTGGGCGCTGTGGACCGCCTTTATCACGCCGGTGATCGGCGTCGCCATCGCACTGCCCTTGCACTTCCCCTATGGGCTCGCCACCCTCGGCCACCTGGGGCTGATCTATCTTGATGCGCTGATTCTGCTGGTCGGAACGGTGCTGGCGCATAAAGCCCAAAACCCGTAGGCTCCGGGTAAGACTTTTGGGAGGTGGCCGCGCTAGCATGCGGCCACCAACCTGACCTGGAACAGGCTCCCCCGTCCGTATGCACCTTCGCTCGATCCGGAGAGCTTATGACAAGTCAAACCGCAACCAGCCCGAGCGGCGTAGTTGCCGATCTGGGCCTCGATCTTGAAGCACTACGCCAGGCCATCCAGACGGAATACGCCGAGGTCGCGATTCATCCCGAAAAGGGCTTCCATTTCCATACCGGCCGCCCGCTGGCACGCATGCTCGGCTACCAGGACGAATGGCTGGCCGGCATCCCCAAGGCAGCGATCGAGTCCTTCGCCGGCACCGGCAATCCTTTTACCCTGGGTGAGTTGCGCCCCGGCGAGCATGTCGTGGATGTCGGTTGCGGCGCCGGCATCGACAGCCTGATCGCGGCAAGGATGGTCGGGGATGCCGGCCAGGTGATCGGGGTGGATATGACCCTGGCCATGCTGGAGAAGGCTCGCGGCGCCGCTGCCGAGGCCGGCCTGCACAACGTCGAGTTCCGCCATGGCTACGGCGAGGAGCTACCCGTCCCAGACGCGTGGGCCGACGTAGTCATCTCCAACGGCGTGCTCAACCTCATGCCAGACAAAGCTGCCGGCCTGCGCGAGATGGCGCGCGTGCTCAAGCCGGGCGGGCGCCTGCAGATCGGCGACATCCTGGTGCAGAAGGCTGTCCCGGAGAGCGCCAAACGCACGATCGATCTCTGGACCGGCTGAATCGCTGGGGCTCTGCTGGAAGCAGAGCTTGAGGCCACGGTCGTGGCCACCGGCTTTGTCGAGTTCGCGATCACATGGCGCGCGGACGTCTTCAGCGGCGCGCCGCAGTCGAGCAGCGCGGCCAACTTCGGCACGCTCGGGATCAACTTCCGCGCCCGCAAAGCGACGAGCGATGCGGAATGGGCGGCGGCGCTGGCCGCCCTGAGCTGCGCGGTGCCGGCTCAGCCAGGCTCACAGCTAGGCGCCGACGCTTTCTACGACGCTGGCGACCAGGGCTGCGCCGCCGGCCCGCTCGACGAGATCGCCGCGCTGATGCGCCGCCTGGCACCTGGCCAGACGCTGGAGGTGCACGCCACCGATCCCAGCGTGACCAACGACCTGCCGGCCTGGTGCCGCCTGGCCGGCTACGAGCTGGTGCGGCATACGGGCGACCGTTACCTGATCCGCCGGAGGAACGGATGATCGACACACGGCTGGATGCTGGAGCCGAGAACTGCGGACGGCTGATCGGTCTGGTTGCCGAGGCCATGGCCGCCCTGCGGCCCGGCCAGACGTTGAGCGTGATCGCCTACGACCCAAGCAGCCAGGTCGATCTGCCGGCCTGGTGCCGCATGACCGGCCACCGCCTGCGTGCGGTGACTCCCGGGGCTCACTACCTGGAGTTCGTGATCGAAAAAGCAGCTACTGCAAAGGAGGGAGCTCATGGGCCACGTGCTGATCAACAACACGCGCGGCAAGGATGACGTGGAGCGGGCCTCGCTGGCCTTTCTGGTCGGTAATGTGGCGCTCAATTCAGGCCAGGAGGCAACGCTCCTGCTGACGATCGAAGGGGTGTGGGTGGCGACGCGGGGCTATGCCGATGGGCTACAGGCTAATGGGTTCGATCCGCTGAACGAGCTGGTGCGGAAGTTCGCCGCGAACGGGGGCCGCATCTGGGTCTGCGGTGCGTGCGCCAAGCCACGCGGCATCACCCAGGAGCAACTCATCGAGGGCGCCCAGATCATCGGCGCGGCGACCGCCGTAGAGGCGCTAGTGAACGGCGCACAGACGCTGAGCTTCTGATTCTATTGCCGATAAAAAACCGCGAGTAGCGAAAAGGAGGGTGTCATGATCCTCGTACGCGATATCTTTCAAGCCAGATATGGGAAGGGCGGTGATCTGGTGGCACTCTTCAAGGAAGCACGGCAGCAGTGGCCGCAGGCGGCGAACTATGGCCAGCGAATCCTCACCGATGCCAGCGGCCCCTTCTTCACCGTCGTGACGGAAACCGAGGTCGAGAGTCTGGCCGCCTGGGAACAGTTGATCGCCGAGGTCTTCGCGCACCCGGAGTTCGGCGCGTGGTTCGACCGCATGCAGCCACTGGTCGAGTCCGGCCGACGCGAGTTTTATCATATCGAACCGTAAAGGAGGTGCCTATGATCCGCTGATGGCGTAGGTCAGGACCAGCCGCAGCGAGTTCGCCATCCGTGAAACGGAAGGAGGTGCGCATGGCCACGGTTCTCTACGTGAGCACGTTCGGATCCGACGACCCCACGCGCGCGTCGATCCCCTTCGTGGCGGCGATGGGCGCGGTGGAGGCCGGCCACCAGCCGCAGATCGCGTTGCTCGGTGAGGCGACCTACTTGATGAAGGATTACATCGCCGACCTGATCGCTGGCGTTGGCTTGGCTCCCCTCAAGGACCTGCTGCCCAAGTTGATCGCGCATAAGGTGCCGATCTACGTCTGAGGGCTGTGCGGCAAGGCCCGTGGGGTCTCCGAAGCTGATTTTCAAGGCAAGAACGCTCAGTTTATGACGCCGAAGGACTTCGCCGATCTGACCGTGGCGGCTGACCGCGTGGTCAGCGTGTAGGACGACACCAGCGGCGAGCATGACCAGTCACTTGCCGCTGGTGATCGCTTGCCGCACCTCGAGTGTCAAGCCGGCATCGGCGAAACTGGTGGAACCGCAAACAATGACTCGAATCGCGATCGACGTCGCAGCTCTGCGAGAGCTGCTGGAGCACGGCCGGCCCCTCATTGTGCTGGACATCCGCCGGGCGGATGAGCGCGCCGAGTGGGCGATCCCCGGAAGCATCCACGTGGATGCCTATGACGCGCTGCAAGCCGGCGACCCGAACGCCCTGGCCGGCTTAGCCCTGCCTGCTGATCGGCCGATTATCACGGTCTGTGGTGCTGGCAAAATCAGCGCGGTCGCCGCGCAGCAGCTCCGCGAGCGGGGATTCCAAGCGCTCTCGCTCACGGGTGGGATGAAGGCATGGAGCCTCGCCTGGAACTCTGCCGAGGTTGCTCTAGCGGGGTATGCCACGCAGGTGATCCAGGTGCGCCGCACGGGGAAGGGCTGCCTCTCCTACCTTGTCGGCTCCGCGGGCGTGGCCGCTGTGATCGACGCGGCGCTCGATCCCCAGGTCTACCTGGGCCTGGCGAAGCAGTACGGCTGGCGGATCGCGATTGTCCTGGACACCCATATCCACGCCGACCACCTCTCGCGCTCGCGCGCGCTCGCGGAGCACAGCGGCGCCCACCTTTACCTGCCCGACCAGGGCAGCGTCGGGTATCCGTTCATAGCTCTGTGGGACGGCGATAGCCTGCCTATCGGCAAGGCACGCCTCGTGGCGATCCATACGCCTGGCCACACGCCGGAGAGCACCTGCTACCTGCTCGACGACCGGGCGCTCTTTACCGGGGACACGCTCTTCCTCACCGGGGTTGGCCGCCCCGACCTGGAGGCCGGCGCCGCCGAGGCGCAGACGCGAGCCTCTACCCTCTACCGCAGCCTCCAGCGGCTGCTGGCGCTTCCTGCCGCGACGCTGGTCCTACCCGGACATACCAACGCGCCGGTCGCTTTCGATCAGCACCCCATCGGCGCCTCGCTCGCCCAGGTGCGCGCGCAGGTGGCGGCCCTGCACCTGCCGCAGGACGCCTTTGTCGAGCAGCTTCTGGCGCACATCCCGCCGCCGCCACCGAACCACCAACGCATCGTCGAGCTCAACCGGGCCGGGCGGCTGCCCACAGGCGATCCGACCGACCTCGAAGCTGGCGCGAACCGCTGCGCCGTGGTTTGATCTGGGTGCGTGTTGCTATGCAGCCCATCATGCCTCGCTCTTCTCCGCCCATCCGCCTCGGCCTGCGCGCCAACGCCGCCCAGTTCGGGCTGCTGATCCTGATCAATGCCTTCGTCGGTGGTATGGTCGGGCTCGAGCGCACCGTCGTCCCGTTGATCGGCACCAGAGAGTTCGGCCTGGTGCTGAACACCGTCGCGGTGAGCTTTATCATCAGCTTCGGCCTGGTCAAGGCCAGCGTCAACCTGGTCTCCGGTGCGCTCGCCGATCGCTATGGCCGCAAGCGCATCCTGATACTTGGCTGGCTGGTCGGGTTGCCGGTGCCGTTCATGATCATGTGGGCGCCAGGCTGGGGCTGGATCGTCGCGGCGAATGTGCTGCTGGGTGTCAACCAGGGGCTGGCGTGGTCGATGACCGTGCTGATGAAGATCGACCTGGCAGGGCCGCAGCAGCGCGGTCTGGCCGTGGGACTCAACGAGTTCGCCGGCTACCTGGCCGTCGGGCTGACTGCCCTGGCCAGCAGCTACCTGGCCGGTGCCTATGGCCTGCGGCCGGTGCCATTCTACCCCGGCGTCGCTTATGCCACGCTCGGGCTGCTACTCTCGTGGCTCTCGGTGCGCGAGACCCACAGCCACGCCCGGATCGAGGCCGCAGCCGTGCACGACACGCCGCCAGATGTGGCTGCCCTCTCCTTGCGGGCGATCTTTGCGCGCACGAGCTGGCGCGACCGTTCGCTGTTCGCGGCGTGCCAGGCCGGGCTGGTCAACAACCTCAACGATGGTATGTCCTGGGGACTCTTCCCGCTGTTCTTCACCGCGCAGGGATTGGGCGTCGAAGGCATTGGGATGCTGAAGTTCGTCTATCCCGTCGTCTGGGGCCTCGGCCAGATCGTTACCGGCCCGCTCTCCGACCGGCTCGGCCGGAAGCCGCTGATCTGGCAGGGCATGCTGCTCCAGGCGGCCGGGATCTGGCTGACCGTCGCTACGGCCACATTCGGCTGGTGGCTGGCGGGCAGCATCTTGCTCGGCCTGGGCACGGCGATGGTCTACCCGGCGCTGATCGCGGTGGTCAGCGATGCCGCTGCGCCGGCCTGGCGCGGGCGCGCCCTGGGCGTCTACCGTTTCTGGCGCGACCTGGGGTATGCCGTCGGTGCGCTGCTGGCAGGTATCATCGCCGATCTCTTCGGCATCCCCTGGGCGATCGGCGTGGTCGGCGGGCTGACGTTCCTTTCAGGGCTTGTGGTGGCCGCGGCGATGACCGAGACACGACCAACTACGACGTACCTCGCTTCAGGTACAGCGCCTTGAGCTCGACGTAGTTCTGCGCTGTGCGGCGGATGCGCGCGAGCTGGTCGTCGCGCAGCGGCCGGATCTGGCCGGGCACCCCCACCACCAGCGAGCGCGGCGGCACAACCATGCCCTCGGTCACCAGCGCCCGCGCTGCGATCAGGCAGCCGGCCCCGATCTGCGCGTGGTTAAGCACGACCGCGCCCATCCCGATCAGCACCTCGTCTGCGATCGTGCAGCCGTGGACGATCGCGCCGTGCCCCAGCGTCACATTGTCGCCGATCGTCAGGTAGGCATCCGGGTCGGCGTGCAGCACGCAGCCGTCCTGTACGTTGCAGCGCGCCCCGATCGTGATCACGCCCTCGTCGCCGCGAATCACCGCCATCGGCCAGACGCTCGAGTCAGGCCCGATCGTGACGGTGCCGTGCACGTAGGCATAGGGCGAGATGTAGGCGGTCGGGTGGATGATGAGCCGGTCGGCAGGATCTGGGAACAGGTGAGCGGGCATGCGAGTCTCCTCACGATCTGCTTACAATCGTCCGATCATCGTGCCTCGCAGCGAGTGCAAACGGCGTGTCCATAGCGCTCTGCCTGCTTGTGCAGCGATGGGCGCTGCCATTGTACCATCAGGCCACGCCGCGTTGACGCATCTGCCGTCGAGTGCTATATTGCCCCAGGATGAGGGCGGCCACTGCTTCGTGTACAGTCAGGTGCGGGGCACAAGGTATGTTTACTGCGGTCGATCATATCGGCTTCGCCGTGCACAATATCGAGGAGGCGATCGCCTTCTACAGCCGCACGTTCGCGGTATCGAATTGGGAGCGCATCGCCATGCCCGAGCGCCATACCAACGTGGCCGTGGCCCGGGTGGGCGCCACGCAGCTGGAGCTGATCGCGCCGACCTCGGAGGAGGCGCCCTTCGCCAAATTCTTGCGCGAGCGCGGCCCGGGGATGCATCATATCGCGTATCGGGTGGACGATATCGTCGCCGCTCTGGCTGCGCTCAAGGCCCACGGCGTGCAATTGGTCGACGAGATGCCGCGGCCCGGAATACACAACACCCTGGTGGCATTTTTACACCCGAAGGGCACTTTGGGCGTGCTGATCGAGCTGGTGCAGTATCAAACGTAAGGCATACCACCTGCATCAGAAGGACTCCAACGTGCTTTCCAGCCTCCGCAGTAAACTGATCGCTTCAGCGCTGCTCGGCCTGTTGGTCGTGATCGTCCTCGGCCTGATCAGCGATGTCCGGCAGGTGGGCCAGAGCTTCAGCACCTTTCAGTGGATCATGCTGCCTGCCATTCTGGGCTTCACTTTGCTCAACTATGCGCTGCGCTGGCTCAAGTGGGATTACTACCTGCGCCACATGGCGATGGACCGCGGCGTGAGTCGTGGCGATAGTGTGGTGCTGTTTACCAGCGGCATGGTCATGGCGGTGACCCCCGGCAAGGTCGGTGAGGTGCTCAAATCCTACCTGCTCAAGCGCATCAACGGCACGCCGATCAGCGCCTCGGCGCCGATCGTGCTGGCCGAGCGGCTCACCGATGGCCTGGCGATGCTCTTGCTGATGGGCGCCGGGTTGACGCTCTACGCCCCGGCGCGCCCGGCTTTCCTG
>FLYN01009485.1_pt1 | contig 18411 bp, 15 predicted proteins | sample 1122621 | NCBI WGS metagenome assembly FLYN01 (sample SAMEA4346792, study PRJEB14843) | hot springs metagenome | biome: Terrestrial Biome; feature: Habitat; material: Sediment | place: India | collected 2012-06-12 | depth 1760 m
GCAGCCGGTGGCGGAGGCGATCGAGCCGCTGGTGCGCCGCGTCATGGCGTCGGGGCGACCCGAAATGCTGATCGCTGATCTCCCCCCGCCGCTGGCCCACATGGGTGCCCGTGCGCTGCTGGTGGTGGCGTTGCGCGCGACGCAGAAAACGCTCGGCTGTTTGTGCGTCTACTATGCCGATACCGTGCCGGATGTGTCTGATCAAGAGACGGTGGTGCTGTTCGCGACCCAGGCCGCCGTCGCGGTCGAGAGCCTCGAGTTGTTCCAGGCGGTGCGCGGTGCGCGCGACCAGATGGCTTCGATCCTGGCCTCGACGCGCGAAGGGATCATGTTGATCGAGCCCGACTCGCGGGTGGCGATCGCCAACGCTGCGCTGCACCGGCTGTGTGGCCTGCCGCCGCAGACCGCGCCGGAGCTGCGCCTCGAGCAGTTGCTGGCGGCCTGGGAACAGGCGGCCAGTTACCCGCCCGACGAATGGGCCGCGCTGCGCCAGGGCCTGGCGCTCGTGACGTCCGGGCGCACGCAGTTCGTCTCCGGCGAGCTCAACGAGATCAGCGTCCATCCGCGCGCGATCGAGTGGACGGCGCTGACGGCGCTCGGCAGCGGCGATAGCCGGGGCGGGGCGCTGTTGGTGTTGCGCGACATCACCGAGGCCAAGGAGTCCGAGCGACTGCGCCAGGACCTGACTCATATGATCGTTCACGACCTGCGCAGCCCGCTTTCGAGCGTGATGGCGGCGATCGATCTGCTGATCAAAGGAGTCTCCGGCGAGCTCAACGCGACCCAGCGCAGCGTGCTCAATATCGCGTATGCCAGCTCGCTCCAGATGCTCGAGATGATCAACACGCTGCTCGATATCAGCCGGCTCGAGGCCGGGCGCATGCCACTGGAACTGGAGATCTGTGCGGTGCGCCCTTTGGTCGAGCGCGCCGCCGAGCAGCTCACCTCGCTGGCGCAGGAGCGGAATATGGCGATCCAGAGCGATATCCCGGCTGACCTTCCACTGGTGCGCGCCGATAGCGAGCTGATCGTACGGGTGTTGCAGAACTTGCTCGCCAATGCGCTGAAGTTCAGCGGGCGCGGCAGCACCGTGCTGGTGCGTGCCTTCACCGGCGCGCGGGCAGATCCAGAGCCGGCTGACGCGCATCCCCATGCGGAACCTGAGGTCCGGCCCACGCCACGCGCCGGCTTCGTGACCGTAGCGGTGAGCGATTGTGGGATCGGCATCGCGCCCCAGGATCAGGAGAAGATCTTCGCGAAGTTTGGGCAGGTTGGCGAGCGCCGTGGTGGTACCGGCCTGGGCCTGACGTTCTGCAAGCTGGTGGTCGAAGCGCACGGAGGCGCGATCTGGGTCGAGAGCACCCTCGGCGTGGGCAGCACCTTCTTCTTTACCCTCCCCACCGCTGGCGAAGTAGGAGTGTGAAGCGGTGCGCTTGTTGCACTGAAACTCGCACCCCCTCAACCGCAGAACTCAAAACTCAGAATTTGTGACTCAGATCCGGATCTCGAGCCCTTCGTAGGCCGAGCAGGTGTTTGGAAAGAGCTTGCGGGCGTCCGCCTCGATCGCTGCGACGGTGTCGTCGTCGTAGCTGGGCTCGTGGTGAAAGAGCACGAGTTGCCTGGCATTACATGCCTGGGCCACCGCGCAGGCCATGTCGGGCGTGCTGTGCCCCCAGCCCTGTTTGGGTTTGGCGGGGTTGGTGTAATCCTCCGGGCGGTACTGCGCGTCGTGGATCAGCAGGTCGGCGTCCTTCGCGAACCGGACCAGGCGCCGATCCGTCTCGACATAGCCCTCCGTGTCGGTCGCATAGACCATCTTTTTCCCGCGCCAGGCGATGCTGTAGACATTGACCCCGTTCTTGGGATGCGCATAGCTGTGGTAGGTCTGGATGCGCACCAATTCCGGCGAGGGATCAATTCGATTGTGATATTGGTTCAGGATCTGGATGTCGGTCGGCTGACTGCCCATCAGCACAATATCGGTTTCGCTGAAATTGCGCAAGATCTTCAGCGAGGCCAGGTCGTCGAGGCTGATCGGGAAGCTCGGCGGAAGCATGGCGTGGGCCAGGGTCTCCTCCAGATCGCTTTCGAAGACCTTGGGGCCGAAGATATGCAGCGTGCTCGCGCCGACGTAGGCAGGGTCGAAGAACGGGAAGCCCTGCGTGTGGTCGTGATGCATGTGGCTGAACAAGATCGTCGCAACGATCGGCTGGTTCCCGTTGGCGCGTGAGCGGCGCAGAAGATCGGCGCCCAGGTTGATGATACCGGTGCCGGCGTCCAGGATGATCGTATGGACGCCTGCCTGCACCTCGACACAGGCAGTGTTGCCGCCGAACCGTACCGTGCGTGGCCCCGGCACGGGATAGCTGCCACGCACTCCCCAGAAGCGAATGATCATCTCGTCCGGCATCTGATTGCCCCTCCTCGTGGACCTGCCGTGCAGCGTTGCGAGCGTGTAATGATGGATCGTCAGAGGCCATCGGCCCAGGTGCGGAGCGCCTGGACGAGCAGCCGCACCCCGACACCGGTCGCCCCCGTGGGCGTGTAGGCTTTGGTTGGTTTGTCGGTCCAGGCGGTGCCGGCAATATCCAGATGGACCCAGGGATAGTTGCCGACGAAGTTGGCGAGGAAGGCGGCCGCAGTGATTGCCCCACCGGGCCGCCCGGCGCTGTTCTTCACGTCGGCGACATCGCTCTTGACCATCTCCCGATAGGGATCCCACAGTGGCAAGCGCCAGACCCGCTCACCGCTGGCCTCGCCGGCCTGCGCGATCCGCTGGGCCAGGCTATCGTCGTTGCTCATCGCGCCGATCGCGTGCGGGCCGAGCGCGACCGAGATCGCGCCGGTCAGCGTCGCCAGGTCGATGATGCCGGCCGGCTGGTAGCGTTGCGCGTAGAAGAGTGCGTCGGCCAGGACGATGCGGCCTTCGGCGTCGGTGTTGATTACCTCGACCGTCTTACCGCTGAGGGTTTTGAGAATATCGCCGGGTTTGTAGGCCGTGCCGCTGGGCATGTTTTCAGTTGCACCGATCAGCCCGACGACGCGCAACGGTAGCTTGAGTTCGCCGATGGCCTGCATCGTGCCGATCACGGCTGCCGCGCCGCTCATGTCCATTTTCATGGCGTCCATGTGCTCGGCCGGCTTGATCGAGATCCCGCCGCTGTCGAAGGTGATGCCTTTGCCGACCAGGCAGATCGTCGGCAGGCTGTTGGGTGATGCTGGGCTGGCGCCGTATTCGATCACAATGAAGCGTGGCGGCTGGCTCGAGCCCTGAGCGACGCCCAGCAGGCCGCCGAAGCCGTGTTGGCGCAGCTCTGCGGGGCCGAACACGGTGACACGCATGCCAAGGCGCTGGCCGATCGATTCGGCCACCTCGCCCAACCTGGTTGGGGTGATGGCATTGCCGGGGCCGTTCGCCAGGTCGCGCGCCAGGATCACGCCGCGCGCCACCGCCTCGCCGATCGAGGCACCTTGCGCGATCCGCTCGTCCTGAACGCTGGAGATCACGGTCAATGCAGCTATCTCGTGCTGATCCTCGGGGCCAAGGTCGGTTTTGTACTCGCGGAAGCGGTATAGGCCGAGCAGGCTGCCCTCGACCAATGCCTGAGCGCTTTCTGCGAACGCCACCCCCTCGCTGATCGGCAGATCGAACAGATAGCGCTCGACCTTCAGCTCGCGCGCACGTTGGGCGGCGACGGCTGCAGCTTCGCGCAGCCGATCGCTGGTGATAGCCTGGCGCTTGCCGAGGCCGACCAGCAACAGGCGGCGGGCCGGAAGCGCACCGCGCGGGTAGAGGACCAGCGTTCGCTTGAACGCCCCATTCCAATCGCTGGCCTCCAGCAGGGAGGCGACCGTCCCTGGCAGCGGTTCGTCTTCCCAGGCGCCAAGCGCCAGGAGCGGCGTACTCTGCTTGAGTGCATCGCCGTAGGTCACTGAGATGTGCATAAGCGTGTCCCTAACGATCGCGGGCGGCTTGCCGACGTAGGACCCTGTGCCTGCGATAGCGCGTGCTGTCGATCCGCTGCCTCTTTCGGGGCTCGGCTCGGACAAAAAATCGCCCCCTGATATGCGGAGAGCGAACCGCCCATCCGAAGGCTATTATTGTCTCATTATATCATAGGGGGCAACAGCTGATCGGTTGCTGCCGTGGCCGATCTGGCCTTCGGAGCGCATACCATGACGGCAGCGTTGGGGAGAGCCGCGGCTCCCCCCAATCCACTTCGTGCTTGAAGGACGCGATCAGCTATCGAGCCGGCGCGTCGTCGCGGGGGTGGTTGGCTGCGCCGGTTGGGCTGGCGGTGGCGTCGATGGGCTGGCCGGCTGGGCGCCGTTCCCCTGGCTCATCGCTGCCATATGGTCGGTGAAGACCTTGATCGTGTCCACCGGCAAGGGGAAGATGATCGTGCTATTCTTCTCCACCGCGATCTCGGTCAGTGTCTGAAGATAGCGTAGCTGCAGCGTGACCGGCTCGCGGGCGATCACCTCGGCGGCCTCGGCCAGCATCTTTGATGCCTGGAACTCGCCTTCGGCATGGATGATCTTGGCGCGTTTCTCGCGCTCGGCCTCGGCCTGTTTGGCCATCGCACGCTGCATGCTCTGCGGCAACTCCACATCCTTGACCTCGACGATCGTCACCTTCACGCCCCACGGCTCGGTTTGCTCGTCGATGATCTGCTGCAGGCGCTCGTTGAGCTTCTCGCGGTGCGCCAGCAGGTCGTCCAGCTCGACCTGGCCGACGACGCTACGCAGGGTGGTCTGGGCGATCTGCATCGTCGCGCGAATGTAGTCCATGACCTTGACCACCGCCCAGTTGGGGTTCACCACCATGAAGTAGAGCACCGCGTTGACCTTGATCGTGACATTATCGAGTGTGATCACCTCCTGCGTCGGCACATCCATGGTGATCACACGCGTGTCCACCCGGACCATGCGCTCGAAGATCGGGATGAGGAAGAACAGGCCAGGGCCACGCGCGCCGACCAATCGCCCCAACCGAAACACAACACCGCGCTCGTACTCCGGCACGATCTTGATCGCCGAGAGCACCATCATCAGGACGATGAACATGATCGCCGCCAGGCAGAACAACGCTACACCAGCTGGCATGGGCTGCTCCTTTCGCAGTGCGAGTTGGGAGGTTGACGTTATGAGTTATGAGGTACAGGACTCCGGCGGTCAGCGTGATGCGCCCTTCCCCCGCCTCCTCCCCGCCAGGGAGCGGGGGTGAGGGGGAACCACTGCGGACCGCCGGTTATGAGTGAATGGAATGCCGCAGCTTCAAACTCAAAACTCGAAACTCGGAACCCCTACCCTACTCTTTAACCGTTTCCGCCGTATCGATGTCGAGCCGCCGTACGATCAGATGCAGGTCGTGGATGGCGGCGATGCGCACCCACTCGCCGGGCTCCACCACGCCGTCCTCGCTGATCGCCTGCCACAGCGCACCCTCGACAAAGACCATCCCTTCCGGGTCGAGGCGCCGGCGCACCTCGGCCAGTTTACCGATCATGGCCTCCTGCCCGGTCGCGACCGGGCGATCGCGGTTTCGCAACGCCAGCCAGGCGCCGAGCGCAGCAAACGCGGCCAGCGCCAGCGCAACCAGGAGCACAACCCAGACAGCGATGAAGGTGTCGGGCGCCTGGGCCGGGTCGATCAGGGTGAGCGCGCCGACGACCATCAGCGCGACCCCGCCGACGGCCAGCGCGCCGTGGGTGGGCACAAAAAACTCGGCCCCCATCAAGCCAAATGCGAACAACAGCAGCAACAGACTCCACCAGCGGATGGGGAGCACCAGCAGGCCGGCCGCGGCCCCCGCCAACAGCACCACCCCGATCCCGGCGAAGATCGTTGTCCCCGGCGCGGCGAACTCCAGGTAGATCGCCAGCGCGCCCAGCACCAGCAACACAAAGGCGATCGTCGGGTCGGCCAGCGCCAGCCGCAGCCCCTCCCACAGCGTAGGCGCCACCACCGTCACCGCCTGCCCCAGCGTGGCGAGCCGGACCGTGCGCCCGTCGGCCAGCCGGACTTCCCGCCCCTCCAGCAGGGTCAGCAACTGGGCCTGGTCGGCGGCGACCAGGTCGATCGCCGGCGGCTGCAGCGCGCTCGCCTGGTCGTTGCTCAGGATCACGCCCGCGCGCACCGCGCGCTCGACCCAGGCGGTGTTGCGCCCGCGGGCGGCGTTCCAGGCCCGCAACTGAGCGGCGACGCTATCGAGCACCAGGTCGCGGGTTTGTTGCGAGAGGGTAGCCTCGACCTGGGCGAGCGGGAGCGGGCTGCCGAAGCTGGTGGCGGGGGCCATGGCGCTGAGGTGGGCAGCGCTGAGGAACAGCGCGCCGGCGGCGCCGGCCTGGGTGCCTGGCGGTGCGACATACACGACGACGGGGACGCGGGCGCGGGCCAGCTCGGTGGCGAACGGGCGCATCGCCGCGAGCACGCCACCGCTGCTGCCGAGCTGAATGATCAGCACATTGGCGTCGGCGGCCTCGGCCAGCGTCAATGCCCGCTGCAGGTACGCGACCGTCACGCTGGTGACGATGCCCTGAACCTCGACGACATAGATCGGCCCACGCGGTGGCTGAGCGGCGACGTGCACGCTGCCGGGTGGGGCGATGCTGAGCAGCAACAGGGCAAGAAAGAGTATCTGGAGCAGGAAGCGCATTGGTGGGCCTGCCTCTCGTGCGATCCATGTTGCGGATGATCTGAGTCGCGCGGGGTAGATCGTTCCAAGTGTACACCTTTCTGCCTCCATGTACAACCCGTCTGTCGCCCAAGCGCTTGCAGCTACCTGGGCGCTAAGCTATAATGCGGTTCTGGCATCACCAGGCATTCCGCGGTGCCTGGCAGGGGGAGAAGGCTTGGAGGGCCTGGCCCCTTCCAGCCCCTGCTCTGGGGCACGAGCGGCTCCAGAGGGGTTGCGCGGGCAGTACAGAACGCCAGCACGGCATCCAATGCTGAATCTCTTCAGCCCTTTGACGCTTGGTCGGATCCGGCTGCCCAACCGGATCGTCTTGGCAGCGCTGCCGAGCGGCCATGCGGTGCCTGGTGGGTTCGCCGGCAGCGATCTGATGCGCTATTATCTGGCGTGCGCGCGTGGTGGGCCCGGGATGTTGGTGATCGAACCAACCTGCGTGCTTGCGCCAACGGACAGCACGGCACCGCATCTTGGCCTGTACGACGACGCATATATTCCGGAGCTCCGCCAGTGTATCAGCACAGCGCGCCAGGCTGGGCCGGCCGTGCTGGTGATGCTCGACCAGCCGCTGCAACTCGCCGGCCTTGACAGCCGCGCGATCGGCGCGATCGGCGAGGCGTTCGTTGCTGCAGCCTGGCGGGCACGAGCGGCCGGTGCCGATGGGGTGATGTTCTCATGCGCCGATGGCGGCCCCTTTGCACAACTGGTCTCGCCGTTGTCCAACCGGCGGGCCGATCGCTATGGCGGGAGCCTCGATGGCCGCCTGCGCCTGTTGCTCGAGGTCGTCGAAGGCATCGGGGCGCGGAAGGCAGGCGCGTTCATCGTCGGTGTCCGCCTGAATGCCGAGGAGTTTGCGCCCGGCGGGTTGACGTTGCACGACGCGCGGGTGATCGCGCAGTGGCTGGCTGGCGCGGGGGTCAAGCTGCTGGAGGTGAGCGCGGCGATCGGCCCCGATACTCCGATCGCCCGGTTTCCCGGCTGGTGCGTCCCGCTCGCCGCCGCGATCAAGGCTGTCGTCGATGTGCCGGTGATGGTCGGTGGGTTGTCGGAGGATGTGTTGCTGGTCAACAACGTGATCCGTGAAGGCAGCGCCGACCTGGTGGCGCTCGGCGAGGTGCTCCGGGCCCGACCGGATTGGCCGCGGTATGCCTGGGCCGCGCTGATTCAGTCCGGCGCGGGTGCGCTGCGCGCTGGATGAAGATCAGCGGCTGTAAGGTACAGGCGTTCCGCGGCGGTGCCCCTTACCCCAGTGTTCCCCTACCCCGCGGTGCGGGGCGGGGCCGAGGGTGGAGTGCCCAACGCCGACCGCCGAACTTCTGTCATGTATGGGCCGACTGGGTTGACTGCGCGTCGGCGGGTGGCATGCCGTGCGCGACAGGCGCTGTGAGTCGCTACGGCCAGGACCGGACTGTGGGGCGCAGGGATGCGACGTGTGGTGCTCATCGCCATCCTGGCCAGCTCCGCCTTGCTGACGGTGCTGTGCGGCGCCGGGGCGATGCTTGTGCGTGCTGGTGAAGGGCTCGACCTGGTGGTGTCGGGGGCCAGCGAGGTGCGAATCACCAGGCATGGGACGGCGCGCCTGCAGATCACCTATACGCTGCCGCCGAACGCTTCGCTGCGCACCGTGAGCCGCCATCTGGTCCAGCACGGCTGGCGACGCGTCGCGATCCGAAGCTACGATAGCCCAGGCCCGGTGTTCACGCGCCTGAGCTGGTTTGGTGTCGTGCGCGAGGTCGCGATCGTCAATAGCGCCCCGACCAGGCGCCAGACGGCTGAGATCAGTGTCGCGCGCTGTTTTCGCTTCGCCGGCTGGGTGCAGTGCCCGCCATAACCTGGGCCCTGGTTCTCGCGTCGGGCAGACCGTCGCCGGGCTTTTCACCAGTAGAGCCAGGCCCGAACACCGCTTCGGAGGTGGGTTGGTGGATAGGCCTGGACACACTACCAGATCACCCCCCGCGGTGTGCCCCTCCCCGCCCCTGCCTGCGGGAGCGGGGGAAGAGCGCTGGGGCGTGGGGCATCCCGCATGTTCCCAGGTGCCGTGATCGCTTGTTGCAGCCCTCACCCCTCACCCCCCGCTCACCAGCGGGGAGGGGGCAGGGAGTGGGGGAGGTTCAATTCGGGATGACCCATGCCACCACAAGGGAAGAGGTGATCGATATCGGGCCTGGATGCCAATCGTATCAGTTTCCACCACTGAAGTTGGGTGGGGTTGCCATGAGTCATCTCAACAATGTGCCATAATCGTTTGCTGCTGCCCTATCCTCCGCACCCGCTCTTCCCGCATCCCCTTGGGGAGCAGGGAGAGCGAACTGGCATGGGGAGCTGCGCCGCAGCCGCAGCCCCCCATCTCCCCACCTCCCTGCCCGCGGAGAGGGGGAGGAGGGGATGGGACATGCGGGGTGACGTGTGGACTCCCCCCATTCCTCTCAGATACAGATGAAGCGAGCGTGCAGAAAGGTGTTCATATCTCATGACGACAACTATTGCTCATACGCTGCCCAATGGCATGCTGGTGTTGACCCGTGAGGTCCACAGCGCGCCGGTCGCGACCTGTTGGGTCTGGTACCGGGTCGGGTCGCGCAACGAAGAGGTCGGTATCACCGGGATCTCGCACTGGGTCGAGCATATGCTCTTCAAAGGGACACCCAACATCCCCAAAGGTGCGATGGACCGGCTGATCGCGCGCAACGGCGGCACGTTCAATGGGTTTACCTCGAACGATTATACTGCCTACTTCGAGACGCTGCCGGCCGACCGGATCGAATTGGGCTTGCAGATCGAGTCCGATCGCATGGTCAACTCGTTGTTCGACCCGAACGAGGTCGAGAGCGAGCGCACGGTGATCATCTCGGAGCGCGAGGGCCACGAAAACGATCCGGAGTGGTGGCTGAACGAGGCGGTGATGGCGGCAGCGTTCCAGGTGCATCCCTATCGGCACGAGGTGATCGGCTGGAAGAGCGATCTGCGGGCGATCACGCGCGACGACCTGTACGCACACTACCAGACCTACTATATGCCGAACAACGCCGTGCTGGTGCTGGTGGGGGATTTCGAGACCGACGCGATCATGCGCCAGGTGGAGCGCTATTTCGCCGATCTGCCGTCTGGCCCGCCCTTGCCCACCTTCCGGGCGGTGGAGCCGGAACAGCAGGGCGAGCGCCGGGTGATCGTTCAGCGCCCCGGGCCGGCGCAGTATGTCCAGATCGCATACCACACGCCGAGTTGCCGCAGCCCCGATTTCGCGCCGCTGGTGGTGCTCGACGCGGTGCTCTCGGGCGCCAAGCCGCTGTCGTTCGGCGGTGGCGCGCAGACCAATCGCAGCGCCCGGCTCTATCGGGCGCTGGTGGAGACCCAGCTCGCCTCGCACGCCGGCAGTGGCTACCGGGCGACGATCGACCCCTATTTGTTCGAACTGGAGGCTACGGTCAACGAAGGGCATACGGCCGCCGAGGTCGAGCGCGCCCTGATCGCCGAGATCGAAAAGATCCAGCAAGACGGGGTGAGCGCCGAGGAGCTGGCCAAGGTGGTGAAGCAGGTGCGCGCGCAGATCGCCTACTCGGGCGAGAGCGTGACCAATCAGGCGCTGCTGCTGGGCATGTGGGAGGTGCTGGATAGCTACACGCGCATGGAGACGTTGCTGGATGAGTTGCGGGCCGTGAGCGCTGCCGATGTCCAGCGCGTTGCGCAGACTTACCTGGTGGAACGGAACCGGACGGTCGGCCATTTTATCCCCACCGATAGCACAGGCGGCAGCCATGGCCGAAGCTCGCCGCTATCGAGGCATGTCTTCTGGTATACCGGTGGGGCCGGGCACCCGTTCGCCGCGACGGGGAGCGGCAGCGCGGCCTCGATCGAGACAGCGGTCCGGCATGTGTTGCCCAACGGGCTTGTCGCGCTGATCCAGCGCAATGCGAGCAGCCCGACGGTGAGTGTGCGCGGCGAAGTCCGGGTGGGCTCGGTCAATGAGCCGGCCGAGAAGAACGGGCTGGCCACGTTCACCGCTGCGGCCTTGATCCGCGGGACGGCCCGGCGCACGTTTCAGCAGATCGTCGCCGAGACCGAGGCGCGGGGCGCGAGCGTGAACGCTGGCGGCGGGGTGCATACCAGCAGCTTCGCCGGGCGAGCGCTGGCCGAGGATCTGCCGCTGATCCTGGAGATCCTGGCCGAGATGATCAGCACACCGACGTTTCCGACGCAGGAGATCGAACGGTTGCGTGGTCAGTTTCTGATGAGCCTGCGCGAGAGTGAGCAGGAGACGCGCATCCAGGCCTCGCGGGCCGCGCGCGCGCTCTTGTACCCCGCGGATCATCCCTATAGCCGCTTGAGCAGCGGTACGGTCGAGACCGTCCAGGGCATTACCCGGGACGACCTGGTGGCGTTCCACAAGCTGTATCATCCCTCCGCGACGACGATCGCGATCGTCGGCGATGTGGATCCGCCGGCGGTGATCGCCGAACTGGAGCGGGTGTTCGGAAGCTGGGAGCCGCAGGGCGCGCCGCCACGCCAGGAGTTGCCCCCGGTGCCGCCGATCCCGCAGGTGTTGCGCCGCGATATCACGATGGAGGGCAAGATCCAGAGCGACGTGATCTGGGGCGTTCACGGTATGACTCGCAACGACCCCGATTACTACGCGGCCAGCGTGGCGAATATGATCCTGGGCCGGATCGGGCTGGGCGGGCGGCTTGGCGATAATGTTCGTGAGCGGCAGGGCCTCGCCTACTACTGCGGAAGTAACCTGGATGCCGATCTGGGCGCCGGGCCATGGGCTGCACTGGCCGGTGTCAACCCGGCCAACGTCGAGCGAGCGATCGCTGCCATCCTGCACGAGATCGAGCAGTTCTGCGCGGATGGGCCGACCGATGAGGAGCTGAACGATGCGCGCGACTACATGACCGGAAGCCTGGTCCTCAGCCTCGAGACCAACGACGGGATCGCCAGTACGCTGCTGGGGATCGAGCGCTTCGATCTCGGGCTGGATTACATCGCCCGCTATCCGGGCATCATCCGCAGCATCAGCGCCGAGCAGGTCGTCGAGGTTGCCCGCGCGTATCTCTCCACCGAGCGCTGTGTCATCACCGTCGCAGGTCCTGCAACAGGTTGAGGCGAGGCTTATCACGAGCCGTGGGCGATGCGAGGGCATCACGTACAGGCGTACCGCGGTGGCGCCCCTCCTTCCCGCTCCCTGTAGTGCAGGAAGGGGGCGAGGGCACCACGCTGACCACGGGACGCCTGTCACTTAGCGATGATGGACGGCGATGCTGCGTTATGCCCAGGTGAGGGTCGATGGCCGGCCGATCGGCTATGCCACCGAGGGTCAGGGCGCGCCGCTGTTGCTGGTGCCCGGCCCGCCGTTCGATCATCGGGCGTGGGTGCCGGCGATCCCGTATCTGTCGGGGCACTTTCGGGTGGTCGCGCCGGATCTGCCCGGTTGGGGCAGCTCCGGCAGCGCTGCTAGCGATGGCTCGCCCGATAGCCTGATTCGCACCATGGCTGGGCTGACGACGAGCTTGCGGATGATCCCGTGCTTTGTCGCTGGCGCCTCGTTTGGGGGCGGTATCGCGCTGGGGCTGGCGGCGCGCTATCCAGAGCGGGTGCGCGCATTGATCGGGGTTGGTGCGCTGGGCCTGCAGCGCTGGCCGGGTACGCTGCAGGCCCGGCTCGCCAGGCTGGCGCGGAACGTGCCAGGGTTGCTGGCGTTGGGGATGCGGCTGATGCCGCGCGCGCAGGCGCGCTGGTTCCTGCAGAACGCGCTGAGCGATCGTCAACTGGTGACCGATGCGCTGGTCGAGCAGATCGCCGCCATGCTGCGCTCGCGCACCGGGCGCCGGGCGATGATTCGGGCGCTGCGGTCTGTCGATGAGTGGGCGTTCGTGATGCGGCAGTTGGGAGGAATTCGCGCACCGACCTTGCTGGTATGGGGTGAACGCGATCGGATCTATGGCCTGCCTGCAGCCGAGCATCTACGCCACGCTATCCCTGGCGCGCAGCTCACGACGATCGCGGATGCCGGGCACCTGCTGCCGATCGAGCGCCCGATCGAGTTGGCCGCGGTGATGCGCCGGTTCCTCAAAACGATGGCACCGCTATGACCATTACCCTCCGCTTTCTGGGCACCGCAGCAGCCTACCCGATCCCTCACGCTGGCTGCGCTTGTGATCAGTGTGCCGAGGCGCGCAACGAGCGCAAGTTGCGCCGCGCACGCTCGGCGGTCCTGCTGGAAGCGCCCCAGGGTGCACTGCTGGTCGATGCCGGGCCCGACATCTATGCCCAGCTGGCCCGCCTGCGGCGGTTGCCGCGGATCCGCGCCGCGATCATCACCCACGCCCATAGCGATCATTATCTGGGCCTCGACGACCTGGCCGGCGTTGCTCTTACAGCCGGGTGGCTGGCGGGTGAGTCGCTCCCCGTCTATGCCCCACCCGACAACTGGCCACGGATCGAGGCGACCTTTGCCCACCTGTTTCGTCCCGATGCGTCGCGCCTCGAGGCTCGCTCGCTGCTGCTGGACGGCGATCAGGAGATCGGCGGTGTGCGTGTGGCGCCGTTCGATTCGTGCCACACGACCGACTTCACCACCGCCATGCTGGCTTTTCAGCTCAACGGCAGACGGGTCGTCTATGCTTCGGACCTGAAAGTGATCCCGCATGCGATCTTCGCCGGGGCCGATGTCGCGATCATCAATGGCACCTTCTACGAGCGCGATCATCCGGCACATATGCCGCTGCTCAAGGGCATTCGCGCCTGCCAGCGCCTCGGTGTGGGCCGAATCATTGTGACACACATCGGCCACCTGGAATGGAGCAACGCCGAGCTCTGGGCGCGCCTCTCCGAGCACGGCGCCGATCTGGCCTACGACGGTGCGACGCTGGTGTTCGATTAGGACGACAATTGCCGTTCGCCTGGAGTCGGGCCCCAGATCCCCTGCGGGGGCGGACCGCTCCTCCATGCTCCTCTGTCCATGCGATCGGAGGGGGCAAGGCGTAGGGGGCAGGCGGTGCTTCTCCCAGCGGTGATGGAACCTTGCCAAAACCCATCTGCGTCGCGGGCGCCGAATGCGCGACTACCGGCCCGCTGGGCCCTGAGGTGGCATGGTGGCCGAGCGCCGCCGGCGCAGGCGACGGAAGAGCAGCACGACCATGACGGCGAAGAACAGAACCAGCAGAACCGCCAGCACCGGCAGCAGGATCGCCAGCACCGACAGGATCAGCGCGGTCACATCCTCGAAGAAGCTGATCACCGGGTTCGCGACGCCGGCGGTGGTGGCAGTGGCCAGCGGGCGCGCCGTGGCGCGCACACCGTGGGTGCCGCCGGCGATGATCAACCCACAGATGGCCGCAAGCAGCGGATGGACTGTGCCGGTAGCGCTGTTGGCCGACATGAAGAGGATCGCACCAGCGATCGGATGTACGATCAGCCCGACGGCATGCAGCACATGATCGACCGCCGGGATCTTGTCGCCGATGAAGTCAAGCAACGCCAGCACCGCGATCACGAGCAGCGCGATCGGGTGCTCCAGCAGGGTGAACGGCTCGTTGAGCACGATCAGATCGGTATAGCGCGCCAGCAACCCAACTACCAATAGCGGGACGTATGCGTTGAGGCCAGCAGCGGTAGCGAGGCCAAAGGCCGAGAGCAACTCACCCATCGGTTCCTCCATATCTCGGCGCACGCTGCGTCTCTGCGAGGAAAGAACCATAAAGGCGCCAAGGCCACACAGACGAAGAGCAAGCGCCCAGGGGTCTTTGTGTTCTTTGTGTCTTTATGGTGAACCATGCCGCGAGAAGGCGCGCTGTGCTACGAGAGCTTGGACGCTCGTGAATCGGCCTTTGTTGCAGGGAGGGACAGCAATGACGGATACAGAACAGGGCACCTGGATCCCGATGGTTGCTGGCATCCGACGCCGGACGCTGGTGGCCGGGGAAGCGATGATGCAGATGGTCGTAACGCTAGAGGCCGGCAGTCATTTGCCCGAGCACCAGCATCCGCACGAACAGATCAGCCATGTGGTGCGTGGCCGGCTGCGTTTCTACCTGGCCGGTTTTGCCCAGGAGATCGGACCGGGGCAATCGATCTGCATTCCAGGTGGCACACCGCACGCGGTCGATGCGTTGGAGGAGAGCCTGGTGGTCGATACGTTCAGCCCGCCACGCGCGGATCTGCTGGCCGAGGATCAACGCCACCGCGGGTGATGGCCAGGGGCATCACTCCTCGTCGATTGGCTGCCGGCCGGCGAACCCGGTCTCGATCGGATGCCAGAATCCGACGCGTGGCTCGCCGTAGCGCCAGCACAGGTAGACCTCGACGCCGTTGCGTAGCGCCGGAAAGTCCAACAGGCCGGTGGCGGGGTCTTTCAGATCGACCCCCAGCGCCTGGATCGCGACCATAGCGTTCTGGGCGCGGATGATGTCGACCGCGGCTTGTGTCAGCGGCGGCCCACCAAGGTCGGCGAAGGGCGTGCGCTCGAGGACGGCGATCACCGCCGCCTGCGCTGCGCTCAGGCGCCGCCAGGCCGCCATGAGCCGCTCGACGTGCGGCAACAGCACCGGCAGCAAGGCATTGGCCTCTGCGACCGTGAAATAGCGCGCCATGATGGACCCTCGTGATCCGTCGTGGCCGACCGACGTGCTCATCGGCTACAGTATAGCACACACGCGCCCCCGGTGTGCTGCGGGCGGTGTGAACGGCCCGCTGCAATCGACTGCTTGGTCCGCTGATGATTGCGTTCTGCCGCAACCTCTGGTACTATAGAACCCCTTGTTGGCCGAGACCGTCCGCTTACTCGCCTGGGCGCGAGTTGGAGGAGCTACGATGAGCGACCTGGCGCGTGTCTATGTGACCCGGCACCTGCCCCAGCCGGCGCTCGACCTGCTGGCCCGCCATGCCCGTATCTCCGTCTGGCCGGGCGAGTCGCCGCCGCCGCGGGCTGTGCTCATGAAAGAGGTCGCCGCGATCGACGGGCTGCTGACGCTTCCCTCCGATCGAGTGGATGCGCCATTGCTTGATGCGGCCCGGCAGTTGCGCGTGGTCAGCAACTATGGCGTCGGCTGCGACAACATCGATGTGGCAGCGGCAAGCATGCGGGGTGTCCTGGTCACTAACACGCCGGATGTGATGACCGAGACGGTGGCTGATTTCACCATGGCGCTCATGCTGGCGGCGGCCCGGCGGTTGATCGAGAGCGATCGGTATGTGAAGGCCGGTCGCTGGCGCACGTGGGGGCCGGAGACGCTGCTCGGGCGCGATCTCTATGGGGCGACGCTCGGCCTGATCGGTTTCGGGCGGATCGGTCGGGCAGTGGCGCGGCGGGCCGGCGGGTTCGGCATGCGCATCCTGTACCATAGCCCGCACCGTACGATCGAGGACGAGCGCGAAGGCGAGCTGGAGTACGCTTCGTTCGAACGGCTACTGGCCGAGAGCGATGTGGTCTCGCTGCACTGCCCGCTCAACGATGAGACCTACCACTTAATCGACCGCGATGCGTTGGGCCAGCTCAAGCCGGGTGCGATCCTGGTGAACACCGCCCACGGCCTGCTCGTCGACACGCGCGCCCTGGTCGAAGCGCTGCGCCAAAAGCTCCTCGCCGCTGCGCTGGACGTAACCGATCCGGAGCCGCTGCCGGCCAACCACCCGCTGCTGGCGCTCCCCAACGCGATCGTCACGCCGCATGTCGCCAGCGCCAGCATCCACACCCGCACGCGCATGGCGCTGATCGCCGCCGAGAACCTGCTAACGGCATTGCGCGGCGAGCGCCCGCAGTTCCTGGTCAACCCCGGGGTGTGGCGCGAGCGCGCGATCTCGATCGGCGGATCGTAACGCGTAATGCGTAAGGTGCCATGGCTTTCTCCTTTACGTTTCCCGTTTCATGCCTTACGGATCAGCACACCCATGGTCCCTCCCATCGGCCGGAGTCTAATCGCGCTGATCGGTCTGAGCGGCGCGGGCAAATCGAGCGTCGGGCAGGTGCTGGCGACGCGCCTGGGATGGCGCTTGCTCGATACCGATGCGCTTGTGGCGCAAGCTGCCGGACGCAGCATCGCCCAAATCTTCGCCGCAGATGGCGAAGCGCATTTTCGAGAGCTGGAGGCCACGGCGCTGCGCGTGGCACTGGCGGTGGCACCCGCTATCGTCGCTACCGGTGGCGGTATCGTGCTGCGCGCGGAGAATCGTGCCCTGCTGCGCGCGCGCGCGTACGTCGTCTGGCTCGATGCACCGACCGAGGCGCTGATCGCACGCCTGCGCGCCCACGACGAGCCGCGCCCGTTGCTGGACGGCGCCGATCCGGCCGCGCGGCTGGAGGAGTTGCGTGCGGCGCGGGCGGTGCTGTACGCCGAGGCCGCACACCTGCGGATCGAGACGGGCGGGCGCGATGTCGCGGCGATCTGTGAGGACATCCTGCGAGCGGTCGCGCGGTAGTGACCCGCCCCACCACTACACCCACAAGGAGTCGCCCGATGAGCGTTGCGATGGGCGCTGAATCGCTGCCCACCCCACCCCTCACCGTTACCACCCCCACCGGCTCGTACCCGGTCCTGGTGGGGCCGGGGCTGCTCGCGGAGCTCCCTGCGCAGCTCGATTCGCTCGGCCTGCGCGGGGCTCTCTGGCTGATCAGTGATAGCCAGGTGTACCCGCGCTATGGCCTGGCCCTCGAGGCACGGCTGAGCGGCGCCGGCTACGCGGTTCAAAGCCTGGCCGTGCCCGCCGGCGAGCCCAGCAAGGACCTCGGCGTCGTGGCACGCCTCTACGACTGGCTGATCGGCGGCGGGGTCGAGCGGCGCGATGTGGTGCTGGCGCTGGGCGGCGGGGTCGTCGGCGACCTGGCCGGCTTCGTGGCGGCCACGATCCTGCGTGGCGTTGCGCTCGTCCAGCTCCCGACGACGCTGCTGGCGATGGTCGACAGCGCGATCGGCGGCAAGACCGGCGTGAATCACCCGCTCGGCAAGAACCTGATCGGCGCGTTCCACCAGCCGCGGCTGGTGCTGAGCGACACAACCACGCTCGCCACATTGCCTCAGCGTGAGCTACGTGCCGGCTGGGCTGAGGTGATCAAACACGGTGTGATCCGGGATGCCGGCCTGTTCGAGCAACTGGAAGCGCTGAGCTCGGAATGCTCAGTTTTAAGTAGTGCGCCAACTCAACTCTCAGAACTTACAACGCAAAACTTCGCCAGTGTGATTCGGCGGGCAGCCAAGGTCAAGGTCGATATTGTCAGCGCCGACGAGCGCGAGAGCGGCGAGCGGATGTTGCTCAACTACGGCCATACGCTCGGCCACGCGCTCGAAGCGGCAACCGGCTATGGAGAACTCTTGCACGGTGAGGCGGTCGCGATCGGGATGCATTTGGCCGCGCAGATCGCTGCGCGCCTCGGGCTGATCGGCGCCGAGCTGGTGGAGCGACAGCAGCGCCTGCTACATGCCTACGGTCTGCCCACTGCCGTGCCGGTAGGAATCGACCCCGCGCGCCTGCTCGCGCTGGCACTGCACGATAAAAAGGTCCGCGCGCGGCGGATCCGCTGGGTGCTGCCGACCGCCCTGGGCGCCGCGACCGTCCGCGACGATGTGCCCGAATCGCTCGTGCATACCGTGATTGCCGGGTCGGTTGCTTCGGCCAGCGATAGCCAGACCAGGTGAGCTGCCTGGCAACGCTCCAGCCCGGCATACGCCAGCCCCCAGCGCGGCCAGCGGCGCTCAACGCTTGTGCTGAGCGCCACGAGGGCGAGCCAT
>FLYN01001799.1_pt1 | contig 18204 bp, 12 predicted proteins | sample 1122621 | NCBI WGS metagenome assembly FLYN01 (sample SAMEA4346792, study PRJEB14843) | hot springs metagenome | biome: Terrestrial Biome; feature: Habitat; material: Sediment | place: India | collected 2012-06-12 | depth 1760 m
GATGTGCTTCGTTGATCGGTGTGGTCCCCTCCCCGCCCGCCCCGTGTGACAGACCGCCCGCCGCGGGCTGCCCATCGTTCGTTGCCCATCCCAGTCTCAGCTGGCTCTCAGCCGGTTCTCATTGTTTCCACAGCCGCAGCCCGGTAGGATGCTGGAGGCGCGGCTGGAGACCGCGTGTGAGTCGAGAGGAGGTGCGCCATGCTCGAGACCTTTCCGGGACTCTTGCTGGTCATTATGATCGCCATCACCCTTATCCTGCTGCCGCGACTGAACGACGACCGCACTAGTGACCGGACCCGACGCACGGAAGAGATTTATACCAGGAAGCAGCGTGAGCAGTGAAGGTCGAATGCCGGGTGCGTCGGACCTTCCCCCCGATCTACGGAAGGCCTATTCTCTGGCGAACAAATACGCCAGATAGGCCCAGGCCTCCCGCACAACGTAGCGCGCTTGCTCGAGTGGGTAGGCCCCAATCGGTGAGGTTTGCGCCGGCGAGCTGTAAGCTGCCAGGCCCAGGTCGCGCGCCATCTTGAGCGCGCGGAGCATGTGAAACGGATCGCTGACCACCAGGATCGTGCCGATGCCGTTGGTGCGTGCGAGCTGGGCGACGTTCTGCATGCTTTGCCAGGTCGTCGTGCCCTCCTCGTCGAGTAACAAGGCATCCGCAGGGATCCCATGCTCGGTCAGGTATTGCCTGCCGGCCGCCGCTTCGGACAGGGTGTCGCCGCTCCCGACCCCCCCGGTTAGGATGATTTGTTTGACATAACCTCGGCGGTAAAGATCGAGCGCGTGGTCGAGCCGCGCTCGTAGCACCGGCGAGGGCGTCCCGTTCCATTGCGCCGCGCCGAGCACGACTGCTGCGCCCGCCGGGCGGGCCTCGTCGCGCTGCCCTTGGAGCACAATCAGCGCACAGATCAGGGCCACCAGCGCCCCAACGCTGGCGCTGCTTACAACGAGGCCGCGCAGCAGGCCACGTACAGTTCGCCTTGCAAAACTTTTGTGCATACCTGCGTTAGTCCCGCCATCTGTCAGGCTGGCGGACAAGAGTGAATCCCCTACACCCTATCGCATGCCGGCCCTGTCAATCGGCTTTCCTGCTGGACCAATTATCTCCTGACGCGCTGGATCGCGCAAGCGCCCTCCACCATGGATCCGTCAACGTCCTGCTCGCGAAGCGTGCGAGCCCCTCCCCTACCTCCCAACTTTGCCTGGTAGCCCTGTCCGCCGTCCCTGCAATGATATAATTAAACGGGACTTCCGCGGTCGGCGTGGTGGGCCCCACCCCCTGCCCCCTCCCTGCGTACGAGGAGCGGGAACGAGGGGACGCTGGAGTGGCGCGCCGCCTGGTCGCTGCCGGGGCCAGCTCGGGGGAGGCAGGCCACGTGCCTGGCCTCGTTCAGCCCGCGCCGGCGGGATTGGTACCAGTAGCCGCGGGTTTGAGCCCGCCGGCGCCAGGGCGTATCGCCCGTGATCAGCAATCGTTGAGGGCATGATCATCAAGGAGCAAGCGTGGAAACGATGCGATTCGATTGGCGGTGGGTCGCGCTGATTGTCATCATCGCCCTGCTCGCCAACGCTGGCCGCCTTCCGTGGTATCTTATCGCCCTCGCCCTGGGCGGTGCCGGCATCTACCTCCTACGGCTGGGCTGGCTCGCCTGGACGCGCGCGGGCGGGCCGCCCTCGCGTGGCCGTGTGACGTATTGGCGTGGCCAGCGTATCGAAATTCCAAACGCGTCGCGTGGGCCGGCCCTGCCGCGCTGGCGCGATATTGGCCCCGCGGCGATCTACTTCCTGCTCGGCGGCGCCCTGGTGCTCGCAGCTGCCTCGATGGTCCTCCGCGCGTTTGGTGTCTGACGCCGCGCCTGCATTCAAAGCGGGGAGGTTTGGAAGAGCCGTAATGGTCAACCAGGAGCCCCCCTCCTTGCTAAATCGTGCATCTGCCAGGTATCTTGACCAGGCGGAGAAGGGATTGGTTTTCCAGCGACCGCCACATGCTCCCGCTCCGCCCCCCTCCCGCACCGCATGGAGAGGGCAGCGAGTTCGGGGAACCATCGCGTACGTCCTGTCAGATGCCCGGGCGACCGCGGTGGCGCGCCGCCTGGGGCCCCGGCCAGAGTCGGCGCAGGTGCGTGGCCGGCACGAACCCGCGCGGGCGGGCTTGGGGTCCCGGAGCGGCGGGCTTAAGCCCCCCGCCCGGGCGCCTCCCCGCCACAATGCACAACCGCACTCCCTCCCGCCTACCGCCGGATGATCGGGATGAAGAAGCCGCGTGCCACAGTCACTGCCACGGTATTATAGGTCGTGTCGAAGGCTCCTGAGCGCTCGGTCACCGTGTTGACGATACTGCTGCCCTCTGTACCCCCAATGATGCGCACCCGGAACTGCAGCCGCAGCGTGCCTGCCGTGCCGTCAGCAGCCGGCGGCACGGCGATGTCCTGCCATCGTAGGGTGTTGCCGCTTACACTTGGTGCCGGCCCCAGCACCGGCGCGATGAATGCCAGGCCCTCGGGCAACTGATCTTCCACTGTCGTTGTGATTGTGGTCGGGTTCGTGTTGGCAAGCGAGATTTGATAGGTCACCTCGCTGCCCACCCGCGCCAGCGGGAGGCTCACGTCCTTGGCGATCGCCGGGCCGGGCGGGCAGAGCAGCACGATCGGATCGTCTGCGCCGTCCTTGCGGGGGATCGCACCATCGGGACTGCTGGCCTGCACGGTGGCAGTGAGATTGTGCCAGACTTGCCCGACTTTGAGCTCGACCGTAAGCACGACCTGAGAGGCTACTGCGCCGGAAGGCTTGGCCGGGATCCGCAGGTTGCTCCAGGTGAGGACCGACTCACCGGAGCCGTTGATCAACACCATCGGCGGTGGCGTGGTGCCGATCGGTCGGGCGTAGCGTAGGCCCAGCGGCAGCGTGATGGCTACCTCCGTGTTGGTGTAGTCGTGTTTGTTGGTGTTCACGATCGTCAGCTGGATGATCCGGGTGTCGCCGGGCCGCGCGCAGGAGGAGTCGCTGATCGTGGGCTCGACGGTGATCAACGGCTGGACCGTGACATCGCGGTAGGAGTAGATCCGTCCGTCGGCATCGGTTTGACAGCTGCCCACGCATTTCCCGTTGACCGGCACGATCACCAGGTTCCTGTGCGTGCCGACGATCGTGCCCGAGCGGGCGATGAACTTGATAGCGATAGTGGTGTTGGCGGCGATCGACGGGATCGTCCAGCTCAGTTTGGTCCGCCCGTCAGCCCCCGACTCCTGCTTCGGCTCGGTCTTGATCCCGCTCGTGGAATCCATGCCGACGTAGGTGAAGCCCTGCGGGAGGAGATCTTCAACCGTCACGTTGCTGGCCGGTGCTCCGTCGGCGTTCTTGATGTTCAAGGTGTAGACGACCTGGTCCTGCAGGCTGATCGGATCACTAGAGCTGCCGCGGTCGCTGCTCTTTGAGTATTCGATTTTGCCACACGTCACCCGGACGCGCACCTCCATCCGCGGGATGCTCTCCACCAGGATCGTCCGGTTATCAAAGGTGCTCACGAACTGGAAGCGCGCTTCGTTCACATACTCGCGTGTGATGCACGTGTTCGGCACCCGGGCCCTGATCGTCGCCGCGAGTTGCTGGCCAGGTGCCAGTTCCACAATTGGCCAGGCGAGCGCGTTAGTCAGCCCATACTGTGTGTCGGGCTGGGGGGTCCCATAGCCGCTGACCTGGCTGTCGAAGCTGAACTCCCGCAGCCAGTCGTACAACCCCACGCGATAGTTCGTCGACTCGTTGTTGGTCAGCGTCAGTTGGAATTGAACCAGCTCACCAGGGTTCGCAGTCGTTTTATCCACCGTCTTGGTGATCGTGATCCGCGGGTTGACCTTGACGCACACCCCCGCCGCCGGTGAGTTCTCGACCTTCTCGCTCCCGTCGCTGCCGGCGGTCGCCGAGGCACGGTTGCAATAGCGGACAAATTCGACGCCGTCGATCTGCATCAGGTAGCGTAGGCGGATCGTGGCCCCGGCCGGAACGGTCAGATTGTTCCAGACGATCTGATCGCTCGCAACACTGTCCGGCTCGTGCGGCTGATCATTTAAGGTCGCGCTGCCGCTGACATAGGTGAAGCTCGCCCCATTCGTGTTCGGCGGCGAATCGATAACCGTGACGTTGGTGGCATCAGCCGAGCCGCGGTTGCTGATCTCGATGATGTAGGGGAACTGCTGCCTACGCGTGACGATATAATCACTGCCGATCTTGGTCGCCGGGTCGGCGTCGGTCAGCTTGACGATCCGCAATCGCGGGATCACGCTCACTCCACGCGTGAGTGGCAGAATACAGGCCGACGGCACGCCTGCTCCGGCGGGCGGGATAATTTGCGCCACCCCGCCGCTCCCGGTGTTCGTATAGCTGGCGAGCAGGTTGAAGGTGAACGTGGCCTCGCGCGGGGTTTGCTTATCGCCGGCGGGGAGATTAAAGACCCAGCTCACCCGACCGCCGGGTTGGGAGGCGTCGGGGGTAGCAGATGGTGGGGGGGTGGCCGATCCGGCGTAGTACGCGTTGGATTGAATGTCGTAGTGTAGTGTAACGCCGTTCAACGGCTGATTCCAGAAGCTTTGCACGACGATGGTGATCACCGTCTGGGTGCCATAGTAGATGCTGCCCGGCGTCGCGGTGATCGATTTGATTTTCAAAGGAACGACCACACTGATCGAGGCACCGCTGCCGGCGATAGCATACCGGGTCGCGCCATTGAATGGGTACTCGTCACTGGTAGCGTTGTAGGTCGAATTGCTCAGCCGGTCGCATTGGCTGTTGACATCGAGCTTCCGGAACGTAACGCGGATCTCGTAGCTTTGGCCTGGATCTAGCCGCTGCGGCAGCGTCCAGGTCACCGTCCTGGCGCTCGTGTTGACCTCGGAAGGCGTGAGCGAGGAGGAGACAAACTCGCCGCCGGACGGGAACGAGTCCTTGACCACCACATTGGTCGCCGTCCTGGCGTCGGCCCGGATCACGCCGTTGCTGCTGTCCCCCGAGCCGGTTGCGTTGCCGATCTTGATCACAAATTCGCCCGTCTCAGTTGGGTAGATCGGCTGCGTCGTGAGCGCCGTTTTCGTCAGCACCAGGACCGGGCCGATCACCAGGGTGCTGGCGGTGTCTTCGCTGGTCGGCGTGCTGGCCCCGCCCAGGTAGAGTTTGCCCGAGCCGGACGGTCGCGTCGGTGGCTTGTTGGTCTTGGGGTAAATATCGCTTCTGCTGTCCAGCCGTACCGAGAACTGCCCGCTCTGGCCAGGCGCAAGGCCGCCTTCGATGCGATAGCGCGCCGTGGGATTGGTTGACGAGGGCGAGGCGATGCGTGTCACCGTGGGCCCGCGCACGCTGCCTGCCAGCACATCACACAGGTTGCTCTCGCAGAACTGCCAGTTGCCGTTGGTCGAGACGCTGAAGTTGGCCCAGATCGCCTCGACAACGACGTCGGCGACTGCTCCGCCAGTGTTGGTATAGGCGTAGGTATAGGTGATGTAGTCTCCAGCGCGGATCGTATCTGGCATGGAAACGTCTAGCCGAACCACACCCTGGACACCGGAAGTGCCGATCGCGTTCGCCGGGCTGGTCTCCGAGTCGGATGCCAGCGGTGTCGTGCCTGTGTCGGCGGGCGCCCAGGCGGGCAATACGGGCTCGTCCGGTGCAGCCTCAGCAGGCGGGTGCTCCGTGCTCTCGGTTGTGTTTGCCTGGTCGTCCGCCCCGCTGGACGCCTGGGCATTTGGAAACGGCGGTCCTGATATCGCCTCCGCACTGGGTGGGGGTGGTGGATCTTGCGCCAGCGCCGGGGCTGGAATCAGCGTGGCCAGCAGCATGATCAGTATGAGTAGAACCAATGGGCGCTGCCGGTGGGGGGGGAATGCACGCATAGGACGGGTTCTCCTGGTGTGACGTAGTAGTGCTTTTGCCGGGTTTATTGACGTCGGTTTTGGGATCGCGGTTCCAATGCCAGGCTCATATGAAGCAGAATCGGGTCGCTCGCGGCGGCGGCGTGGTAGTGCTCGCCCGCAGCTTCAGCCGCTGGGCCGCGGGATGACCACGCCCCGATTTCATAAGGAATCCTCATCAGCCCTTCTTGGGCCACCATCGTGGCTCTCGAAATGCATCTCTGCATCTACCGGGATGCGATACCATCGCCGGTGAGCACAACCTCACCGAGCGCGGGCTCCTGGCTGCCCGGCAGCCGACTCCGTTCGTCGGTGGCGTAGCTGGCCGGCCGATCGGTGCGATACCAGCCAATCCGCCAGGTGTAATGGCCCGGTCCAAGATCGCGCGGGAGCTCCACCTCAAAGGTTTCGCGCACCAACTGGCCCGGCTGCCACTCCGTCGTCGGCAGCAGCGCGTAGGTCGGCAGATGCACGATGCGTGCCCCCTCGATGCCGCCGAGCCGGCTGACTGCTACGAGCGGCATCTGCGCCAACGAGCGCAGTGCGCGCCAGGTGAAGCTGACCCGCAGCCGGTGCTGGCCGAGCGGCTCGATCGTATGATCCAACAGCTCCACTGTGTCGCCGAAGGTATATTCAGCCGGGCCATTTGCGGCGGAGCTGGGCAAGATTGCGATCTGCTGGTCCAACGCCTGCTGAGCTGCCGCGCCGCGCGCGAACAGCAGCAACCCATCGCGTGCCGCTACCAGCCCGAAGTCATGCCGGCGCAGCAGCAGCCCGATCGCATCGCGGTCGTGGTCCACCCCGCCACCATACCCGTCCTCCAGCGGGACGTAGAAGTCGAACAGGGCATCGGCCAGCGCGTAGTCCACCTGTGGCAGCAGGCTGGGCAGCCGGCCGGCGCGCGGCTCGTCGGGGTAGCGGAGCAGGTAGAGCGTAGATCGGTTGGTCAGGTGCGTCGCCAGGAACGTGGAGGCCGCCAGCCGCGCGCCATCTGGCACGTACGTGGCCAGGAATCGATCCTTGACGCCATCGCGTGCGGTGATGCCGTAGGCCGATGGGTCCAGGCCTGACCCCGGCAGGCCCAGCCAGAACAGCGGGTTGAGCGGAGTATCGACCAGCAGCGCGCTGAAGATCACGACTGCCCCGAGCGTCAACCCCAGGTCGCCACGCCAGCTCCGCCGCTTCGAGCTGCGCAGTGCGCCTTGCGTGGCGGCGGTCTGGGCGCGGGATGGCGTGAGGGCCTGCGCGTCCTGGTGCACGCGCACGGCGGTGCCTTCGATCGCTGCCATCACGATAAAGGGCACGACCAGGGCATAGTGGTGGTAGCGAAAATCGTAGGCTCCGCCAGGCCCGGTGCTCAGCAGCGCTGCGGCGGCGATGGGCAGGCCGGGCAGCAGCCAGCGCCAGCCGTGCCGCGCGACCAGCAGCGGTGGGCCGAAGACTACCACCGCGCTCAACACTCGGTCGCCCAGCGTTGAGGCGATCTCGGAGAGTTGGCCAAAATAGTAGCTGAGGTATCCACGCGAGAGCTCGGCGGCGCCGCCGAGGCCGGCGGGTGCGAACAGCGGGCGGACGACGAGAAAGGCCACCAGGCCGTAGAGGGCAGCGCCCAGCGCTGTAAGCACGCCGGCGCGCCGCTGTCCCCCCCACAGCATGGCATAGGCGCCCATGCCCAGCACCGGCGCGGCCACGTAGACTTTGCAGCTCAGCGCCAGCGCCACATAGAGCGCATAGCGGCGCCAGGCGCGCGTATCCAGAGCGTCGAGTGCGAACAGCAGAATCGGCATCGCCAGCGTGTCAGCGTGAAAGTCGAACAACACACTGGTCAGCGCCGTCGGGTACAGCAGGTAGATCAGCGCCAGGCAGCGCGCCCCGCCGCTGCCGATTCGGCGTTGCGCCAGCCTGTAGACCGGCAGCGCGCCCAACGCATACAGCCCGGCCTGGATCGCCAGCAGCAGCCGTGGGTCGGGCCAGAGCGCATAGAGCGGGGCCAGCAGGAAGTAGAACAACTCGACGTGCCCGGCCAGCCGCGAGAGGCTGATCCCCTGAAAGGTGCTGTAGAGCAGGGGCTGGCCTTGGGTGCCGCTCCAGATCGCCTGGGCCATGTTCCCCAGGTCGAACATGCCGGCGTTGTAGCCCTCGTAGCGCGCGATGCTCAGGCCGCCGAGCAGCAGCCCGCAAAGAATCAGCGCTGCCCAGAGGACAGAATCACGATCTGCTGGACGGGCAGTGGTTTTCACGAGCATTGAGCTCCAGCTATAGGTGTCGCTGCGGGTGGAGCCGGCGCGGGCCCCAATCCTGCTCCGTCCGCCGCCCACGATTTCCGACGCGCTCCTTCTGGGGTGTAAACGCCATAGCAGGATCACCCGTGATCGAAACCTGAGCGATCGCGGCACGAAATTGTATTTCGGCAACGATGCTCGCGCCGCACCCGCAACAGCCCGGGCTACTGGGTGGGCGATCGGCGCAACCAACCGCCGCGCGTGCGCTCCAGGACGAGCGGAACGACACCGACCAGCGATGCCACCAACACCAACGCACGAGCGAGGAGCATGCCCGCCAGCAGGTCGCTGGACGGGGCGTGATAGGGCGTCAGCAGGCTCACGAACACTGCCTCTTTGACGCCCCAGCCGTTGATGGCGATCGGCAGCACGCCAAGCGCGTTGGTGATCGCTGCCGCCAGCAGCACGAGCAGCAGTGGCAACTCCGCATGCACGGCCCACAGGTTGAGCCAGGCCCCAAATCCCGCCAGCATTTGGAACAGCAATGAAAGGAGGAGCACCAGCGCCACTGCGCGCGGCTGCCGGAGGTACAGCGCCGCGACTGTGCTGCACTGACGGGCCAGCGGCTGCAGGCGCGCGGGCAACCACCGGTGGCTCGCGCGGAGAATCGCCCACGTCGCCAGGCTGCCCAGGATCAGGGCGCCCAGCGCCAGCAGCGCCAGGATGAATGCGCCGACCACAACCATACTGCCGATCCATGCCAGCACGAGCATCATGCCGAGGCCGGTCGCGCGCTCGATCAAGATCGATCGCGCGATGGCGATCGGGTTGCCTGCGAATCGGCTGGCGTAGAACCCTCGCCCCAGGTCGCCGCCGACGTCGCTTGGCAGAAAGTTGTTAGCCAGCGCGCCGATCAGATACCAGCGCACCAGGCGCCCGAGCGGGATCTCGATCTGCTCGATCCGCAAGATCACCTGCCATTTGTAGCAGCTCAGTACGACGCCGGCGTAGTACACCACGCAGCCACATGCGATCAGGCCGGGCGATGCCTGCGCCAGGGCACGCAGGCTCGCTTGCCATGAGACGCGCTGCACAAGCCAGGCGATCAACAGCAGCGATACAAGCCCCTGGGCCAGCGCTAGGCTGCGCCGGGAGGTAAGCTGTGCTGCGATCGCTTTCGAAATCATTCGTTCGCCTCGTGCGGGCGTCGCCCAATGATCAAAACGGCGCGCGCAAACGTGAGCCGCGCTTTGTAGATCTGGTCGCTGTACCACCGGGACGTCGGCTGAGCACCGACCACGCGGTATGGTACCAGGCGCGCCGCGCGGCCCACCAGCGCGCCCTTCCAGCCGGTGAGGTGATTATGGGTGTATTCGAGGTGCGCGATCTCCAACCCCTGGTCGAGAAACATCTGGTACAACCGGCGCGCTGAAGTAGGAAAATTATGGCTGTAATCACAATCCCAGAAATAGTTCCCCACCCACAAGAGATCGGGCGCGGTGATCGCGACGCACCCGCCTGGCCGGACGATCCGCACCATATCGGCCAGAAGAGCCTGGGCTTGCGGCAGCCCGGCGGCGTGCTCGAGCACATGGTTTGCCACAGCCGCGTCGCAGATGCCATCGCGCAACGGCAGCGGTGGTACGAACGAGCAAATGCCGTTCGGAGCCTCAAGATCGCGCAACAACCCCACATTGGCGTCGACCGCCGTATATGCCAGCCCGCGCTCCTGGCAGGCGAGCCGAAACGCCCCGCGCCCGGGGCCGATTTCGACTACGCGCGCGAGTGGGGCTACCACCTGCGCGACGCGTCGCAGCGTGTAGTCCGCTGCCTGCCTGCTCCAGCGCCAGCCCATAGCGGTGATCGATTTGGTGCGCCAGAAATCGTAGAATGGCATGGTCCTCTGGCATTTATGCGTGGAGGTGGAGTGCCGGCCGCCCGCGTGCGGCTTGCAACACCTCAGTGTATAGATCGGCGAGCCGGGCAGCGATGATCGGGGCATCGAAGCGCTCACAGGCATAGCGGCGACCGGCTTCCCCGAATGCACGGCGTTGATCCGGGTGCTGGATCAAGTGCGCTACCGCGTTCGCCAACCCCTCGATGTCGCCGACGCGCGCCAGGTAGCCGTTGATGCCCGGCAGAACCTGTTCGATCGTTCCCCCGGCTGTAGTCGCCACCACCGGGCAGCCGCTGGCGAGCGCTTCCAGGATCGCGACGCTGAACGCCTCGCCTGCTGAGGCGCTCAAGTAGATATCGGTCGCAGCCAACAGGTGCGCGGTGTCGCGGCGAAACCCAAGCATCAGCACGCGATCGTCGAGTTGTGCGGCGCGGATCCAGCGGCGGATCTGATCCTCCAATGGCCCGCTCCCCGCGATCAAGAACTGAACATTTGGGTAGCGCCGGGTGACATGCTGGGCGACCGCGACGACGTCAGCGAAGCGTTTCTGGGGCACCAGGCGCCCGAACGTTGTCACCGTAACGCGATCGGGTAAGTGAAGCGCCGCCCGCGCGCCCGCACGATCGGCGACCGGCGTGAAGCGCGCGCAATCGATCGCGTTATACAGGACCCGGCATTTGTCGGCCGGCCAGCGCTTCACCACGCAGCTGGCTTCCTGGACGGTAGACGATGGGCTGAGGTACAGGGTGGTGTATGGCTCCAGGAGCGGCTCAAGCAGGCGATAGGCCAGCACGATCGCCGGCGGCAAGTCGTACGTATCCTGACTGACCGACAATTGATCGTCCACGATGATATATGGCACCTGCGCGTGTATTGCCGCGAGCCTGCCGATCAGCTTGCCGACGGTCAGGTGGGTATGAACCACAGCCGGGCGCAGGTGCCGCAGCACTGCGATGAGGGCAACATATTGCCGGAAGCTCCAGCGCGGCAGACCGAGCGAGATCACCGGGATACCGGCCGCCTCGAACGATCGGCTGAGCGGGGTGGCGTGCCGCAGGTTGACGATCATCGGCGCGAAGCGGTGTTTGGGCAGCTGTGGCAAAACGGTGCGCAAAAACGTCTGGACACCGCCCAGGCCTAAGTGATCGATGATGTGGACGATACGTGCCGTGCCCATAGCATCGTGATCGCCGACGCCGGTGGCAAGCTGCCATTGGTGAGGCATTCCAAAGCTACCGGCTGGCATGGCGCCCCTGCAACACGGTCACCTGCGCGCGCTGGGCGACACGCTCGTACAGCGCCAGGTGGCGCGCCAGGATCCCGTCCCAGGCGAAGCAGGCGATCCGCTCGCGTGCCTGGCTGCCGAGCCGCGCGCGCAGCTCGTCATCCTCCATGAGGCGCTGAAGCGCGGCGCGAATCGCTACGACGTCGCCCGGTGGCACCAGCAGGCCCGCATCGCCGACCACCTCCGGCATCCCACTGGCGTTTGAAGTAATGATCGCGCAGCCGGCGCTCATGGCCTCGAGCAGCACCACCGGAAAGTTGTCGCGCAGCGATGGAAAAACGAAGATCGCGCTCGTCGCGTAGAGCTCCTCCAGCGCTGCACCTTTGACAAAGCCGGCGAAATGCACCGGCAGGGCCAGGCGCTGCGCCTGGGCCCGCAGTTCGGGGAGCATCGGCCCATCGCCGGCCACGATCACCTCCCAGCCATCGAGCGGCAGCCCGTCCAGCGCAGCGAGCAAAAACTGCACACCCTTGCGCGGGAACAGCCGGCTCGCCACCAGGATGCGCTGGCGACGCGGCAGGTCGCGCCGCGGTGGCGGGGTGAACCCGTAGGGGATCAGTTCGACCGGCACCTTGCAACTGGCGGTCAGCAGATCGCGCAGATAGACCGAAGGCGAGATGATCGCGTCAGCATCGCGCACCAACCCGCGCCACACCGGCGCCAGCAGGCGGTGGCTGCGGTTGAAGCGATCAGGGTTGTAGCCCGGTACATCGGACCCATGGATCGTGATCACGCTCGGCAGCCGGCACCAATGGCGCAACAGCGCGGCGACGATGCCGGTCGGGATCACAAAATGGGCGTGGACCAGGTCGTAGTGGTAACGCCGTGCAAGGCGCAGCGACTGCATCAGCGCCGAGGGCAGGTAGCTCAGCATCTCCGCGGTCATGGCCCTGACCTGCGAGCGCCGCAGCGCCGGAACGCGGTAGATGCGCAGCCGCTCGTGAACCTCGAATGCTGGCAGGCCGCGGAATTCCATGGTCACGACATCCACATCGTGATCGGCCGCAGCCAGGTTCTGCGCCAGCGCGCCGGTGATCGGGCTGGCCCCACCCCCCAGCGGGGGGTACTCATAGTTGAGCATCAGGATGCGGATGGCCGGCCTCCGTTGAGTTCTTCGCGCACCGCGTAGATCGGCTTCGATTGCGTCTCGTAGTAGGTGCGCACGATCAACTCGCCGATCAACCCCAGGCTGATGAACTGCACGCCCAGGACGATCAACAGCACCGCCAACAAGAGCAATGGGCGATTGGCGATCGCTGCGCCCTCGATGAATTTGATCGCCGTCAGATAGCCGGCGGTCACGATGCCGAGCAGCATCGAGAGCAGCCCCAGCAGCCCGAAGATCTGCATTGGGCGGGTGCCGTAGCTCAACAGAAAGCGAACAGTCAGCAGGTCGAGTAAGACACGGGTTGTGCGGCCGATGCCGTATTTCGATTTACCGAACTGGCGCGGCGCGTGGCGTACCGGTATCTCGGCCACTGCCACCCCCTGCCAGCTCGCGATCGCCGGGATGAAGCGGTGCAGTTCACCATACAGCCGGATGTTCCGCAGCACCTCGGCCCGATAAGCCTTGAGCGAGCAGCCGTAGTCGTGCAACGCTACGCCCGTCACGCGCGAGATCAACCCATTGGCCAGCAACGATGGCAGACGCCGGTTCAGGAACGGGTCCTGCCGCCGCTCGCGCCACCCGCTGACGACATCATAGCCCTCCTCCATCTTCGCCAGCAGCGCGCCGATGTCGGCCGGGTCGTTCTGCAGATCGGCATCGATCGTGACGATCACCTGCCCTCGCGCGCGCTCGAACCCGGCCGAGAACGCCGCCGTCTGCCCGAAGTTGCGGCGGAAGCGTACCACCCGGAGCCGTGGGTCCCTCAGCGCCAGCTCGCGCAGGATCGCGAAGCTTCGATCGCGGCTGCCGTCGTCCACCGCGATGATCTCGTAGCTATACCCCAGCGCCTGCAGATCGTCGGTCAGGCGCGTATAGAGCGTCGGGAGGCTCTCTTCTTCGTTGTAGATCGGCACGACGACGGAAAGGTAGGGGGCAGATACGGCGTGGATCGCCGGTTGTAGCCGATCGGAAGCGCTGTGCGCCTGTTCCGAGGATGCGACGACTCCCATGGCGCCCTCTTCTAAAAGCGACGATCGCGCCGGCGTAGCACGTGGTTCGTACGCTATTGTACTCGATTGGTAGTCGGTGCGAAAGAGCGGCGGATAGCCCGTTGGTCCTGCCTGGCAGCCGATCTTGTTCCCCCCTCGGGGTGCTCGATCCCAGGGATCTGTCTGCGGCGCGCGGCTCGCGCTCTGGGTTGGCGCTGGCGAGCGCAGCGCTGCCAGCAGCACCCATGCAAGCGGCGCATACAGGCCGAGCACCAGCCGCGTGAGTATGTCGATACCGGCCAGCGCCAGGCCGAAGACGCTCCAGCTCAGGAGAGCCGCGATCATCACGCTGCGCGGACGGCGGGCCGCCAACAGCAGCAGCGGCAGGAGCAGGAGGGTCTGGTTGTAATAGCTGCGCATCGGCAGCACCAGCATCCCGGATAGCAGCACGGCTCCCAACACGACCTCCGCGTCGCGCTGGCGCCAGGCGATCGCTGCCACGCCGCCGCTGATCACTGTCAGAGCCATCCCCGCCGGGGAGAGCGCCACGATCGAGTTCTGGCCCTCGGCAGCGTAGCGCTGAAGCTGCCCGATCCAGCGCAGCGGCCAGGATGGATCGATCAGCAGCGATGTCCCCCACCAGAGGATGAACCCCAGCGTGATGCCCCACCACCAGCGCCGCGTTGCCCCACCCAGGAGCACAAACGCGCTCACCGCCAGAAACAGGGCGATTCCAACCTGCGGCTTGAGCAGCACCAGCGGGAGGATCAGGCCTGACCACCACTGTCGGCTGGTCCGGTAGCAATACAGGCTAAGAAGCGCGAATGCCAGCAGAATCGGCCCCCATTGTGCCAGCTCCATCGCCGACCAGAACGGAAAGAACAGCAATGTTAGCAACCCCATCCAGGGAGACCACCGGCCCAGGGTCACCATCGGGAGCGCCAGCACCGCCAGCAGGCTGAGCACTGCCCAGATCGTTGCTGCCCAGTCCAGTGGAAGTGTCGCCAGCGGCAGCGCCAGGAGCACGACCGGAAACGGGTAGGGAAAGCCTGAAACGGTTGGGGAACGCGATCCGGTAAGCGCGATGGTGGCTTCTGCGCTGTAGGGATCGATCCCGCTGAGCCAGAGCCGCGCGCCAAGCCAGGGAAACCAGAGATCGATCCGCGTGTAGACCTGGCTATAGGCGAGGTAGATCAGCCCGATCAGCCCCACAGCCGCGCCAAGCAGCACATAAGGCTGCCAGCCCCGCACCAGGCACGCCCGGTTCCACACGACCGATCGCTCTATGAGCGCCTGGCGGCTCGACACTTCTGCCTGTTCTTCGTTGCTCGCGATCATCAACGTGTCCTTAGGAGCCATGGTTCGCGCTGTCGGTGCGCAGGCCTTCATCGACGCTGGCAGGCCAGCGCGCTTTCACGATCAGCCGCAGCGTGCCACGATCGCCGTCGTGCGATCGCGATATCGCTCGCACCAACCGGGTGTCTGCACCAGCAGGCGGTAGAGCTCTTCCTGCCGGCCCAGGTCGAGCATCAGATGGGTGATCCGCCAGCTGTCGATCAGCGCCAGGCTGCTCGCATCGCCGCGCGCGATGGCGAAATAGTCCTTCCAGATCGCCTCGGGGAATAATTCCGCGCGCAGGTCGGCGAAAACCTGTTTTTCTGGGAGCCGCCAGATCGTATAGCTGCTGTAGCTCATGTCGGTCCAGAAATGGCCTGCGATCGGATGCTGCGCCAGCCACTCGGTTGCGCCGATCGGCGTTGTGTTGCTGAGTAGCATGCGATATGGCCCTGCGGTGGCGAAGAGTGGCTCGGCGCTGGGCCCCAGGTAGCGCGCCGGCGCGAACCATGGCAGCGTCGCCACCAGGGCCGCTCCGAGCAGTAGCCCATAGGCGGCGTTGAGTTGCGGGTTGCTCCGCACCGGCCGACGGGTCGCGAACAACGAGGCGAGTTGTTCTGCCAGCAGGGGGATCAGCAGCAGCGCAAACCAGATCACGTACCGGATGCCGTCGATCGCCAGCCATGCCAGCCCACAATACCAGAGCAGGTCGGTGGCCGAGGGACGGCGCCGCCCGCTGCTCATCAACACGGCCAGTAACAGCAGCATAAGGAAGAACCAGAAGCCGGTGTTAAGCAGGTTCAGCTCGTTGCGTGGCGGCTGCCATTCGACGAACCATTGCTGGAGCGCAGTGTTGGTCAGCATGGCACGTATGTAGCCGAAGATGCCCACGCCCAGCGGGTGGATCGTTGCAGCGAGCAGGGTGGCGATGCCGGCCCAGGTGCAGGCCCGGAAGCACTGTCGCTTCCGCGCCTCAGCTGGGCGTGCGCTGCCCAGCGCAGCCAGCCCCAGGCCGAGCCACGCCAGCGCCAGCAGCGCGATGCCGAGCACAAATGAGCCGTGCAGGTTGACCCATACGACCATCAACGCCGGCAGGGCGATCAACCAACGGGTCGCCAGGCGCCCGGCCAGATACTCACCCAACACGACGGCGAACCCGGCGCCCGGTAGCAGCGCCAGCGTCTGCGGTCGGAGCGTCCAGTTGCTCCAGCCGGCCAGCACCGCCAGCAACAACGCCAGTGCGACCGCCTTGCCCTGGCCGGCACGTCGCCATGCGTGCCATGCCACCAGGGAGTAGCTCGCCGTGATCGTGAAGGTGCGGGTCAGCGCCAGCAGCGGAACGTCGCCCAGTCGCCAGAGCCAGTACAGCAATACTTCGCTGAGCCAGCTCTGGTAGATATACGGCGCATCGGCGGGCAACGTGTAGGCCCAGCGATTGGTGGTCATCCAGGCGTTCTCGGACACCATTGTGCGCCCGGCAGCCATGTGCCACCACAAATCGTTCGGCGGCAGCGGTGTGATGCTGAGGAACAGCCAGATCAACGCCAGCACCGTGCCAACCCACAGGTGATCGATCAACACGCGCTGGAGGTACCTGGTCATGCTAGACTCAGCTACCACGGTTTGAGCTGGCGTGTCCATAATCAGGGTATATAGGCATTGCGCACATAGGCCTCGCTGATATACACCCACAAGAAAGTATTGCAGCTCACTATGAGCAGCGTCAGGCCTCGCGATCGCCCCCAGACGGCCAGCTGAATGAACAACGGGAAGATGATCGTGAACCGCCGTACCACGCTGATGGACGGCACCAGCGGAAAGATGATCGACAGGTTCAAAAGCATGAGCGCGATGCTATACAACGTGTAGGAAGGGCGCTGACGCATCGCGCTGTAGAGGATCAGCACCACCGCAATCAGCATCAGGCAGGTGTTGAGCACAAGATAGAAGGAGGGTGCCGTGCGCAATCGCTCGATCGCGAACGCAAAGCTTTGCCATGGCCAGGCGAAATAGTGGCCCCAGATATCCTGGTAGGTCGGCGTCACCAGCAACGCCGATACAAGCGATCCGGGGTTGCTCAACCAAAACCCGATATCGCCGTAGCTTGCCCGATAGACCAGAAATGCCAGCAGCCCGAGCGGAATGAGCGCCAGGCCGAGCAGCGGCCCCACCAGCGGGCGTAGCCAGCGCGCACGCAGGGCATCGCGCTGCTGATGCCAGAGCTCCCAGAGCAGCGGCAGCACAACCACGACCCCCGGCTGTTTGCTCAGCGCAGCACATGCACCGGCGAACCCCGCCAGCCACCAACGCCGCCGCCGCGCCGCGTAGAAAGCGCCCACAATGCCGAGCAACAACAGCGACTCGGCATACGGCAGCATGAAAACAAACCCAAGCGGGCTGCCGATCAGGAATAGGGTCGCCCGCTGCGCCACGCTGGCATCGTAGTCCAGCAGCACCAACCGATACAACAACGCCAGCATGGCGACGCAGCAGACCTGGGCGATCAGCCAGCCGGCCAGCAGGTAGTGGCCGCCGATGAGCCGCCCGAAGAGGCCCATCAGCAATGGGTAGAGCGGGTGGAAGGCGGTGCTGCCCTCGCGGTAGGCGTAGCCGTGCTCGGCGATCCCTACGTACCAGAGGACATCATAGCGGACGATCGGCCACAACACCGCCCGGCGGATCCATAGGTCGGGCGGCACAACGATCGGCCAGAGCGGCACGGCTGCCTCGGGAGCATAACGTGGGAACACCGCCGAGACCCATGCCGCCCAAATGCTGAACACGATCCGGTACCCCAGGAACAGCTTCACTGCCCAGCGCCACGCGGGATCGAGTGCCTGCCAGCGCTGCCGGATCCGGAGCAGCAATGTGGCGGGGCTCCACCAGGAAGTGACCATCTGCATGAATTGCCTTATCGCCGCAGGAGCACCTGGCAGCACGAGCTGCCCGCAGGTCGGAACACAGGCCAGGCGGGCAGGCCTTCAACCCAACGCCGGCCCGACACCGGCGAGCGCCACGGTGGCGATCCGCCAGCAGGTCCTATGCGCTATTGTAGCAGAGCGGCCTGGGCTGTGAGTGCCGCGATCGTTGCAATCTCGTAGCACACCTGCAATGGAGCGCGCTCTACGCCAGCGACCGCGGGCGCGCCCTACGGCGCCGCGGCTATCGTAGCGGAAGCGATCATGTGGCGCGCATGCTCCGATCGTACGCTTCCTCGGCGCGTGAGGCCAGACGATCCCAGTTGAAATGGTGCAGCGCGCGTGCGCGCGCGCCCTCGCCGAGGCGAGCCCGCAACGCTGCATCGTCCAGCAAACGCAACGCGGCCTGCGCCAGGGCGGCTGGATCGCCCGGCGGCACCAGCAGGCCGCTCTGCCCATGCTCGATATACTCGGCCGCCTGGCCCACCCGCGCGGCCACGATCGGCAGCCCGGCGGCCATCATCTCCAGCAGTTTGACCGAGCAGCG
>FLYN01000277.1_pt1 | contig 18019 bp, 21 predicted proteins | sample 1122621 | NCBI WGS metagenome assembly FLYN01 (sample SAMEA4346792, study PRJEB14843) | hot springs metagenome | biome: Terrestrial Biome; feature: Habitat; material: Sediment | place: India | collected 2012-06-12 | depth 1760 m
CCCCCAGAACCGGGGGCGCTTTTGTTTCCAATAAAGGGGCAATTTTCCAAATTCGCCCTGGTATTTTTCTAGAACAGATGTTATAATTTAGGTGTGACTGAGTGAGAAAATCGGCAGAAAAAGCCCACCAAGGAAAGAGGAAGTGCGATGCAAAAGACACTCGTAAAAAACGCCCAGGCGCTGGACGCCGAAATCGCCCAACTGGTCGAGATCGTCCGCGAAACGCTCGATGAAATGTCCGGCCTGGAGGAGAAGGTCAAGGCTGCCAAAGACCGGCTGCGCATCCTGCTTGTTCAGCGCGGCGAAAACTGGTCAGATGACGAAGGCTACGCCCGCCTGATGGCCGACAGCGTGCGCACCAGCTACGACACGCGCGCGCTCGACGAACTGATTATCAACGACCCGCTGCGGCACGGCTGGCTGAAGGACTACCGCAAGGAGTTCACCGTGCGCGGCGGCGTGCAGGTGAAGTAACGGTTTCACAAACGATAACATGACGAAAAGACCTGTGTTTCGCAGGTCTTTTTTGTCTGAAGTCAATCTGGACTATTTAGATATTGACAGTATATATTGATTATTGTAACTTGATATTGATTATTGAATAGATGTGGTGAAATCTGCCATGAAACGAAAATACGATACCAGTCGTCGCGCCGAAAGCGCTGCACGCACCCGGCAGGCCATTGTCGAGGCCGCCGTCAAGCTGCACAGAAGCGGCATTACCGCCATGTCCGCGGTAGCGGCGGAGGCAGGTGTGCCGCTCCCTACTCTTAACAAGCATTTCCCAACTCGTGAAGCCCTGTTTGGCGCTTGTACCCGCCACGTGGCCGAGAGGCTCACCTATCCCCTGCCAGAAGCGCTGGAAGCGATTGAAGATCGCGCCCAACGCCTGTATGCGGTCGTGTGGCATATCTTTACGCTCCATGAAAAGATGCTTGGTTACGCCTGGACAGGTTACAAGTTGGAGGATGAGTCGCCCACGCTGGCCGGGGCAATAGCAGACTATGAAAGCCTCATCAATACGCTGTCAGACGTGCTGGCGCGCGATCAGGAAACGCTGGCGAGCGTTATCCGGGCGATGCTGAGTCCGCTTTCATATCGCGCGTTACGTGTCAAGGAAGGGCTGGACTTTGAAAGGGCGGTAGATCAAACTGTGCGCGCCCTGGCAAAGATACTGGATATTCCATTCACGTCATTCGCTCAACACTAGTGTTTACATCGGCGGTTTGCCGCCAATAAATTGCAGGATAGACATCCGGCAGGTTGGTTTGCGCTGCCTATCACGCGAGGCGAGTGTCCCTGTTTAACCAGCCTCGCATCTAAGGAGGAGATCATCATGACGCAGCATGTCGTTATCGTCGGTGGCGGTTTTGGAGGCCTGCAAGCCGCCAAGCAACTGAAAGACGCGCCTGTGCAGGTAACATTAATTGACCGGCGCAATCATCATCTGTTCCAGCCGCTGCTGTATCAGGTGGCGACGGGCGAGCTGTCACCAGCCGACATCGCCTCATCGCTACGTTCGCTGCTCAAACATCAGAAAAACGCGCGCGTGGTTCTCGGCGAAGTGGTGGATTTCGATGTCGCTAACCGACGGATCATATTGACCGACGGCGCGCTGAGCTATGACACGCTGATTGTCGCTGCTGGTGCAGTCAACCACTACTTCGGCAACGATCAATGGGCGCAATGGGCGCCTAGCCTGAAGAACGTTGAAGATGCTGCGAACATTCGGCGCCAGATTCTCATGGCCTTTGAAGCGGCTGAACGCGCAGGCGACCCTGAAGTCGCGCGCTCCTGGTTGACCTTCGTCATCATTGGCGGCGGGCCAACCGGCGTGGAACTGGCCGGGGCGCTGTCTGAAGTCGCGCGCGAAACGCTCAAGCGCGAGTTCCGCGCAATCAATCCGGCGGACGCACGGATTTTACTGGTACAGAGCGGTGACCGCATTCTCCCCACCTATTCGCCTGATCTATCTGCGCACGCTGCTGAAGCGCTACGGCAATTGGGCGTAGAGGTTATAACCGGCGCGCGTGTTACCGACGTGCAGCGCAAGAGCGTGACTCTCTCCTACGGCGAACGGCAAGAGCAGATTCCCGCGCGCACCGTCATCTGGGCGGCTGGTGTGAAAGCCTCCCCTCTGGGGAAAGCGCTGGCTGACGCTACCGGAGCGCCTGTGGATCGAGGCGGGCGCGTCCAGGTGGAAAGCGATCTTACCGTGCGCGGCCACCCGGAAATCTTCGTGATCGGCGATCTGGCGAATTTCTCGCACCAGACAGGGCAGCCGCTCCCCGGCGTCGCGCAGGTCGCCATTCAGCAGGGGCGATATGTGGGTAACCTGGTAAAGCGCCGCCTACAGGGTCAGACGATGCCCGCTTTCCGCTATCGTGATCGGGGCAGCGTGGCGACGATTGGGCGGGGTGCAGCCGTAGCGGAAATCGGGAGGATCCGGTTTGCGGGATGGCTGGCGTGGCATCTCTGGTTGTTCATCCATCTCACCTTCCAGCCAGACGCTCAGAATCGCGTCCTCGTGTTCGTCCAGTGGCTGTGGAACTTCATGACGCGCTCACGCTCAGCATTGCTCATCACAGCGCCACTTGCCGATAGACCTGTACGGATCTTTGAGACTGGCACGATGCCCCGTGTCTGACCGTTCTTAGCCTGCCGCAAGCCACGCGGTTTTAACCGTAATATTCACTATGGAGAATGGCCTGTAGATATTCGCTTGCAGGCCATTTCTTGCCCTCCCACCTTTCTTTCGGTAATCTCTCACAGTTCATATGCGCCGTTACTCATCCCTCGTGACTCCCTCCGTCATCGCCCTCATCTTCGCGCGCGGCGGCTCCAAGCGCCTCCCGCGCAAGAACATCCGCCTGCTGGCCGGCAAGCCGCTGATTGCCTACAGCATTGAAACGGCGAGAGCCAGCCGCTACATCCAGCGCGTCGTCGTCTCCACCGAAGACAGCGAGATAGCCGATGTCGCGCGGCAGTACGGCGCGGACGTGCTCATGCGCCCGCCTGAACTGGCGGCGGATAACGTGACAGCCTGGGCGTCGTGGCAGCATGCGATTACGGAACTGTCGAAGGAGCAGCCCATAGATGTGACCGTCGTTCTCCCGCCGCCAGCCCCTCTGCGCGCGCCCGAAGATGTGGACGCCTGCGTTGACCAGCTGCTGAACAGCGACGCGGATATTGTCATCACCGTAGCGCCGTCGGAGAGCAATCCTTACTTCAACATGGTGCAGCTTGACGAGGCAGGCTACGCGCATCTCGTCATCCCAACAGACAACGTCACGCGCCAATCCGTTCCACTCGTGTACACCATCACCGCCGTCGCCTACGCCGCCCGCCCGGCCTTCATCATGCGAGCGAAGTCGCTGTTTGAAGGCAAGGTTCGCAGCGTGACCGTACCCACCGAGCGCGCGGTGGATATTGATACCGAACTGGATTTGGAGTTTGCCGAGTTCTTACTATCCCGCCGCGCCCGATAATCTCACCTCGCGCGTTTGTATCCCCGTGCTACAATATCCCCATGTTTTTTACTCATCCCTCATCCCTTATGACCTCCTCCCCCGTCTACATCGGCGATGTCCCTGTCGGCGACGGCTACCCCACCGTTTTCATGGCCGAGATCGGCACGTTCTTCAACAAGGACATTGACCTCGCGCTCAAGCTGGTGAAGGCTGCCGTAGATGCCGGCGCGCCCGTCGTCAAAAGCGAGGTGCTGCACAACCCCGACGTGTGTATCAAAGACAGCGGCCTGCTGGTGAAATACAACCACGCCTTCGGCAGCAAAACCGAGAACTACCGCGCCGCAATCGAGCGTAAAATCGTGCCGCTGGAACGCTACCGCGAGCTGTACGGCTACTGCAAGTCGCTGGGTGTCCCGTTCGTCGCCAGCGTGTACGATGTCGAGGGGATTGATTTCTTCGTAGAGATTGGCGGCGCGGCCATCAAAATCGCCTCGCACCAGATCGGGAACATCCCGCTCATACGCTATGCCGCCGCCACCGGACTGGCGATTCTCATAGACACTGGACGCGCCTATTTCCACGAAGTCGCCCGCATGGTCTACGAAGCGCAGCAGGCCGGGTCAGGTGGGGTGATCGTCCTGCATCACCCCGGCGCGAACCCCGCCCCGCCGGAAGCTCACCACATGCGCGTGATGCAGACGTATAAAGAAGCGCTCAACGTTCCGGTAGGGCTGACGTGCCATTATCGCGGCGACGAAATACTGTATCTGGCCGTCGGCATGGGCGCTAACATTCTGGAAAAAGGCGTGGTGGACGACCCGGACAGAGAGGAGATGGATTTAGTCTCGGCGGCCTCCCTGAGCGAAACGCCCGCCATCATCCGTAAAGTGCAGAACTGCTGGCAGGCGATTGGCGCAGCGCCCATGCGCCCCAAAGAGCCGCGCGACCTGTCAGATCGTAAGGCGTTGGTCGCGCGCCGCCCGATTGCGGCAGGTGAAGCGATTGGCTACGACAACGTGCTGTTCGCCTGGCCGCCCAGCGGCATCCCGGCGGAAAGCTGGGATGTGGTGGTGGGCAAGCCCGTCACGCGCCCGCTGGCCGCCAATGAGGTCATCCGGTGGAGCGACGTGCAGTTGGACGAACCTGCCAGAACAATCCGATGAGCGACTTCCGGCTCGAATTCCAGCGCTATAACGAGATCCGCCCTTTCTTCGACGAACTGCTGGCGCGCGGCGATCTGGCCGATGCGCGCATGTCGTCGTTCTGGCGCAAGAATCTGGCGCAGCGTCACAACTTCCCCACCTTCAACGAGATACTGACGTTCCGGCGCGGGCTGGCGAGCGCCATTGGCTACTCATTCAAACTGGACGAAGAAACCGAGTACGTCACATTCCGGCGCATGTTTGGCCGCGCGCGGGCGCTCGCGCCGCTTGACTATCTGACCGCCAACCAGGAAAGCGGCGTGGGAACGCCTTACCAGTATTGCAAAGACGGCATTTTGAGCAGTTCGGCGGGGATAGAGAACGTCGCCAACGCCTACCGTATCGAAACGGTGTTGCAGGAGTACCATGTCACGCCGGCGCAGCATTGCATTCTGGAAATCGGCGCGGGCTACGGCGGGGTGGCGGAAGCGCTGATTCGCCGCCTCAATCCGGCCACCTACGTCGTCTGCGATCTGCCGCACAACCTGTTTCTATCCGCCTTCTATCTCAGTGTCAACTACCCGGAGCGCAGCCTGTGTTTCGTCAACGAGAACGCGCCGGAGACGATTCCGCCGAACTCACTGGTTTTTGCCACGCCCACTGGGCTGGAGCGCATTCAAGAGCGTTTCACGCTGGCGGTCAATACCTTCTCTTTTCAAGAGATGCCAATAGCTGAGGTGCATCGCTATTTTGCCTACGTCCGCGATCATCTGGATGGCCTCTTTTATTTCCTCAACCACCATCGCGTCGCTGAGGGCGCGCAGAAGCCGGGCGATTATCCGTTTGACCAGTTCGCCGTGAAAGCCTGGCGGCCAATGCCCTGCCCGCAGCAGCATTTCTTCGGCGCGCGCCAGGCATATGAGGTGATTATGCAGCCGGGCAGCGGCGCGTCCCTGCCGCCCTACTTCGACGCAGTGACACATACGCTGTCGCTGCTCCTGTTTATGGCCGTCAATACGCATCTGACTGCCGTCTGCGAGCGGCTGGTCAGGGGCGCTGTCCCCGACAAGGAACGCGCTTACCTCGCCGGGCTGCACGAGGTTATCACGAGCAGTTCGGTGAATGCGGCGCACGAGCGGCTGGCGAGTCTGTCATCGCCCGCTGAGTGGCTGCCCGTGACTCATTACATATCGGGTCTGTTGCGGTTTTTCGGCAAGGATGTGCCCGGCGCGCAGGACGACTTCAGGCGCGCGCTGGATGCCGGCCTGACGGGGTTTGCCAGGACGCGGGCGCTCGTGTTCCTGGCGCTGACTGATGTTGGAGAGCGCAGCGCCTATCTCAAGCAGGCTGTCGAAAACACGCCGCAGTTTGAGGCCGATCTGGAAGCCGGACGCATGAGCCTGGATCAGTTCAAGCTGGCGTACCTGTATGCCTTTCCCCACCTGCGCCTGCACCGGACGCTCATCCCGCGCCGGCTGCGTCGGCTGGTAATGCGGCAGTAGAATATCTTATCGCTCGAAAATCTCGCGCACCGCCGGCGTGAAGCCCGGCAGCACGTCGCCGCCGTCAGGCATGTCGTTGATGTCCAGCGTGCGCATCGGCTTGCCGGGAGTGTACACGTCAATGCTCTGTTCCTGCGGATACATCTCCCACAACAGAATCCCCGCCTTCCGATAAATCTGCCGCTTCGCCCGAATGTCGGGCGCTTTGTCAGTCGGTGAGACAACTTCAACGACCCACAAGGGCGGCTCTGGGTCAGGATAGTCGTCGCTCAAATGAGATGATCTCTCTGTACCATGAGTTTCGTGTTCGGCCTGGCGACGAACGCCTTGAAATCTTCCATCGTCAGCGGCTTCTCACGCGCAACCATACGCTAAACCTTCGCTCTTCACTTGATTGTATCACGTACTGGAATTGCGCGGCTGTTTGTGCCACACTTGCGCTGTTTAGCTGGAGGAGATCATATGCGAATTTTGATCGTCATCATCGCTTCGCTGATATGTGTCATCACCGCTTCCGCCCAGGAAGATGTCTGCTACGAAAAGGGCGGCGCATGGAACCCCGACGAGTCCACCTGCTTAATCTCCCATGCCATTACGGTTGAGGTTGATTACCCCATAACGCTGGCGCACCATCCCATCGTCGAGCAAACCGTAGACGCCTTCATCAACGAAACGCGCGGCCAGTTCCTTGCAGGCGTCACTGCGCCGGAGATGTTCACTTTTCCGACCGCCGCAGGCTTCTTTCTATCCATCGCCTATGACGAGTATCGCTTCTCTGAAGACATTATCAGTCTGGTATTTACGGTTAGCGACTATACTGGCGGCGCGCACCCCAATTCCTACTACAGGACCTTCACCTTTGATCTGGCTCAGACGCGCGTGCTTATCGTGGACGACCTGTTCGTGAACACTGCCGATGCGCTGGCTGTCATCTCGCCCATTGTTCAACAAGACCTGCTGGCGCGTCTGGGCGACATGTCGGATGCAACGTGGATTGAGCAGGGTACGGGGCTAATACCAGAAAACTACCAGAACTTCGCCATCACGCCGGACGAGCTGATCTTCTTCTTCCCGCCCTATCAGATCGCCGCCTACGCCGCCGGCCCGCAGGAAGTCGCCATCCCGCTCTCGCAAATCCGCTCCGCGCTGGCTGCACCGTTCTCCGGTTAGAAGGCTTGGCGGACGATGTCTACCCATGTCTCACACCTCATCCCTCGCGCCTCATGAACATCCTCATCATCTCCGTTCATCCTGACGACGAAACGCTGGGCTGCGGCGGCACGCTGCTCAAGCACCGCGATCGGGGCGACTCGCTCCACTGGCTGATCGTCACGCAGGCGCACGAGCCGCAGTGGTCGAAAGACGTGATCGAGCGCAAGGCCGCCGAAGTGCTGCGCGTGGCCGAAGCCTATGGCATGGAGCGCTCTGTCCGCCTCGGCTTCCCCACCATCCGGCTTGACACCATTCCGCAGGCCGATCTTATCAACGGCATCCGTGACTTCATCGCGCAGGTTACCCCGCAGGTTGTCTATCTCGTGCATGGCGGCGACGTGCACACCGACCACCACGCGGTCTTTCTGGCGGCGCTGTCGGTGCTCAAGCCGTTTTACATGTTACAGCTAGGCGTGCAGCGTGTGTTGAGCTACGAAACGCTGTCGTCCACCGAGGCCGCTCCACCCCACCATGCCCGCGCCTTCATCCCCGACGTGTACAGCGACATCACCAAATACATGGCGCAGAAACTCGCTATCATGGCGCTGTATGAAAGCGAAGCGCAGCCCGATCCCCTGCCGCGCGGCCCCTCGGCGATCCGCGCGCTGGCGCGTTATCGCGGCGCAACCATTGGCGTGGAGTATGCCGAGGCCTTCAAGCTGGTGCGGGAGATTTTCTGATTGCCGTTATAATAGGCTTGAGGATATTGAGGGAAACCTATCATGGTGATACACGACCGACTCTACACGGTGGATGAGTTTGAAGAATTTATTGCCCGGCCAGAGAACCGTGACCGCCTGTTTGAGCTTATCAACGGGGAGATTGTCGAAAAAGTGCCCACACAGAAACATGGCATGATTGCCTTAAAATCTGGCGCTCGGATTCTCGCATGGATTGAGCAGGGTAACCCAGGACGGGTAGCTGTTGAGGTACGGCATCGAATGCCAGGAGACAAATACAATTCGCGGCAGCCAGATGTGTCGTATTATGCTGACACGACGACGCCGGTAGTAGAGCGAGGCGCAATGCCGCGTATGCCCGATCTCGCTATCGAAATAAAGTCTCCCGATGATTCGCTGAAAGACTTGCGAGAAAAAGCAGCTTATTATCTGGCAAACGGCGCGCGTATGGTATGGCTCATCTATCCGGAGAAACGTCTGGTGACGGTGCTCACCAAAGAGTCAGAGGATATTCTCACCGAAGCGGATATTCTGGATGGCGGCGACGTGCTCCCCGGCTTCGCTCTGCCCGTGCGGGATATCTTCGCCTATTGATGGCCGCAAATTCCCCAATTACAGTGCAAGAGGCTGATCGCCGCCTCGCTCCCATCGCCCACGCCTACAGCGCCGATGCCCGTTGGCTGCGTATCCGTACCCAGGACTATTTCGGGACGCTCGACTTTACGGGCAAGCGCGTGCTGGATGTCGGCGCAGGCAAAGGGCTGTATGCCTGCTGCGTCGCTGCCCTCAATGCGGAATGCGTAGTTGCCCTGGAGCCGGAATTTGCTGGTTCTCGTAATACGGCTATTACCATTTTCCGGGAGCGAATCGAGTGGCTGGGATTGCGCAACATTGAATTTCACCCCGTCGCCCTGGAAGCTTATACCGCGCCGCCTGCTTCGTTCGACCTGATCTGCATGATCGCCGTCATCAACCATCTGGACGAAACGCATGTGCAAACGCTGCACGCCGACGAGCGCAGCCGCCTCGTCTATCGCAGCATTTTGCAGCCGGTGTACGACTGGCTCAAACCCGGCGGGATGCTGGTCATCTCCGACGTGCCGCCCACGCACCCCTATATGCCATTGGTCAAAATTGGCCTGTTAAAGCGCCACCCATTCCAGCCGAGCATCGAATGGCACAAGCACCAGCATCCTGCCGTCTGGAAACAACTATTAGAGAGTATTGGCTTTACAGACGTTCGCTATCATTGGGCGACCAACTGGCGCTATCCCTGGATTCCCCGCTTCCTGGTAGACAATCCGCTCACTGCGCAGTTGTACTCGTCGCAGTTCGTCCTGCGGGCTATGAAACGATAAGGCGAACACAGGTGCTCACGTTGCCTGAGGGTTAAAATGCCTCGCCCCCCGTATACTTCCCCACCGCGTCCAGATTGAGCGTAATTCCAAGTCCGGGCGTGCTGGGAATGGGCAGCATTCCGTCGGCGTCCAGCTGCCAGGGTTCGGCCACAATGTCGTCAATGTAAGGCGACCCCATCAGATATTCCACCCACTCCGTTTCGGCAAAGGCCGACGCAAGCTGCAAGTCTGCCGCCAGTCCAATCGCCGTGTTCCACCCATGCGGGATGAATCGAACTCCATGTTCCTGCGCCATCCAGCCGATGCGCCGCTCTTCGCTGATACCGCCCACTTTGGTGACATCCGGCTGGACAATGTCGAACGCGCCCGCTTCCAACCAGGGCTGGAACGACTGTCGCCGCGTCAGCACTTCGCCCCCGGCGATAGGCAGGGGAGCGGCCCGGCGCAGGGCTACGTAATCGTCCAGCGCGTCCGGCTTCAGCGCCTCCTCGAACCAGGTCACGTCGTAGTCGGCCAGCATCGCCGCTGTGCGCAGCGCCCACTTGTAGCCGTTGGGCCAGAAGGCATCGCTGCCCCCGGCGTCCACCATCAGCCAGCCGTCGCCTCCGGCGGCATCCCGCGCCGCGCGGATAATGGCTTCATCCATGCTGTAAGAGTCATGACGCCCGAACGGCCCCCAGCCGATTTTGAACGCGCGAAAGCCCTTTTCCCTGATCTGAAGGATGCGCGCGGCCAGCGGCTCTGGCTGCTCCATCAGAATCGAGGCATAAGGACGGACGCGCTCTCGGTAGCGCCCGCCCAGCAACCGTCCCACCGGCTGGCCCGTGACTTTGCCCAGGATGTCCCACAACGCGATATCAATCCCGCTGATGGCGTGCGTGATCGAGCCGCCCCGCCCCATCCAGAAAGTGTGCTGGTGCAGCTTCTCGCTGACCCGCTCCGGCTCTAAGGCGTTTTCGCCCCGGTAGAGCGGCTCCAGCACCCCCAGCGCGCCCTTGACCAGCGCATCGTTGGTGAACACGCTGCCATAGCCCGTCACACCTTCGTCGGTATGCACGGCGATCAACGTGTGGACGCACTGCTCCGGCGTGATTTCTTCCGACCAGCCGCCCTCCGGGCTTGCCCCGCGCAGCCCAACGGCGCGAATCTCACGGATTTTCATAGTTGTTGCCTCTGAAATATCCTCGCCTGCGGCTCAAACTTCACGTCCGCATCCAGCGGGAACAGCGGGCGCTCGGCGCGCCTGTGTCCGAGCGTGGGCAGATTGGCGCTGCTTGACCCCGGCGCATCCACATTCACCATACGGGCTGCCCAGTCGCGGTAAAACTGCGGTTGGCAGTGCGGCGACTTGACCACCACCAGATCGAACTGGCGCGGGTCTTGCCCGTGCGCCAGGAACAGCGAGCGGTCATACAGGCTGACGGCGCGGCTGGTGACGACAAGCGTCACGTTCCCCGCTTCCAGCACCGCCGTGTTTCCCGCGTTCCAGATTGTGCCGTGCGACTCGTTGACGAACCGGCCATCGGACAGCATTCGAACGGCTGCCTCAATTTCCAGGGGCTTGAAGCGCCCCGCATCCAGCGCGCCGCCGACAGTGGTGCGGATAGTCCCGCCGACGCCTGCTCTGAATGCGGCTGTCACTGCCGGAGGGTCAACGATGGGCAGCAGGACACGTCCTTTGTATCCCGCCTCCAGGAGCGCACGCAAAATCGCGTTGCTGTCGCCCGACGCACCCGAACTGGTCGCGTCAGCCGCATCCACCAGGATGACCGTCCCCTCTGTAACCTGTTTTGCAATCGCCACCGCTTCCGGTAGAGGGGTCAGATGCGCCCGCAGTTCGTGGCGAACCGCCCAGAAGTCATTCGCCATCTTGAGCGCCTCACGTTCCGCGCGGGCTGCGTCTCCATCGGTGACGGCGAAGCTGTACGTCGCCAGCGCCGGCACGTCGGTAAACGGGTTGCCGATGAACATGCCCGCCGACAGCCCGCCGGGACTGCGTTCAACCGCCTGCGCGTGGCGAATCATCTGCCCGAACAGGCCGGTCTCGGTAATCAACTGGTCGCCCCGCACCAGCGCCGGGATCCGCACTCTGGCCGTCACCGGGCGAACGTCGCCCGCCAGGATGCGCAGGAGCAGCCGCGCTGCCCGCGCCCCCGTCTCAAAGAAATCCACGTGCGGGTAAGTGTGATAGGCCACAATCGCATCGGCGTGTTGCAGCATCCTGTCGGTCAGGACGCCGTGCAGGTCAAGCGAGACGACGATGGGGATGGCTTCTCCCAGCAGGTCGCGCGTCTCTTGCAGCAGGTAACCTTCCGGGTCATCCTCGTCGTCGGCTGCCATCGCGCCGTGAAGGGCGAAGTACACGCCGTCAACTGGCGGCGCTGCCTGAATAGCTGCTAAAAATTCTCCCACGATACGCCGGAAATCCGCGCCTGCCAGCGTGCCGCCTGACGTAATCGAGCGGGCGCTGTACGTAGGAATAAGCTCCACATTGTCGCGCGCGTCGAACACGCTCAGCGCGCCGCCGACTTCAAGCTGCCCGCCGCGATGGAAATGCAGAATGTCGTCGCCATAGCTGGTGTCAAAATCCCTGTAACGGCTGGCGGACGGGTTAAATGTAGAAACTTCCTGCTTGCATTCGGCAATAAGTATTCTCATCACTCAAAACCCATTTTCTAACCACTTTCAAATTGACGGGTTTGAACATATGTTCTATAATAGGTGCTGACGGTAATCCCTCAGTAACTCCACATCAAATGGGAGGTATTGATTTCAAGCTTCCCCCAAACGTCGTCACGGCTTTTCCGGCAGCCAGATGGCTTTAGCCTCTGGCTTAACATCTACTCCCATACCATGCCGCAGCAGCAACAAACTCACTCCCTCACTGCTGCGATCACCTTTGCCTGCTGCGCTTCCGTCAGCCCAACAGAACACGGGAGGCTGAGCGCCCGCCGGTACAGGTTTTCGGCCACCGGACACTCATAGGCATGTCCGGCATGAGCAGGCGAGAGATGGATGGGCTGCCATAGTGGCCGGCTCTGAATGCCGGCGCTGTTCAGTTTTCCTAACAGGGCGCGGCTGTCCATGCCGTATTCGGTCTCATCCACCAGCACCGTGTATAGCCAGAAGGTGCTGGACGCCCAGGGTGCTTCCGGCATCGGCGTGATACCCGGCGTGTCCTGAAAGGCGTCCTGATACTGTTGGGCGATGCGCCGTTTGATGGCGATGTACTCGTCAAGCTGCTCCATCTGAGCGCAGCCAAGCGCGGCCTGCATGTTGGTCAGGCGGTAGTTGAAACCGATTTCGTAATGGATATATTCGAGTGGGTCATCTTTCGCCTGGGTCGTCAGGTATCTGGCTTTGCGCGCCCACACCTCCTGGTCGGTTACGATTATCCCACCCCCGCCGGTGGTAATGATCTTGTTGCCGTTGAAGCTGAAGCAGGCGATGTCGCCCAGGCTTCCCACCCGCCGTTCCTGGTAGCACGCGCCCAGCCCTTCCGTCGCATCTTCAATGACGGGCAGATGGTAGACGCGCGCCAGCGCCAGAATCGGGTCTATATTGACCGGATGCCCCAGGATGTGGACAGGCAGAATCGCCTTCACCCGGCGTCCGGTGCTCCTGTTGCGCAGCTCGCCGGCTTCCCAGGCGCAATCCTGTTCCAGGAAATCGGCGACTTTCTGCGGGTCCAGCTGCCAGTATTGTGGCTCGGCGTCAATGAAGATCGGCCATGCCCCGCAGTAGCGAATGGCGTTGACCGGCGCGATGAACGTCAGCGTGGAAACCAGCACCTCGTCGTCCGGCTGAACGCCGGCGACCAGCAGCGCGATGTGAAGCGCCGCCGTTCCACTGACGGTAGCAACCCCGTACTGCGCGCCGGTATAAGCTGCTACCTGGCGTTCAAAGCGTTCTACGAACGGGCCAACCGACGACACCCAGTTCGTATCCAGGCATTCTTTGACGTATGTCCAGGCGTTACCCTGGATGTGGGGAACGCACAGGGGGATAAAACCGTCCGGCGTGGGAGCGCCGGGTTCATACGAGGTGGGCATGAAAACACAGCCTTTTGGCAGGGAAACGACACGGCGACTATACAGCAGCGCTGGACGCAGAGCAAGCACCGGTGTTCCAACAATCTATTAAGACTTATCATACAGCATTTTAATAATGGGCTAGGGAGATTTTTATACTGTAAGTGCTACGCTCACAATCAACTGGCAACGAAGCACAGTCGAAGGTTATTATCGTGAAAGCCCGTTATCTCCCTTTGATGTCGGATGACCTGCTGGTGCGCGAGGGCGTTTCCCCCCTGCATATTGAAGAGCGCCAGCCCATTGTAGATAGCTCCCCGCTCTATCATTCGGCATTACAACACCATGAAGGCGGCGAAAGCCCCGAACCGGTCTCCGGCGAATATGTCTCCGGAGTCGGCTGCAATGGGTGCGACCAGGAAACCCGCGCCTGGAATCCCCGCTTTATGAGCATGAATTACGCGCTCTCTCGCCTCAGCAACGGTAAGTAGGTGAACGGTTTATCAACCCCATATTGAACCGCCAAAACACGGAACGCTGGCGCTCCGCAATGGAAGTAGGGGCCACCTGGCAGGTCGCCCCTACACCAGAGTTGGCGCAAGGTTGTTATGGCAGTATTGAGACGAACTTGGCTTCCAGGTACTCGTGCAGGCCTTCCTCGCCGCCTTCGCGTCCATGCCCGCTCTGTTTGAGGCCGCCGAAGGGCGCTTCCGCCGTCGCCACCACCATATCGTTCACGCCGACGATGCCGAACTTCAGCCCCTCGTAGGCTTTAATGGCAGTGTTCAGGCTGCGCGTGTGGACATAGGCGGCCAGGCCATAGGGCGTGTCGTTCGCCAGCCGCAGCCCCTCTTCCAGCGTCTCAAATGGGCTGACGGGCATCACCGGCCCAAACACTTCCTCACAGGAAACGCGCATGTCAGGCGTGACGTTGGTCAACACCGTCGGCTGGTAGAAGTAGCCGCTTGTGAGATTGGCCGGACGCGCCCCGCCCGTGACGATTCGCGCCCCCTTCCCCACTGCGTCCTGCACGAAGGTTTCAACCCGTTCGCGCCCGGCGGCGTTCACCATCGGGCCGGTGGTCACGCCCTCTTTCATGCCATCGCCAACCACTAACGTTTCGGTCAACGATTGGCTCGCGTCCAGGAAATCCTCAAAGACGTTGCGATGCACGTAGAAGCGCGCGGGCGAAATGCACACCTGCCCATTGTTGCGGAACTTGGCCTGCACCGACAGTTTGGCCGCCGCTTCTACGTCTACGTCGTCGAAGACCAGCACCGGCGCGCTGCCCCCTAGCTCCAGATGCAGTCGCTTGAGGCCGTCCGCCGCGCCGCGCATCAGGATGCGCCCGACGCGCTGCGAGCCGGTAAAGCTGATTTTGTCTACCAGCTCGCTCTGCATGAACGCCTGGCCGATGGCCTCCGGCTCGCCGTTAATCACGTTGAGGACTCCCGGCGGCAGGCCGGCCTCGACAAACAGATTGGCGATTGCCATCGCGCTCATCGGCGTGAGTTCGCTCGGACGCCCGACGACGGCGCAGCCCGCCGCCAGCGCCGCTCCCCACTTACGCGCCGGCAGCACCGCCGGGAAGTTCCAGGCGGTAATCGTTGCCACGATGCCCACCGGGGTTGGGATGGACAGCAGCCGTTTGCCGGGTGCGCGAGCGGGGATCACGCGGCCATATGCCCGCTTGCCCTCCTCGGCGAACCACTCGAAGTAATTAGCAGAACCGGCCCACTCGGCGCGAGCCTCTGCCAGGGGCTTGCCACATTCGCGCGTCATGATAGGGGCGAGTTCGTCCAGCCGGGCCCGGATGAGGTCAGCGACTTTTTGCAAGATTGCGCCGCGTTCGTAGGCGGTCATGGCTGCCCACTTCGGCTGCGCTGCGTGCGCCGCTTTGATGGCCGCGTGCGCATCCTCTTCGTTGCCAAACGGAACGGTGAGAATCTTCTCCTCGGTTGCGGGATTGATGACATCCCACGTCTTACCGTTGCGCGCGTTCACCCACTGGCCGTTAATCAACATCTGGTACTGCATATTGCCCGTTCTCCCATCCATGTCTGTTCGTTGACCGGACGATTATCCCCAATATGCAGGAGCTAAACAAACGAAAAAAGCCTGGAGGCCGCCCCAGGGTAAATGCTTTCGAGGATGTGGATTTATGGACAGGCTGGAGAGAAGCTGCAACTATCTTCTGGCAACCGGCGCGGCGATAAACCCGACCATCAAGAGTAACCGGCCAATCATCAATTCGTCGCCGTCGCGCAGCGGCGACTCCTCGCCCGTTGCCAGTAGCGCGCCGTTGATCCATGTGCCGTTGGTGGTGCTGAGGCCGCGCACGATCAGATGATTGTCGCGTACCAGGATGATGGCGTGACGGCGTGACACCCCTTTTTGATAACCGCCGTAAGGGGTCAGATCAACATCCGGCTTGACGGCGGTTTCCTGGTCGCTGCGGCCAATGGTGATTGCGCTGCGCACAGGCACATGAAAGGTCTCGCCAGTTTCGATCATCCGAAACTCGATGGCCCAGGGCACTTCGTCCGGTACCAGGCTCGACCCTGGCCGCGCCTTCGGATGGATGTAGACAGGCGGCATCGTCTGTGTACTACGGCGTGGGGACTGTGAAGCCATGGCTGTATCCCCCTTATAAACTGCTCCAAGTAGCGAAGCAAATTAGATTTTGAACAAAGATACCACTTTAGACTAACAATTTCCTGAAAAATTTGTGAATTTTACGAAAGTACTATTATACGGCCAGTGACTCAATAAGGCGGCGAAGCGTTGTCACCGCCTGCGCGTATTCGTCCAGTGGGAGATGTTCGTCCGGCGTGTGGTCAAGATCGCTGTCGCCTGGCCCGTAGGCGATGATCGGGCAGGTCCATGTTTCGCCCACAACATTCATGTCGCTTGTGCCGGTCTTGAGCACAAAGCCTGGCTGCCTGCCCTGTGCCCGGATGGCTGCCAGCATCCCACGCACGAGTGCGTTGTTTCGATCTCCCTGGTACGCGCGCTCCATGCTGTACGGGCGTAGTTGGCCATCAGTTTCGGCGAATGGTGAGATGGTTGCAAACACAGCTTCAGGAGTGAGGCGGGGCGGCAGGCGGAAGCCCACCGTCATATGCAGCGTTTCATGAAAGTGATCGGTGCTGGTGTTGATGCTGCGCAGGCTGGGCATCACCTGGTCAAAATAACGCTGGATGCCGGCGTTCTGCTGTTCCGCCCAATCATGAATACGCTGCCAGAAGGCCGCGCCCAGTGCGCCGACGCTCGGCTCAGGTCGCGCCGTGTGGGCAACGGGGCGGGTCAGACTGTAATCCACCAGCAGCCGCCCCTTGTAACCCAGCGTGATGCGGTCCGCGCCGCTGGGTTCGCCTATGATGCACATCTGTGGGAAGAAGCGGTCTTTGACGAAGTGCGCGCCCTTGCTGGTCGCCGTCTCCTCCTCCACCGCGCCAATCACCACGACCTGCCAGCCTTCAGGAATGACGGCCTGCGCCGCCGCTTCGACAAACGCGCATAATGACCCTTTGGCATCCACGCTGCCCCGGCCATGGAGACAGTCGTTTTCGACGCGCACCGCAATCTCCCCTGGCACGGTGTCAATGTGGCCGAGGAGCATCAGGGTATTGTCCCCACTGCCCCTGATGCCAACGGCATTGCCCGCCTCGTCAATATGCGCTTCAAAATCACGCCCGCGCATCCATTCTACGAGATATTGGACGGCGGGCGCTTCCTGGGTGGATGGGCTGTAACGGCGGACGAGTTCGATCAGCAGTTCCGACATGAGGCCTTTGTGCGAAGACTCAGAGCAAGGTGGTGTTACATCAGGTTTCACATTTCGGCGACAGGCCGTGTATCCGTTTTCACAACGCCCTCGATATTCCGTATGGCCTGAAGCGTCTCAATCGCCTTTCGTTGGTCGGCGACTTCAATGTAGGCAATACAGTCGTTCGGACCAACGGCGAGATGCGCCTGCTTAACTCCTGCAATGCCGCGAATCATCTCCAGTGTTTCAGGGAAATCTACGTCGGTGCTGAGATCAATCAGAACGTATGCCGCGTACATAACCCGCCTCCTCCCTGAATATTACCCTCAGTGTAGCAGAAACCCAAACCCCATTGACAGGATAGAACTTTAGTGCTAACATTGGTTAGGCATAACTTACCAAATAAGGAGCGATAGCAATGATTACAGATGTTGGGACAGTTTCAGTCTATGTGGAAGACCAGGATCGCGCCAAAGCGTTCTACGTCAACAAGCTCGGTTTTGAACTGCGCACCGACCAACCGCTCTTTCCAGGGGCGACCAACCGCTGGGTAGAGGTCGCCCCAAAAGGCGCGGTCACCGGCATTGTCCTCTATAAGGTTGACGAAAACTGGGAGCATTACCGCCAGACAGTCGGCAAGTCGCAGGCGCTTACGCTGGCTGTTGACGATATGGCTGCCACCCACCGCGAGTTGAAAGCCAGAGGCGTCGAATTTGTGCAAGAACCCGAAGTCCAGCCCTGGGGAACCTACGCCATCATTAAAGACTCCGAGGGCAACAGCCTGATTATGAGCGAACCGCCGAAGGGTTAATTGAGAGGTGGTCATAAATCGTTGCTGACCTTTATGACCCCTTT
>FLYN01000238.1_pt1 | contig 17902 bp, 15 predicted proteins | sample 1122621 | NCBI WGS metagenome assembly FLYN01 (sample SAMEA4346792, study PRJEB14843) | hot springs metagenome | biome: Terrestrial Biome; feature: Habitat; material: Sediment | place: India | collected 2012-06-12 | depth 1760 m
CTGGCCGAGCTGTCGGGCTGCCTTCACCTGCTCCAACGGCGTAAGGTCGCGTTTATGACTCCTGAGAATCGCAAACCCGTTTTCCAACTCGTGGACGGTGAATGGGTTTTTTGTAGCTATCCGAATGTCGCTGCCCACTGCCGGCTGCGCTGTGATTAGATACCTTCCATCCGGCAGTGCTTCGAGATGGATTGTGAAGGGCAGGGTAGACATCAAGTTGCGCTCCATATGAGCGCAAACACCAGGCGCTCACACGGAAGGATTGTTAGATACGGATGATGACGCCACAATACCGGCAAGTCAGGGAATGCTGGCCGGCGGCGATTTGCGGAAGCGTGCCGCCGCAAATGTGGCAGGCAGTGGGCGCGTTGCGCAGCCGCTCAAGCAGTTCTGGGTCCGGCTCGATAGCCCGCTCGTCCTGGGCGTCGCCGCTCATCATCCGGCGGATTTGCCGCGCCCAAAACTTGCAATCCACGCCGCCCTTCAATTCCACGCTGATCCTGGGATAGGGTGCGCCGGCACCCAGCGTGAAATTCAGCATGTCCTTGCCGCCCAGAAAACCCTTGTTTTCTGCCTCAACGGACTCGATGGCGCTCAACGGCGCTTCCCATCTCATCTCCTGAACCGCCTTACCGCCGAACAAACCCAGCGTCTTGCCTGTCGTTTCCTTCTGCTCAAAGACAAGACGCTGGTCGGTCAGGAACAACAGGCCGTTCGGGGTGTCTCGGTCGTCTGTCCACTCGGCCTCGGCAACCAGGAAGACGGATTCAGCGGGGTAAAAATCGAAACTGGCATCTTCTTTCCGCTCCAGAATCGTGTTGATTTCATCAAGCTGGCTGCGCGTCTGCTGGAGTTCGCGTTCAAGCGAGGCGCACATGCCCTCGATCAGATTCTCCGCAGCGCTGACCTTTGCTTCCAGGCTGTCGAGCGCAGTCTGGACCGTCGGCACGAGCTGGCTCTGTCCAACGGCATTACCGACCTGCGCCGATAAGCGCTGCACGAGTGGCTCGGCCTGTTCGAGTTCCTGGCGCAGCGCCTGGCTCTCGCTGCGAATGGTGTGCTGGATACGATCTTGCGCCTCTTGCCACTGCTGTGCAAGCGCCTGCGCTTTATTTTCCAGGAAGGAGCGAAACGCATAGCCCCGGCTGCGAATGGCCGTAATATCCGCAGGCAACGATGTGACCTGATTCGTGATGTCGGTAATGCGCCGTTCAAAATTGGAGAAGTTGACTCGATTGAGGAATTGGTTGAAGCGCGATTGAAGGGCGTTCACCGTCTGGAGAAGCTGCTCAGTGTTGATGTCGGCGGCTGGATTGCCAGAAGGCGTGCCGACTGCTCCCGTCATTTTGGGGCCGCTCATGGGTTTCAGCGGTGGTGTCGCTTCGGGCTGCGGAGTCCCAAAATTGGATGAGCTGGTTATTTCTTTTCCGGGCACAGGGGGTTTAGACGATGGCGCTTTGGACGGCTGTGGAGCAGGTCTGGCCGAACCTCCAACAGACTTTGGCGAGCCGAGCTTGCCCCCGTCGCCTTTTGAACCGCCGCCCAAAGGCTTCTTGATGTTGTCGTCGCTCATTAGTACTCCCTTTTCGACGAGACGGAATTTAGCTTACTTTGTGGCGCAGGTAGGCTTCCATAAATTCGTTGAGACGCCCATCCAGCACTGCGCCCGTGTTGCCGACTTCCACGCCAGTGCGATGGTCTTTGACCATGTGGTACGGGTGCAGCACATAAGACCGTATCTGGTTGCCCCAGCCGGCGTCAACGTTCTGACCTTTGAGGGCGGCAAGCTGGGCCTCCTGCTTCTTGCGCTCGATCTCAAACAGGCGGGCTTTGAGGATTTGCAAAGCGCGTTCCCGGTTCTGCGCCTGGCTGCGCTGGTTCTGGCACTGCACGACAATGCCGGTTGGAATGTGGGTGATTCGGATCGCCGTGTCATTCTTCTGGACGTGCTGGCCGCCGGCGCCGCTGGCCCGGTAGGTGTCTATCTTCAGGTCTTTTTCGTTGATTTGAATATCAATGTTGCCCTGGATGTCCGGCCATAATTCGACTTTGGCGAAGGACGTATGGCGGCGGTTGGCGGCGTCGAACGGGCTGAGGCGCACCAGACGGTGAACGCCCTGCTCGCTCTGCAAGCGGCCATAAGCGTAAGGGCCACGAATGCTCATGGTCACGCTTTTGATGCCGGCCTCTTCGCCTTCCATTCGTTCGATGATCTCTACTCGATAGTTGTTTTCCTCCGCCCAGCGCAAATACATGCGCTCCAGCATTTGCGCCCAATCCTGCGAATCCGTCCCGCCAGCCCCGGCGTGAATCGCCAGAATGGCGTTTTCGTGATCGTATGGGCCGGAGAGCATGGTTTCCAGCGCCATCCGGTCTACTGTATCCGACAGCGCTTCGACTTCCCTGGTTAAGTCCTCCAACAGCGAAGCGTCGTCCAGTTCGGCCAGTTCCAGGGTGTCGCAAATGCGGGCCGCGACGCTCTGCCAGCGCTCGACTTCCTCTTTGAGCCAGGAAAGCTCCTGCATGGTTTTTTGCGCGTCGTCCGGGTTGTTCCAGAAGCCCGGTTCGCCTGCCTTTTGTTCGAGTTCCTGCACTTGTTGTGCTTTGCCCGCGATGTCCAGTCGCGTCATCAGCCCATCAACTCGTTCCTTCATGCCGTGCAACAGGCTGACTAAATTTTCCATCTCCCCTTGTGCAATCCTTTTTCTCTAATTCTCGTCAAACAGGCTGTTGACGAAGTTTTCGGGATTAAAATGCACCAGATCGTGTATCCCTTCACCGAGGCCAATGTAATGTACCGGCAATTTGAGTTCATTGAAGACGGCGAATACCATGCCACCCTTGGCCGAGCCATCCAGTTTGGTGACGATGACTCCGGTCACATCCACCATTTCACGGAATTTCTCGGCCTGCTGTAAGGCGTTTTGTCCCGTTGTGCCGTCGAGCACCAGCCAGGTTTCATGCGGCGCATCCGGGATGACCTTCTGCGACACCGATTTGATCTTGGCAAGTTCCTCCATCAAATTGTAGTTGGTATGCAGGCGGCCAGCCGTGTCCACAATGAGAATGTCGTGGCCGCGAGCATGAGCGGCGCTGGTGGCATCATAGACGACGGCTGCGGGGTCTGAGCCGGGCTTGCCGGCAATGACCGGAACGCCGACTCGTTCACCCCACATCTGAAGTTGCTCGATAGCGGCGGCGCGGAAGGTGTCGCCGGCGGCGATGAGTACCTTACGCCCGGCGTTATTCAGGCGGTAGGCCAGCTTGGCGATAGAGGTTGTCTTGCCGGAGCCGTTGACGCCGACGATCAGGATAATGGACAGCGGACGTCCGCTGATATTTGGCGGCGGCGGGGGAGATAGGAGCGATTGCAGCGTGTCCTTCAGCGCCCGGTGCAACTGGTCGGCGCGGGTGATGCCTTCGCGGGCGACGCGGGCTTTGAGCATGTCAAGGACTTTTTGTGTCGTTTCCACGCCGACATCCGCCTGGATGAGCAGGGCTTCAATGTCGTCCCAGGTATCGTCGTCAATATCGGTGTTGCCGAGCATCTGCGCGATGCGTCCGAAAAAGCTCTGGCGCGTTTTCGACAACCCGTCACGGAATAGACCCAAGTATCCAATCTCCAGAATTTGTGTCGTAACGAGGGAACAACGATCCGCGATAAACATGCTTGTAGGGGCACAAGAAACTGCCCCTACGTATTCTCAGTATACACTTGGCAACCCCTCAAAACAAGCCTGCTATTTTATGCTTAGTGTAGGGTATAATCAGCCTTTTAGGGGTTAGGATATGGCTGACGATTCCCTGACACACTTGGATCAACAGGGCATTGCGCGTATGGTGGATGTGAGCGCGAAGCCAGACACCGAGCGCGTGGCGGTGGCGGCGGGCTCGGTCTATATGCAGCCGGAGACGTTGCGCCTGATACGAGACGGCTCGATCAAGAAGGGCGACGTGCTGACGGTTGCGCGGCTGGCAGGCATGATGGCGGCCAAGCGAACTGCTGATCTCATTCCGTTGTGCCATCCACTGCCATTGACTCATATTGACGTGGAACTCTGGTTGGATGAAGCGGAGAGCGTGGTCCGGATTGAGGCGACTGCGCGAACAATCGGCAAGACGGGTGTGGAGATGGAGGCGCTGACGGCCGTCAGCGTGGCAGCGTTGACGGTGTACGACATGGCGAAAGCCGTAGACCGGGGAATGCGTCTGAGTGATATACGCCTGCTGGAAAAGCATGGCGGCGCGCGCGGCGATTATGTGGCGGAAGAGCGGCGATGAACGTCAACGTTTTGTTATTTGCAACGCTAAAAGATATTGTCGGGCGGCAGCGGTTGACGGTGACATTGCCCAATCCACAGGCGACGGTGGCCGATGTACGCAGCGCTTTGGCAGCGCTGTATCCACAGCTTGAAGCGAATCTTAAAGTGGCAATCTCAGCCGTGAACCAGGAATACGCCTTTGCCGAAGATGTCGTGCGCGACGGCGACGAGGTAGCCTTTTTTCCCCCGGTGAGTGGAGGGAGCGGCCAATATCCAGAGATATTCCGGCTGGCGGACGAGCCGGTTGACATGAATGAACTGGTTGCTGCCATTACCGTTCCGGCGACGGGGGCAGTCTGCGTCTTCAGCGGCATGGTGCGTGGCCAAACAGGCAAAGAAGGTTATGTCATCGAGACGCAATCGCTGGAATACGAAGCGTATGGGCCAATGGCGTTGGCGAAGATGCGGCAGGTGGCCAAGGAGATTCGCCAACAGTGGCCGCTGGTGCAAGGGATTGCCATTGTGCAGCGAGTAGGCCGGCTCCAAGTGGGGCAAAATACCATCCTGATCGCCTGTTCGTCGGGGCATCGTGACCAGGGGTGCTTTGAGGCGGCGCGGTACGGGATTGACCGGCTGAAAGAGATCGTGCCGGTGTGGAAAAAGGAAATCCGGCCTGATGGGTCGGCGTGGGTGGAAGGCCATTACCTGCCGAAGGCGAATGACCGGTGGCCTGTGGAATAAATTTGCCTGATAAACAGGCAAATTTACCATTTATATACTGATTCTAAACGCTTTGAGCGCTCACCGTGAGCGCAGCCAAAGGCATATAGTTTGGATGAGGTTATAGAATCTGCAACGTTTCGAGCAGATGATTTCCTGTATTACTGAGTCTTGGTATTCTACCTGCGTTATGTTGCAATCCGGATTGCAACTGGTCGCAGATTGTGAATAGTGGGCTATGAATTCTGAGGAGAGGTTCATGACTCGTCGAGTGGTCGTGACCGGATTGGGGATGGTCAGCCCGCTGGGCCACACCGTCGAGGAAAGCTGGGAGGGAATAAAGGCGGGGCGCAGCGGCGTCGCCCGCATCACGCGCTACGACGCCAGTGGACATCAGGTGCAAATCGCCGCCGAGGTGAAAAACTGGAATCCCGCCGATCACATGGACGCCAAAGAGGTGCGCCGCCGCGACCGCTACCAGCACTTCGTGGTGGCGGCGGCTAAGGAAGCCATCGAGCACGCCGGGCTGGAGGTTCAGGAGGCTGACCGCCAGCGGACAAGCGTGATTATCGGCTCGTCGGTGGGCGGAGTCGAAAGCTACTACGACGAGGCTGAGATGTTATACCGGACGGGCGACCTGCGCCGCATTACGCCTTTTGCTATACCGATGCTGATGGTGAACGGCGGCAGTGGGATGGTGAGTATTGACATCGGCGCGATGGGGCCGTCGTGTGTGCCGGTGTCCGCCTGCGCCACCGGAGCAGATTGTATCGGCTATGCGTTCACGTTGATTCAATCCGGACGAATTGACCGCGCATTGGCCGGATGTGGAGAAGCGCCCATATTCCCCATTGGCATCGCCGCGTTTGACCGGGTAGGCGCAATGTCTCGCCTGAACGACGAACCTGAACGCGCTGTGCGTCCGTTTGACAAAAACCGCCTGGGTCTGGTCTTCAGCGAGGGGGCGGGCGTGGTCGTGCTGGAAGAACTGGAAAGCGCCAAAGCGCGGGGCGCAAATATCCTGGCCGAGATGGTGGCTTACGGCTCAGCTTCAGATGCGTATCATATCACCGCGCCTGAGCCGGAGGGACGCGGCGCGAGCGCGGTCATTCAACAGGCTTTGGACGATGCTAAACTGAATCCAACAGACATTGATTATATTAATGCACATGGGACGGCGACGGCGTTGAACGACCCGATGGAAACGAAAGCCGTGAAGCGTGTGTTCGGAGAACATGCCTATAACATTCCCATGAGCTCGACCAAAAGCATGACCGGACACGCGATGGGCGCAACGGCAGCGTTTGAGGCTGTGTTTTCAATTCTGGCGCTGCGCGATCAGGTCGTTCCGCCGACCATTAATCTGACCGAACCGGACCCGGAATGCGACCTCGATTACGTCCCGAACGAAACGCGCGAGCTGCCCCTCCAATACGTGATGAGCAACTCGTTTGGATTTGGCGGGCATAATGTATCGCTCATTTTCAGGAAATTCAGCGATGGACGACGTTAAGCAGGTAGAGAAACAGATCGGAGTTGAATTCAAGAACCGGGATTTACTCTTGACGGCGCTAACGCACCGCTCGTTTGTCAACGAGTACACGGGCGAAGTCGTGCGCGACAACGAGCGACTGGAATTCCTGGGCGATGCCGTCCTCGATTTTTTGACGGGCGATCTCCTGTACAGACACTTTCCGGATATGCCGGAAGGCCGGCTGACGCGGCTGCGGGCGGCGCTGGTGCGGACGGCGGCGCTGGCTGAACTGTCCCAACAGTGCCACCTGGGCGAGCACATGCGTATGGGCAAGGGCGAGGAGGCCAGCGGCGGGCGCAAGCGGATCACGAACCTGTGCGCCGTATTCGAGGCAGTGGTGGGTGCGTTGTACCTCGATCAAGGGCTGGATGCTGTTCGCCAATTCGTCGTACCCCTGTTCATGCCGCTGCTGGAGCGGGTGCTGGCCGAGTCGCTCGATCAGGATGCGCGCAGCCTGCTGCAAGAGTGGAGTCAGGCCCACTATAGCGAGACCCCGGTTTACCGCACGGTGGAGGAGTCCGGCCCGGAGCACGAGCGCGAATTCATGGTAGAAGTGTTGATCGGCGATCAGGTTGTCGGGTGCGGCGTTGGGCGCAGCAAGCGCTCGGCAGCGCAAGCGGCGGCGCGGGCAGCCTTACATCTGCTCAAACAGGGCGGGCTTGTCCTCTCCTCAAATAACCGTTAGAGCGCTACCGGAAACCGGAAGTCTGTACGCACCCTCCAATATTTTGCCTATTGAAGAATTAACTCATGGCTGCGTCTGGCTGGTGATGCGGATTTCGACAGTCGCCATGCGGTGGTCGGAGGCGCTGCTATCCATGACGCCTACGCCCAGGTTTAACAGCGGCGGGCGCGTCCAGATGTAGTCAATGCGGGCGCGCGGCTGCCCGGTGCGTTGTAAGGTCGCGCCCAGTTCAATGGGGTAGCCGTCAAACGGATCGTTGAAGCGCGCTACGCGCATCTGGTCAATCAGAGGCGAGTCGGGTATGTTGTTGAACGTGCCGCCGATAATCACGCGCCCTAGATTCCCATCAGGGTGATTTTGGGCGATGAGGGCAAAGATTTCGTTGAGCTGGCGCTGTTGATCCTGCTCTTGCTGGCTGATTGTCCGCTCGCCGGGTACGTCTAATAGCAATCCCAGCCAGGTGTTGTAAACCGTAATCACGCCTGAATCGGGACGAATCTGCACGCGCTGAAGGCCAGTCTGCTGTCCCACGCTGGTCAGCAAATAGCCGTCGTGATCTACGATCTCCACGTTGGACAGCACCGCTAAGCCCTGCAAGCCTTCGTTGGTGGGATAAAAACGGGTGTCCATTCCCAGGCGGCGGGCGAGCCACAGCGGTTGGTGAACGCCGAAGCTGGTCATTCGGCCTGCCTCGACCTCTTGCAGCAGCACGACATTCGCGCCGCTTTCCTGAATCGTGCGCGCAATCCCTTCCAGGTCATAGTGAAAAAATTCGTTGTAGCCGCTGTGAATGTTGTAGGTGCCGACACGGATATTTTCGACGTTGCGCACCCCGGTCACCAGCGGCGGGCGGGCGGCATAGGCTGCGCCGATGCTGGCGACGATGACCAGCAGGAAGAGGGGGATGGATTCAAAGCCGCTCGCCGTTTTCCAGGGGATGCGGCGGCGCGTCTGGATCATCGGCAGTCCAGCGAGGAACATCGCCAGCAGCAGCACAGGCAACCCCATACCGCGAAAGCCGCGCAGGAGCGGGGGGATGAAACGGTTTAGAAACGCAAGCGGCGCGGCAAAGTCTCGCACGAAGGCGTATTCGTAGGTGAAAAAGTCGCCAATGAACAGCAAGCCAAACATCAAGACGCCGACAGGCAGCCATAAACCCGTAAAGTTTGGCTCTCGCTCGGCGCGCGGGCGCGCCAGCCACCACCACATCATGCTGACCGAAAATTGAGCCAGAACGAGCGCCGCGCCAGCAAGAATGCCCTGCAAGCGGACACCGATAACAAGCAGCAGGGCGGCCAGCAGCAGCCATGACCAGCCGCGCACGCTGGCGTCAAAAGGTGCAATGAAGTCGTGAGCCTGTCTGCGCACCCAGGGGACGAGTGGGAGCAGAGTAGCCGCCAGCACGAAAGGCACAAACAGGGTGTAATCCACACCGGCGCGCCCTGCGATGGCGTTCGGCAATGTCAGCAGCGACAGTTCGATGAAAAGAAGCCCGCCCAGCCCAACACCCCCCCAGAAGGGCAGCAAGCCGTAATTCAGCGAAACCGCCGACTCTTCAGCGCGCGCCTGACGCTGCTGCCCAAGAACGGTAAAGATGCTGAGGCCAATGGCGACGCCGGACAGGATAAGTTGAACATTGAGGTAGGCCGGCGACCAGGAGAGGTCAAGCGTGTTGCCTGCCGCACGGAAAAGCTGGTCAATCCCGAACGCCAGGATGAACATATAAGGCAAAGCCTGCGCCCGGTGGCGAATAATCATGGCGATGTAGAGCAGTCCCCCACCAAACGCCAGAGCTGCCGCCGTCGCCGGAGTTATCGGAGTTCCGGCAATCATCAGGGCGCGACCAACGGCGGTCAGCGCTGCGCCGACGACGATCAGCCAGCGAACGTTGCCCAACAGCAGCGTCAGCAGCGGCAGGGCAGTCATGTAGACGAGGAATGAAACCTCGCTGCTCACAACGGAAGGGTCAACGACGCCGGGCAGGTCGGCGGGAATGCTGGCCGGGTCGAGCGCGCTGACGACGGAAGCGCCCGCGATTCGACTGTAGAAGGTCCCGATAAGGAAGCGGAATGCCTGGACGAAAAAAACGCCGATCAACGTGGCTTCGACGACGTATAGATGTTGTGGGCGCAAGCGATTCCGCATAATGTCTCCGAGGTGCTAGGAAAAGTTTACTTCGTCGCTATAATTGCGCAAATTTTAACAGAAGGGGGCGAGCGGTGGAACAGGTTGATGTGATCCTGACCGGCGGGACGGTCATCACCATGAATGAGCGCTTCGACGTATTTTTCGATGGCGCGGTTGCCGTCCGGGATACCCAGATTGTCGCGGTAGGAACAGCCGCCGAAATAAACGGGCAGTTCCAGGCTGCCGAGGTGGTGAATTGCGAAGGCCAGTACATCCTCCCCGGATTGGTGAATGCGCACACGCACGCGCCGATGACGCTGCTGCGAGGACTCGCCGACGATCTGCGGCTGGACGTGTGGCTGATGGGGTATATCATGCCGACGGAGCGGGAATTCGTCAGCCCGACGTTTTGCCGCCTGGGGACGCTGCTTGCTTGCGCCGAGATGATCCGCAGCGGGATTACCTGTTTTGCCGATATGTATTATTACGAAGCGGACATTGCGGCGGCGACGGCAGCCGCCGGAATGCGCGGCGTGCTTGGCCAGACGATCCTCAAATTCCCCGCGCCTGACGCCGAAACCTATGAAGAGAGTCTGGCCTATGCGCGCCAGTTTATCCAGGAATGGCGCGGCCACCCCCTGATTACGCCAGCTGTTGCCCCGCACGCTCCCTATTCCAATACGAAGGAGATATTGCACCGGGCGTCACTGCTGGCGCAGGAATTCGACGTGCCGTTGTTGATCCACGTGGCGGAAATGAAGCTCGAACAGGAAGACAACCTGAAAGCCTACGGGCTGCGGGTCGTACCCTGGGTGGAATCCGCCGGGCTGCTGGACGCGAAAGTGCTGGCGGCGCACTGCGTCCACGTCAACCGCGATGAGATGCGCATTCTATACGAGCATGAGACGACGGTGGCGCACTGCCCAACGAGCAACCTGAAGCTCGCCAGCGGCTTTGCGCCGGTCAAGGATATGCTGGACGAAGGGCTGACGGTAGGCATCGGCACGGATGGGCCGGCCAGCAACAACGATCTGGATATGTTCGAGGAAATCCGGCTGGCAGCGATTCTGGCGAAGACGGTTGCCAACGACCCGACGGTACTCCCGGCAAAAGAGGCGCTATTTATGGCAACCCGGCAGGGGGCAGAGTCCCTGTACCTGGGCGACGTAACCGGCAGCCTGGAGGTTGGCAAGCTGGCGGATTTGATCGTCGTAGATACTGATACAACTCACAGTATGCCGCACTTTTATCGAGACCCGGATGCGGTGTACTCGCATATTGTCTACGCCGCCAAGAGCAGCGACGTGCGGCACGTCATGTGCAACGGCCAGTGGCTAATGCGCGACCACGAGCTGCTCACACTCGACGAAGACGCATTGATAAGCGAGGCGGCGGCATACGCACAGCAGGTAGATACGTTCCTGCGGGCGAGAGAGGGCGACATTTTGAGTAAGCTGTTGGCGATTGGCGGGCTGGAGCAGGCGGAGAGCTTCGAGGTGCAGGTGAAGGCAGTGCTGCGCGATGCTGCCGCTGTCGAGAAGTTGCTCAATCACCCGGACGTGCAGGTGCTCAAAACGATTCACTATCGCCAGTATGACACTTATTTTCTGTTTGATGCTAACAAGGGTCGCGTGCGCTACCGGGAGGACGACAGCATTAACGAGAAGGGCGAGGTGGAGGCGGTGCGCAGCCGATTGACGCTGACGATGCCGACAAAGGAACGAGAGTATAACTCGACGGTGCTGCTGTCTCATTCCCGCTTTATTGCTCCGGCGGATCGCCCGCTCCGTTTTTACCGCGAGTATTTTCAACCTGCCGCCGAGCGTGAATTGCAAAAGGACCGCCGCCGCTGGCACATTCATTACCAGGGGGTGCTGTTCTACGTCAACGTGGATCGGGTGCTCAATCCGCCGCTGCCCGATACTTTTATCGAGATCAAAAGTCGTACCTGGTCGTCCTCGGACGCCGAGAACAAAGCCAACCGGATACAGGAGATGCTGGCGATTCTGGGCATTCCGCCGGCTGATGTGATTCGGGCGGATTACTTGGAAATGAAGGGGATGCCAGGCTAGGTTGTTTCGGGAACAGGTTCTCCGGCATAAGCGAGGATGATCTGGCTGCGAGGCACCCCAGCCTGTACTAATGCGTCAACGAGCGGCTTGTTATTAATATCACGGTCAACAATGATGAGATTGTCTATGCAATGTACGATCAGTCCAGTGTTCACAATACGTTCACCATGTATGATCCCAACTGACGTAACGACGAAATGCTGTTGATCCACGCTGCTGGTATTGTTCACCCAGAATACTCTGGTACGCCTTTACTGGTACCGCAATATAGAGGGGGATGTTCGCTCCACCCGCATTGTCAATCACCGCTCGATACACAGTATACTGACCAACTGCTACTGTCAGTTCTTCTACTGGTGATGGGCGTCTAAAACTCTTTACTTCAACCAGGATAGTGGTGGCCTCTCTGGACGCTTGAATATCAATCAGACGTGCCGATTGGAGATAATAAACAATACTTGTTCCGCATCAATTGTCCATCCATCTTTAAGTAACGCAAGGACGACCTTATCGTGGCAGTGGTCTTTGGCAGGCAAAGAGGTCTTTCTCGCTTATTGTGGATTTTCCAGCCGAAATCCGTGCCCGCGCACTGTGATGATGTATTGATTATCCGGGTCAATTTCGTTCAGGCGATCACGCAGGCGGCGCACGAGCGCGTCAATGGCCTGCTCGCTGACACCTTCGCCCATCGCTTCCGGCCACACCGCCTCGACGACCATATCTCGAGTGCAGATGCCTCCGGCATGGTTGTAAAGCAGTTCGAGCAGGCGATACTGCGGTAAACTGAGCGGCGGATCCACTTCCACCTCGCTGACGAAGACGCGGCGCGCTTCTCGATCCAGGCGCAACCGCCCACGTGTAAAAGCGGCGATGTCGCCCAGCATTGGCGTTGTCGCGCCGGAGGCAATAAACTGGATGTAGGTCGTACCCGCGAGTCTGATCTCGTCGTCGTTTTGAAGCTCGCGCCGTCCCTTCAACGGCTGATTGTTGACCCAGGTGCCGTTTTTGCTGTCCAAGTCTTGGACAAAGTAACGATCTGCCTCTTTGTAGATACGGATGTGATGTCTTGAGATATTGCGGTTTTCCAATACCACGTCGCACTCCTCGCCGCGCCCCAGGGTGATGTCGTCTTTCGGCATCGCCAGTTGTTGGGTGGGTTGGTTCTCCTCGCGGATAATGAGTACAGGCCGTTCTTTATCAGACGCCGGCATCTACAATCGCTCCCTCATCCTGAAAGATTGTCCAGTTAATTACTATACAGCCTTCACGGACTCCCCGCCAACGGGATCGGTACTGAGGGCGATTCGACGATGCCTACCCATAATCCCTGGTCGGTATAGATCGGTGTGGCGAGGGGGTCTTGCGACTGCGTGACGCCGGGCGAGGTATTGCGGTAATAGGCTTTGACGGTTGCATTGCCGGTGGCAATCGCGGGGTCTGGAAGCTGGTTGGACGGGAAGCGAAGGGTATGAACACAGCGCTGTCGCGGCCCCATAATTCGGATGTCGCTTTCCGGTATGAAAGCGTTCCCCTGGGGCGCACCTTCGGGAAGCGGCGCCGTCGAGTTGAAGGCGATGCCCAATCCAGTGTTGAAACCGGCATCTCCAATTTGGACCTGGTTGGGATTATAAATGATGGGGATCGTGCCGAGAGAATTGTTGGCTACGGTGATACGGATGACCAGCTCGCCGTCAGGTGTTGTCGGCAGAGGGCTGGCGCTGATGCCGAGGCTGATGGGATTAAGCGCGCCCCGGCCAAGCAGTGATTGGTGCGCCGCTCGGTTTTCGGCCTGGCGCAGCCACGCGCAGGGAATACCTTCATCTGCGCCGGGGATCAGGGACGAGATGAACCGGGGACTGGTTCCAGCAAGCACCGCTAACAGCACAAGCAAGAACACCGCTACCAGTATATTGGTGTTGTCCGGCCTACGAAAATAGCGCACCGTCAGTTTTGCTCCCGAAGCCACCGTTCAGTTGAAGCAAGCAGCTGCTTGCGATCTAGGGTTTCTATATTGTGCCACAAAATGCCGTGATCGTGCCCGCGAAACCAGGTGTACTGGCGGCGAATGAAGTCGTGTGTGGCGCGTTTGGTGAGCGTAACGGCTTCATCGAGCGGTGTTCCGTCCAGCAGATGCGCGGCCAACTGAGCGTAACCCAGGCCGCTCATCGAGGGCAGCTTGCGATCATACCCCATGACCAGCAGACGCCGTACTTCATCCAGAAACCCCTGCTGCATCATCTCATCTACCCGCCGGTCTGCTTGCTCGTACAGCGCCTTGCGCTCCATCGTCAAACCGTATTGAAGAATGTCGTAGGGCGGTGGTTGCTTCTGCTGCAACTGGCTGAAGGGCTGTCCGCTCTCTAAAGACACTTCAATCGCTCGAACCACGCGGCGGATATTGTGTGGATCAATCTTCTCGGCAGCGACGGGGTCAAGCTGCTGCAAGCGTTGAAACAGCGCTTCATGGCCTTCTTGCTCGGCAATGGCTTCCAGGTCAGCGCGCAACGCGGGGTTGGGCGGGACTTCAGGGATACTCCAGCCCTCGATCACCGCCGTGATGTACTGGCCTGTGCCGCCGACCAGAAACGGCACGCGGTTTCGCGCGTGTATGGCATCCATGGCTTCGTAAGCCATTCTCTGGTACTGAGCGACGCTTAAATTTTCGTCGGGGTCAACTACATCGAGGAGGTAATGAGGGACTTGCCTGCGTTGTTCGGGTGTTGGCTTGGCCGTGCCAATGTCCATGTAGCGATAGACCTGCCGGCTGTCGGCGCTGACAATTTCTCCATCCAGCGCCAGCGCCATCTCAATCGCCAGACCGGTTTTGCCGACAGCGGTGGGGCCAAGCACAACTATGAGGGGCTTCACCATTCAAGCGCGTTCTCCACGTGCTCGATCACCGGCTGCCCGCGATAGGGCAGGGCAACGGCGATAATGTCCACGCGCCAAGTAGCATCTGGCAGATTGTTTGCCGATAGGTAGGCATAGGCAAGCTGCTGGAGCCGAATTTGCTTGTGCGGCTTCACACTCTCGAGGGCTTCCTCGGTGCTGCTTGCCCGGCGGGTGCGCACTTCAATGAAAACCAATACATGGTCTTTGCGGGCGACAATATCCAGTTCGCCGTGCGCGCAGCGCCAGTTGGTTGTGACGATGGTGTAGCCGTTGCGTTGAAGATAGGCGGCGGCCAGTTGCTCGCCGCGCTGACCAAGTTCACGTCTGGAAGCGGACATCTTAAATACGTTGTGGGGGGAATTTGTCACTATAGAGCTTTATCGCGTTGAGAATTGCTGCCCTTGCCGCCTGAGCGCCAACCCATCCCTGGCTCTGCACTTCTACACCCTGAAGATGCTTGTAGGTGATAAAGAAGTGCTCGACAGCTTTGGGAAAATGATTGGGTAAATCGTCCAGGTTGTGATAATCCCCATAGAGCGGGTCGGTAGCCGGAACGGCCAGAATTTTGTCGTCCTCCTGGCCTCGATCCGACAGACGCAGCATCCCCACTGGCCGCGCTTCAATCACACAGCCTGGGAAAGAGGGTTCTTCCATCATCACCAACACATCTAAGGGGTCGCCGTCGCCGTAAAACGACTGGGGGATAAAGCCGTAATCGCCGGGGTAATGTAACGGGCTGTACAGCACGCGATCCAGTTTGATGACCCCTGCGCTTTTGCTGTATTCGTACTTGTTGCGGCTGCCCTTAGGGATTTCGACAACCGCATAAATCACATCCGGCGCTTGCGGCCCCGGCGAAAGATTGTGCCACAGGTGGATAGTCATGGCGACTCAGTCTGTTTGCAGGTGTGTTTCATTCTCGTTCAAGTATAGTGTAAGCCTCTCGAAAAACAAATATCCCCACAACGGATGTCGCGGGGATTTGATACGTTCGCAAACCGCTCGTACTGTTGAGTGAATGTCTAGTCGCCCGCGCCGGTTGCCCCTACAGCCTCAACCATCTGCTCGGTTTCAGGGTCGGTGCGCTTGCTGCGCAGGATGGCCCACAGGATGACGGCCAGCAAGGCCAGCATCACAATCACAATACCGAAATTAATCGTTCCGGCATTTTGCGCGGCCACCGTCACCACCAGGGGCGCAGCCAGCAACGACACGAGATTGACGACCTTAATCATCGGGTTCAGCGCCGGCCCTGCCGTATCCTTGAAGGGATCACCAACGGTATCACCGACGACGGCTGCCTTGTGCGGATCGGAGCGTTTGCCGCCGTAGTGCCCTTCTTCGATGAACTTCTTGGCATTGTCCCACGCCCCACCTGCGTTCGCCATGAACACAGCCATTAACTGTCCGGCAAGAATAATGCCTGCCAGGAAGCCACCCAACGCTGCTGCGCCCAGCAGGAAGCCGACAACGATGGGGGTAAGCACGGCGATGATGCCAAGCGGCAGAAGCTCGCGCTGTGCGGCCTGCGTCGAAACGCTGACGGCTTCGGCGTAGTCGGGCGTCTTCGTGCCTTCCAGAATGCCGGGGATGCGCAGTTGCCGGCGCACCACGCCGATCATCTGGAACGCCGCGCGATTCACCGAACGGATCAACAGGCTGCTGAACATGAAGATCAGACCGCCGCCGATCAGGAAGCCGATAAACACAATCGGCTCGGCAATGTTGATGCCGGTACCGAACAGCGTGCGTTCCAACGGTACGCCGAGGCCAAGCTGAATAACGCGCGTGTCGGTCAGGAATGAGCCGAACAGCGAGACCGCCGCGATAACTGCCGAGCCAATGGCAACGCCTTTGGTGATGGCTTTGGTGGTGTTGCCCACCGCATCCAGGCTTTCCAGCGTCTCGCCGCCCTTACCGCCACTCTCTCCGGAGAGTTCCGCGACGCCCTGAGCGTTGTCCGAAATCGGGCCAAAAGCATCCATTGAAACGTTGTTGCCGGTGAGCGTCAACATGCCGATACCCGTCATCGCCACGCCGTAGAGGACGGCGGTAAAGGTATCCACAATCTGCGCGCCGTTGGCATCGGTAATAGGGAACAGGCCAAAGATGGCCGCGCTCGCCAGGATGCTGCCCGCGATGACCAGGATTGCCCATACGCTGCTCTCCATACCAACAGTGAGGCCGCTCAAGATGGTTGTGGCCGGGCCAGTCTGCGTATTGCGGGCAATGTCCTGCACGGGTGGATGTTCTGTGTCCGTGAAGTAGGCCGTCACCTTATCAATGATGATTGCCAGCGCCACGCCGACAATGACCGCCGCGAGTGGCTGCCAGATGACGTTGCCGCCGTTAATCGTGTTATCCCTCATGTACGCCAGAGTAAAGAGGCCGAACAGCACGATACTGATGGCCGCCGCGCTGTAAAAGCCGCGCGTGATGGCGCTCAAGGCGTCCTTGCCGCCTGTCGAGCGCACGAGGTAGGTGCTGATGATCGAACTGAGCACGCCGATGCCGCGCACGACCAGCGGGAAGACAATCCAGATTGGGCTGCGTGTGACCGTCGCCAGAGCGAGGCCAAGAATCAGCCCGGAGACAATCGTGACTTCATAGCTCTCGAAGATGTCTGCCGCCATCCCCGCGCAGTCGCCCACGTTGTCACCTACAAGGTCGGCGATGACGGCAGCATTGCGCGGGTCGTCTTCTGGGAGGCCAGCCTCCACTTTGCCGACAAGATCAGCGCCTACGTCTGCCGCTTTGGTGTAGATGCCGCCGCCCACACGCATGAACAGCGCCAGCAGTGTGCCGCCGAAGCCAAAGCCCAGCAGGGCATCTGGCGAGGCAATGCCGAAGATGATGAAGAGAATGGTTCCTCCGAACAGCCCGAGGCCGTCCGTCAACATGCCTGTGATAGTGCCGGAGCGGTAGGCAATCCGCAGCGCATCGCCGTAGCCGCGATTAGGGTCAACCGCCGCCGCCGCCACGCGCACGTTGCCCTGTACCGCCATGTTCATGCCGATGAAGCCAACGGCAGCCGAGAAGACGGCGCCCATCAAGAACGCTCCTGCGCGGCCAAGCGCAATGTTGGTGCGAGCGGCGTCGCAGGCGGCTGCGCCCTGCTGGACAATGGCCGCTTCTTCTGCATACACAACGGCGTTTTCCCGCAGCAGCGTCAGTTCCGTTTCAGATAGGCCGGGGTTGGTCGCGGTGACATCGGCGCGAATGGCTTCTGCATTCACCGTACTGCGAGCCTCCTCCGCGATTTCAGGGCAGAAATGCTCAATCGCGTAAGGGGTAGGGTTGACCACGTAGACGCTGAAGAAGAGGACGACCACCAGCACAGCGATCAGGATAGCGATAATTCGCAGTTGGGAGCGCAGGTAAGCATTCGCGCCCGTTTTGATGTAGCTCCACACCTCCTGCATCCTGGCCGAGCCTTTGCTTTCGCCCAGGATTTGCCGTGTCAGGAAACCCGCATACAACAGCCCGGCGATGGCAATGCCGAGCACGATGAGTATGAGGGTGTTTTCAGTTGCATTCAATTCACGCATCTTAGAACACTCTCCGTTGAGGTAAGTTAAAAAAGACAGACAAAAAGAAAGGTCTGTTTATG
>FLYN01010898.1_pt1 | contig 17790 bp, 14 predicted proteins | sample 1122621 | NCBI WGS metagenome assembly FLYN01 (sample SAMEA4346792, study PRJEB14843) | hot springs metagenome | biome: Terrestrial Biome; feature: Habitat; material: Sediment | place: India | collected 2012-06-12 | depth 1760 m
CTCGATGTGGCGACCGGGGGCGCCACGGGGCCGCGCCGCCTGTCGGCGCTGGCGCGCCGGCGCGGCTACGACCTGCGCCCGATCGCCTCGGATCGTTCGATCGCGGTGCTGCGGCTGATCCAATCTATCGGCGGCGCGCTGCCGTTGATCCAGCACGATGCGCTGGCGATCCCCTTGCCGGATCGTGCCGTCGATTTCGTCACCTGCTCGCTGGCGCTGCATCACTTCGACGCCGATGCTGCTGTGGTGCTGCTCCGCGAGCTCGACCGTGTGGCCCGGCGGGGTGTGATCGTCGGCGACCTGCGGCGCAGCAGAGCCGCCTATTGGGGTGCGCGGCTGCTGGCGCTGGGACCCTGGCACGTTATGGCCCGCCACGACGGGCCGCTCTCGGTCCTGCGCGCCTACACCCTCGCGGAGGTGCGGATGCTGGTGGCGCGCGCCGGCCTGGGCGGTGTCCGCATCGAAGTGCGGCCACCTTTCCAGATCGCCATCGTCATCGCGCGCCCATAACGACCGCTGCCCCGGCTACGGGGCACCTCCAGAGGGCGCTACGGGCGGCGCAGGAGCGCCCAGACAGCAACCCATAATCCGCCGGCCTGGACCCGCAGGCGCTCGCGGAGCTGGAAGTGGTGCTTATGTCTGCGCAATTGGGCTTCGAAAGCCTTCCGGTTCGCGGTATAGAGAACGGCATGGCCGCCGGGGCGCAGCCGCGCTGCCAGGTTGGTCAGGATAGCTCCATACAGCTCGTTCAGATTGACCTCGCGGCGCCGCGTGCGCATCCCGAAGGGCAAATTGGCGATCACCTCGTCGCAGGGCGGCCATTGCTCCAGTTGGGTCGCATCGGCCTTGCGGATGGTGATCGTCGAGCTCAACCTCGCTGCTTTGACGTTCGCTCGCGCAGCCGCCACGGCTGTCGGGCTGATATCCAGCCCGATCAGGCGAAGTCTGCCGCCGAGCAACGCCCGCTCGATCAGCAGCGTCGCGCTGCCACAGGTCGGATCGAGCACCGTGCCACCGCCGGGCGTCCGCACCAGGCGGGCCAGGCAGGCCGCGATCACCGGGTCGATCGCGGCGCCGACGTCGCGCTGCCGATAAGCGAAGCGAGTATCCCGCATAAAACTGGGCCGAATGAAGAGATGGCCGGTGGCTGCCTCGACCACTACAACCAGCTCGAGGTCGTAATTCGATGGGCTATCGACCAGGCCGAGCGGGCGGCAGGCTGCGCGCACCGCTTCCAGGATCGTGCGCCGGTCGGCACGCCGGATCGGGATGCCATCGAGCGCGAAGCGATAGCGGAGCAGCCCCTCGGCGGATGTGAGCCAATCACGCCAATTGCGCAGCAGCGCGCTGCTGGCCAGCAGCGCAGCGATCGCAGCAGCGAGCGGTTGGGGATCGCCGGGCGGAATCGACGCCTGCCCGGCATAGATGCGCACCCCATAGATACAGCGGAGCAGCGGCAGCAGATCCCAGGGCGGAATGCCCGGCTGGTAGCGGAGGCAGCCAGGGCCGGCTTGCCCGATCTCATGGAGCCCCCGTTCGGCTGCCTCGTCCAGCGCGATCGCTTCGAGCCCGATCGGAACCTCGAGCTGCAACTCATGCTGCCAGGCCAGCTCGCGCCGCCAATCGGCCGCTGGCGTGCGCGGAGCGCAGCGGTCGAGTGCCTTGCGCAGAGCCGCCTGTTCGTCGGCCGTGGTCGGTGCAACTGAACGCAGCGCGGCACATGCGTCGGGGCCACCGATCGCGCCCAGCGCGAGCATGAGTGATGGGCGCACCCAGCCGACGGTCTCCTTCTGGAGTGCGGCCACCAGCGCGGGGACGCTCTGTGGTGCACCGATCGTGCCCAGGGCGATCGCGGCGTTCTTGCGGACCTTCGGCTCACTATCTTCGACGACTGCACGCTCGAGCGCGGCAGTGCCATCTGCAGATGGCTTGCTTTTTCCAAGGAGGAACGCGGCTGCTTTGCGGATGCGTGGCGGGCCGGAGGCGAGGGCTGCGATCAGCGCCGCGGTCGCCTGGGTGCCGCGCGCGAGTAGCGCCGCGCCCGCACGCCGCTGTGCCTGTGCGTTGTCGGTGTCCAGCGCTGCGATTAACGCCTGGAGAGCGATGCCATCCATGCCAGGACCCTCAGCCACGGCGGCAGTGGCGGCAGACGAACCCTATTCGCTCCAGGGGCCGGCAGGCACGGGCAGCGGATTTCGCGCAAACGCGTACTCCTCGACGACCCGCCCACCGATCAGATGCTCCTGAATGATGCGCTCCAGGACCTCGGGCGTGCAGGAGTGATACCAGACCCCTTCGGGGTACACGACGGCGATCGGGCCGTGCATGCAGATGCGCAGACAGTTGGCCTTGGTCCGATAAACGCCGCCCACGGCCAGCGAGAGGTTGAGCTGCTTGAGCCGCTTCTTGAGGTAATCCCAGGACTCAAGGCTCGCTTGCTTACTCGAGCATTTCGGCTCGGTCTGATCGGCGCAGAGAAAGATATGCCGCCGGTAGCTGCCTATCTGCAGCTCAGCGGCTTTGACGCGCAGTTCTTCCTGAAGCGACATCGCAGGCTCAATATACCCGGCACGCATGATGCCGAAGCTCTTAGCACGAGTACAAAAGGAATGCTCGCATTATAGCCCCCGGCTGCCGGTCGTGCAACCCAGTTTAGCGCTCACAACAGGCACCCATCCCCTGTCGCCGTCTTGAAGCAGCCGTGCCCCGCGATCGTGGGGCATAGCGCGTATGCGATGGGCGGAAGATCGATTGCGGCCGAGTATGGGCGCCGATCTGCGATCAGCGCTTGAATCGAGTATACTTGGGGCACACCCGACACACAACTGCAGTCAGGCGCGATCTCTGCTTGCAAGCGAAGAAAGCGAGGCCAGCGATGAGCACGACGATCGTGGTGCTGGAAGGTGACCAGACCGGGCAGGAGTTGCTCGAGGAGGCGCTGCGCGTGCTCGATCCCGGTGTCATCGGCATCGATCTGACCTTCCAGCATTTCGACCTGAGCCTGGAGAACCGCCGCGCGACGAAGAACCGGGTCGTGATCGAGGCCGCCGAGGCCATGGTCGCGGCCGGGTTCGGGCTCAAGGCGGCGACGATCACCCCCGAGGGCAAGGACGATGTCGGTAGCCCCAACGCGATCTTGCGCGAGAAAGTCAACGGCACCGTGATCGTGCGCACCGGGCGGCGTATCCCCGGCGTCAGCCCGATCGCCGGCGCCTACGCGCCGATCGCGGTGATCCGGATGGCGGTGGGCGACGCCTACGGAGCCAAGGAATGGCGCGAGGGCACGGGGCTCGATGAAGTGGCCTATCGGACCGAGCGGATCACCCGGCAGCATTGCCGTGCCGTCGCCGAGTACGCTTTTCGCCACGCCGAGAAGCTGGGCGCGAAGGTCTTCGGCGGGCCGAAGTACACCGTCAGCCCGATCTATGAAGGGATGCTCAAGGAGGAGATGGACGAGGCGGCCCGGCGCCATCCGTCCGTCCGGTATGATCCACAGCTGATCGACGCCACCTACGCGCTGCTGCTGAAAAACAGCGGCGATGCGATGGTCATCCCGGCGCTCAACCGCGACGGCGATTGCCTGAGCGATCTGGTGTTGCAGATGTTCGGCTCGATCGCGGGTTCCGAATCGCTGTTGCTCAGTTTCGACGACAACTGGAACCCGCGGGTGGTGATGGCCGAGGCGCCGCACGGCACTGCGCCTGCGCTGTATCGGAAGAACCTGGCCAACCCGATGGCGATGATCCTGGCCGGCGCGTCGCTGCTCTCCTACATCGGTGGGCCGGCGGCTGTAGCGGCGCGCGCTATTTCAGAGGCAGTCTTCGAAGCCGTCTACGAGGGCATTCGAACGGCCGACCTGCAGGGCCACGCAACGACGACCGAGTTCACCGATGCAGTGATCAAGGGTGTGCAGACCAAGCTGGCGGTCTGGCCGTCGCTAGGGGGCTAAGAGTTAAGTGATGAGGTAGGGGGTTCCGTGGTCGGCGTTGGGTGCCCTTCCCCGCGTCGCGGGGCGGCGGGCAGGGGTGCGTGGGAACCACCGCGGAAATCGTGTGTGTTACCGCTTGGTACTACCTTAACTCGTAATGTATCAGGCGAGCGGCAGGGCAAAGTAGAAGGTCGAGCCCGCATCCTCTTCGCTGGTCGCCCAGATGCGCCCGCCGTGGCCTTCGATCAGGTGCTTGGCGATCGCCAGGCCCAGGCCGGTGCCGCCGGTGTTGCGGGTGCGCGCACGGTCGACTTTGTAAAACCGCTCGAAGATCCGCGGCAGATCCTGGGCCGGAATGCCGATGCCGGTATCGGTGACGGTGACCAGCATCCAATCGCCGGGCGCGAGCGGCTGGGGGAGCGCGATCGTGGGGCGGCCTTGATCGGCCAGCGGAGGCGTGTGGTGGCGGCGCTCCGCAGCACCGCCGGGGGGTGGCGCGCTGCCCAGGCGCCGCTCGACGAAGCCGACCTGCTGCGACTCCTGGCCGATCGTGATGACGAACGCACGCACGCTGATGTCGCCACCGGCCGGCGTGAACTTGACCGCGTTATGCAGCAAGTTCAGCAAGACCTGGCCGATCCGGTCGGCATCCATGAGCACCGGCGGCAGGTGATCGGAGACCTGGGCGCTGATATGGAGCGCCTTGCGCTCAGCTTGCGGGCGAATGCGCTCCAGCGCCCGCAGCACGACCGGTGCCAGCGCAGCCGGCACTAGCTGGAGCGCCACGCGACCCGATTCGATCTGCGAGAGCTCGTGCAGCTCGTCTACCAATTGGGTGACCGCGTCGACCTCCTGGGCCATCTGGGAGAGCATGCGCTGAGCGATGGCCGGCGGTGGCTCCGAGTGCAAGGTCTCGACGAGCAGCTTGATCGAGGCCAGCGGCGTGCGCAATTCGTGGGAGACATTGGCGACTAGATCGCGCCGGGCGCGCTCGAGCACGCTCAACTGCGTCACATCACGAACGAGCAGAACGACCCCGCGCATGCCGTTCACGGCCAGCGGCACCGCGCGCAGCCGGAGCGTGCGCCCGCTCATCAGCGGCTGCAACACCATCTCGTGCGCCTCGCCGTCGTGCAAGGCCTCGCTCACCAGCGCGTCGGCCTGGTAGTCGCGAATAAGCGTGATCAGGCCCTGCCCGAGCGCGATCGCGCTGGTGGTGCCGAGCAGCTGCTCGGCCTGAGGGTTCAGATAGCGGACTTCGCGCTCTTCGTTGAGCACGACCAACCCCGCATCGAAGGCGCCGGCGATCGCGCGCAGCAACGGTGGGAACGCTTCGGGCGGCTCCGGCGCGGCATGGTGCATGGCGCGCACCTGGCGCCGAAGCCACAACGCCCAGCCCAGCGCCGCGACCAGGCCAAGCATAAGGATGATGGTGAGCGCAGTCATGGACTATCGGTAGCGGCAAGCGCAGGCCGGTGGCCGACACTGTGCGCTCGATGGCGGTTGGTCTCCATCAGCAGCTCAGGCAGCGATCGCCGCCCAACCTGCCTGCAACCCAGCCTGGATGAAGTGTGGCCGGTCACGATAGGCGGTTCGCCCGAGCGGACCGCTCAGCCCGGCTGCTCCTGACCATCCCCAGGCACAGCCGGCGCTGGTGGCAGCTCAAAGCGATAGCCGATCCCGCGGACGGTCTGAATATAGACCGGATGGGCAGGGTCGGGCTCGATCTTCTCGCGCAGCCAGCGGACGTGTACATCGACCGTGCGGCTATCGCCCAGGTAGTCATAGCCCCAGACCCGCTCCAGCAACACATCCCGCGACAGCGCCAGCCCGCGATTGCGCATCAGGCACACCAGCAGGTCGAACTCTTTCTGTGCGAGCATCAGTTCGCGCCCGGCGTTCCAGGCGCGGCGCGCGCCGGTGTCGACGCGCAGCGCTCCTGCTTCGAGCACCATGCGCCCGCCCGTGGCCTGGCGATCGGTGCGCCGCAAGATCGCCCGTACGCGCGCGAGCAGCTCACCCAGGCTGAACGGCTTGACCACGTAGTCGTCTGCGCCCAACTCCAGCCCAGCGATACGGTCGACTTCGTCCTGGCGCGCGGTGAGCATCACAATCGGCACATCGCTCTCCTGGCGCAGGATGCGGCAGAGCGAGAGACCGTCCAGGCGCGGCAGCATGAGGTCGAGGATCAGCAGGTCGGGGGAGGCACGGCGCGCCAGCTCGAGCCCTTGCACGCCATCGAGGGCGGACAGCACCTGATATCCTTCGCGCTCGAGATTATAGCGCAACGTTTCCGAGAGAGTCGGATCGTCTTCGACGAGGAGTATGGTTGGCATAGAACGCTTTTCAGCCTGATTGGCAGTGCTTAGGCACGGTTGGGGTCAACACAGGGCGGCGGTGCTGCCTGTTCAGGGCTCCGGCAGCGCGCGGCCAACGCCGTCGCTGGCCCGGCAGACGTAGATCGTGGTTTCGCGGCCGGTAGCCTGGCGATAAGCGGCCGTGACCTCGTGTTGGAAGCGCTCGACTGCCGAACGCTCCACCAGACTGACCGTGCAGCCACCGACCCCCGCGCCGGTCAGGCGCGCGCCGTAGCAGCCGGGCACCCGCCGCGCCGCGGCCACCAATGCGTCCATCTCGGGGATGCTCACCTCGTAGTCGTCGCGCAGGCTGGCGTGCGACTCGTCCATCAGCCTGCCGAAGGCCGCCACATCGCCGCGTTCGAGCGCCGCCGCGCCGCGCAGCGCCCGATCGTTCTCGGTGATCACGTGCCGGGCGCGCCGGCCGATCGGCTCAGGCAGATCGGCTGCGTGCGCCTGGAACTGCTCGACCGTCACATCGCGCAGCGCGGTGATCGCGGGATACCACTGTTTGAACAGGCGCACTGCTGTTTCACATTCCGACCGGCGCTGGTTGTAGGCCGAGCCGGCCAGCGAGCGCTCGATATGGCTGTCGCAGACCACGATCTTGACATCGGGCGGCAGCGGCACCGGGCGGTAGCTCAGGTCGCGGCAGTCGAGCAGCAGCGCGTGGTCGGCCTGGCCGAGCGCCGAGATAAACTGGTCCATAATCCCGCATTGGACCCCGACGAACGTATTTTCGGCGCCCTGGGCCAGCAGCGCCAGCTCTTCGCCCAGGATGTTGAGCCGGTTGAGGACCTGGAAGGTATAGCCGACGGCAACCTCGAGTGCGGCCGAGGACGAGAGGCCGGCGCCACGCGGGACATCGCTGGTGATCAACAGGTTCGCGCCGCCGAGCGCATGGCCGGCAACCAAGAGCGCTTTCACGACGCCGCGGATGTAATTGCTCCAGGGATGCTCGGCGCTGCGCTCGATCTCGTCGAGCGCGAACTCATCGGCGTCGGCCAGATCGGCGGCGATGACATGCACGCGCCGGTCGTCGCGGGATCGCGCGGCCACATACGTCGCCCGATCGATCGCCACCGGAAAGACAAAACCGTCGTTGTAGTCGGTATGCTCGCCGATCAGATTGACACGGCCAGGCGCACGGACCACCAGGTGTGGATGGGTGCCGTAATGGCGCTGGAACGCATCGTGAATAGCATCGACATCTAACATCGGCTGGCCCTCACCTCACTCGGGGTGCACACCATTGCTGCCCGGCCGGTAGCTGCACACAATCAACTCCTCCACGTTCCCGCGCTTACGGCCATCGCAATTGATCTTGCGGCTCGCCAGCACGACCGAAGTACTCACGGCGTGGGCCGCGTAGAGCTCGCGGGTGAGTGGGGTGTGGGAGTTGCTCAGCATCACATAGACCCCGCGTTCCATCAACGTATCGAACAGGCGCGCCAGGCGGCGTTGGTCCTCGGGGCCAAATGCCTGCCCGGTATAATGCGTGAACGACGCAGTAGCGCTGACCGGGACATACGGCGGATCGAAATAGACCAGGTCGCCCGGCTCGGCACGGTCGGCCACGGCGCCGAAGTCCTCGGCGCGCAGCTCGACATTTTGCAGCGCTGCGCTGACAGCCCGCATATTGTCGGCATCACAGATCAGCGGGTTTTTGTAGTAGCCGAACGGCGCGTTGAACTGGCCCTTGTTGTTGAGACGATACAAGCCATTATAGCAGGTCCGGTTGAGAAAGATCGTGCGCGCCGCGCGTTCGACCGGGCTGCGCTGTTCGAAATCCGGCTGGCGATCCCAACTGCGCACCTGAAGGAAGTACTCGCCATCGAGGCGATGCCTGGCATGCTCCCGGAGGGCCTCGATCAGCGCCTCGACATCATCGCGCACCACCTGATAGCACAGGATCAGCTCGCGATTATAGTCGCTCAGAACCGCGCCGTGGCGCAGGCGCCCGGTGTTGTAGAGGTGAAAAAACAGCGCGCCGCCACCGACGAACGGCTCGTGATAGCGCCGGAAGCGGTGCGGCAGCCGCTGCGACAATTCTGGCAGCAGCTGCCCCTTGCCCCCGGCCCATTTGATGAACGGGCGCGCGGCGACGGGGGCCTCGAGGGCCAGGGCAGATTGTGTCATAGCCTCGATTGGCTCGTCTACCGATGCAGCCAGAGCCATGGTGTAGCTCCGTGGGAGCGGATAAGCCAGGCGCCGATCCAGCAAACCGTGGCCGGCCTGGAGGTCAACGGGTGCGTGGACGCTCGCCGGGCCGCTGTTCGCCGGGCGATTATAGCACAGAATTGCCAGCGGCTGCTCTGCTAGACATCCGATCTGGCGCGCGGTATAATTGAGCCGCGCCGATCCGCTGCCGGTTGCGCGCTGGCCGGTTCGGGCAATTTGAATCAGCACGTCGAGCTTGCCAGCGGCCTGTTTCACTATGGCTACCCAACACGAGCACGTCACCCGCCAGCGCATGCCCGATCTGTCGACGGGCATCGGCCCCTCCGTCCGCCCGCTCACGCCAACCGAATTCAATACCGCGATGGTTCACCTCTACCGTGGCGAAGTCGGGCGCGCGAACACCTGGCGCATGCGGCTGGATGGTACGACCAACTGGGCTGTGCTGACGACCGGTGCGACGCTCTCGTTCGCCTTCAGCAGCCCTAACAACACCCATGTGATGATCCTGATCAACTCGCTGTTGATCATGTTCTTCCTCTATATCGAGGCCCGCCGCTACATGTTCTACGACCTGTGGCGTTCGCGCGTCCGCCTGATGGAGACCGAGTTCTTCGCCGAGATGCTGACGCCGACCAGCGCGGGCGACGATAACTGGCGCCAGTTGTTGGCCAACGACTTGCTGCACCCTCACTTCAGCATCACGCTCTGGGAAGCGCTCGGCCGGCGCCTGCGGCGCAACTATATCTGGATCTTCGGCGTGCTGGTGGTCAGCTGGATCGTCAAAGTGTTCATTCACCCGACGACGCCCCGCTCGATCGACGAGCTGCTCGCGCGTATCAGCATCGGCCCGATCCCGGCCTGGCTGGTGCTCCTCACCGGGGTGGTCTTCAATACGTTTATCTTCATCCTGGCAGTCACCACAGTCGACTGGTCGAGCGAGGAGGCGCCCTCGCGCCAGGAGACGCGCGAGCGCATGACCGGTAGTCCGCGCGGCGACTGGCCCAAACTCTAGCGGCGGCCTGCCAGGGGGGGTGAGGGCCCGCCCGTGCACCGGGGGAGCCACCTGGCACGGAGCAGCTACCGTGCTGGGGCCGGGCAGCCAGGTGCGACGCGCGGGTCAAGCTGGCAGGCCCGCAGGATCTCTTGCTGCCAGCGCTCGCTCCTCGGATCGCTGGCCCGCAACGTCTGGGCATAGTTGTAGAGCACCGCCGCCGCAGCCTGTCTCAGCTCCGGGCTATCACGCTGGCTCAACAGGGTCGTGTAGATTGCATCGGCCTGCTGGTAGGCTTCCAGCGCTGCCTGGTAGTTGCCGGTACGGTAGTACGCATCGCCCTGGGCGGCGTAAGCCTGGGCTCGTTGTTCGGGGCTGGTCTGCGCTTGTTCGATCAGCAGCTCGGACGCTGCCAGCGCCACCGGCGCGCTTTGGGGGCTGCTGGCTCCCACATCGCTCACCGTCTGAAGATACAACGTCGACGCGCGCGGTATGGCGATCGCCGTCGCTCCTAGGAGTGCGATGACGATGATGGCAACCCGGGTTCGGCGCTGCTGAGGAATAAGCAGCGTGGTGATCGCATCGGCGAGGACATACGCGCCCCACAGGAGCAGCCCGATCCCCACCGGCCGCGGTATGGTCTGGCCCCGGCTGAAGACGAAGATCAGGATCGCGCCGAGCCCGGCGGCCCCGATGAGCAGCGGCCAGAGGTCGGGCAACCCCAATGCGCGCTGGAGCGCCAGCGGGCGGGTTGCGAACCAGTAGGCGAGCGGCACCAGGATCAAGATCCCGCTGAAAGCGACGAGCGACAATCCGGCGTAGAGATACGGCGGCAGGGCTTTGATCAGCCATCCGGCCCATCCATTGGCGGCGGAGATCAGCAGCACCAGGAGCAGCACGCCCACGACCAGCGCCGCGCCACTTTTGCTGCGCAGGAGCGCGAAGCCCAGATCCTTGCCGGTGGTGCGATTGCCGACCTGGCGCAGATGTTGTTCGATGTCCTCCTGCAGGCTCAGATACCAGCCGGTGATGCCGTCGATGCGCAGATCCTGATCGCTGATATCTTCGAGGAAGGTCGAGGAGAACAGCGGCAGCGGCCGCAGCCAGAGCCGCCGGTCGAGCCGGATCCAGCTGCGAACCTCGTCCCACCTCATAAATTGGGCGCGCGTGCCGTGGAAATCATAACGGGCGATCCCGGTCGGATCGGTGATCAGATAGTCGGGCTGCTCTCGCTCCAGCGCATCCAGCGGGATGAACATGATCACCGCGAGGGCAATGAGGGTATAGGCAGCGCTATAGAACAGGACCAGCCCTGCCAGCACGCCGAGCGCGCGCCAGGGGTTATAGTACAACGTCTGCGACAGGAGCGTCTCGACACTGCGCACCCGGAGCTCCGGCACGACCAGCGCCATGAGCAACAGCGCCAGCGGAAACGCGGCGAGCAAGAGCACCTGTAGCCAGGGCAGCAGGCTGCGGGGAAAGCGGGCCACATAGCGTTTCTCGGGCTCCTCGGCCAGCAGCTCGCCGATTCGCCTGGAAAGTGGGCCAGGCCCGACGCTCCGCCGCCACACGCGCAGCGCATAGAGCACCTGCTCGCGCGCCGCCGTGTACCGGAGCGCCCGGAAACGCTCCAGACTGCTGCGATAGCCGGCCAGCGCCTCGTCGTTCGCCCCCGCGAGCGCGGCGGCACGACTTTGCAGCGCCAGCGCGGCTGCCTCGCGCCGGATGTCGCCGACTGCTTTGAAACGGGCCAGCGCATCCGCCAGCAGCGCCCGGGCGCCGGCGAGATCGCCTTTGTCAAGCAGCGCCGCCGCGCGATAGCAATCGATCCACGCCCGGCGGTAGGGGTCCTGCGCAGCCGGGCGCGCACGCAGGGCATCGAGCTGGGCGAGCGCGTCGTCAACATACCCAAACAACAGCACGATCTCTGCGAGTTGCTGCTCGGCCTGCAACGTGCCGTCCTCGTCGCCGAGCTCGGCGAAGGCCGCGCGCGCCCGCAGATACCAGTGCTGCGCAGTGCGATAGAGCCGCGCCAGCAGCCAGTTTTGGTACGATGCGAGATGCCGCGCGCGCGGCAACAGCCAGGGTGTGCGCTGCACAACCCAGGCGATCAGGAAGAACGGCAGCCCCAGCAGCCAATACCATCCTTGCCCCAGCGTCCGCCAGAATGGGTTCTGCGGGTACGCCGGCACGTACCAGCCGCCGGTGTTGATGCCCAGCCCATGATAGGCCTCGCCGAGCCGCAGCATGACTTCGGCGGCCTCGCGGTGCCTTCCCGTGGCTTCCAAAGACCCCAGGCTGCTGCGGTAGAGCTCGATCGCACGCGCCCATTGCCCGGTCTCGGCCCAGACGTCGCCGAGCGTCCGGCGTGCTTCGGCGGCCAGCAGTGGGTCGAGCGCCGGCGTAGCCAGGATGGCGCCCAGTTGCTCGGCCGCCTCGTCCAGGCGCAGCGCAGCCCGCTCCAGGCGCGCACGCAGGTAGCGCACCCAGCGCTGCCCGTTTTCGTCGAGCGGTAGGTCGTGTGCGACCTGGAGGAGCGCCTCGGCGTCGGCCAGGCGATGGGCGGACTCGGCGCGCTCGAATGCGGTGCGCAACTGTTCCATGCCCACCTGCGGGTCGGCCATCAGCCGGTGGTAGATCGCTTCGCGTGTCCAGAGCTCCCAGTTGCCGGTCGGTGCGACGCTGATTGTCGTTCCCGGCGGGCCTTTGGGGAGCACACCAAGGGTTTGCGTCGTCTCGCTGACCAGCGCATCGAAATAATCGGCCAGGCGCCGATTGATCGCCGCCAGCTCGTCTGGGCGCTGCTCACGCCATTCCTTGAGCAGCGCGGCGCGCACCTCGTCGTGGTAGGCATACCGACCTGCGGCGACCTGGCGCACGAAACTGTAGCCGCGCAGCAGATCCAGGATCCGATCGTTGCCGTCGGGCCGCTCGCGCAGCACCGCCAGCACGCCCGCGTCGAACCAGCGCGGGATGGCGCAGCGCCGGAGCACCTCGGCCTGGCGCGGGCCAGCTTCGGTCAGCACACGCTGCAATGAGGCCACGACCATGTCGCTGGGCGAGGCGGCGCGCATGCGCAACAGCGGGTCGGTGATCTCGGTGATCGTGTCGTGCAGCGCGGCCGCTCGATCCGCGCCCACCGTACTGCTGGCCCCGGCCTCTACTGGTGCCGGCTGCTCGACGCCCAGCGGCTCGCCGCAGTTGCGGCAGAAGCGCGCGTCGGGCTGGTTCTGCGCGCCGCAGTTGGGGCATCGCTTGTATGTGTCATCTGCCATGCACGGGTCACGATCACGCTGTCGCTGTGCGCCCCGATCGGCCATCGCGGGGCCACCTTACCACTCGTCGTCCGGCGCCCTGGGCCGGTTGGCCTGCTCGAGGTTATCGCCGATCAGCCCGAGCACTTGCGGGCTACCGCCCACCGCCTGACACAACCGGGTGGCCTCGGCGTCGGTGAGCACCGTAAGGCCACGCCGCACGCGCAGATATTCGGTGATGTCGGCGCACTCGAGCGGCTCGAGCGACATGCGCCCCAGTACCTCGTTCCACTCGACGCCGAACTCCGGCGCGCGCCGCCCGGCGAGTACCACGACCGCGTTAGTGATCTCGCCGCTGCGAATGCGGGCCAACAACTGGCCGCTGATCCAGCGGTCGGCTGCGCTCGGCGACCAGCGATCGGCCTCCAACGACGTGCGCTCGTAGCTGTCGAACAGGAACACCATCGTCGTCTGTGCGCAGAGCCGCACCACACAGTCGAAGAACGCGGTGTTGATACGATCCTCGATCGCCTGGCGGATCAGCGGGTTGTCCGTCTGGATGACAAAGTAGTTGTCTTTAACGATCGTGCCAACCTCGCTCACGCTGACGGGCGAGTCGGCGAGGGAGCTCTCCGGGCCGATGCTGACGCTGACCGTGGGCGCCGGCGCGCCGCCGTCGGTGGTGAGCGCGAGCCTCGCCGTCGTCGCCTCGTTGATCGCCTGAGTCAGGGCGTTGAAATGCTGAGCCCCCAATGCGTCGCGGCAGCGCCGCATCAGCAGCAGCGCGTCGTAGGCCAGGCCGTCGGCGAAGTCGATCTGCGCCAGCGGCAGCTTACGGTTGCGCGCCTCCTGGACGAAGATCTGCAGCAGCCACGACTTCCCCATCCCCGGCCCGGCCGTGAGGACCATGATCCGGCGCTGCGACCGGCCGTCCAGCATCTTACGGAACGCCTCACACTGCCGGGTGCGGTCCACAAAGAGTTCTTGTAATGTTTTTGGCATGGTACGGCTAGATCACGTTCTGCTCGCGGCGCTGGGCTCCAGCGTCAAAGCGCGTGATCCGCAGTTCGTCGATAGCGATCGTGTGGGCACGCCCATCGAGGATCTCCTCGGCGATCAGCAGGCCCGTCGCCGGCGCGTGCATCACCCCGTGCCCGCTGAAGCCACTGGCATCGACATAGTTGGGTAGGTCCGGGTGCCGACCCAGGATGGGCAGATGGTCGGGCGTGATCTCGTAGGTGCCGGCCCAGCAGAGCTTCTCGGCCAGCCCGGCGCGCTCAAGGATGGGAAAGCGCGACAGCCCTGCTTCCAGCACGGTGTCGAGCCAGTCCCAATCGACGGTGAGGTTGTGGCTGGGTGGCTCGGCGTAGTTCGACATGCCGAACAGGATGTTGTCGTGCTCCTTGCGCATATAGAACCCGCTGCCGACGTCGACGGTCAGCGGGATCGGGCCAGGGATGAGCGGGAATGGCTCGGTCACGTAGACGCAGCGCCGGTAGGGACGCACCGGAACCTGCAGCCCGGCCAAGGCTGCGACGTCGCCCGCCCACGGACCGGCAGCGTTGACCACCACCTCGCAGCTCACTGCGCCCTGGTTGGTCACCACCGCGGTCACCCGCCCGCCCGCGATCCGAAAACCGGTGGCAGCCGTCGCGCGTAGCAGGCGTGCGCCCAGCGCGCGGGCGCGGTTGAGGTAGCCAAGCGCCACGCCGTGCGCGTCGCAGAAGCCATCGTCGGGGCCGTAGGTCGCGCCGACGAGATCGTCGGTCCGGGTCTGGGGGATGAAGCGCGCGGCCTCTTCCGGCCCGAGCAGCTCGACACGTGCGCCTAGGCGACGCTGCATGGCGACGTTGCGTTGGTAGTGTTCCCAGGTCGCCGGGTCGTTCACCAGAAACAAATAGCCGACCTGGTGCAGATCGGCATGGCCGCCGATCTCCTCGCTGAAATGCTTGAGCCGTTCGATGCTGTAGAGCGACAGCCGTACGTTGACCTCGGTCGAGAACTGATGCCGGACACCGGCGACCGAGCGTGCGGTGGTGCCGCTGATCTCGGTCTCCTCCTTTTCCAGGATCAACACATCGGTACAGCCGCGCGCGGCCAGATGATAGGCGATCGAAGCGCCCATAATCCCCGCGCCGATGATCACAACCTGAGCCGTTGTAGCTGCCATCTGGGGCGCCTCCTGATTGCGGTGGCGCAATTGTAGCATCCGGCCTGGCCTGGCGTCAATTCCAGCGGCGCGCTGCGATGCCGGCCCCGGGCTCTGGCACAGAATGTGCTGCCGGGTGTCAACGGTTCGGTCGGCCAGCGAACGCTTGGGATTGCCCTGGAACCTACCGGCGGTTCATAGGATAAAACGTACGATGAGCACGATCCGGGCGATGCACTGAAGCCTCATCGCAGGCGCCGCGCGGCGGGGAGGGCAGACAGCGAACAGAAAGGAGCGGCGATGGCACACTGTGAAGTCTGCGGCAACGACTATGATAAGGCGTTTGAGGTCATCATGGGTGGCAGGTCGCACGTGTTCGATAGTTTCGAATGCGCCATTCATGCCCTGGCACCGACCTGCGCGCATTGTGGGTGCACCATTATCGGCCACGGGATGGAGGCGAATGGTACGTTCTATTGCTGTGCGCACTGCGCGACCCAGGAGGGCGTGCACACCATGAGCGATCGCGCCTGACAGCCCATCGGGATGGCTCGGGGCGTAGGAGCTGTTGGCAGCGTGGCGGGCGATGCAAGATCAGCAGGCATGGGATGGTTGCGGCCTGGTATGGCCTGCAGAGATCCGTTACGTGCCTCGCCTGGCTGCTCTGCCGGCCCGCTTGCTCGGCGACGGGGTCCCATGGCGGACCTGCGCCCCATCGTCTTCCTCGACCAGCTGCGATTCTTCGCCCGGCGCTACCTGAGGGTCAGGGCTCGCAGCCCGAGGCTCGGAAGGCGAACGCAGCGTGGTGGCGCGTTCCCGAGCACTGCCCATTGACCCCTGCTCCTGCACCTCGTCGCGCCACGCCAGCCGCTCGCGCACCGTCGCCTCGAAGCCGCGCCCGGTCGGCTCGTAGTAGCGCCGGCCGCGCAGATTGGGCGGGAAATGCTCCTGCACCACCCGGGCATCTGCGAAATCGTGGGCATACTTGTAGCCCTTGCCATAGCCCAGCGCTTTCATCAGCCCGGTTGGAGCGTTGCGCAGGTGCAGTGGCACCGGCTCGTTGCGCGTCTCGGCCACATCTTTGAGCGCCGCGCCATAGGCGACATAGGCGGCGTTGCTCTTCGGCGCCTGGCAGAGGTAGATCACCGCCTCGGCCAGCGCCAGGTCGCCCTCCGGCTGGCCCAGGAAATGGACCGCCTGCTGAGCGGCGATCGTCAGCGGCAAGGCCTGCGGGTCGGCCAGACCGATGTCTTCGATCGCCATGCGCACGATGCGGCGGGCGATGTAGAGCGGATCCTCGCCGCCGTCGAGCATGCGCCCGAGCCAGTAGAGCGCTGCGTCGGGGTCGCCATCGCGCACACACTTATGCAGCGCCGAGATCGCGTCGTAGTGCAACTCGCCGCTCTTATCGTAGCGAACGGCGCGGCTCTGCAAGGCGTCGCGGATATCGTCGACGGTGATCAGCCGCTTGTCGCCCAGCGATGGTGGCTTGGCCAGCACCGCTGCCTCCAGCGCGTTGAGGGCTGTGCGTGCGTCGCCGTTTGACATACTGATCAGATAACCGCGGGCATCGGCTGCCAGCATCACGTGGTATGCCCCCAGCCCGCGCTCCCGATCGGCCAGCGCGCGATCGACGATGTGGCCGATCTGCTCGTCGGAGAGCGCCTCGAGCACAAACACGCGCGCCCGCGAGAGTAGCGCCGAGTTGACCTCGAACGAGGGGTTCTCGGTCGTCGCACCGATCAGGATCAGCGTCCCATCTTCCACATAGGGCAGGATCGCGTCCTGCTGGGCTTTGTTGAAGCGATGGATCTCATCGATGAACAGGACGGTGCGCTGGCCGAACATGCCCAGCCGGTCCTGCGCTTCCTTGACCACCCGGCGCAGGTCGGCCACACCTGCGGACACCGCTGAGATTGGCTCGAAGTGGGCGTTGGTGTGCTCGGCGATGATACGTGCCAGCGTGGTTTTGCCGCTGCCGGGCGGCCCCCACAGGATGATCGAGAACAGGGTGTCGCTGGCGATGGCGCGCCGCAATAGCCGGCCCTCGCCGACGATCCGCTCCTGGCCGACGAACTCGTCCAGCGTACGGGGGCGCATCCGCGCTGCCAGCGGCGCCTGGTGCTGGAGCGCCTCCTCGCGGCGCGTGTCGAATAAGGTTTTTTGTGGTTTGGGCATAATCGTGTGGCTGTCGGTATGGGTGTATGTGCGATCAATGATACCACAAGATGAACCACCGGGCGGGTGATCGCCCGCGATGGCTGCAGCTTCCCCTGCTCCCGGCCTACCGCTGCCGGTCATCCCCGTGACTGGTACCAACTGCTACCCATGGGGCATATGGGACTGGGACGATGAGCCTATTGAGTCCGGCGGGAGGATCGCATATCCTAATACTCAGATAGGCGCTGCCCCAGGCACACAGGTTGGCGATCCAGGCGACCCCCAATGTAACAGTACCCTCTTACTCCCCTTTTTCCCCTGATCTCCTCCCGTTCCGTCAGCCGAAAGGCAGACGGGGCAGGCGCCTTGTTGACTGGCAGCAACACGGGCCACGAAGAACTCGTGGCCCGTGTTGATTCTGCCAGTTGATTTGGTCACTTACCGTCGCCGCCCCCAGCCAGTGATCGCCAGAAGCAACACCGCGCCGAGCACCGCCACCGCAAAGCTCCGCCAGTTCCAGTCGAAGCTGATCGTTCGGCCGGTGAGGATCTCGACCAGCAGGCCGCCGAGAAAAGCGCCCAGCACGCCGACGATGATGTTCATCAGGCAGCCCTGCCGGGCGTTGGTACCCACGAGGATGCTGGCAACCCACCCCGCCAGCGCCCCAAAGATGATCCACGAGATCAGGCCCATCGCACGCCCTCCTAACCGTCCGTCTGCAGCGTATTCCGCTCGGGGCGGGGGGCCTTTGCGGCTCGCTTGCCTCCGCC
>FLYN01001387.1_pt1 | contig 17552 bp, 18 predicted proteins | sample 1122621 | NCBI WGS metagenome assembly FLYN01 (sample SAMEA4346792, study PRJEB14843) | hot springs metagenome | biome: Terrestrial Biome; feature: Habitat; material: Sediment | place: India | collected 2012-06-12 | depth 1760 m
CTTTATTGGAAACAAAAGCGCCCCCGGTTCTGGGGGCGCACTTGGTGATATGGCTTGGTCGCGGAACTAGCCGCCGCTGCCCTCGCCGCTCGTGTCGCCGGCCTCACCCGTGCCGCTGAGCTGGCCCTGGTTCAGGCCCATGGTCATGCCGGTGGAGAAGTCCTCGATTGCCAGCGCTGACCAGAAGCGATGGAGCGCACTGCGCAGTTGAGCGCATTCAGGCGCTTCGCCAGCCATCGCGCCGGGCACCAGGTCGGCAGCCGGATCCGCACCTTCAGCCTGCGGGACGCGATTGCGGAACTCGGTCTGGAAGGTGGCCTCGTCCATCGCCAGGATGTCAACGATGCGGTTGGCCTGTTCGTCGTTCAGATCAAAGACGCCAAACCGGCTGGTGACAGCGCCTTCAGGCTGTGGTGTTTCCTGTCCAGCCTGCTCGCCGCCCTCAGGGGTCGCCTGGGCAGCATCGCCGGTTTGCCCGGCCTGCTCGCCGGTCGCGCCAGTGCCATGCATCGCTTCAAACCCCTGGAAGAGCGTGCCGAACTGACCACGATTAAACCGGTTCACATCCACCATCAAAGAGGGATCCACACCGCGTTCGCCAAGCCGGGTCTGGAATTGGTTAAAACCGAAGAAACGGTTGGCGACATACAGGTTTAGCATCAGGTCGGCATCGCAGGTGATGTCACCCTCCTGCGCCGCTGTATCCTGGGCGTAAACCCCCAACCCCAGCGTGAGCGCCAGTACCACTACCAGTAAACCACTCACAAAGGTACGCATACGACAGTCTCCTTGCTAACAGTAAATCGGGCTTTTGTCCTTAAAGGACATGCTTCAGTCTAGTAGTTGATTGTTAGAGAATCGTTTGCAGAAGATATGAGGGCGTTTTTATATTGGTAATAGTAATTTCACATCACGTTACTCCTGTATCGAAATTCTCGCTTACCGAAATATTGGCTTCTACGGCGTCTGATAGACAACCACCAGGCGCGGCGCAAACGCCGGATTCGCATCAAAGCTGCTGACAAACTTGCGTCCCCAGGGGCCAGCGCCGCCGACCAGAATCAGCGCCAGGCTGTTGCCGCTCTGCCAGCCAGGCCGGCTGATAACTTCCTGAATGACAGGTGCAAGCGCTTCGAACGTATACCAGGTGTTGGCCTGCCAGGGGTCGTTCGAACGGTGTTCAACCCGCTGCGTGGTGAGGGGGCGCAGCGACGGGGGGTTGTCGGGCGCGAATGCCGGGCTGTTATCCGCGGCTTCGGCAGCCATAGTTAAATTGACACGAATCCACTGTTCCTGCTGGCTGTACACTTCCAGCTGAGCAGAGACGATGGTCGCGCCCTGGGGGATGGCGACGTTGGTAAAGCGCAGTCCCGCATAACTTTCCGCGCCGGGGCTGCCGGTTCCAATCCACATAGAAGGGTTGTTTGTTTCAAGCGTTTGACCAATCTGATTCACGTCATCGGCGGAGTTCATGACCTGAAGCGTCATCGTGACCGGCGTCGGGGTTGCCCCTACTATCGGCGTGAGCGGAGCGCTGGCTCGAATGGTGGTCTGGGCGCTGCTCGTCCCGCCGGGGCCGGTCACATTGAGCGTGACCGTATAAATGCCAGGGACTGTATAGGTGTGGAGAGGATGCACCTCATTGCTGAACGTCCCGTCGCCAAAGTCCCACAGGTAGCTGGTGATCTGTCCGGTAGAGCGGTTGTTGAAGTAGCTGGTGAAGGGCACGTAGCTGTCGGTGCGGCTGGCGGTGAAGGCTGCGACGGGCGGCGGAACGGACGGGGCGGGCGTGGCCGTTGGCAGCGCCAGCGCGGTGATGCTCGTCTGCGCGCTGCTGGTCCCGCCGGGGCCGGTCACATTCAGCGTCACCGTGTAGACGCCGGGAGTCGTGTAGACGTGGGAAGGGTTTTCCGCGTTGCTGAACGTGCCATCGCCGAAGTGCCACAGATAACGGCTGATCGCGCCGCTGGAGCGATTCACGAAATTGGCCGTGAAGGGCGTGTAGCTGTTGGAGCGGTCTACGGCAAAGGCGGCCACCGGCGGCGGGGGCGGGGGAGTGGGCGTGGCGGGCGCAGGGACACTCTGCGCCGTGATTTGCTGCGATACAGTAGACGTGCCGCCTGGCCCGGTGACGGTGAGCGTCACGATATAATTACCGGGAAGGCCGTAGGTGTAGATCGGGTTGGGCAGCAGGCTGGTCGCGCCGTCGCCAAAATTCCACTGCACACGCGTAATCAGGCCGCTTGACTGGTTGAAGAAACGCACAGTAAGGGGCGCGGGGCCGCTGAGCGGGTTCGCGTTGAAGGCCGCGATAGGTTTGGGTGCGGCCTGCGTGGGCGTCGAGACAGGAGTCGGCGCGGCGTTCTGCACGCGCACATTGTTGACAACGGTTAAGAGCGTCGTATTGTCGTTCAAAATCACGCGCAGGCGCAGCTGGTACACGCCGTCGGCAACTGCGAGCGTGTTCCATGTACCCAGCAGCCCGTTCGACACCGGATACTGAACCGGGCCAGTGATGGGAAACCAGGTGTTGGCCGTATTCGGCGATGGCCCATATTCGAGATAATATTGAGAGAACTGCGGGTGCTGCGCCGCCCCCAGCACCGAGACAGCGCCCGTCAGCCGGCTCCCCGGCACAGGCGAGAGAATGACGATGTTGATTTGCTGCTCGTTGGGCGCAAGCAGCGACGGCTGCGCGCCGAACAGAATCGTGAGCAGGATAACAATAGTTGCCAGCACGACAATTTTTCTAGAGGTTGCTACGCGACTCATGACTTCCATCCGTAACTCGAACAATAATATTTGACTATAGTTAAAGCGTGTTTGATTTTCGTTATATGGGTTAAAGGAAGTGCGTTGAAAAATGGCGCAGACATCTGCATGATCGTGCACAACGACGTGACCGCCGACAGCCGCGTGTTGAAGGAGGCGGCGAGTCTGGCCGCGCATGGCTATCGCGTGGTGGTCGTGGGTATTTCGCTGACAGGGCAGGGCCCTCAGGAGATCAAGACCGAAGCCGGGTTTACTATCTGGCGAGCCAGGCCGCCGCTGCTCCTGCCTGCCCGCTCGCCCAACCGGACGGGGTTGTTTCTCCGTCTAATGTTAGCGCTGCCTGCCTCAATGGTCTACCTGCGCCGCGTGAATGCCCGTGTCTACCATGCCCACGATTTCACCGGCCTGCTGCATCTGGCGCTGACGGGAATCTGGCGGCGTCCAGTAGTGTACGACTCGCATGAACTCTTTTTTGACCGTCCGCTGCCTGATCTGGCTGCGCCCGTGCGGTGGGCGCTCTACCGGATGCGTGGGCTGGAGAAGCGGCTTGCGCGCCGCGCCGCCTGCGTCATCACCATCAACGATACGATTGCTGACCGACTCGCCGAAACCCTGGGCATCCCACGCCCGGTAGTCGTGCGCAACGCCGTTGACCTGCGGGACCTCGCACCCAGAGCCGCCGATTTTCCTGTCAACGGTAGGGTCATTGCGCATACGGGGCGGCTCGTCCCTGGCCGCCACCTGCACGAGCTCATCATTGCTCTGAAATACCTGCCTGCGGACGTTTCGCTGGTGTATATGGGCGAAGGCCCGCTGGGCGAGTCGCTTCTCGCCTATGCCGAGGCGCAGGGCGTGAAAGGCCGCTTTGCCATCGTGCCACCTGTGCCGCCGGAAGCGGTTTCGCTCACGCTGGCGCAGGCCGATGTTGCGGCAGTGCTGACTACCACTGAAGGGCTGAACAACAATTTCGCGCTGCCCAACAAATTCTTTGAAGCAATTGCGGCAGGCGTACCGCTTGTGACCGGCCCCAATGTCGAAATCGCCGCGCTCATGCAGCAGTACCAGATGGGGGTGATCTGCGACCCATCCAACCCGGAAGCGCTGGCGCAGGCGATCAATACCGTCTTGCAGCCGGAGAACCTGGCGCGCTTCCGTGCCAACGCCCGGCAGGCGCGCGCCGTCCTCAACTGGGAACAGGAAGAGGGCAAACTGATAGCGGTCTATGAAGCGATACTTGGGCGGTAGTTCACATGGACGCTGGTTGCTAATACGCCTAAATTGCGTCAGCGGCTTGTGGAAATGGGATCAGCTTGCGCTCCTGTATTGATGAGAACTTTTCCCAGGTGACTAAAACCATTCCCCCGCTGCATTTGGTTGTCACGATGCGGCTGAGCGAAGGCAAGGCGCGTGACAAATTGTTGCCGCTTCTGAGAAGCCACTTGGTGCGGAAGGTCACACTGGTGCGCTATGCAGACGTCCAACTCGAATCAGACAAGTTGTCGCAAGTAATTTACGATCTTGGCGTCGGTGAGAAGCGTTCGCGCTGGGTGGGGCTACGCAATGTCTGGGTGAGCTTGTGGACAACGCTGCGCATCGCCCGCCGCGAATCACCTGATGTCTTCCTCGGATTTTATCTCTTTCCGCACGGCCTGATCGCCTGGCTCGCCGCGCGTCTGACCGGCAGGCGCGCAGTCGTCTCGCTCATCGGGAGCGATTTCAACGTTAATCTGAAGACTCCGCTGCTTGGCAGGGCGCTTCGGTTCATGCTGCGACATTTTGATGCCGTCGTCGTTTTTGGGGAGAACACGAGCCAGGAAATCATCCGGTATGGCATACCGGAAAAGAGAGTCTTTATCCTGCCCAACACCGCTGATACCGAAATTTATGCCCCGGATAACACGGTTTCCCCTGATGTAGATGTCATCTGCGTGACCGATCTTCTTCCCTTCAAGCGCGTTGACCTGGTACTGCGAGCGTTTAAGCAAGTCTATGAGTCCCGCCCTCAGGCCAAGCTACTGATCGTTGGCGATGGCGCGGTGCGTCCCGCTTTACAAGACCTGGCTCGGATGCTGGGGATTGATCGGGCGGTTGAATTTTACGGCCATTCGACTCGTGTCGTTGACCAGCTCCGGCGGGCGCGCGTGTTCGTCCTCTTAAGCGAGCGCGAAGGACTGCCAATGGCGGTGATCGAGGCCATGTGTACCGGTCTGCCGGTTGTCGTCACCGACGTTGGCGCGATTGCGTCGGTGGTGAAGGACGGCGAGAATGGCTATTTCGTGCCTTCTCCAGCTGATCCGAAACAGGTAGCCGAACGCATATTAACGCTCCTATCGGATGCCGCCCATTACTCACGCCTGCGCGAGGCGGCGCTGCGGGTGCGGGAGACACACAGCTACGAACGTGGGACTCAAATCTGGGAGGAGGTACTAACCAGCCTGTTTCCATGATTTTACGCTGACGATCCACACCGTCTTGTAGCCGGAAAAGCTCTTGCTCTTTAGCGCCAACGCATTGATCCATTGCTCCCCACAAAAATGTTACCAGATGTTTGGACAAATGTTCATCACAAATCAGAATCTTTGTGCTAAGCTTGCATTGTTTCTTTCTGGGATGTTAAACGATAAAACGACAGAAATGGCTGCGCCAATCCAATTCAACACTGCGCAGGGATACCATTTTTGGCGTCCATCGCCAATGAGCAAGCTATGCACGGCTCACCGCTTTTGCAGATCTGTCATTCAGGTTGTTTTATACGGTAGTTTAAAATTGTAAGTATCTGGTAAGGTGACGATGGTTGAATATCATGAGTGTTAAGCTGCATGGTGTTATTGTCAATGGATGGCACTCATGGCGTCCCTACCGGAGGGGCTAGAGGGCTGTATCTACACCTATTTACCGGAAGGTATTCACGAACTTACCCTATATGATGCGTCGGAAAAGACTCTGCGTGACTGTTTTGTACACTTGGATACAATCTTCGCGCAAGCTCCTACCAATGAGCCGCTCCTTTTGCTATCTGACTTGCGGCGATCTGGTCCGCCTCCACCGCTTGTGTTATGGGGATTGGCGCTTGATCTTTTACGGAAATACCCGGTACATCCGACGATCTATGCAGCGTACCTGTATAGGCGGCAAGGCGTGTACTCGCTTTTTATAACCGTGGTAGGGCATCTTGGCGCATTGTATGGAGCGAGACCCCGGTTCTTTGCGAATAACGGGCGTGAAGAAGCCATTGCCTGGTTGCTCGAAAGCCGAGAGGTTGGGAAAACATAGTGCAACTTCATGCGAGATGATAGGTGTAGGGGCGACCTAGCAAGTCGCCCCTACTACCGCAAATGCCGGCTGCTGTCCATGTCGAACCACAGCGCGAACATCAGGAAGTTCAGCCCGAACAGGATGAGGAACATGGCGAACAGGACGCTGGTGGTCGCCACTGGCCCGCTAAACAGGCGATACAGCAGGAAATAGAGGCCGATGAGCAGGCCGGGGATGAACGTCAGCAGCCCGAACAGGTAGAAGAGCACGAGGGGATGCGCGTCGCGGATGACAAACTTCTCGAACAGGCGGCGGAAGAACCCGCGCAGCAGCAGCAGCGAGATCGAGGGCATCACGCGCCAGAGGCGTATCCCGCTCTTCTCCCCGATGTTGTAAACCGGCTTCACCGGGATGTCCCGCACGCGGAAGTTGTCAATATTCAGCATAATGAGCACGTGGTTGGGGAAGCCGTAGCCGCGCCACACTCGCTCCCAGCGAATGGTTTCGACGGCCTCCCGCGAGATCACCGTGTAGCCTGTTTGTGAATCGAAGACGTGCCAGTAGCCGGAGGCGATCTTAGTCATGAGCGACAGCGCCACGTTGCCCAGGTAGCGCACGCGGGGGATTTGATACCATGCCTCGCCGCTTGCCAGTCGGTTGCCTTTGGCGTAGTCAATCTCGCCCTTCGCCACCGGCTCGACCAGCACACGCAGGTCGTCGGGGTCCATCTGCGCGTCCCCGGCCATCACACCGATGACCTCCATGCCGTCCTTCGCCGCCGCGAGGTAGCCGGTGATAATCGCGCCGCCCACGCCCTGGTTCGCCGCGTGCCGGATAAGCTTCACCCGCTGGCTGTTGGACGCGGCGATATACCGCTCCACCACCTCCACCGTGCTATCTTGACTGCAATCGTCTACCACGTAGACAGCGTCTACGTAGTCGGGCATGGTGTCGAGCACCCTGGTCACCAGCAGTTCTTCGTTGTAGCAGGGGACGACCACCGCCACCGACGTTTCCAGATACATGAATCGTTTCGCCCTTGTGGTGCGAGGGATACTGCGGCAATGCTACCCACAGACCGAGTGAAAGAAAAGGCAGGATTTTTACAACATGAATGTTTCGGGATAGCTGGAACGGGGTGGTGAAAGTATTACCCCTCCGAGAAGATGTCCCGAACGGCCAGCTTAAAGCCGGGGAGCACGTCACCGCCGTCGAGCGTATCATCTTCGTCGAAAATCTTCTCATCGTCGGCAGCCAGCACAAACACCAGGCGCTTTTCAGGAATAACAAGCCATACAATCCGGCAGCCGTTCGCCAGCTAGTAGTGCGCTTTGGCTCGCATCCTGGGCAGGCTATCGTCAGGCGACTTTACCTCGCGTTGCCCCGCGCGAGATCAGCGGCTTGCTCTTATCAGCATAGCAGGCAATATCCGGTAGCCTCGCATTGTGTTCATCGCCGGGGACGCGATGCCGCACATCTTGCGCTACCCGCCCGATGCCACGTTCGCGGGTGAAGTTCCACATTGGCCCAAAGATGTTGCCCAAAACGACGCCATGTTCCAAGGCGGGCACTTTTTCAACAATTTCCCCCTCGATAAGTTCAAAGAGCCGATCACTGTTTTCAGGGCGTGCAATAAACTCCTCAAACTCATCTACGGTATATAATCTCGACTTATCGGGTATTACCATAAGCTTTTCACCAAAGCGTCGCAGAACAATCTCTGATAGTATATAGCACAAAACCCCGCGCCGGGGTCGGGTGGCTACTAGAGGCAAATTTGGCGAAATCTCCGTCATAGATTACGAATCTATCGCCTGCCGCAGCGCGTCCACCACTCGTGCTTGCGTCTCATATGTAATTTGCGGCCAGAGGGGCAGGCTGAGCACTTCACGGGAAGCGCGCTCTGCTTCAGGAAGATGCCACTGTTGATGCTCGTACACCGGCAGTTTGTGTACCGACACGGGATAATACACCATCGTGCCAATGCCCATCGCCTTAAGCTGCTGCTGGACTTCGTCGCGCCGTCCATTGGCAATGCGCACCGTGTACTGGTGGTAGACATGATGCGCGTAAGGCGCTTCACAGGGGAGGGTCAGACCTGGAGTGCCGTCGAGCAGCGCATTATAGGTCGCGGCAGCCTGCCTGCGCAGCTCGTTCCAGTCGCCCACATGAGGCAGCTTTACCCTCAAAATAGCCGCTTGCAGAGTATCCAGCCGCGAGTTGTAGCCCATCATCTCGTTGTGATACTTCTGCTTCGCCCCATGTATCCGCAGCATCCGGGCGGTTTCGGCAATACCATCGTCGTTGGTAACCAGCATTCCTGCATCGCCGTAAGCGCCTAAATTTTTCGACGGAAAGAACGAGAACGCGCCCGCCGCGCCAATCGTCCCCAGCTTGCGCCCGCCAGACAGCCCGCCGAACGCCTGCGCCACATCTTCCAACACTTTGAGACCATACCGACTCGCCAGCGTCATGATTTCGTCCATATGAGCCGCGTGACCGTATAGATGTACCGGCAGGATAGCCTTCGTGCGCAGGGTGATCTTTGCCTCGATCTGCGACACGTCGAGGTTGTAGGTCAGCGGATCAATGTCCACGAATACCGGCGTTGCGCCCGCGTGGTGGATGGCTTCTGCCGTTGCGAAGAAGGTGAACGGCGTGGTTATCACCTCGTCGCCTGCCCCGATACCCAGCGCGCGCAGCCCGATCAACAGCGCATCGGTGCCAGAGTTCATGCCAATAGCGTGTTTCACGCCCAGATAAGCAGCCGCTTCCTTCTCGAATTCCGGCACGCTGCTGCCCATGATGAACTGCCCGGAACGCAGCACGTCCTGGAACGCCGCGTTCAGTTCATCCCAGAGCACTTCGATTTCCGGCGCGAGGTCGAGAACGGGAATGGGCTTCATGGCTGCCTTCCTGCGAGCATGACTGCCCGCGCTTCGTCACCCATATTCAGAATCAAGTCCAGCGCCGACAAATCCGGCACGAAGCCGGGGTAGCACTGGCGGTATGGCCGGTTGTGATAGCGCTGGTAGCGCAGCTCAATACCCTGCTGGCGGAACTTCGCCGCATCCTGGTAGGCTTTCGCGCCCTGCCCAGAGAGATACACCGTCGCGCCAAGCGTCTTGCAGATAGCCAGAATCAAGTCTTCCCGCGCGCCGCTTACACCCAATTCTGACGCGCGCACTCGTTGAGATTGTATGCCTAATTGCGCAAACAGCCACTCTGTCACGGCGATGTTCAGGTCAACCAGACAATCCCAGGATTGTTCTAAAATGGTTTTCAGAGGTTGGACGGGAAGCCCACCGGCATCGTGCGGCATCGTGAAGCGGGCAATGGCGGGCGCGCGCGCATAGCTCTGCTCTATCGCTCGGATGTGTTTTTTCTGCCAGTGCTGCCCGGCGATGCGAATTTCGTTGATCGCCTGTCCCAGGCTGGCCCGCACCGGCACGGTTAGCCACGCCGCGCCCTGGCTGGTCTTGATCTGATTGCGGTTTTGCAGGCCATTTTTCTGATACTGCACGTTGTCCAGGTAGACGAACACATCGCACGAGTCGGCCTTGTCGCAGTAAGGCGTCCAGGGGAGATACTGCGGCTGGTGGATGGCAACGACAGTCACCTGTCGCTCCCATCCGCTGCTTGCACCTGCGGCGGAGGGAAGTCATCCCACTGCACGGCCTCGCCTGCCTGTACTGACCGCGCCAGCCGCCGCCCAACCAGCGATGCCTGTTCTGCGGGTGAGATGCCGGTAGCCGGGCGCAGCGCCGTCAAATTATCGGGCGTGACCAGCGCGCCCACAGGCAGCGACGTTCGCCAGAACAGGCTACGGCGACCAATCACGGCAATCGGGATCTCTGCTTCCACAGGTCGCTTGACGCCGTCGCCCAATGCCGCCTCGACGCGCCGGATGGCGCTCACCATATCACGCAGCTCATCCGGTTCGAGCGAGGCTTTGTGGTCGGGGCCGGGGAGGTTGCGATCCAGCGTAAAGTGCTTTTCCAGCAGATTTGCCCCCAGCGCGACGGCGGCAATCGAGATGTCTATCCCATCGGTGTGATCCGACCAGCCAACCGGCGCGCCGAATGCTGAACGCATCGTCTCCATTGCCCGGAGATTGCAGTCGCCCGGCGCGGCAGGGTAGTTGGAGACGCAGTGAAACAGCGCCAGCGACGAAGCACCGCAGGCGCGAATGACCTCCACCGCCCGCGCCACTTCCTCCAGCGTGGACATGCCCGTAGACAACAGAAGGGGCAGGCCGGCGCGCGCGAGATGTTCCAGAAAGGGATGGTTGGTCACGTCGCCGGACGAAACCTTGAACGCAGGAACGCCTAGCTCTCGCAGAAAATCGGCGCTGCTCCGGTCAAACGGCGTGGATAAAAAAATCAGCCCCCGGTCAGCGGCATGGCGGGCAAGTTCCCGATATGCGGGGGGCGGCAGCGTCAACCGGCGCAGCATGTCTAACTGCGCGCCCTCTTCGCCAGTAGCTTCAATCTGATAGTCAGCTTTTACAGCTGCAGGCGCAGCCACCTGATCGGGGTCGAAGGTCTGAAACTTCACCGCGTCCACGCCGGCGTCGGCAGCTGCGTCAATCAACCGGTGCGCCAGCTTCACTTCGCCGTTGTGGTTGACGCCGGCCTCGGCGATGACAAAACAGGGGAAATCAGGGCCGATTTGCCGCCCTGCAAGCGCGATCTGGTGCACGTTCCCTTCCCACGATGAGACAGGTTGAATGCACCTATTGTATACGGAAAGGAGAGCGTCAGGGTAGGAGGGATGAGAACTGCTTAGTATGACCCTTCCTGTTCGGACGGTTTAGTAGGTCGCCACCACGTCACAATGTACACCGGCTCCATCGAGTTCATCCAGCCACTACGCCGCACGTGCGCATAGGCGTGCGGCCAGCGCAGCACCAGCACGCGGCGGTAGCGCCGCACCTCCTCGTAGCGCCCGTACTGTGCGACCAGATAGGCCACCGGGAAATCGCAGCGGAAGAAAGTTGTGTGGACAATAACTCCTCTGCGCGCCACGACATAGCCATGTTCACAGTATGGGCCGCCTTCAACCCGGCACAACACCTGAACAGTATCGTAGAAGCCGGCCATCCCGTCACACGACACGTCTTCAGGGACCGTGACGCCGGGCATGAAGCGCTCGTATTCAGCCAGGGCGCTGCCGGCATCCTGTCCTTGACCGAAATGCGGCGCCAGCAGCAAGACGGCGAAAACCGCCGCAGCCAGCGCCGGGATGAATCGCAGGGTGTTGGGGGGCATGGTGACATCCTCTCCGTTTGCGTCTGGTCACCGACATCACGTAGAGTAGCAGTCGCCCGCCATGACGAGCGAAGAGACACGAACAACTCTACGAAACGACACCAGAAAGAGAGGATTACATCGAGGAAAGCTATATTAACTTTATTATATCTGGATACAGCATAAAATTCAGATAAAGTTTGTGTAGAAAAGGGATAAGATTTGTTAACAATCCTATGTCGTGACTACGAGCCAGGAATATTGACTTCAACAGGCCGCCACCAAGTGACGGTCCGCACTGGCTGCATGGCATCCAGCCACCCAATGCTCGATACCTGAACATAGACAGACGGCCAGCGAAGGATGGTCGAATGGCGGTAACGCTGCACATGTCGTTGATGCCCATACTTGGCGATCAGATAGGCGAGCGGGAAGCGACACTGATGAAGGGTCACCTGGACAATCCTGCCCCTGTCGCCAGTGATCTGACCAAACTCGCAGTGTGTCCCGCCATCCACGTGGCAGCGGGTATGATATTCCTCATAATAGCTGGCCTCCATCCGGCAGCTCAGGTCGCTGGGAATAGGGTTTCCGGGGAAGTAGCGCGCGTATTCGTCCAACGCGGTTGAGGCGTTTTCGCCGCGCCCCAGCAACGGCGTCGCAAACAGAAGGCCAAACGCGGCGACCAGCAGCAAGGGGATTAGCTTTAGCGTGCGACAATACATGGGGCACTCCTCTCCCGCGCCAATGACAAGCGCTGCGACAAGGAATAGAGTCAGGGGACAAGCAGTGAGGCGGGAAGGTTAGGGCGGCGTGACAGCAGCGTTCAGAGCAGTACCGGAATGAACTCTACTTCAAAAGTCGCGCCGAAAAGAGCGGTTCTAGGAGCGGTAAGTCTCTATAGGCTGATTATAGGTTATTTTTCCATTAAATAAGCATTAAGACACGTGTCTTAAAATCATTTTCATCAATTTTTCACAGCTTGACCGAGCGCCCGTGAAAAGAAGCCTGCTTTCGGCTATTATATTTGGTTATGTCTGAGGCCAATATCACTCGCATTCTTCCCAGCAAGGGCTGGACTTCACTCCGGCTGCACGAACTATGGGAATACCGCGAACTGCTTTATTTCCTGGTGTGGCGCGACATCAAAGTGCGCTACAAACAGACGGTGCTGGGCGCGGCCTGGGCCATCATTCAGCCATTCTTCACAATGGTGGTGTTCAGCATCTTCTTCGGCGGGCTGGCGAAAACGCCTTCCGATGGCATTCCCTATCCGATCTTCAGCTACGCCGCGCTTGTCCCCTGGACGTTCTTCGCAAACGGCCTGCTTAACTCGTCATCCAGCCTGGTTACGAATGCCAATCTCATCAGCAAAGTGTATTTTCCACGCCTGGTCATCCCGGTATCGGCGGTGCTGTCCGGTGTGGTGGATTTCGCGCTGGCGTTTGTGGTGCTGCTGGGCATGATGGTCTTCTACGGCATCGCGCCGACGGCGAATGTCATCTGGCTGCCGTTCCTGCTGCTGCTGGCGCTGGTTACATCGCTGGGCGTGGGGCTGTGGCTGTCGGCGATGAACGTGAACTTCCGCGACGTGCGCTATACTGTCCCTTTTCTGACTCAATTCTGGCTGCTGGCGACGCCGATTGCCTATTCCAGCAGCCTGCTGGAAGAACCCTGGCGCACGCTGTACGGGCTGAATCCTATGGTCGGCGTGGTCGAGGGCTTCCGCTGGGCGCTGCTGGGCGTGGAGACTGCGCCGGGGCCAGTGATTATCGTCTCCAGCATCGTTTCTCTGATCTTGCTGATTACCGGCGCATTCTATTTCCGGCGCTTAGAAAAATCCTTTGCAGACGTGGTGTGATGAGAGCCATCTTCGTAGACAAGCTCGGCAAGCAGTATCACATCGGCGGTCAGCAGCGCACGTATAAGACGCTGCGCGACTCGCTGGCCGGCGCAGTTAGCGAGCCGTTCCGCCGGCTGCGCTCGGTGGGGCAGGGGGGCGCGGCGTCGTCTGCAAAGGAGACGTTCTGGGCGCTCAAAGACCTGTCGCTGGAAATCCAAGCGGGGGAAGTTGTCGGCATTATCGGACCGAACGGCGCGGGCAAGAGCACTTTCCTCAAGATTCTCTCCCGAATCACCGAGCCAACGGAGGGTTACGTCGAGATTCGAAGCCCTGTCGGGTCGCTACTGGAAGTCGGCACCGGCTTTCACCCCGAACTGACCGGACGCGAAAACATCTACCTCAATGGCGCAATCCTGGGGATGCGCCGGGTGGAGATTGACCGCAAATTTGACGAGATCGTGGCCTTTTCCGGCGTGGAAAAGTTTATAGACACGCCCGTGAAACACTATTCGAGCGGCATGGGCGTGCGGCTGGCCTTCTCGGTTGCGGCGCATCTCGAACCCGAAGTGCTGCTGGTAGACGAAGTGCTGGCCGTCGGTGACGCCGCCTTCCAGAAAAAGTGCCTGGGCAAAATGGGCGACGTGGCCTCCTCCGGGCGCACTGTGCTGCTGGTCAGCCACAACATGGAAGCGGTGCTTGGCCTGTGCTCGCGCGCCATCTGGATCAGCGGCGGGCGCGTTCAGGAGGACGGGGCGGCAGGTCAGGTCGTGCGCAATTACATGGCTTCCGCCGTCGAGCGCATCGGTACGGTGTCGCTGGCCGAGCGCAAAGACCGCACCGGCGGCGGGCAGATGCGCTTCATCGAATTCAGCTTGCAGGATGCGAGCGGCAACGCGGTCAATGCCATCCCGACAGGCGATCCGGCCAATCTGGTTGCGTCTTACGTGACACAGGGCGAGCCGGTACGGGACGTGCGGGTGTGGTTCAATATCCGCGACAGTTATGGCCGCCTGCTGATGTGCTTCTACACCAGCGCCGTCGGCGGGGATTTTGTTACCCTACCTCCTACAGGCCAAATTGTATGCCACGTGCCACGTATACCGCTCGTTCCCGGCGTGTATTCAGTGGACATTCACTCGCGCGTGAACCACAAGATCAGCGCGGACAACATCGCCAGCGCCGCAACCATCGAAGTGCTGCCTGGGGATTTCTTCGGCATGGGCGTTCCCTTGCGCGACATGGGGGAGTTCCTGGTTGACCACTCGTGGGCGCTGCGAGAGGTGACGGCGGAGCGCTCGTGACGTTGTTGCTGCTGCCGCGGGTTGTGCAGAAAGGGCTTTTGGCTGTTGGGAAAGGCGTTCAGCTTAACCTGCTTCGCACAGCAAAAGCGTGGAAGTCAGCGCAAAGGTGACGCCAGTTTGAGTATCGAGATGTGTTGTTAAGCTGCAAGGGTTTCTACGGAGCAGTTTAGCACAAAAGTGGGCATCTGTGTTGAACATTTGTTCAGAAATTTTGTCTCAATTTCAGCGCTTTTAAAGTCAGATGAAATAACAATGTGGGCGGACACATGTGTCCGCCCCTACCTTCGGGGTGGGACTCGTTAATGCGACAAGTAGTCATGATTGGGGGTTTACTACTGGGAATATGCCTCCTATTCGCGTGGCTGCCAGCAAACGCCATTGTCCAGCAGATTACAGTTGTCACTGCTGCTACTGGCCTTCGCAACCCGCGCGGCGTCGCCGTCTTCCCGGATGGCCGGCTGCTGGTGGCTGAAGCCGGCGATGGAGCAGGCGACCCGGAAACAGGCGGTCATATTCGTGCGTTCAGCGATGCCAACGGCGATGGCGATTACGATGACGCGGACGAACGCGGGATGGTGATGTGCTGCGTCGGCGGCTATAACAGCCTGACCCACTTCGGCACTGGACAGGATGAAGTCGGCGGCCTGGGCGATGTGGTGCTGCTGGAAGATGGCCGCATTTTTTATACCAAAGATGACCCGCTGAGCGGCTACGCGCCCGATGGTCATTCTCAGGGAATTGCCATTATGGGTCTGACACCGGAGGGGCAGCGGCATGAAGTCGTCGCCCGCAGCGCCACCATGAACGCCCTCGTCTATGACCCGGACGCCGATGTGTTGTACGTGGCCGAAAGCGGACTCAATCGTATCAGCGCCGTCACGCTCGAAGGCGATGTCACCCCGATTGTTGAGTTTCCACACCTGGCGCACGGGCAGCAGGCTGTCCCGGCAGGGCTGACGCTTGACCCCCACACGGGTGAGCTGCTGGTGGCGCTGTTTTCCGGCCAGATTCGGGACTATTTTGGCACGGTCATTGCGTACATGCCGGAGGACGCCCTGATCGTCCGCCTCAACCCTCAGACGGGTGAATGGCGCGAGGAAATCACCGGCCTGACGACAGCGGTGGACGTGGCGGTAGATGACGCGGGCAATATCTACGTGGTCGAGATGGCGTCGGGCTGGCCGGCGGCGGTGATGCCGCGTGAATTTCCCCTGTTCGACCCCGACGCCCCGCCTGACGCCGGCGGGTATCCTCGTTTCAGCGGGCGTGTGACGATGTACCCGGCAGATGGGGGTAGTCCGGCGCGGCTGGCAGAGGGGTTGGATGCGCCGACTAATATCACTTATGATGACAGCACACTATACGTATCAGCCGGGCAAGGAACGCCAGGCCGGCCCATCATTGGCCCGGAAGGCCGGACACGCATTACCGGCGTACTTTATCGAATCAGCTTGACATTTAAGCCATAGCTAACATATAATAACAGATGTGCAAGCTATAGCTAACACGTTTTGTTGTTTTGGGAAGGCCATGCCGTCAAGGCGCAAGACCAGCCAACGTGTAGAGGCCGATGTGTTCACGGCTATTGCCCATCCGGTGCGGCGCAGCATTCTGGATATGCTGGCGCGCGGCGAACTGACGGCGAGCAGTCTGGCCGAGCCGTATGAGAAGCAGGTGACACGCTCGGCCATCAGCCAGCATCTCAGCATCCTGCTGGAAAGCGGATTGGTGATTCGAGAAAAGCGGGGGAGGGAGCAGGTGTATCGGCTGCGCCCGGAGAACCTCAATGAGGTCTACCGCTGGATACGCCAGTACGAGCAGTTCTGGCCGGAAAAGCTGGATGCGCTGGAAGCCTTTCTGGACCGTGTCGCCGACGACGAGGCCAAGCCCGCTCCATGAAGAATGCACTGATTTACGAACGGTTTCTCAAACACCCGCCGGAGCGCGTGTGGAAGGCGCTGACGGACAGGGGCTGGCTGGCGGAATGGTATATGCCCAATGACTTCCAGCCAGTTGTCGGGCACAGGTTTCGATTCCGCACTGCCCCCGCGCCCGGCTTCGACTTCAAAAGCGCCCTGGTTCTGGGAATACATGCAGGCTGTTGGCCCGTTGCTCGACGGCCAGCCAGAGGTAAGCATGACAACCGTTGTTTGGGGCAAAGGCACGAGCCTATAAGTAGAGCCGGGGCGAATCCGTGAATTCGGCCCTTCCTTAATATATCTCTCCCTCTTACCTTCACTCATTTTTTAGCTTCCTCTTATATATTTCTGATATTTGCCGCCTATGGTATTTTTTGGACTTGCAAGCACACATGTAATCGAAATTGGAGGAGATAAAATGGCGAATATGATTCGTTGGAATCCGCTGCGTGAGATGGCGGCGATGCAGAACGCGATGGATCGTTTGTTTGACGAGGCGTGGCGCAACTGGCAGCCGATCTACGGCGAGACCGGCGCGAATACCCTGGCAGTGGACGTGCACGAGACCGATCAGGCTTACATCGTGACAACCGCGCTGCCGGGCGTACAGGGGGACAACATCAACATCCGGCTGCATAACGACCTGCTGACGATTGAGGGCGAAATCCCGCAGCCTACTGTCGAGAATGCTCGCTCGCTGACGCAGGAGCGTATCTACGGCCGGTTTACACGCACGCTGCGCCTGCCGCAGCCGGTCAATCGTGACGCGGTGGAAGCGCACTTCGAGAACGGCGTGCTGACGCTGACGCTGACGAAGGCTGCTGAAGCCCAGCCGCGCCAGATTCCAGTGAAGGTGCAGAGCAACGGGAAGAAGCGTTAAAGCTGCTTGACGCGCAGCGTGAATAAACGTGACGACCTGTGGGCGGTGGCTCGCAGGTCGTTTTGTTTTGGAAATGTTCTTATAAAGTACCTCTGCAACAATCTGAGCTAACCACATCCATTTCATAGAGTAATGGTCGAGTTGAACACGACTTTTGTGTTATAAAATTTGCAATACAAATGAAATTTCCCGCCTTTGGTGGAGTCAACGAATGGCACAGAACTGCTGTTCAAACTGCTCCGGGCTGAGATAGCCGAGAGCAGAATGCAGCCGCTGGCGATTATAGAACACTTCAATGTACACCACTGTGCGCGCCTGGGCGCGGGTAGCAAA
>FLYN01005786.1_pt1 | contig 17528 bp, 16 predicted proteins | sample 1122621 | NCBI WGS metagenome assembly FLYN01 (sample SAMEA4346792, study PRJEB14843) | hot springs metagenome | biome: Terrestrial Biome; feature: Habitat; material: Sediment | place: India | collected 2012-06-12 | depth 1760 m
CGTGCGACGGTGTTGGATACCCGCCGCACCTGTCGTGCTGGTTCGCCAGCGCGACAGACCACACCTGCGACAGTTTTCGCGGTGTGTGGTGGTGTTGCCCTCGTGGGCAACGAGTCAGCCTGTCATACGACGACTGACCCAAAGACAAAACGAAGCGAAGGAGTGAACTGTGTCACCGAGATGTGATTGCCAGCATCGGCAGACGGCTGCCACACCGCACGCAGCGGGATGTCGCCGAGGTGGTCGAGGTGCTGGTTGAAATCTGGTCGAACCAGCTAGCGCAAGGTCAGGTCGTGAGTATTCCCGACGTGGGCAAGCTCAGCATCGAGGTGCAGGACATGCGCGCCGATGGTGCGCTCCGTCACCGGGGACGGCTGCGCCGGGTCTACGGTCGTTTTCGTCCGACCCAGGAACTCAAGGAACGCATTCAGGAGGTTGGGTATGAGTAAGCGCAAACAGCGCGACGGTTACACTGAACGACTGTCTATCGGTTTCACACCGGAACAGATGCGACGGGTTGAAGAAATCCTGCGCGTCCGCGCCCGGCAGGGTCAGATGCAGCACAAGACTGACCTCATCCGGGATGCGCTCAATCTGTATCTGTCCCATCAGGACGACATCCCCGGCACACGGGCGGCGATCACTCGCAAACTGGAGGGGCGGCTGGATGCGGTTGAAGAGCAGCTTCAGCGCCAGAACGACCTGCTGGAGAAGCTGGCGGCGTTTTTCAAACGCAAACGGGAGGCGTAAGACATGGACAGAAAACTGATGTGCGTAGCGAACGTGAAGTACAAGAAGCCGACACAGAATGAGGCAAAGCGCACCAAAAATTTGCTCAAGTATTTGACCTACCGCGATGGCCGCCATGAGCAGGTCAAGCAGGTATCCGGCAAGGCGCGCTGGATGGATCGGGGTATGGGCGGCTCGGTGGCGGAGATTGCCGACCGCTGCGAGGCGTACAGAAGTGATCACGTGCTGCTGTTCAGTCTCGTCATCAATCCCAATCCTGATCTGCTGAACATGGTGCCGCACGATAAGCGCGAACGCTTTGTGAAGCAGCTAACCGAGCGCACCATGAACGACTTCTTCGACGCAAGAGGGATTGATACCGGGGTCGAGTGGAGCGCGGTGCTGCATCACCGACAGACCGACGGCGAGGAAGCGCCAGGTCAGCACAATCCCCATACCCACGTCGTCCTGCCGGGCACGTACTACGATGCCGACGAGGGCAGACGCAAGCCGCTGTATTTCTCTCAAAATCGGCAGGTCAACCACATCGAGGTGCTGCACACCATCACTGAGCAAAACATGGCTGAACTGATGGATCGCTATGCCGGGCGCGACTGGGAACAGCGCTACGACGCGCTGGCCGCCATCCGTGAGCAGCAGGCGCAGGTCGCCTATACAGAAGAAGCGCACGGCATTCTGCACGGTGAGCCGGTCTGGTGCGGTGTACGACGCACAGATGACGACACCAGCGCCGCCGGCTACTACGCCCACCTTGAAGATCGGGAGGGACGGACGACACTGCAATTCCGTCCGGTCATGCCGGGGCTGGCGCACGATGAGGCAGAGGTCGCTGCCAGGTATCTGAAACGCCAACTGCAAGCGGACGCGCCGGAAATCGAAATGAGCGCTGGCAGGAGTCCGACGCTCGACTTATGACTTTATCCATAACGTACACAGGTGCCGGAAGCGCACCTCACTGGCAATGAACCACGCCTCTAGCCCCTGTGTACTCTACGTAAGGAATGAACACAGTATGGCACAGAAACGTGAAACCAACAATAGAAAAGTGGATAGGAACGCCTTCTTATCCGCAATGTATCCGAATCCGCCAGCCAATCTGTGGCTGGAGCTGCGCTGCATCCATCCCGAAACCGGCGAAGTCCGCTCCCTCTGGACGCAGATCGGGAACGAGAAGCAGATTGCGACAGTGCTAAAACAGGCGGACAGGCTCAACAGCACGGGCTTCGGGGTGTACTTCGCGCCCTGTATGCGGAAAGAGAAAAAGGGCAGTGCGGCATCCGCTGCGCTGCTGCCTGCCTTGTGGGTCGATATTGACTGCGACGGCGACGAGGCCCGACGCGAGAAAGGGCTGGCGAAGCTGCGGGAGTTCGACCCGCAGCCATCGGTCATCGTGGACAGCGGGGGCGGTTGGCATGGTTACTGGCTGCTGAATGAGCCGTTCATGTTGGAAACGGACGAGGACAAACAGCGCATCGCCGCTATCTTGCAGGGCTTGTTCGCGGCGCTGGACGGCGATCCTGATTACGTCAAGTCAGTTGCTTCCGTGATGAGGCTGCCCGGCAGCACGAACACCAAACCGGAACGAGAGAACGCGCCAGTGCAGGTGGTCGAATGGTATCCAGATCGGCGGTATGGACTGGATGGCTTCGGTTGGCTGGCAGTCAAACCACAAAACCAGAACGTCTACACGCTGACGTTTTCAACCAATGGCAACGGACACCATCCGTTACCACCAAGAACGGAGCAGTATCTCATGTCGGGGGCGCACGACGGCAGCCGCAATGCCGAACTATTCGCCGCTGCCTGCCAGCTTCGGGATGCAGGCTACAGCCAGAGCGATGCCGAGGGCCGGCTCATCCCGCGTCACGTCGCGGATGGAAATGGTTCAGAGAATCCCACAGGGCGTGAGAAGGAAGCGCGAGCGACCATCGCCAGCGCTTACAGCCAGCCGTCCAGAGAACCTATCGCTGCACCCAGACAGCACGCCCGCCAGGTGGTCAGTCAGCTCGTCGGGCAGTTCCATGTCGAGCAAAAACCCGACCGCCCGACAACGGCTCAGATCGTGGAAGCGGTCGAAGCCTGTGTGCATCTCAACCCGGTGGAGTGGGCGGAGGAACGCCAGCGTCTCAAGGCATTGTGTGGGGATGGGTTGAAGATCAACGACATTGACCGTCTCTACAGGGAAAAGAAGCGTGAGTTTGACCGCCAGCAGTCCTACACCGAAACCGAGGACTACTTCGTCGCCGATGGCCGGATGGTCTATCGCAAGCAGACCTATCATGGCCCGATGGAAAAGACCGTCACAGACTGGATGGCAACCGCGCTCTACCAGATGTGCCAGATTGACGACGACGGCAGGGAAACCCACGTCACTTGCATCGAACTCCGGCGCGGCGAAACGGTGAAAAAGCTCGTCGTGCCGGGCGATGTGTTTGTCGATGATATTGCACTGAGGCGCTTCATCGGCATGAATGCCGGATCGCAGTATGTCGTGCGCGCGGGCATGTCCAGGCACCAGGTTCCTGCCATCGTGCATCTATCGGGCGAGTTTCCCACGCACCGGCACTACAACTTCATGGGCTGGATGCACCTCGACGGCAAATGGGTGTACGTCTCACCGCAGGACTGCATCACGGCGAAGGGTAAACTGGCAGAACCGCCGTCCGTCGAACTCGATCACCGTCTCCGTGACTATGGTTTGCAGGCAACGAACTGGAGCGAAAGCCTGGCCGCATTCGATGCGGTAACGAAGGTCCTGCCGCCCAACCTGGCTCCATGCCTGATCGCCTTTGCGCTGCTGCCGGTGCTTCAGCGTTTCTTCCCGGCGACGGCGACGCGACCGGCTGTACGTCTGGTCGGCACATCGGGAAGCGGCAAATCCGAGATCGCCTCGCTGTTGAGCAGCTTCTATGGGCAGTTCAGCCGTGACACGCCGCCTGCCCAATGGGGCGATACCATCAACACCGTTGAGACGCTCGGCTACCCGCTGGCGGATGCGCTGTTCTGGGGCGACGACTACAAGAGTATCTATGCCGACGAGAAGACCTACACGCGCTTTTTGCAGTCCTACTCGCGGGGGATGGGTCGCGGACGTTTGACCCGCGAGGCCAAAGTGCGGCAGGAAAAACCCTGTCGTGGACTAATCTTGTCTACCGGCGAAACCACCATCGAGGGCGAGATGTCGGTGATTGCCCGGATGCTCGTGCTGGAAGTGCCGCCCTGGGAGAAACGCGACCCGGATGGACAAGCCTTAGCCCAGGCGGAAGGCTTGCGCGATAACCTATCGGGATTCACCGCACACTTCGCGTCATGGGTTGCGAAGCAGCTTGAAAGCAGCGACCTGAGGGACGACATCGCCACGCGCTTCAGCAGCAATGTGAAGGGGTATAAGGCCAGGCTCACCACTGAGATCGGCAGGCAGTCCGACCACGATCGGGTTGTCAAGAACTGGGCGGTGCTGGTGACAGTTTACCAACTGCTATCCATTTTCCTCGCCGAAATGGACGAGGATTATCTGCTGCCCACATGGCGGGATGCCATTGTCGAAAGTGTCCGCACGCTGCGCCAGGAGCGCGCCAGCGAGGTCTTTCTGGACATCCTCGGTCAGCTCATCGCCGGTGGACAGGTCGTGATTGACGATGACATGCGAAATCCGCGTGAGTATCCGCCGGGCGTAACCGTCATTGGCTACAAGGACGAGGGGTTTGTTTACCTGCTGCCGGAGATTGCCTACAAGGAGGTCAACCGGGTGCAGCCGCTGCGCTTCACGGTGACCGCCATCGGGATGCAGTTGAAGGAGGATGGCATTCTGATACCGGGGCCAAACAACCTTAGCGTACAGAAGCGCGTGAAGGGCGGCAGGGTACGATTCTGGCAGCTTACCTCCGAAACTCTTGTTGAGCCAGTTGAGCCACCTGAGACAGGGAGTAGGTAGACCGCAAAAATCACGACATGAGTACACCCAAATAGGTTGAGGCAGTTGAGACTCTTAAGACTCTTTGAACCTGAAGAGTCTCTTTCTTTTGCGGAACCCATATCTGAAGGCTGTGTGTCTCAGGCGGCACAGGTGGCACAGCCTGAGACATTGATTTCTACTGAATTTGCAAAAAAATCACACCCCTGTCAAAAGTGCTGTGCGGGTTCGCAAAATGGGGGTGAGGCGTTGAGACACCTGAGGCGAAACCTCAAAGCAGACAAAATACCCCAATGCCCTCTGCCCATGCCTAACTGAGCCATTTCCCTGATGATCTGATGGTTCGTGTCGGGTCCGCTCAATAACCGTGTCGTATACCGCTACCCCGAAAGTCTTACTGTTATAACCCTCAATGCTTCGCTTCAAGCAGACCTCCAGATATGCGATGCTGAGTGCAACGTAAGTTAGCCTGAGGAGGCAAATATGAAACCCCAATACTTGCTCAACGGCTGTCTCATCAGCCTGATTCTGATCGTGCTGTCCGCCTGTGTTCTCTCATCCATTGGCCTCGTCGCCGTTGTGCATGGCATTGTTGTATAGGAGGGTTGAAATGACAAACTGGTTTCCACACGAACCTCATACGGTGTTCAACCACTTACGAGCGGATTTCATGGACGAAACGGCGCGGCAGATGCAGGGGCGCATCGCCATTGTCGGGCTGTCAGGTGCGGGGAAAAAGACCCTGTTCAACAGCCTGTGGGGATGGGAGGCGGTCAATGCCAGCGGTGAGACCACCCGCAGTTTTGGTTTGTTTACCCTGATCGACCTACCGCTTGACCCCTATGATGCTGCCGGTGTCCTTTACCGTTTGGAGAATGCTGATCTGATCCTGTACGTGCTGGATGGCAAGGAAGGATTGACGGCGGAGTGCTTCAACTGGATCGCCCGTCTACGGAGCGTCGAAGCGACGCTGTTGGTCATCCTGAATCACGCCAACGAAATGCCAAAGGATGCCCTGCCGCAGTGTGTCAAGCAGCTTGAAGAGCGTCTGGCGCGTCCGGTGCTGCCGCTGTCGGCCACCAGCAAGGACGATATGCAGGGAAAACTCATCCCGGCGATGCTCAAAGTCTGCCCCAATCTGGCGGTGCCACTGGCAAACGAGATTCCTGCCCTGCGCGCTCACGTTGCACGCCACATTGTTCTTCAGAGCGTGATCGGCTGCATGACCACCGGTCTGGACACCGGCATTGCGAATGACCCTACCGCCTATATGGGTGTCCAGATGTGGATGATCCGCCAGATTGCGGCGATTTACGGCTACAAAAGTCGGGAACGCTATCGGGCGCGCGTTGGGTTATCGCTGCTGCTGCGCTGGACGATGCGCTTTGGTCTTCCGGTGACCACCCGGCTCAAGCGGCTGGAAGCCTGGATGCGTCCGGGCATCGTCAGTGCAGGGACAACGCTCATCATTGGCTACCTCGCCATCCTCGCTTACGGTGGGAATCTCCCACGCTGGCTGCACCGCTTCACTCCGATTGTGGGAGGTCAGGATGACACGAACCGAACAGGCTCAGTTTGACCCGCCGCCGGAAGTCCTGTTCTCGATGAATGCCCTGCGCCGGGCGTGGCGGCTCGTCCGGCGCAATGGCGCTTCACCAGGTACGGACGGCGTGACCCAGGAACAGTTTGAGGCACAGCTTGATCTCGAACTCAACCGGCTGCGGCAGCACATTCTGGGCGGCACCTATCAACCCCAGCCCGTGCGCCGCTTCTACGTGAAGAAGGCATCGGGGAAGCAGCGTCCCATCAGCATCTGGTCGATGCGTGACCGGGTGGCGCAGCGGGTGGTACATGATTATCTGTCCCCACTGCTGGAAAGTCTCTTCCTGGATTTCAGCTATGGTTTCCGTCCGGGGCGATCCGTCGAACAGGCGGTACAGGCGGTTATCCAGGCACGCGACAGTGGACTGGTATGGGTACTGGATACAGACATCGGTGACTGCTTCAGCAGCATCCACTTAGACCTGCTCACCGCCCAACTGCATCGCGTTGTACCGTCGTCATTTGTTTTGAAGCTCATCGAATTGTGGCTCTATACGCCTGTTGGCGGCAGGCAGTCCCACGAAACGGCTGGTGTATCGCAAGGCGGGGTGATCTCGCCTCAGCTTGCCAATCTCTATCTCCATCGGTTCGATGAGATGGTGATCGCCGCGCTGCCGCAGGCGCGCCTGGTGCGGTTTGCCGATGATTTTGTCATCCTGTGCAGCAGCGAGCAGGAAGCCGCCTGGAGTCTGGATGTGGCGCGGCGGTCGCTGGAGAACCTGCACCTGGCGCTCAACATGCGGAAAACGCGAATTGTCCACTTCGATGAAGGCTTCACATTCTTAGGCTTCGCCTTCAAGGGGCGCTGGCATCAAGCCGCTGATCCCCAACACAACAAGGAGGAAAGATAATGTCGGTCGTTTACGTTCGAGAACAAAACGCAGTCATTCGCAAGAATGGTGAACTGCTGCGTGTGACTGCCGGAGAAGGGGAATTATTCACCATTCCGCTGGCGAATCTGGAACAGCTTGTCCTCATGGGCAACGCCCAGTTGACAACACCTGCCGCTATCCTACTCCTGGAGGCCGGTGTGGATGTGGTCTTCATGAGCCGTTATGGGAAGTATCGTGGGCGACTGGTGGCGATGGAGTCCAGGTTCGCTGAACTGCGCCACGCCCAACTTCGCCTATGCGATGATGAAGAACGGTGTTTACAGGTCGCTGCCCAGATTGTCGCCGGGAAGGTCAACAACCAGCGAGTGGTCTTGCAGCGGCGCGCCAGCGAAGACTCGCGCGCAGCGCAGGCTTTAGACGGCATGATGCAAATGCTCAAAATGGCGGGGCAGTCGGCGACACTGGATCAACTGCGCGGCTATGAAGGTAAAGCTGCGGCGTACTACTTCGACGGTATCAAGACCTTCTTTGCGCCGGAATGGGGATTCAAAACGCGCGAATACTATCCACCGCCCGATCCCGCTAACGCGCTCTTGAGCTTCGCCTATACGCTGCTGGTTAAGGATGTCGAGGCGAAAATTCAGCTTGTCGGGCTGGATCCCTACCTCGGTTTCTTCCACACGCTGGGCTACAGCCGCCCGGCGCTGGTGTTGGACGTGATGGAAGAGTTTCGCCCCACAATTTCAGATATTGTCGTCCTGAACCTGGTGCGTAGCGAACAGATCACGCTGGACGACTTTGAGTGGACGAACGAGCAGGAATTCCCGGTTCGCATGTCGCGCGAAGCGGTGGATAAGGTGGTGGCGGCTTATGAGCAGCGCCTGGAAGACCGGGTGTTTCACCCGCTGGCGAATGGTCAGACCAACTACCGCCGCGCCATTGAATTGCAGGTGCGCCAGATGGCGCGGGTCGTCCGTCAGGAAGCGGAGTCCTACGAGCCGCTGGTGATGCGTTAGGAGCGAAAACGATGCCGAGGATGATTATTCTGGGGCGCGGCGGCTCCGTGGACGCGGATCGCGTCGTCGCCATTGCTCCGTTCAAATCAAAACCGATTAAACGGCTGCTGGACGCGGCGGGGACCGGCAGGGTGCTGAATCTGACCTACGGCTACCCGCGCCAGTCGGTCATTTTGCTCGACAACGGCTTCATTGTCGTAACCAGCCGAACGGTAGATGAGTTGGTGCGTGCATTCCACGATGGGAACAAGGAGGAACTGACCGATGGCAGCCAACCGCCCTGGTGGTAGTTATGAACACCTGCTCCTGTACGCCGACGGTTCAATCCAGCCGGATCGAGCTGGGGCCGGCGTGGTCGCGCTGGATCAATGGGGTGATGTGGTCTATATTGCCAATCGTCCCCTACCGCCGATGACCAATAACGAAGCCGAATATGCCGGGTTAGTCCTGGCATTAGAAGCCGCGATTGCGCTTGGCGGGCAGTTCATCGAAGTCCGCCTGGACAGTGAAGTGGTGGTCTACCAGATGATTGGGCGTTTTGCCGTCAACAGCGCGGCGTTGAAACGCTGTCACCAGCAGGCATGTGTGCTGGCGCGGTCACTGGCAAAAGTGCGCTACACGCATGTTCCACGTGAACACAACGTCATCGCCAATGCGCTGGCGACGGAAGCCTCTGCCGGACGAAAGTGGCGGATGGGAGGGATGGAGCATGTTCTGGATCGTCAGCTATGACATTCCCAACGACAAGCGCCGGGGCAAAGTGGCGAAAATTCTGGAAGGCTATGGACGGCGAGCGCAGTACAGCGTCTTCGAGTGCGAAATCAGCGACGAACAACGCGAGAAGTTGGAACGGGCGCTCAAACGCGAGATTGACGCAGGTGAAGACGACATCCGTTTCTACCCGATGAACCGCGCTGACCTGAAGCGGGTACGCCTGCTGGGACGCGCCGAGCTTTACCGGGCGCGCGGCTGGTACATGGTTTGAGATTCAGGGGCAGGACAATTTGCTCGTTCTGCCCTCCTAACGATTTTCAGGATAAAATTGTCTGACGCTTTGATGGAACTCTAAAATAGTGAGGTTGAATATGGAATGGCTCAGTCCTATTGCGGATGTTGTGGGCATTGCAGGCGCGCTTTTTGCACTTTTTGCGTGGATAAAAGCGCGTCAGGTACAGCAAGAGTTGGAACGCGAAAAGCAGCGCCAGAACAAAAAAGTAACCGTTGTTTTGCAGTGTGGAGATAAAACCATCGAACTCCCCTTGGAGATACGCCGCGCGGAGCTAACGAGGGCGGAGATTCTCGGACGTATAGGAATGATCCCCTTAAAGAAAGAAACAGGGCAGGAACGATTTAAACTCAGAAATATCAACACCCCAGAATTTTTCCGTCAAATCAATCAGGTTGCAGCGGGGGATGGGGATGGCATACTCACAATTCCCTGCACCGACGATGAGATACGCCAGTTCGATCTATAGGAAGAATTCTAGAACGCTATTCTGCGCCATTTGACCGCCACTCCTCAAGAGCCTCCCGCACAGTTTCGGCGTGAAACAGGTTATGCTGTTCCAGCAGGGTTAGGCTTTCTTGAGCGCAGGTGAGGGCTTCGGCATGGCTCCCCGTTTCTTGCAGCAGTACAGCGTAGTTGAACAACGTGCCTGCAAGCTGCTCCTCGTCGCCGATGTCGCGCCACATCGCAATCGCTGCTTTGAACAACTCCGCCGCACGTTCCCAATCGTGATACCGTGCTGTATGCAGAGCGGTTTTGGCTGTGACTTGTGCGTGAAGGTAGCGGTTATCCAGCGGCTCGATCAGTTCTGTCGCCCGTTTCAACGCCTGGAAAATGCCCTCAGCATTCCCCTGAGCGTGCAGCAGGTCGGACAGCAGCAGCAGGGATGTAGCGATGCCGCGCGGGTTGTCGTGCTGCTCGTCAATGGCAATTGACCGCTGACACAGGGCTAACGCCTGTTCAATATTGCCGATCCGATGATGGGTAACGGCGGCATTGAAGCAGATGACTGCCAATCCGGGATGATCTGGGTCGTCGGCATACAGGTCAATGATGAAGTCATAGATGTCCAGCGCATCCTCATGTTCGCCCAGTGCGTCGAAACCGCTGGCAATGGTGTTCAGGATCACCAGGTCAATCTTATCGCCAGTTTCCCCTTCATGTTCAAGGAAATAGGACAGCAAGCTCTGCGCCCACTCGACCTGCTCACGGTACAGCCCGCGTGTGTTGAGGTATTTGTTCAACTGCTTGAGCAGGTCGCACAGTGATTGAAACGGCGGCTGAGGAAGGCGTATTACCACATCAAACAAACTGCCAACACTTGGGAGATAAAAATCCAGCAACGCCAATGCATTGGCTGCGTCAGTGTGTTCAACCTGCCGTGCCAGCGGTACAAGCTGTTCAAACGTTTCATGCATCAAGGTGAGGAAGCGCCGCCGTTCCAACTGACCGCCGAGGTCATCATCCAGGGTGATGCTGTCCAGCGTGTTCTCCATTTGCAATCACGCTCACAATGCGATCCAGGCGGAACGTGCGGGTATCATCGTCCAGATGACACCATGCCTCCACATACTCTGCGCCATTCCGTTCAAAGAGCATAACTGGCTCGATGGTACGGATGGTTTTCTCCCCGTGTGCCGGACTGAAGTATTCGATGGTCAGCGAGCCGCGTTGCTCATAGGCAGATTGTACCGCAGCCCGGACAGCGGCGGAATCCTCCTGTTGAATGATGGAAGGCGATGGGGAATGTCCCCGAACGGCCTGCGCCAGCCGGTCAATCAGGAGGTCGCTCTCACGTTCCAGCCAATCCGCGCTGCCTGCGGGAAGTTGTCGTGTGAGCCAATCCCGTGCTGCACCCGGGATGGGGATGTCCTGCGAGACGAACGCGCCCAACTTCTGGTAGACCCGGACGGCCAGCCACAGATATTCTGCCATCTCCGGCGAAAGGGCGCTGCCGTCAGGTGATGAGGACGGTTTCAGGTGGCTTATCACATGGCAGCCGCGCCGTTCCAGTTTTGCGAGCAGGTCTTCAGCGCGCCCCGTTGGGACGACCATATGGTGCGGCGACAGCGGTTCGCCGAGCAGTAGACGCAGCCGCCAGTCGGAACGGATTTCGGCTAGTGTATCGGCATCGTGCGCCGTGAGCAGCGTCACCTGGCGCAGGGTCAGCGCCACTGCTTCTCTTGACCAACGTTGGATTTGCTCGAATACCGCCAATGGCAGCGGTTCGCCAGTAAGTTCCGCAAGTATTGTGGCGATTTGAAGCGCGTCACTTCCATTTTCCAACACCCGCCGGATCGCAGCCGCATCGATATGCAGCCGATTATCTTTCACTTCTGCCCAAGCACAGCACATAACCAGCGGACGCAGGCGCGGTACATCGGGCAGGATGACATCAAGGCTATCCTTGTGTTGCATAAGTTTCGCATTCTGCGCTTCAAAAAACGAACGTGGCAGCACTTTGAATACGTCGCTTTCCACGTTGACCATCCCCAACCAGGTCAGCGGTTCGTCGAGCAGCGGCGGAATGAGCGTGCTGAGGTCGCTCCCAGGCAAATGCGATTGCATGATGCTGATGAGGCTTTCTCGTGTATAGGTGCAGCCTGGCGTAAGCGGCTGCAAGCAAGCTGCCAGCATTTTCCACGTTTGGGCATCCATCGTCGGGAAGCGATAGCGATCCCACAGACGATTGCGCGCCTTCAGGTCGGCATTCACCGCATCCCACAGCGTCTGCCAGCGTTCGTCTGGCGGCAGATCGAGCCAGCGCCAGGCTTGAACCGTCGGCTTGAGAAACGCCGCCTGCACTGCGGCTAACCCTGCTGCTTCCACCAAATAATGCAGGAAGCGCAGCCGTCCGGTTTGCAGTTCGCTGCGTACCCCATCCAGGTTTTCCGGCGCTCGCAGGCGTGCATTGATCGAACAGATCGCATAAGGTGGAAACCAGCGTCCATGGAGCAGGCGCACATTATGGTACAGCAGCGCGCCGAGCAGCGCTGCCAGGTTGATGCACAACACCTCGGCGGGCGATTGCATAAGGGGAATGTCCGCGCGTTCTGTAGGTTCGATACGCGGCAAAGGCGGCAGCAGCGCCAGCACTTCATCCGGCAGCACAACCTGATCTAGCCTTCCTTTCACTATTTCGATAAATCCCAGATGCCACAGTTTGTCGGCAACCGACTGCGGTTTTTTCCAGGGCTGCTTCGGCGTACCGTCGTCGCGCCAGGGGCGGTAGATGCGAATCGCGCCATAGGTTTGCTGGAAGCGGTGCAGCGGCAGCGTTCTCCCTGCGGTCTGAAGCGCCCTTAAAGCGCCGCGCTCATCCTCCGAGAGCTGCTTGAAGCGCCGACGCAGCGCGCCTTCCTGAATCAGACTGCGATAGAGCCGGTCATAGACCTGCGCTTTGGCCTGTTTCGTGTGAAAGGGGAGACCATGCGCGTGCGCCGTAGAGCGCAAATCGTACCAGGCGCGGTTTGCCAGAATCGTCACCATATCCCAACACTTCCCAAAGTCTGCTTTTTCACAGTATAACAGAGCCGTTCGTCTCATTTTTCTCGCGGGAAAATCACATCCAGCCCGCAAAACGCGCTTTGATGCCGATACACGCCAATCCAGCGCGATTCACAGGGTAAAAATGCGGCTCAAAACGGGCGCAAGTCGTCCGGCCATCACCGTTTCGGAGAGTAAAACGACCTAGCCCGCAAACTCAAAAAAGCCGTCGCAAAATTGGCGTATCTTGGATTTTTACGGTACAATATTGGGGTAGGGTGAACGAGTGTTGAAGGGGATTTACGGGCGAAGCGCCCATTGAAACGAACCTCCTTAGCTAAGGTCGGACACATGCTATCTTGTTGAAGGGGATTTACGGGCGAAGCGCCCATTGAAACCACGGTGGTACGGTTTACATAAAACGCATGAGCGAGGTGTTGAAGGGGATTTACGGGCGAAGCGCCCATTGAAACGCATCCCGGGGGGCATTCCCATGCCTGCGCTGCTCCCGGTTGAAGGGGATTTACGGGCGAAGCGCCCATTGAAACCATTTTGTCCTCCTTGGACATGACTATGTGACTCCTTGTTGAAGGGGATTTACGGGCGAAGCGCCCATTGAAACCCCAAGTGGACACCTGCGTCACCACAGGGGGCGGGGGGTTGAAGGGGATTTACGGGCGAAGCGCCCATTGAAACAAACGGCTCCTGGGCATTCGGGGCACGCGGTGGTCGGCTCGTTGAAGGGGATTTACGGGCGAAGCGCCCATTGAAACGTTGATTTAGGCCTTTGATGGAATCCCGAAGGATTGGCCGTTGAAGGGGATTTACGGGCGAAGCGCCCATTGAAACCGATGAACAAAAACACAAAAACCGATAGAACTTTGAGTTGAAGGGGATTTACGGGCGAAGCGCCCATTGAAACGAAGGGTAAATGTTCACCCCGTATAGTACGACACCTTGTTGAAGGGGATTTACGGGCGAAGCGCCCATTGAAACACAACTTCCTGCGCTGCCGTGAGTCCAATGCTCACAAGTTGAAGGGGATTTACGGGCGAAGCGCCCATTGAAACAATTTGCGTTCCCTGACGTGCGATAGACCTCATGATTGTTGAAGGGGATTTACGGGCGAAGCGCCCATTGAAACCTCCTCAGTAGGAGTTTCCTCAGGTGTTGGGCAATGCCAGTTGAAGGGGATTTACGGGCGAAGCGCCCATTGAAACGAACATACTCGGGCCCATCCTCCTCCACCACAGGTGGGTTGAAGGGGATTTACGGGCGAAGCGCCCATTGAAACATTTTGTATTCTGACCAGGCGATCGTTGGTAAAAACTGTTGAAGGGGATTTACGGGCGAAGCGCCCATTGAAACCCGTTTGCGAAGCCCCAGGCAGTACATGGAGCTACTACGGTTGAAGGGGATTTACGGGCGAAGCGCCCATTGAAACGAACTACCGTGTAGGAAACGTAACGAGGGATTTTATGTTGAAGGGGATTTACGGGCGAAGCGCCCATTGAAACGGTCGACCCTTCCCTTACATAAACCTTACCATCGGACGTTGAAGGGGATTTACGGGCGAAGCGCCCATTGAAACCTTCCTGACCCCAGCGGTCATAACCTGGTGGACAATCCCGTTGAAGGGGATTTACGGGCGAAGCGCCCATTGAAACACTTTGGAACTTCTGACAGCTCCACTAACGGAAAGAGGTTGAAGGGGATTTACGGGCGAAGCGCCCATTGAAACAAACGGAAAGTCATAGCCGCCACATCTTCCATCCCAAGTTGAAGGGGATTTACGGGCGAAGCGCCCATTGAAACTCGACTTCTGGTTCGTAGAGATACCAGTCAGCCTTTCGGTTGGTTGAAGGGGATTTACGGGCGAAGCGCCCATTGAAACGAAATCACGCGTGCGATTTCCCCAACTTCCAATCTTTGTTGAAGGGGATTTACGGGCGAAGCGCCCATTGAAACAAATGAGGTGGACGGTCACGTCTGGATGCCAAAATGTTGAAGGGGATTTACGGGCGAAGCGCCCATTGAAACTCTGCTGCCTGGGTTGTGGCAAATTCACTTACTTCATTTGTTGAAGGGGATTTACGGGCGAAGCGCCCATTGAAACGGGAGTAACCCAAGGACAAGAACAAGTTCTCGGCCTGTTGAAGGGGATTTACGGGCGAAGCGCCCATTGAAACACAATATCACCTGAAACCGCAATTGTCTCCCTCAGTTGAAGGGGATTTACGGGCGAAGCGCCCATTGAAACGCTCCTCGGTGGGCGTCGGCGGCTGCGTCGGCTCCTCGTTGAAGGGGATTTACGGGCGAAGCGCCCATTGAAACCGTGGGAATGCCCCCCCGGCTGGAGCCGATGGGGACACGAGTTGAAGGGGATTTACGGGCGAAGCGCCCATTGAAACGTGGTATGGATGATCCCAGTTTCAGAAACTGTGTAGTGGTTGAAGGGGATTTACGGGCGAAGCGCCCATTGAAACCTTTGATGGAAAAATATGGATTGAGCCACCCGCCGTTGACAAGCGGTTGAGAGATATGGAAGCGAAAAGAGAATGAATTCGCTATTCAAGCTTACTCCCCTCGATCTCTTCAATCTGTAGGAGACACGCTTCGGCAGTTGAAAGATCAAATACCCTTTCGCTATACTGTGGTGAAGGGGTTTTTTATGCCGAACTACGATCTTTGTTCTGCCGTTTTTGAATTGAGTTCAGAACGCCGGCTATCCAACGAGCGCATGGGACAGGCTGTGCAAAAAATCTTTTTGGCGATGCTGGGACAAATGACGCAGCTCACCGGGGACAATCGTTATGCCGAGTTAGCAACCGCCATTCATCCCCCAAAAGGCAGCCCACAACTGCGTGTGCCACTGCCCTATACGGTCAATGATTGGGTACAGCCGAATAGTCCTCATTTGTGGATTCGCATCACCGGATTGGAAGCGCGACTGTGTGACGCTTTGGCAGCAATGGTGGAGAAACTGCCTGGTCATAATGTGGATATTCCGCCCCGACCTCACACGGATGAGAAAGCGTGGACGGTTCACGTTCAGGCGGGGATGCTGTCGGGACAGGCTTGGACCGGGCAAATCAGCTATATGAACTTTGTTGAAGAAAACTGGAAGCCGCCCCTCGCCGGACGGTTGAGACTAGAGTTCACGAAACCAGTTGTCATCGAAAGTTGGGGGATTTACCGCCCATTTCCAGAACCAACGACGGTTTTCCGACTGTTGTACGAGCGTATCCAGAAAGTAGAAGGCATTCGGCTGCCGTTCACGCCTGAAACTGACCAACTGGAAGCGTTTGTTTTCTATCTCATTGGGATTGCAGACTATCAGATTCAATGTGAAGAAGTTGAGTTGGAGCGTAAGGTTATCGGCTTTTCGGGCTGGACTGTCTACAAGATTTTCTCTGAAAACAAATCGCTCGTAAATGCCGCGACATATCGGCGTGACCAACACGGCGAGGTCGGTCTCATAACGGTTGTGGATAACCTGATGAGGAATTATGACACTTATGTGCGCCTTGTGAACCTGCTGGCTGCCTTTGCCTTTTACAGCGGCTTGGGAGGCTATACCGCGAAAGGAATGGGCATGGTACGAAAGGTGGAACGTAGTGGTCGGTGATACGTTCGGCAAACTGCTGCGCGCCGCTCGAAAACAGGCGGGCTTTCATACGATTGCCGCCTTCGCCGATGCCCTCAGCGAGCGCGGGTTGGCTTATACTGACGACGCCATTGGACACTGGGAAAATGGTCGCCGCCGTCCCTATTCCTCTGACGCGGATCGCCCCAAAGTGATACAGATTTTTCAACTGCTGGTCGAAAAAAGCGGTATTGAGAACACCGCGCAGATTGACGCGATGCTGGCGGCGCTTGGCCGTTCGGCGCTGAGCGACAAGGAAAAAGCAACCTACTTTCCCGGTCTGGGCACACCCATCGCCAACTTACCGGAAAAACCACCCTATGACCGGCTGGTAGGCCGTGGGGAGACGCTTGCGGCAGTCAGCCAGGCGCTACAAGACCCGTCGGGCAAGTATGTTGTGGTCGTATCGGGTCTAGGCGGCATTGGCAAGACGGCAGTGGCCTATGAAGTGGTCAAGCGCGCGATGCAGTCGGGGCGGTTTGAGAAGCTGGCATGGGAAACGGCCAAGTCTGAAGAATTTACGGGTGTTGGCATTCGCCAGCGCCGCGAGCAAACCATCAGCCTTCCGAATGTGCTGGCGAGTTATGTCCGGCAGTTGGGGTTCGAGTCACTGACCACGCAGCCGCTAGAAGCCCTGCGACTCCGGTTGCGAGACGCGCTCCGCTCCGGGAGCTATCTGATTGTGCTGGACAATCTCGAAACGTTGGAAGCCGCGCAGGATGTTGCCCGCCAGTTATACGAGATGATCAGTCCCGGCAGGAGCCGCGTGCTGATTACCAGCCGGGAGCGTCTGGTAGATGAACCCTTCGTATATGACTATTTTGTGAGAGGATTGTCCGAACCGGCGTCATTGGAACTGATCCTGGACGAGGCGGAAGCGCGGGAAGCAGCGACGCTGCTGCAAGCCGATGATACCCTGCTCAAGCGCATCTACACGACGACTGGCGGAATGCCGCTGGCGCTCAAGCTGATCGTCAGCCAATCGCTGCTCGGTATCGCGCTGGATGAGGAGCTTACCCGGCTGGAAGGGGTCATGGATGAGAGGGAGATTTACCGCTTCATTTACTTTGCCATCTGGCAGAAATTGTCGAAGCCCGCCCAAAAACTGCTGATTGGTGCGGCGACATTCGCCACTACTGCGCTGCGCTCGATGCTGCAGCCCGTGAGCGAACTGGACGATGCTGCCTTCAACCAAGCTGTGCCAGAGCTAGTACGAGCCTCACTGATGGAAGTCAGCCATCATTCACTTGCGGCTCAGAAGCGTTACGACATCCAC